>Ga0307509_10006617_pt1 | contig 15487 bp, 17 predicted proteins | sample 10_EM_MG_FD_202245 | JGI IMG/M metagenome (GOLD analysis project Ga0307509, IMG submission 202245) | Populus trichocarpa ectomycorrhiza microbial communities from riparian zone in the Pacific Northwest, United States - 10_EM | ecosystem: Host-associated > Plants > Roots > Unclassified | place...
GCTGTCTTTTCGATATGTCTGCGCGGTACAGAATCTCATCGTCCGACCTCTTTCCGTCGAAATATTGATTTATGCTAGAAAGGTGTGTGGTTAGCCAACGGATCTGATGTCATCAGATACAACATACAGCTCAAATCTTTTCGCTATAGAGGGTTCTATGCCCTCTGACATGGCAGAAAGCCACCGACGTTGCATCGGTGTTGCTTTTCCAGGATCGTTGATCATGCTCTGTCCAACGTGGTCCTCTGTAGTATCCCATCCTGAATCATCCTCATCAGGTTCGGAATTACTGCTGACAGACTCGCTAGGATTGTCAATCATGTCTTCTTGGAAGTTTAATTCGCTAATTTCACTGCGGCCGGACTCGTTCGAAGAAATGCGTCGGGAAAATCGTAGGGGATCCCTTGTGGGAAATAGGGACGTGTTTCTGTTCAAATCATTGGAAGGATATGCATCTCCATCGGAATCAGATTGCATCCAACCATCGGGATTTTTTTTGCCCAATTTTTGAGCCATTTTCAATTCCCGTTGTTCTTTAACACGACGCTTGAGCTCGGCAGTGACCACAACACGAATTCGGAGGTGCAGAGTGATTAGCATGTCCCTTTTGAGCATCCATAGGACTACATCATGGTACATTCGGATCAACTCCTTTTCCTTCGACTTCACAACAGATGCAAAGAAGTGATTCTCCGTTTGCTTGGATGCAGAGGTAGATATCGTGGCAAGTATCTTGGGCAATGGTGGGATCAAGGGATGTGGAAATGCCTGTCGGAAGTCAGCAGAGAGTTCCGAGAGCCTACATGCCATGTCAATTCCATCATCTTCCAAGGTCGGGCCTACTTACGGTGCTCCAAATTTGGGTGGAAGAGTAAAGGCCGTCTTTAATCCTGAATGCACAACATCCACAACCTTGGCCCTGCGATGTAGCACAAGCCACCGGACGATTGGGTAAACTTGAGATTCCATATCCCAATCGAGCAAATTGGCCATCTCAAAAAGTCTACATCATCTGTCAGGAAATGGAGTGCTGATAGAAGATGTACATACGACAAAGTAACGGAAGCAATCTCCAAGAACCGAACGAGACCCTCAGCAAATGTTCGATCCTCCGCGTTTTCATGAGGACCTCTCAAAATCATGTGAGGGTCCATGTCGTTGTCGATGTCCAACAGCAGTAAAGTTTTCCATGGAGCCATGCTAGGAAGTTTCCAGCCGAAGGTCATATGCAGACCCCAATTGAGGCTGTACTCGTCATCTGAAGGATCAAAGAAATCCATTTCCTGATCATTTTGGCTATGCAATAGTGTATCCAGATAGGGGGGCAACTGCAGTTCGAGTGGCAAATTATTAATCGTAACATATGCCATAGACGATGTTTTGATTGCTTCATAAATGGTTTTCATAGCAGAAGCAATACTAGAAACCTCGAAAGCGCGGTCGAGATATCTTGAAAATGGTTCTCCTGAAACACGGGATGGCTCATCCATATAAATTTCAACAAATAGAAATGAAAAAAAAAACACCTTTGGAGAAGTAGTTGTCCTTGAGCGCAATCAACGTGTCGCACTCGTTCTCAACAAAATTCGACAACACTTGTTCTTGATAAAGCACAGCAGTTACGGTGAAAGCGATTTGTTCATATAGGATATTAAAGTATTTTGCAAGATTTCCCGAGGCAGATGATGACGGGTCGGGCAAGTCGAGAACCAGGGTCAAGTGGAATGTTTGAAGCCATGTGCTTTTGGAGGTGGAGGGTGCGGAAGTCGAGGTTTCTTCCATGTGTAGTAATGCTGAATTAGCAGAATTACTTGGCTCTCCATCTTCTCTACCCCTCGAGCCAGTCTTGATCTTTTCGGGCTTAAATCTCCATCCTCCATGTGGTTCTGGTTCGGCACATACTGGATGGCCTATGAACGCAAGATCGTCGACGACCAACTCAAATTTTTGATGACACATAGATCTCTGGGGACACAGAAGGTTGGCAAGATATTCGGCGGAGTAACCAAAAGCACGGTCATAATCATAAGATAATGTGGGCTTCTCGTAAGTAGTCGATCTGTCCCTTGAAGGTTTTGAAACTGGGTGACGAGTCGAATGAGTAAATGATATCGACCTATCCTGCAATGCTCCTGGTCGTGGCCAACAATAGTCCGGATTTTGTACAGAATCGCGTAGAGGTACAACTTCAGCTTTCTCTGTTTCACCCTGAGAATGTGACGCCCTCCAAGGATTGTCCAAGGAAGACAGCGACGAATAATCGGTTGGTTTGGGACGACAAAGCCTGGGAGATCGCGCTGGTGCTTCAGGCCAACGGAAAACGAGGTACGAGCCTTTCGCAGATGTTGTGACAAGAAGAAGGGCGAGCAGGGTTTCTGCCATGCTTTATGACGTTTGGAATGGGAAGAAATATAAGGCGAGTGTTGGTCAATCGGTGTGGTTGCGAGTGTGGACGGCAGACGGCCCGGCATACCGACATTGATTGAAATTGATTCCACATATCATTTACAGAGGATAACTAGCTAAGGTTGAACCTGTCTACTGTGATCTGTAACTGATTCTGAGTATTGTTATCTTATAGAAGTTGTCCTCTCCCTTTTGGTCGATCTTTCTGGTTCTCTCCCTCCGAAAAGGAAGTCTGGCAAATGACCGGGCTTGCCACTTCCAGCCATAACTCATGAGGCTTGCGACTAGGAAGACAAGGGTGACTTCAGCCAGCATAACTGGCTGATTTCTAGCTGAGAGGACTTGAGCCTAGGGATATGAGGTTGATTTCTTCTTCTGACCCAGTGAGTCATGTGGTACGGTCAGTTTGGCGCCAGTGTGATAGCACAATCTGTTGCCCTCAAATGTCTTTTGAATCGGTATCTCACATTGAAATAGAACTGCCATCCGACATCCAGTTGCAGGCTGATATCTGGAAACCCTCATTTTCCGCTCATGCCCGCGACGGTAACAAGCTTGCAGTATGTCTCCACCCTTGGTCATGGCTTGGAGGTCGTAAAGATGATCCGTATGTATTGTACCTTTTGCATGCATCGATACATTGATATTCATTGCAGGGTACTCATGACATTGCTCCCCTCGCTGCTTTCTCAGAATTTCCATGTAATATGTTATAATTCCAGAGGTGTTGGTGGCTCCACCGGATGGGCGTCTTTCACGGGCTTCAGCGAAGCAGAAGACTTGAAAGCTCTTGTCACATGGGCCATGGAAACTATTTCTAATGTCCATTCAGTTGTACTCGTTGTACGTTGATACAGCCTCCACCTCCCAACCTTGTTCTCAATCCTTCACTATGTTAGGGATATTCTTATGGCTCGCTCACAGCTTCCTTGCACCCAGTTTTGAGCTCTGTGAAGACTTCCCATATTTTGCTCTCGTACCCTTTAGGCCCGAGAGCCTGGCTTACCTTTTTTCACTCGTCATCCTATTCCACTGCGTTGAATGACCTCGTCCAACACCCCGACTCTAGGGTCCTAATAATCTATGGTGATTCGGATGAATTCACATCGCAGCCAAAATACAGATCTTGGGCATCAAGCCTACAAGATGGAAACGTGGAAATAGTCGAGGTCAAAAATGCGTCACACTTTTGGCATGGCGGGAGTGGACGTGAATTGGCAGAAATTATCAACGACTGGTTGGCTTGAAAAGCTGTTATGTACCTGTCTGTAGTTACCCAGCGTTGCTACCTCACAACGTGTTACCTAATTTAGCACATAAACCACTCGTCACCTCAGTCTTTGATTAGCGGCTAGCTGTCTCATTCACTAACTCTCTCCTTCTTGCCGCTCCTCTCTTCGAATATATCCACCCTGCACCTTGACCTTCAGGGGCGCAGATGTAAGTTTACCCATCGACTTGTTGTCACGTCATTCTCACCTCAATGGCGCTAGGCCACTGCCAGATGAACGTCCACGACAAAGCGTAGCCAATCTCATCGGCCGGTTTGAAACGCAGACAAAGCGCCTATCGTCTGCAAGTTCGCCGCCCCGAAGCTCCAGCGTAGTGTCTCATATCACTGGAGATTCCAACCGGGAAGAACTGAAAGAGAAACGTGAATGGCCCCCCAAGTCTGTTAATGGGCCCGTCGAGAAGCCACCTCTTATCCTACCATCTCTCTCGTCACGGAACGTTCCCTCCACTTTGATAACATCGTCTATGTCCAATCCTTCTAGTATAACCGTGCCCGGTGTAACCCAGTCGAAAATGGATGCACCCACGCTCTCGATAGATGAAGCAGAAGTACCTCTTACGGCTAAAGCGCTGAATGCCTCGCAACGACAGGTGCAAGGAGAACCCAATGTATTCCTGGAAAACTGGAGAAAGGACCTCGCAGTATCCCAGACTGGGATCGAAGCGGAAAGCACGGCCACAGCGATAGAACCACAGGAAAACGAAAGTGTGGCAACCCCAACGCCAACATCAGTCAAGAGGTTTACCACTCCCAGCAACCCTCGTACCTCTTCGAAGCCAACCACAACAAGGACGCCGGCTTCGTCCAAACTGTTATCTTCAATTACCAGGACGCCTGCTAAGACTCCGACGAAGTCTCCTGCATCGAAACAATCTTTAACACCTGCTGTGGCGCAGCCTTTACGTCCACAGCATACTGGTCAGTCGGTCGCTTCAACCACGTCTACAAGGAAGCCCAAAACCCCAATCACTCCTGCTAAGACTCCTTCCAAGCTAGATGAATCTCGTGCCAAAACGCCAAGCTCCTCCCGCCCAAAGACTCCTTCGAGCGGACTTTTCGCCCCCACAGCGGCATCTCTAGCTCGCTCACGTAATGCCCCTCCTCAGTTGCCAACCCCAATCAAGAAGGCCACCTTGAGCAGCAGTGCTGTGGATCGTCTAAGTAAACCCACCGCTGCCTCGCAAGCAAGGATGGCCGCGGCAGCCCCCGCGACTCCACCTCGTGGGACGACAGCAACGTCTCGCACTTCGGCTACGAAACCTAAGGCCACAACACCTGCCTCGTCAAAAAAGCCGGCGAAGAAAGGACCCCCTGTTGCCACACCTGTAGAGGTGGATGATGCAATGGCAGTCTCCGTTGCCACTAAACCTGTACAGGGCGATGATGTCGGTGATAAATCCGAAATTGTCGACTTTACCAGATCTGGATCACCAACAGCAGTTGTTGAAGCGAAAATACAGGATGAAGCACCCACAGAGCCGGTGAAAGACGCGACAGATAACACATGTTTTGCAGATGATGAAGTGGTGCCTACTCCCCCCACCTTTGAACCCACAGAACTTGGAATCACAGGGGTAACCGTCCCCGATGAAGAGAAACCAACGGCCACACACGACACTAAGGATGACCTCGAAGATATCGTCAACCTTCTTGAATCAGTCTCAATCGCGAAATCCTTGAACGATACCATCATTATACCCGACGAAATTATGGAAATACCTGACGAAGACGACAAGTAAAGAATCATATAACACGAAATTTGAGAGAGCAAAGCAACAACTGGCAGCTTCGCAGTTGTCCCCCTTGTTTATAACCCACAATTCCAATACAATTCAGGGGTCTCTTTATTCTTACGTACGGTGCGTATGTCGATCCATTGAGTGGTTTATAGCTGGTGTTTATACTTTTGTGGCATGTTAGAAAGTTTTGCGGTTCCGTACCCTTAGTCAACAGTTACTTCTTGGCCCTATTACCTCTACAACCACAGGTTTTTGTGATAGATGCTGCCCTGTCGTTGTCGAAATCTAACATTCACTCACTCACTCAAAACATTCTTCGCCATCGCGTCAAAATACCTTCCCAAAGTTATAAACTTGTAGCATCTATATAAATGATTGTCCAATGATTGTCTGCCCAGTACCAACTGATGGAAATGAGTTGTCACGGAATGGATGTATTAGTTACTACATTGTCAGTTCAGTTCCTTTTTTTGACTGCAATAATTTCCCACGTGCTAAGAGACGCGTCATTGTTGATCTTCATACAGAGGATCGTCAGATTCGTCACAACCACCGTCCATAATGTCTTCTGCCGCCAACTCTAAGACCGCAGAATCTTCAAAGTCTGTAGAACAGCCAGCGAAACCGGAGGCCCAACCTCATCTGGGTGTTCTCGAGGAGGACGATGAGTTTGAAGAGTTCCCAGTTGCCGGTTCGTTTATCATCTTCAGCTCCTCTCCTTATCGGACACTATTCTGATACCATTTTAGACTGGAAAGATTCAGAAACAGATCTTGCACATCTCGGTGGTGCAGCACCAGGAGCGGCCAAGTCGGGAGGTGACAAGCTCTGGGAAGATAACTGGGACGACGATGATATTGAGGATGAGTTCAGCGTGCAACTAAGGTGGGGACGGGAAATACAGCCTCTTCAGACTCTTTCTGAATTGTTTCTCCAGGAATGAGTTAGCGAAAACGAAGAGCACTGGAACAGCAATGGAGCAGTGATACCGTCAATGTACTACCGTTATTTTGCGAAGTCTTACCTGTTGGCCTGTATGCACTCTCTCTTGCGCTTCTGACCAAGAGATAGGCTTTAAACATATATATATCAAAAAAAAAAGAGAACGCATGTACTGGGTATGTATTAAACTTATTCAATAACCTTGCTCCAGCGTACAAAAAAATGACACCTCATGAAGTTCATTATCACGTTAAGGAATTGTAATCCAGGACCTTTCATCCAAAACGTACTCGATTATGCAGAGGACTTCTTCTCCATGTCCTTTTCCTCTTCAACTGAAATTACCTCACTTTCCGTTCCAGGCAAACCCATGGCACTGGTGTCATATCCATTGGCTTCCAGGTATTCTCGGAACTGTGGTCAAATTACATGAACTTTGCCAAACTTCGAATAAGAGGATCATACCTTGCGATCTTCGACTTCCATGCCGTCCGTGGTGAGGGGTTGGATAAAGAAAAACGTGATGAAGGCGCTCAACACGGCCAATCCTAACGCAGAATGAGCCTAGCAGCAATTCTTGGATACACTACTCACCACTGCCAATCCAGAAAGGCCCTGTATTCCCCCTGATGGAACTTGATCCTCCAAACGCTGTAACATATCAATGAAAAGCCATGACTGCGTATAACCAGTCAACGAACCATCGATAATCGGTGGGAACACTAAGTGAATGGGATCAGTACCCTTCTTCAGAAATACAAGACAGACAAAACCTACTCCAGGTTCCGATGAAAGCTCCGACCTTTCCAACGGCGGCTGCAGCACCATAGAATTGACCACGGACGGCAGTTGGGCTCGTTTTGCTCGCCAACAAACCAAGACAATTCCCAGGACCTTGTCATTCTCAACGGTAAGTTATACATATGATTCGATGGACAACGAATTACCAAGTTCTCCGAAGCTCAAGAAGATGCCGTAAACAACCTAGGAAAGAATGAGTTTATTTTCTGGAACTATTCATTAAGGACGCGCACCGCGAATGCAGCAATATGGTTGGCGAGACTGGACACCGTCCTTCAGTCCGTATTATCAGTAGAAAAACAAAACACATACTGTGAATAAAGCCCACTCATGAGAAATCCGACCAGTGCTTGCAGCAATAACCCAGTGATCTGCATATACCAATGTCATCAAACCCAGAATTTCTCCTTGTCTTGACGCGAGTACGCTTACCATGGTGTATTTTGGTCCCAAATAATCTACAATGAAAGCACCTCCAATTGTGCCAGGCATGTAGAACAAGCTAAATTTATATCGCGTAAGGAATTTAGATGTTATATCAGACTGGAAAGACTTCACTTGATGATGACATTCCAACCCAACACGATCTGGAGATCATTTGATCCCCCCGTAACCCTAATTAGTATTCAAAAAAACATCTAGGCTTTTGAGATTTCAAGATCAGCATTTACCTATCAACAATGATCGAGGAGTAAAGGCCAAACTGAAGCAAAGTTTAGGTAGCCTGCCGTGGTAAAGACTGCAATTCTACTTACAGGGTAGCTAGCAAATGGCGGTTAAGTTGATTAATAATGGAGAATAGGAACCTTGGAAATGACCTACACAATTATGTCGTAAAGGAACCTGAACAGGATTTCAACTTGAATGGCGAAAGGAATATATCCAACACTTACCAGGTGAAAGAAATGGCAGCAAGAGATTTACCGTAGCGGCGGAGAACAAGCATGTAGGGGATGCGAGCATGCCTCATGGAGTCTTTCTTGTATCGAACGGGTTCGTCCATGCTCAACCGCCAAATGAAGACCGCGAGAGCAGGAACAACTCCAAGCCCGAGTGAGATACGCCATACCGCACGAAGATGATCATTTCCAAAGCTACGAGGTAGCTCAGTAAATAATCTGGAAGAAAGGCTTAAAGCTCACATCCAGAAAAGCACCAATGGGACAAAGGCAGAAATGACAAAACCAAAATCAATCATAGAGTCTATGTAAGTTCTCGTGGTCATCAAGAGCGTGCGTGAGAAGTGGAAGGGTCACTCGCTCGTGGCTAGAGCGAACCAACGATGTTGGGCATTCTTGCTGATACCAGGCTCTTCGGACTGTTCAGATGCAGAGACAGAACCACAGGGATATTCTGCGCCAATGCCAATACCCATGAGGAATCTGATTTTTTTTGGGATTCACCGGTGAATGGTTGGATTAAATGATGAAAAGCACTTACCGCATGGCACTAAGCATGCTTAGTAGACCACCGACGCTACCATGAGCACCAGATGACGCAGCGGATAAACCAGAGAAGAGTGCAACGATCCCAGTTGCAGTCATCTACGTTTGAACTTGATTGGCGGTGAGCGTAGAGTTATGACGACACTCACCATTCCAAATTTCCTGCCAATTTTGTCGGATAAATAGCCTTCCAATTGTTAGATAAGATTTTTACTGCAGACGTTGGGCCCACCGAAGATAAGCATCCCAACGAGGGTTCCCGCAAATCCAACACTGCTCAAAGTCCTACTATAGTTATGTTGCTTGAGCTTGGCGGATCCGTATACCCTGGTTAACACTACAAAATAAAATTGAACGTTGGAAATACCGGAAGAGGGTTATTTACTGACAAGTGTTCACTGCAGAGTAATCACAAGCATTAAATTAGTCCGTTCAAACTGGCTCAAGGCAGGGCGCACCATTCCCAATAACGCCATTAGCATAACCTGTTCAAGGAAATCAATTAGGATTTAGTGATTTTTTACTGCTAAATTTGTAATTTCGTCCACACCATCGGAAAATAGGGCAGTGCCACATCTGTAATGCACACCTTCAGTCGAAGATATAAGGTCAAGAAAATCCAGAAAAACACACGCAAAAATGAGGGAGACGCTCTTGACGCGTTCTTTGAAGGTAGCCATTTAGAACGAAGCTCGCCGGAGTTGGAGCTAAGGAGGCCATTTCTGCTTCTTTGCTTTTTTATAGCGTGGACAGATGGGGTTTCGCCAAAAATCCCCACCATGAGCAAGGTGAGCAAGCGTGGCCGATTCAGCTTCCTAAAGGAGTAGTTTGTCTGCCATATATCTTTCTTATGTAACACCGATGCCTACTTAACGCACGTTTGTCCAAAAATACCACCTCTCACTTTCTTGGTTGCCCCAAATTCAGGCGCCTACGAGCCGCCAGCAAGGACCAATAGCATTCAATGTGAGCAGTCTGATTGAACCACTCAACCGAAGCCATGCGATGCAACGAAACAAAAATTTCTACATTAGCTTTTATAAGAGTATACCGCTCCAATTTACCCTCCACGTCCATCACTTATTATGTTGGACACACGGCAATCGTGGGTAATCTTCAGTATAATAATCAGCCTGGGGCCGCCCTTTCGATAGAGCTCAGGTGATACTGTTAACAGTACATCTCGCATGACCTATTAGTTATGTCCACATTGACAGATGCGACCTAGCCTCGAGGACCTGTCCTCCATCTGAGCTCGACTATTTCAAACAGGACTTGATCCGCAAGAATGGAAGCTTGCCATAAGTAGGTACTCAAAGGTCGAACTTGAAGAGACTTAGCTATAAAATAGGTCTATAAATCGGTCTCCACTTTGACTGCTGTATTTGCTCAGATGGCTTTGAGATGCCTTGGACATCAGTAGGACCTTTTCTCCAGGTAATAAAGACTTTACCGCTCCACATCCGGGAATGCGCTTCCACCGGGCTCAGACTTTGGCCGAAGTGCATCACGACGCCGGCATGTGATTTGGAAATTCACGTAATTTGGCTCCGTTATTACCCTGCGTATGCCGTAGTCAGTAAGTAATCCGCCCAACGGAACTTATTTAATATCTTCCTGCCCCAATCAATACCCACAATTATTACGATGGGACGACCAACGGAATCTACTGGTGCTGCCAATTCTCTTACAATTCGTGACAACCGAACAGGTAAAGTCTATGATGTTCCGTGCGTGTCACATCGTCAGCCCGTAGTCCGTCATTAATCAACTTTAATATGATGTAGCATTGTGGACAACAGTATACAGGCAACAGCATTTAAAGCCATGAAGGCACCGGCCGCACCAGGTGAAAGAGAAGAAAATGAAACCTACAAAGGTCTGCGCGTCGCCGACAAAGGTTTCTTGAATACTGCTGTCATCCGAAGTGAAATTACATATATTGACGGAGACGCTGGAGGTGGATCCATTAATCTTTATTTCACCCTCTATATCTTATTCTCTTCTTATTAAGTTCTTCGCTACAGGTGCAGCATTCTAGAAATCTTATTTCCTGCAGTACTGACGTTTCTCTCAGAGGCTACCCGATCGAACAACTGGCATTAAACTCCAACCATTTAGAAACTGCCTATCTACTCATTTACGGCTCTCTTCCAACGAAACCTCAGCTAAAAGTATTCGAGAGCGAAGTATTGCAGCATGGTGTCACCCACGCTGATGCTGAACAGTTCTGCCGGTCATTCAGGTAAGTCTCGTGGAGTAATAATAGGTGACGTCCATGCACTGAGATTATATTTTTGCAGGTACGATGCCCATCCCATGGCGATTCTCACAAGCGCGTTTGCATATCTTGGTTCATACTATGCCGAAGCCAATCCGTCGCTCCAAGGTGACTCTCGCCTTCAAGTGTTTATTTTGAGTCATTGACATTTTATAATAGGTCAGACTCTATATACCAAGGGAGACAGTGCATCTCTTGCTATCATGGACAAGCAAATTTATCGGTTAATCGGAAAGGCCACTACTCTGGCTGCGTGAGTTCCGTCTCCTTACCATTCATTCGTTGGTCTGAACCTTTCCTTAGAATGGCTTACCGGGTGCGTCAAGGACGAAACTTTGTAACTCCTCCGACTGGCTTAAGCTATACGGGATCGTCTGTACCTATTTGCTCATTCTCTTCCACTAGAAACCCTAATGGGATCAAACTACAGGTTCCTTTACCAAATGGATTATCTAGGAGAGGAAGACTATACACCAAATCCGGTCCTTGAGAAGGCCCTGGACGTCCTCTTCCTCCTTCATGCCGATCATGAATTAAATGCATCTGCCACCACAGTACTGCAAACGGGCAGCTCCCTAGTAGACCCGTATTCTGCCATCGCGTCAGTAGTTTCGAATTCATTTATCACAATTATTCTTCCCGATCTCATTTTATATTTAGGGCTGGCTGCGCTTCTCTCTAGTAAGTCCGGATTTATAACCTCGAAAACTCCTCTGAAACGTCGTTGTCACCCAGCGGTCCCTTGCATGGTGTGTGGTTGGAGAATATCTCGCAATCTATGTGATTAATGCTATGGACAGGTGGTGCAAATGAAGCTGTCATCAGGATGCTCATCTCGATCGGAAAGTACGCTATCAATTTATATGATTCGAAGCATGGGTCTCAGTCATCTGCAGACCGGAGAATGTGCCCGCCTTCCTTGAGGCGGTGAAGAAGCGTGAAAAGGTTCTATCAGGCTTTGGTCATCGTGTCTATAAGACAGTAGGCGTCTATCCTGCCTAGTGACGCACTCGCACTGAAGAAAGTTTATAGTCCGACCCACGTTCTTTCATCGTTCGCAAAACGGCAGACGAGGTGTTCAAGATGTGTGCTCTTCTGTAGTAGACTCGTCAAAAGTCGTCGTTAATAATGTTATTCCAGCACAGGGAAGGATGAACTTCTCGATACCGCCATGGCATTGCATGAAGCCGCGATGAAGGATGACTATTTCATATCACGAAAGCTGGCACCCAACGTTGATTTTTGGTGAGTTTAGGTGTCCCCAACAGTAACTCTATAAATTGACACCTTGCTGTAGGAGGTGAAGGGTTTCATACTGAATTCATTATATTATATTATTGATGGGTTTCTAGTGGCCTTATCTATCGAGCCATGGGTTGGTAAAATTTCGCACTTGTTGTGTATCTTGCTGAAATAACACATTGGACAGGCTTCCCGCTTGATTTTTTCCCAGTTCTGTTTGCCGTACCGCGCGTTGTGGGTTGGTTGGCTCACTGGAGACAGGTCAGATTGTCCAAATATAAGATGCCAATTGGCTCATGGGCAGTGACAGATGATGTTGCAAGATGGGGGTGTGAAGATCTGGCGACCGCGTCAGGTATGATTATAGTTGGATGGTTTATGTCAACTCGCCACTGATTTCTGGGGCATATCAGATATTTGTGGGTGCGGGCAAACGTGATTACGTTCCAATCGGTGAGCGAGCCGAAGTTGTTGGGCCCAGAAAAACACCAGCAATTATCGAACATTCTGGGTGAGCAGGTGCCATTTGTGGGAGATGGTGGTCATGACAACTTATGAGCTTGTAGAATAACAAAGCGGACGATGCTCGCAAGCTTCAAGAACAAGGCGATGGCGAAGCTGTGAGGCGGGATAGATGGGAGAATTGGAAAGTACACAAGTATATTCCATTGTATTTGTAGAATAATGGATGGATAGATACACATTGTGCGCGGTCGGAGGCTGAATTGGGAAGATGTCATGTTGGTTGTAGTTGAGCATGTGCCTTTTTCAGAAAACCAATCATTCTTCCTTCCCCCTCTTCCACCACCTCTCGCCGCCTTCTTTTCACGCCCTTCCTCCCTCCTTCCGCCCCCCACCATACAGCAATGTTCTCCACACTCTTTACAGTCGCTCTCTTCATTGCCCCCGCCATCCAAGGCGTATTTGCAGACTTTGCAATTAGCTCCCCCAAACTTGTCCAGGTATACTATATTGTCTTCGGCTCTTGAACCCTCTCTCACCTCGCCATCTAGTGCAAGTCTTCCAAGATCTCCTGGGAGTCCACAAAAGGTCCTTACAACCTCATTGTTGTCAAGGCCTCCGACCCTTGTGGTAACGCTCTGTCAGTGCCCTTTCCAAACTGTCGCCATGTTTCTCTATTTATGCTTCCTTTCGCAGCGTGGAAGTTGGAGACTTCGACAAGACCTTCACGGAATGGACGGCCAAGATCCCAGCTGGAACCAAAGTTCAACTGTCCCTTGTTGACGCTAACGATGAGGAGGCTTGGAGTAAAATAGTCAGTCCCGAAAGGCTTGGCATTGTTCCTGTTGCATCGTTCTTATATTTTTTGAATTTTTTTTTTCATCCAGATCACCGTTGCTGATAGCGATGATAGCTCCTGTCTCCCTGGCTCCACTGCCTCCAGCTCTGCACCTGGCTCTACTAGCACAACTACTTCAGGCTCTGGCTCTGGCACCCCGTAAGTATCGTTCTTTTTTTTTTCACCCCCCACCGTCATCACCACTTATATTCGAATACAGAGGCTCGACCGACAACTCTGGTGACACCTCGAACCCCCCCACCCCCCTTGGCGCTGCTAATGCGGGTACAAACCCCTTCCAGAGTGGGGCCATCACCGCCCGCCAAGCCAGCACACCCCTGCTGGCAGTCACCGTATTGGCCGCAGCGTTCGCGCTGTCGCTTTAATGATACCCTTTTTTGATGAATGGCTCTGATCCGATGAAGTCGCACATTGCGAAAACACCTTATCATGGCCCGACGCAGGATTTTCTTTCATGCATTTCCCAAAGATCTTGATGACGGAAATGATGGGGTAGATTTATTTTTTTTGGTTTTTATGGTTATTTTGATAGATCTCTGGAGATTTTCTTTCTCTTTCGCAGGGTGACATAGTTGACCTAGCGTGTTGAGGTTTTTTCTCGATTTTTATGAGCTGGATAACCTCCATTCTCCTCGACAGCTCACACCTGCTGCAACGTAATACTAGTGTGCCACTACTATTGTTGTTTTCTTTCAACCATATATTTTTACCTACACGCGTATACCTCCTGTCACCACTATTCAATCTGTCTGTCTTTTCCGCACTCGCATCAACTGGAGCTTAAAGCTTTTGTATTGCAATGAGCTGTTAGTGAGTGACAACCAACAGGTGAGAACGCTGGAGGGTGGTTGTACGTCTGCTTGGATCCATGGTTTTCAGGGCGGCATAAGGCTAAGCCGAACAGCAATAGTACTTAGCAGGTAATTCTTTATGTCGGCTGGAAGACTTTCTCCCCCCGAGGTGTTGTACAAACTAAACACATAAGATGATCTGCTTCATTTTCCCTGAAAACGTGGATTGTCAATTCTGTTGAAGACCAGTGAAATAGACTTTGCTCACAAGGTACACACCAAACAGATCCAAAGATGTTCCCTAGGTGATTTAGCTACAGAAGGTTCGAGGGCGGGAGGCGATTGGTCTTCAACGGGTGTTAATTTAGACTTGGAGCCCAAAGTGCGGCCACCACCCCTAATAGGAGCCATTCCCAACGCTTCCTTCTTTCGAAAATTGATTTCTGTTTGCACGATAGTGCCCAGACCGAGAGGATTGAGGCCAGGGCCTGTTGATTTCTGGCCGGATCCCCCTCTCGTTTCCGGTGAATGCGTGATAGAGGTTGAGCCGGAAGCAACATGCAGCCCGCATGATTCACCGTCATCGCCATCATCCGAGGAAATATCAATAATGTCGTTGAATATCTCTTTCGACCCCGTAGCATTGTTCTGGGCGCTGAAGTTGAAATCATTTTCAAACTGTGTCCATGCGCTTTTAGAAACTAGTTTCTGCCTAAGATCGACATCTTGCTCTGACGATAAAAAGGTCTGCCGTCGTTCAGCATCAGTTTCTGCGGTAAACTCTGCCTCGTCGTCGGAAAACTCCTCGTCACTGGCAAAGGTAGGAGCCGCCGAAGTACCTGCATTGGGTTGGGCTTTGAAATCAAAGTTAATGGAGTTCCAAACACGGAATAATTAGAGAAACATACTTCGCAAAACTTGCATCCGGCGTTCAGCGGCTAATGCCCTCTCGTCCCTTGCTCGCTTACTACGGGGAAAATCAGCCTTGAAGTTCTGTTTTTTTCAAGGTAGGCATACAATCGCGCTTACCTTCTAGCCTGCTTGCCAAACCCTCTTCCTTTGTCGCCATTCGCCAAAGTTTCGCCTTGTCCTGTAAAAGCATACTTCGAGGTAACTCGGGCACCCGCTTTCCGCTTTTTGGCAGTTTGTGCACCAGTGTGCAGAGAGGGCACGACTTCTCGTCGCTTTCCTTGAGCAACTCTTCGTCGCCTTGCGGTTGGGCGTG
>Ga0307509_10006618_pt1 | contig 15487 bp, 13 predicted proteins | sample 10_EM_MG_FD_202245 | JGI IMG/M metagenome (GOLD analysis project Ga0307509, IMG submission 202245) | Populus trichocarpa ectomycorrhiza microbial communities from riparian zone in the Pacific Northwest, United States - 10_EM | ecosystem: Host-associated > Plants > Roots > Unclassified | place...
TCCAGTATAGTTACTACCCCTACAAGTGAATAAATTAATTATTTGTGATAACCCACCCCAACCTGCCGAAAATGCGGGGTTAGAGCACAGTGGAGCAGCGTACCACATGCAACTGCACGCACGCACGCAAGCGGCTGTTGCCGATGGATAGGTGATGCGCAAGGCTAAGGTATAATAGAACAGAGACTTTAAGGTCTCTGCCCAGTGGCCTTGCAAAAAAAAAAAAGAGAACTATGATATTATGCCTTTGAGATAAAAAGATGGTTGTCAGGTTAAAGCATGGTTAGGTTAGGTTAGGTAATGTAAGTCATTATCACGAATGCGGTCGCTACCGTTGTTGCTGCTGCGCACGAGTATGGGGTTCTGGGGTCTGGGGTCTGGGGTCTGGGGTCTGGGGTCTGGGGTCTGGGGTCTGGGGTCTGGGGTCTGGGGTCTGGGGTCCGGGGTACGTGGTGTTTTTTTCCTCCCCTTTGCTTTTTTTCCCTCTTTCATTAATTTTGGAAGCTAGACGGGGTATGGTAGAGAGATAGATAGAGAGCATTAGACTATCGACGGGGATACGATGCTTGATCTCACGAGGGTCCAGGGTGGAGAGTGGTTTGCTATTACCACCGTCATCGTCATATTGACGGCTAGTCTAGTTACCATGCTATTTGAGTTGCTGGTGGGAACGCCGTACTTCGAGTGCCTCCTTAGTGATGAATGACAATGGTGGTGGTGGTGGTGGTGGTAGTGGTGGTTACTATGATGCTTCCCAAGCTATGATACATGTCGAACCCAGCTTATCGTACCGGTAACTTGTCCAATTCCCATACATAAAGGCGGGGTGTCCTCGGGAATTTGTGGGGAATAATCCGTCCAAAACTTGGACGTTAGTGCACAGTACTGCACTGGTTAGGATAATAATAATATTATACAGCCATCATAGGTCCCTTTCCTATTCGATGTCATACTTCAAAAAGAAGAATATCCATCACCGCCAGCAACAACAGAATAGCAAAAGAGTTCTTCTTCTACTTCTTAATAATTTATCATAGATAATGATAATTCCTTGCTCGCTCGCTTCCGGGCATACCTCTACCGCCAATGACATTGTAAGAATAGACCTTCATCACAATCCGTTGACCGAAACAGAGGGCGCTAGCGAAGCTTTTTCATTTTTCATTTTTCCAAGGGCTGGTTACCCTCCGGTACTTGAAAGGGTATGGGAAAACCCTGTGGCTACTGCACTCGAGTATGATATTTATTATACCAACTTAAGAATGGTACCGTGGCTCGAAACTATGATAAAATAGCCTTTCTTTCTTTCTTTCTTTCTTTCTTTCTTTCATTCTTTCATTCACGGGCACAGTACCTTACCGCATACTCCTAGTCTACCTTCCCCCAGAGGGAAAAAAAAAAAGACCCTGGAGGCACAAGGCGGGATGGGATGGGATGAACTCGCGCAATCGGTCTCTCCGCTATCCACTGGCTACCGTAACCGGCGAGCCAGTCAGCCAGTCAATTGGTAACCAAAAAAAAAAAGATCAACCCATCGCCATTCATAATCCGTTAAACAGAGAGAGATAAGTAACGAATCAACAAAGTCTTACCTTTTTACCAGGTCCAACATGCACGCAACGCCAATCTGGGGTAAATTCAGAAGCGTCATAAATGGGTGAACACACGGTAACGGTAAATCACATACGTAAGTTCCATCCCGGCTGAAATGAACGGTAATGTCGTGGATGCTGCATTCTTATTTTTATTTTTTTTACCCCACACAGAGGATAGAGAGGGCAGTGGTGGTAGTGGTTGGTGGTCAGTGGTTGGTGGTGGTGGTGCAGATAGGATACGGTGCGGTTGTTGTTTTCGATGGTTTATCGAATCGTAGGCTCGCAAATGGGTCTGTTCTCAGGGTTAGGTTGTGGGATGGTATCAAGAGGATAGGTTTATGAAGGAAGAGAGTGTGCTCTGGGATGTGCCAGTATGGTAGACCGATTCCTACCCGCGGCCGTTGGAGGAGGGGAGACTTGGGGGGTTGTGGTGGCGATATGTCTATCCAGATATCGTGTAGCGGTAGCTAGTCTATCTATCTGTCTATCCGACACCTGACTGCGAATACTGGATTAGCAAAGCACATTAAAGCAAGATAAGTTATGCACCAAACAATACGGGAACATCTCCATCCCTCCATCAAATATAGAGTCAATGTCGGTATCAGGAGAATTCACCAACCTTTGACATAAGATTACCCGGCCACCACCGCTCCGATCATGCAACCGCCCACCAGATGACACCCTCCTCCCTTTCCTAACGTGCTGTACCGTACTCGAGTGCTCCAGTAAGTAAAATGTACCGTATGATACAACACGCCAGGTTTCTTTTTTTCTTTTTTGTTTGCCCTGCAACTTTATTCCCCACCCTCCCTCCATTCACTTCCTCTCCAGAAAACAAATAAAAAAGAGAGGAAAAAAGCAAAACCCAAAGAAATCCCCCGAAGAGCACGCCGTTGCAAGAAAGATTTGCCAATGGCGCTTGAGGACCGTGCGTCTTTGAAAAACTGTTACTTGACCCCCCTCACCCCTTCGCTCCCCCCGAAGCAGAGTAGGGTAGGAACTGAGCCCCGACTCGAAACGATGCACCCGCTATGCTACAGGTTTTGGGCTAATCTGCATCATTGTCATCATGATGTCGTACGAGTACAATTTATTCGTAGGTCCTTCGTGCTCCATTGCATTGCGCTCTGCCATCGTTGCATGTGGCCACTGCATATTTTCAAACTAGAGTGGTAGTGATGGTTGCAGTGGTGAGATAATCGATACTGTACAAGTATCAGTATTCTGATTTGCCAGGTCGAGCATAGACAATCACTCGCTAGCCTGCTGCCTGCGTGCCGCTCTGTTTGCCGGACGCCTAAGGTGACCATCTGCTTGATAATGTGTCACTCGGGGGGTTTTTTTTTCGAGGCGGCCGGACCTCGCTTGAGCGTTAGCTAGCTAACCAGCTCGGGCTTACGGAAGTACTCGTACACTCCCATTTGAAAAGCCCATACGATCACACTTCACTATCCCGGATACCGACAATCCGGATACTTGGCTCACCACCCTGTATGAGCCCTGTGAGTTCTAAATCCCTTTATCCCGAAACCTGAACCTGTCGCCCCAAATCACCCACTATACCGGACAGATTTAAGATTTTTTGACTTTGGCCCTCTGGAATACTAACGATCATATCATACTGGTTCTCACATGTACTCGAGCACCGTTATTGTCGCTAGACAAGAGTCTTGGTGAAACAAGGTTTCCCTTTGCCTCTTGAACGGGCCCCCTCCCCACAGACCACCAATTGCGCAATGCCCCCCCTGATGTCGTAAAAACTTGAATACTCGAGTAATTGGACCATGTGCTACAGCCCCCGGTAGAAAAAATCGGGAAACGGTGATCGGGCCTCTGGGGCTTTGATTGGAGGGTTCGGCGTGCTCGAGCCAATCGAGCAACCGTGTTTCTAACTTTTGATTTCCACAATTCCCGGTCTTTTCAACCGGAGGCTGTAGTAGTTAGAAATTCCCTTCTCTAGAAAGTGGGCCAAAAATACAGCAAAAAACTCAGCCTTCCCCGCCTCTGAGACAGGGGAAAAACAAAAAAAATTCCAGACTTTGCCAAGAAAGGAAAGCCCAACGATATATACCGGCAGCACACTGCTCAATAATTCAAGTTTTTACGGGCGTTGTAGTGGTAGCACCGTTACCTCCGGCAAAGTGGAGTTTCGTTTCGCCGAGGCTTTTCGTCTAGTGACTGTGCTAGACCCACCGTGCCCTGAGCGAGGTGGTGCCCTCAGCGAGGCGCGGCGCTCATAGTCCAATGAGGACTCTTACTAAACACCGGTTCCGTCACAGCAACTCTACCATGCCTTGCTGAGGGCACCACCTCGCTCAGGGCACGGTGGGTCTAGTACTTGGGTGTGAGGGTAAGTGATCGGAAAAAAAGTGGTGTTGCACCAACCACTTTTTTTCCGATCACTTTTTGCTCCATGCTGGTACTGAGGCGCCATAGCAACTCGGGCGTGTTGGTGCGCCACTGTGGTTACATGGACTTTGCGAACTGGAGTGTACTAGCACATGTATCAATTCCAGCACCAAAGTCACAGGAGAGGCCCGGGAGGGTTTTCGATTGGAGTTGGCGCCGGAGGGTAGCTTGCCTCGTTTCCTGTTAGTTTTGAGGTAGTTTGGTACTCGGATACGGAAGTAAAAATCGAGTATGCAAAGAACCCTGTTTTGAGGAAAGGTATTGAGCTGGCCAGAATAATAGAAGAGATCGGCAAACTCAGGTAAAGAAGAACCCGGACCAAGACTTGGCAGACGTAACCTACCACACCATTGGTTGATATGGGTATTAAGTAGTTGGCGTACGCTATTTTGAGATGCTAAGGCCTGCGCAATTTTTCTGCACAAGTACCTTGTATTAAGGGATCACTTGAATGCAACTGCTCTGGGTTCTAACCTCCTAGCCCCCCCCTGTTTCTTCTAATACCTAATCTGTGAGATTCCCGAGATTCAGGTCCTATCTTGTGATGCTCGATTTTTACTTCCATATCCGAGTACTCGAGTAGAGTAGCGATGGTAGATAGGTTGGGTCGCGTCATTAGGCTCCGTGGGCATGCGGCTTGGGGGGTGTTTTAGAGCTCGGGGAAGTCGGTGAATTGGCGATGTGCTGCGGTTTGTCGCTCTCGCCGGGTACTCGAGTACTTGAAGGGTTGTTTCTTTTCCCACTTTAATGTTTAAAGGAGGCGTTAGCGTCTTGAGGACTAATAAACTCCTATATTGTCTACTTTGTCAGTAAATTACCTATGGGAGGTACTCTGTTTTGGGGAAAGCACCGGTGAAAGCCGAGTGACATCATATGGACGACCCAGTAGAGAACAAATACCCACGGTCTAAAGATACAGTAGCACACCGTTTTCCAAATCTAGGGGTCAAAGCACCGATTTTCTAAGTCCTAGAATATTTGATATAGAGAGTGGGCTAAAGTAAAGCAAAAGCTAGAATTGGGCCGTGAGGCAAGGGGGCTAGGGATTTTGTTTGTGCAGTGCCAGTTTCCCGGTTTCCCTGTATCATATCATATCATGCTGTATTGCTATGATGTCAATGTGAAGCAGCTTGAAGTCATTTCAACGAGTGATCTTCCTGAGCCCACCTCACTTATGGAATAATAGCGAGCGGATTTACTGCTGGCATGATAGTTGCTGATAGGAGGCAATGATAAGGATTAACCTTGCAGGGCCAAGGCTAAGACGTCTTCTATGGCGCAGAATAGCCCGGATCAACCCTAGAGGGAGCCTGGAGGTAACGCTCATGCGGGAGCCAATCGTTAGGTCAGAGGCTTCGGCGTGCCCCTCTCCGGTTGTCCATGTCGAGGATCAATTTGACTACTCAAGTAGATGGCGGTCTCGTTAGTTGAGCGTGGGAGCGATCAGGTTGAGTAGTAAGCTACGGTTGTGACACTAGAGGTTAGTCTAACGCCTATTATCTTGGGAAAGCCCTCGAACTATCGAACTTGTACGGCATTCGACAGGACACGGACACCTCCAAGCGTCACCCACCTAGCACACCAGCAGTCTTTCCCTACGAACAGTACGCACATTCAGCAAGAAGGGTTCGATACTGGTATCGTAACTCTAACCCCTCCACCTAGTCCGGTAGTACTCGAGTATGTCAATAGTCGTTGACATTGATCATGTAATAGTACTTCCACCACTTACCCTTAACCAACACACACTCGAGCAACCCTTGAGAGTTGGGCATGCATACCGGTGCCGTGGATCGCAACCTCTGCCTCTGCGCAATACCAGTACTCGAGTGCGGTGCTCGGGTGTGCTAATAAAAATCGGAAGAAAAGATCAGCAAGATCAGAAGAGGGGATGGGCAGAGATTCAGCATATATGGAAGATAATAACCGCTGTCGGACCCAAACAACCCGGAGTGGACACCAAATTCAGTACCTTACCAATGACAAGATATCCTGAGTCAATAACTCAAAGTTCATCACAGCACGGATTTGCTGGTTGAAACTCCCAGAAGCCCTTTGGAAGTTTATCTAATGATCAGCACAAACCCCTATTTTGCCACTGCTAGTTCCCGATTTTTATTGACACCTCCGAGCATGGGTACTCGAGTACGAGTACCGTACTCGCTCGCCTTTGCCGAGAATACCTCCGTGAGCTGAATATTTGGCGAGAACTCCAGCAAAATATCTGCTGGCAGAGGTATTCTTGGCAAAGGCGAGCGAATAAAGTGCTCTCCCAAAACCGGAGATCCGGTGCCACAGCTCGACGTGCCGCAAATCCACTCACGAATCCGATCGCTATGGCGTCTTTGCATATCCGAAATACAGCATATCGCCCTCAAAAGGTCATTCAGGATGCGGAGTTAAAAAATTTTCGTTCCTTCCGTTTAGGAGTAGCCGAGTGGCAAGGTATCTTCTGCCCAGTAGGACATGGGTGGATGGGCCGAGCCATTGGGGGTCACTCGGACAGGAGCCTGCTGCCTATCTCAGAGGGGGAAGAGGGGGAAGGGCAGCGGGCCAAGCTGCCGTATCGTAGCCATTTGAAAGCAAAGTAGACACCCAACTGGCCCTCTTGCCCCTCCCCCTTCAGAGGTTGTGCTGGAGATTTTTCAGCGGCCATGTTGACCGGAGCATCACTAGAATATCTGAGAACTGCAACTGGGAAAACACGATTAGCACTTGCTGCGCCGTAAAAGAGCACTGATTAGGCCAATCGTCGGTATTGTGTATCCAAATTCTGGGCCTCCATGGTAGGAGAAGGGGAATCGTTGGGAGGGTGACCGCGCGTATATATCCCTGGGGAATTGTCAGGATATGGGAGAGATTGACAAAAACTCTCTTTCTCCAGAGCTCGATATTTTTCGCCCCTTGCTGCGGGGTGTCATGGGAGCCTATGTTGTCTAGGTAACGCGGCTTCCAGCAAGAAAAAGTGGAAACCAAGAGGGGGCTGGGGAAGGGGAAAAAAAGAAAAATAGATCAAGACAGAGGTGAACAAACACTGTTTTCTTGCCTCCGCAAGAGGCGGATTTAGGTGTCGGGCGTGAGGGATTCCCCTTTCTTCATGCACCTTTATAAATACCTCTTTTTCAAGCCCTTCTAGGAGGACGCAATTCCACCCACGAATGTCTACCGGTAGCACATGCCTGATTAGGTCTCCAGTGCCCGCACTGGGTTACGTGTCTGCGTTCCTAACTCGAAAGAGTACTACCTAGGGCATGATTGATTAACCCCACCAGATATTCCGGTTCCATTCAGGTCGAACTGTCAGGAATTGTTATGGCAACAAACGAGATCGGAGTTTTAGCGAATGGTCTTTTTGAGCTAGAAGGAGGAGAGGAAGCTCGCAGAGAAAGAATAAAAGGAAGGGGGAGAAAGGGAAGCGAGGCACTGTATATAGAAGCAAACATGGAGAAATGATTAGAGTGCTGGAATGCATACGCGGCATACAAGTATGTATTCCTAGAACAAGAGAAAGCAACATAGCTCGATATGAGTATCAAGCAAGTGCGGGGATCAACGAAAGGGTCCATAACAGCGACTCCAGATCTATATTATAACACGCCTGTCGAGAGGTATCGGGAGCGTATAAGTGGAAGCAAGCGGTATCACGAGTTCAAAAGTAGAGTGGTCTCCAGAGCAAGCAAACAACTTGTATTACTAGTTGAACAAAGAGAAGAAGATTAAGAGAGAAAAGAAAGAAGGGAAGAAAGGGGGAAGAAAGGGGGAAGAAAGAAGAGGGGCGCAGATACTGAGAGGGGACAGGGGGTGACGCAAGCGGTCACGAGGTGTCACCCGTGACCGCAGCAACAGAGAAAATGAGAGCGTAACCGTGACCACAGTTTCCAACAGAACTGACAACCCACGAAACCAAATCAGTGCCGGAAGTGGGGTTAGGGAATTCTGCATAACTGATCACTCGAACACCGAGTGACTGTTCATGATTACATCCAATGGATTATTCTAGAGGGATGGGCAGAGAGGGAAGCGCGTTTGCTGGGTTTGTGGGAGGTCAGACAGAGGTTCTTGCGGTGTCCCATCGTGAACTAAGCAGCTCTAATCAACAACCAGGGGCGGATTACCGACAGCCCTAGACCAAGTTAATGATTAGAGCAGTGACAGCCAAAAGACGTAGTTGCAACACCGACGCCAATGTCACTCCGTCCAAGTTTTCGATTTGAGCGCAAGTAATATGAGCGATTGAAAACCCGAAGCTTCGCGAGTACCTCTGGCTAGTCCTGGCCCGTGGTCGGCTTGATACACAACGGGGTACTAGTAATACATCACATTGGGCAAATCCACCAGACTCCGTTAATCCGACTCTGCGCCGCTTCTGCTACTCGGCAGTAACACCGCTGCTTCTTCAAGCCGACCAACGAAGCCCCCTCCCCTCCTACTTATGCATACGCCATTCCACGGCTCTTACAGTAACTAGCAGAGTTCGCCGGGCACATATCGCCGCAGAAAATCCCCCCCAGGCCCTGTTCACCTCACCATATCACGAAATCCCGTAATAATACCCGCACAATCTATCACAGTGGAGCCTTAGATAGCACCCCTCCCCCCAACAATCTCAAGCCTTGGCACAATACAGTCCACCATCCTGCCCTCCCATCCCAATATCCGACTATGCAACCACTCTCGCCACTTCCAAACCAATCCCTCATAGCCCTTCTCCGGGTCACCAAATATCACTCGGATCCCCTTCTCCACCCAGCATCTTGCCCCTAAGATACTCCCTTCCTCGGCCTCGCCCCGAATCTTACTTTCCCATCACTCTGCTTCTCCCTCGCACTCCCGAAGCCCCGGGATCTACCACCGTTCCCGTACGTAGCGTCCTAGCTAGCTAGCCGGCTCGCTTTCCAGGCAAAATTCGGACCCAACTCAAGCACCAGTAGCAAGCAAGCAAGGGAAGAAGAAGTCACGAGCCAACCGGGTATAACCAAGCCCAGTCAGCTAATACGATAGAAGCGCCGCATGCTGCACGGTGTCGTAGTGCCATGCTTCGGCTACACCAGATCAGCAATCCGGCGACGATTCACGATCCCGCAACGGTGAAGGAAGGATGCAAGGGAGGAAAGAGGGAGGAACAGGCTATTACTTTTTGCTCCATTGGCGGTTCGGCTCGGAGAAAAAAAATACCGAGTGTATTACTAATTTACAGTGCTTAGTACCGCACCGGTAGACAGGAGATTGTCAGGTTGTGGTGAGCTGATGTCAGGTGAGATTGATGCGATCAAGCACAGTACCATACCATAGTTCAGTTCCATCCGTCGGTGCTCTGCGCGGTCCGACCTTCACCACTGACATTCCAGGGATGACACCTCCAACTCAAGAGAACCACACCACAAGCCGCGTTATTACACCTTCATTCCACATCTACGAGTAATACGGTACCGGTAGAACTATTGCTTTCTTTTGCTTCTTTGTTTCTTCCTTCCTTTCTATCTTCCTTCCAGCGGCAGCCGGCGAGTCAACGTGCTCGCTGGAATAATTCCTTTTGGGGATCCATTCCTCAATTGGCCCTCTTTCTCTTAATGTTCACTTTTCCTCTTACTTGTGCACTTGGGTAGGGGGGTTTGTTTGTTAGGTAGACCAACCTAGATGTGATGCATCATATTAATATGGATGCATAAATGGTTTAAACACCATTCACCCCCCCCCCCCGTATATCCATTGAATATGTAGGCATTGCTCTACCCATACCGGTGGTGATCTACATTCACCTGGTATCGAGTGGGAATCTTTCTGCCGGTAACTTACCAGGACCATAAAAGGTTTCACCATGGGGGAAGGCAAACGCTGGCTCAACTCACGGCAACAGTTTCTTGAGGCCGTTTGCTGGCAGCGAATAACCAAACCACGGGCATAATAGACTAGCGTTAAGGCTAGATAGAATACCGGTACATGCGGTGCGTAACTCTTACAGGACGAAACGTAGCGGGTAATACCCCTCATAGGCAGGGATATCAAGTACTTGTCCCGGTAAGGGAAGTACTTTACCAACAACCCCATCCGTTTGTTGTCTCTCCTGTACATGGTGAATTGTTTCGCTTTTCGCTTACGGTTCTATATACTCTACTATGATACATTACGATAGCAATACCCTGAGCTCGAAATTTGCAGGGTGAATCACGTCTTTTTGCCTATGCTCGTGTATCCGGTGTTTCTCTTTATCTATTTGTTACCGGTAACTCATTCGTTCATCAAGCACTAGTGTTATATTCCGCTACTTGTAGTACAGTGCATTGAATGTTATATTCGAGTGTATGTATGTTGCATTTGCTCAATTGGTTTTTGATCGTTGAAACATTCCCAAACATACTTTTTGCTCAGCCATATCCCTATCAACTACCGCTATCCCGGACACGCATCCAAAAAAACCCACAATTTCGTCCAGCAAAACACAGCACGTTAAATGTCTCCATCCCATCATCCCATACGTCCTCCCCCCCCCACTCTTCCTACCTCCTCATGCACGCTAACACAAATGGTACCACACACACCTCCCGCCCTTAACCGTGCTCGAGTACGAGCACGATTCAGTGCGCCCCCTCTTCCTAATTGGTCGGTTGACGGGTCGCATGGGAAATGCACGGCAACTATGGTACAGTACTCGTACGGTGAGGTTACTCACTGGCTTCATGTGAGCTGATTTTTTCCCCCCTTCCATCATACTCGATCAAAGAAAATTAAAAAAATTCGTGCCATGCATTGCTTCCAAAAGCATCATACGGTAATTTGAAGAGGATTGCGGTGATTCGGTACCGTCGGGTGGGAGACGAGGAAGGGGATCAGCGTCATCATCATCGTCAATCAATCAGGGAGTGTAATCTTTATGATTTTCATAATTCTTCTTTTTTTCTCTCTCCCCGCTTCCGGTTTGGTCTGGTATGGATGGTATGGTCTATCTAATACCGTAGTCGAAGGGAGTCTGTGGTACAAGTACCACCTGCGCAGATTATTAATGGACAGATAGCGGATGGCAGGGGTGGATGAGGTTGATTATCAAGGAGGCTGATAAAAAGAAGATGAGGAAGAGGAAGAAGATTATCGTGGTCAGTCCAAACTCAAACCAGGCGTGAGGCGACACATCAAAACTTGTGATCTTCATGTCGAAGCGTTTTTAAAAAGGACTGGCATTGCATATCATCGAAATTTGGCTTTTTTGCTTGGATCTGGGTACGATAATATGCAATAACAGTTCTTTTAAAAACGCTTCGACATCACGAGCACAGATAGTATGCTCGCAGAGAGAGATAGCGCAAGAGATGAAGAAAACACAGGTAAACAAGATCATAAAAATCAATCAATTGCTTCAGCTCAAGGGGCAACGACCCTCAGATTTCAAATCAAACCTAATTATCATCACCACCCCTTCTGACTCAGCTCCATTCCTCGCAATGTTTGCTATCTCAACTCACTTGAGCAATCTCTCGGATAAACTCGCTCGCTCGGCAAACCGGTGAAAAACATCATACGGTAAATGGTCGAAAGGGTAGATGGCTTGCTGTAGGCGTGGATTGGACGGGCAAGTCACGGCAGAAGCAAGCCGTCTCCCCGTCTGCCCCGTGAGGGGGCAGAAGATGTGAAGGATATTAGTTTGTAGGGCAGTCTATTTCAAAACCAGCGAGTGCGAGTGCCGGTATCGTAACCTGGGGAATACTCTCATCCTGGTAGCCAAGACATGTCGAGAACATCCCTCCTTCTCTAGTAATCTCTACCATATCACACCAGTATCCTGCGTCGTGCGCTGGTTTAGGTCCAAGGGGGGATATTCCCTCCTTTGTCCTTGTTTAGTTTTGTTTAGCGGGGGGGGGGGGGGGGGGGTGGTGGGTAGTGGTGGAGGGCTGCCTCTAGGCCTTTGATACCCAGCGCAAGTACGGTACTCGTACGAGTACAGGAGAGTGGCGGTGTCCTAGGAAGAGTTGACCCGATGAAGCTACGCCGCTACACTCGTAGACTATTCGAGTACATAACTTCTTTTGCCCGTCCGCCTTAACAAACACCTCACACCTCTGCCCGTCTTGTGGAAAGCCTGCCCTTCTCTGACTCTTCTTCCTCGGCCGAGGAAGGCGAAAGGCGAGGGAAGTCCTCCCCAGCAAAAAAAGAAAAGAAAAGAAAAGGGTCCCCGAGATCTTCCATAATCACCACGGTCCGATTCGTGATCTTCCAAGCGTGAGTAAACGGGAAAAAAGGGTCCACTTCTCACTGACGCCACTCCGCCTGAAGAAACAAAAACAAAGAGGGCTGGCGTAGTTAGTTACGGCACTCGTGTGCAAGTACTCGTACCGTACTCGAGTTATGACACCAGTCGAGTCGAGATCTAATGCCGTACGATAAGTTAAGCTTAGTTTCCCCCCCCGCCGCCGCCGCCGCCACCGTTGGGGCTGCCGATCCCTGAAGAGAATTAAAAAAAAAACCGGAAGGAAGAAGGGGGGGATCCCTCCTAGAGCAGGGCATGGATCCGACAAGCCCGGTACCGGAATTAATCTACAGTGCCGGTATCGTGTTTTTCCCACTTTCCCATGTCGCAATCTCAACCGGCCATGTGCCGTAGTCTGATCAGTTGGGAACCTCGCTAATTAGTACGTTTGGGGAGGTGCCTCTCCTGGTAAGGGCTGTTGTGTTTCCCCTTGCAATCAGTTATCCCAACCGAGGGTTAGAAGGGAATGTTTTGGAAGCATTTTCTCCAGTCTTAATCCAAAGTGGGAAGTTCTGGACATCCTGGCGTGGCTCCCGAGTGTTCCGACTTTTGGTCTGCGGTACGCACCGCCGCCTGGTGTTCCGGCTCTGGTACAGGTATCGGTACTCGAGTACTTGTGAGGTGGGCAGTAACAAGTGGGGGTATTCAATGTTGAAAATGTTGAAAATACTTGGGTTACTTTGCTGTCTCATGTAAGCTTGATACGACCAACAATACCGGTAGGTATGGCAATTTGCCATTACTTTCTTTACTTGCACCTTACCATATGATACTTTTTTTCCAAGTACCGGTAGCTATTGAGTTCTAGAGGTCTGTAACTGCTACGGGATTCTGTTTAACCAAACTCCACCTGAACTCACAGACAACACGTGAAACGCAAAGAAGATTCTAAGGAATTAAGAATAGTCCTAAAATATCGTAGCCCCCGTTCTCCGGCAGAAGTCCCCTAACCTAGCTCTCTATTAATGAACAGTATTTGGTTAATGTGATATTTGTAAGGTCCATTTCAACCTCGGCCCCCTGCCCCCGGTTATCTTTGTGCATTCAAACATGCTATGATACCAAAAACGTGAGCCCTACTGTGCTAATGCAACTTCCCGTGTTTGCTGGTTACCGAAGAATCATCATTTTAACCATGCCACCGAATGAGTGAGGGAGTGAGTGAGGGCATGATACTACCGGTATGGCATGGGCTGTCAGCAAGAATCGGAAAACCATTTCTGAGGGTCCCATACAAATCTTTTTGAAGACCAGAGTTACGCTTTATGACGTTTAGGGACACATCTGAGCACGGTATCATACCCGTACTTGCCATTAAATTTTATAAAATATTCGGACGCTTGGCGCCAAGATAGGTACTAATAATGCTGAGGTGTCCGAATTCTTTCTCAGATGACCGTAGTCTACTGGTATCTGAGGTGCACTGCTAGGGATAATTCCTATGCCGTTTAGAAATAACTTACAGCACAGCACGTGTACTGTAAAATAGACCTGGCTGGCTGACAAAGGCTATTTAATAGCCAACAGGGTAAGCGGACAATGCTCCTAGACGTAAGCTAGCCGATATCTATCGGTATTTATTTGCCCTATTATTATTATTATTATTATTATGGCGTGGGACTGATCATCCGGGAACTCATCGGGCGCAAAAAAGGGAAAAGCACAAGGGAAGGACTCCGGAAGCGAGGTCAAGGAGACGATTCTAGATAATACGATATCACGCCGGCTATCGGCGAGGAAGATTGAAGGTGCCGGCGGCTGCTGGTGATCAAGTCAGCTTCGGGAAAAGATGGGAGGGAAGGATTTCTGTCAGCCTGGTTTGCCTGAAAAGCTTCGCTCCCATGACCCGCTTATCTCCCCAATTCCCCTCCAGCCTAACGCCCCATCATCATCATCATCATAATACCAACATTTCCACAAACCTCAATACTGTACCCAAAACTGGAAAACTCTTACCACAAACATATTTCCCACCCCTCTCTTCCGCCCTGCCCTTAACCTTGATATCTCTCCGTCGCTATATCCGTCCAATCAGAGCACCACCCAGCTACGACATGAGTACAAGGTCCGGCAAAAGGTTACGGGACAGTCATTTGAGGTTGACCGGCCAAATGCATCCCTATCTGTTCCGGTTGATATGTCCCTGCTCTTGTATACTTGTATCTGGCATAAAGCACAAGCAGACAAGGTCTTTTCTTCTTTTCTCTAGTTGGGTGATTGTGTGACCACAGCCATATCTTCAGGTACTTGCCGGTATTGCCAAATACCGGTACAAGTACCAGTTGAGCCACATTATATCACCATCATCCCGTTAGCCACTTTCCTGCTATCAAACTTCCCGGTGTTTGCGGGTACTCACGCTTGCAACGGACTACCGATACTAGAATTATTGATTTATGAGATCACACTGACGTACTACTGTTTTTATCAAAAAGAACCAATGGTATGGTAAGGATTGTAAGGAAGGAAAATGGTCGGCACCAGCAAAGTCTTAGTCTCAGCTTTCAAGGGCTGAGTGAGAGAAAAGAGTCTTGGTCCTGCCGGGAGGAACCTGGAGGGGGGAAAGTGGAGATATCCCGGTAATATCGAAAGGCCGAGACATAAGAGGAGGAAGCATGTTCAAGGCAATTGAAAATGCTTTTTTATCCCTTCCCCCTCCTTGTGGTTGATTGGGCGGAGGAGGGTAGGACGGCAGCTGGGATGGGTGGACTGGTTGGTCGGTCCGTCTCCTTTGTTACCTTATCGCTTGCTCGCTGCCTAGCTCTTCCATACAATCCTAGACGGCACTGGTATCATGGCAGCTCCAAGCAAGCACACACTTTCTTTCTTCCCTGGAAAGTAGGTAAAGTTGCACGGCATGTGGAAATACTGGAATAACCACCATCATTATTCCTGCCACACACCACCACCCATTTTGAATATCAAAAAGTGTGTTTCTTTCACGCAAACACCCACCTTTTTCACCTCCCACCCCCCCCAAATAAAAGCAAACGAATTGTGCCAGAGATAGGGTAGTAGAGTTATGTGATAGATAAGGCTTTCTTCCCAGACCTATCCTAACCTAACTGAACCTAATCAATGTCGCATAAGACTTCCGCGTCAGCAACGCATTACGGGGGGTCGTTGTTTGGACTATCAATTTCAATCCAAAATACAGCTATTAGAACCTCCTCCTTGAGTGAAAGAATGAATGAACCCTACCTCGGTACACAATTGACTACCACTACCTACCCCCGCGGCG
>Ga0307509_10006619_pt1 | contig 15486 bp, 17 predicted proteins | sample 10_EM_MG_FD_202245 | JGI IMG/M metagenome (GOLD analysis project Ga0307509, IMG submission 202245) | Populus trichocarpa ectomycorrhiza microbial communities from riparian zone in the Pacific Northwest, United States - 10_EM | ecosystem: Host-associated > Plants > Roots > Unclassified | place...
AAGATATTATGAGGAATCAGTTGAGTGGTAATGATTTTTGTAGGGGATTGGTTGCGCGAGGATGTGGGGAAGCGATGGGTTGCCACGCCGGCGCAGGGCGATCGGTTAATTTTGTCCACGTACAATATCATACCCTCGAGCACAGAAATAAAAAAAGATAAAAAACGTATAAAATAGCTTATCCCCCCGGTCCTACCCCCACTCAGTATGACACCCGCACTGATATTCCAGAAACTCTGCACGGAGCAATACTACATTCCTCGTGTACAGTACAGTGTGCTGGCATTCCCTCCCGCCCTACTTTATATTTTTCGATAGCACAAACGGCAACACCCGTATCGCGGGGGTCTCGGAAAAAGTTTCTAGCCTAGCTAGCTGGCTTGTGCCTGCGAGGATTCTTTCATATCTAGCTGATTAACCCTTGACAAAGCCTTGTATTCACCGCTGAGACCATCGCAGTGGGGGTGGCAGCAACCTCGTGTTAGAAGGTTCTGTATTTAGAGAAGTTGCCTAGGCGGAAGATATATCCTGCGGCGGGAATAAAAGTGGATTTAACCCCCTTTCCATCTCAGTTCGTCTTCTTCTTTGCCGCTGCGGGGAGGGAGGGAGGAGTAGGCTTCCACAATACTTGAGCAAAACCATCCCGCATCATGCAGTATATTCTTCCCAAATTCCACCACCCTAGTGCGCATCTTAGGCGCCAGGAGCCCACTGGAGAAAAAAATTTTGTTGGGCGAGGGCCTGCCAGACAGCATCCCCCGTAAGTTAACGTGTATGTACGAAACGACCTGCGGTGCCGCTAGCTCTCTCCACAAGTCCCCAACCCACTGTACAGTATATCTCACGGGTTGCATGCCAGGCCATATATACCTATCGAATTACGCCGGAAGAATTCCAGGGTGGTGCTTCGCCTGCCCGAAGTTCCATCTAACGGGGAAATGCCCCTCCACTCCTCTCCTTATTCACTCTATCCCCCCACTGGCAGACCGCCTGGGGATGCACCATGCACATCCGCACTTACTGCCTGGCGGTAATGATGCAGGAAGAACAGTTAGGACCCTAACCTCCTTGCCAAGAGGGAGCATGTAACTTGGTAATCGAGTGATGGATGGTGAATAAAAGCGCGCCTTTACTGTACTCGAGTACGGTACCAACCGACACCCTTACTCGGTAAATACCAAGACTTTACGGGAAGAGTATATACCGGTGATTTCCATCTATAGGAAATCTTTCCTTTCTTTCCTTTCCCCCCTTCAAAAAAAAAAAAAAAGATGTGGAGAGCAAAATGTATCTTCTAAAACGAATCTACCAATGTGGGCCACCGTCTGCCGAGCCGATACATCATCTCCTGGGATGATGAAGCTTTCCTTGGACTGTGCACTGAGAGGGATCTTGAGGGGGTCTTGTATTCCGTCACACTCACTCGCACATCGAGCGATGTAGGTACCAAAATATCTCTAATTTGTTGCAATCTCGTCCGAGGGATTTTGTCTCCGACTTTTAGATTTGTCGTCGCGGGCGCTGATATGAATATCGGGAATGGTTGGATCGGCTAACTATAATGACACGAGTGAGACTTTATGATCCACTCCCGAACACATCACATGGAACATACTCATTTGTCTACAACGCAACTGGTAGCACAGCACCTCACCGTAACGCTCGCGCTCCAGGTGCTCCCATTCATCAAGCACAGTACTATAACGGGGGGAATATTCATGATACGTATCAAACGAACGAACGGAACAAACTTCCTCTCACAAACAGAGAAGTAGAAAGAAAAGAGCCATGCTACCGTACCACGCACTTCCCCTTTTCTCGGGGGGAAGAGCCAGTGACAGGAAAAAGAACATGAAAAGAAATAAAAAAAGACCCAATCAATCCAACCAGACCAAGACCAGGCCGTGCTTTACAGGCCAACTTTCTCATATCCTCATTAAGCTAGGTTATCTACTATGGTGATTACCAATGTTTCGTTTTTTAAACGTTGGATGGGCAGGTGTATGGTAGGTTGCAGCAATCAATAAATTAGTCCTCAATAGGACGATCAGTGAGACTCACGCCTGCAAGTCTCTCCTCTTCAAAGCTTCCCCCCATGGTCAAAGAATCTCTCTTCGGCCCTCCAGCCCCACTTCTGACAAGATTGGCTCCCCTACGTGGGTACCTGGTGGCACCACCGACTTGTGATTTCCTAGTCAGAGAATTCGACTTTTCTAGTCCTGCAGTGGGGGTCGCGGGAGTGGACTCCTCGGACTCATGATGGGTGAAGGGCTCCGGCTCACCGGAGACCCTCGGCGTTTCAACCTCACTATCGAGTTTCTGGTCTCGGTCGAGCGAGGAAGCGCCTCCAGGCACTTCTAGGGACGAAGGCCGGTACCTTGAGCCTCGGGGAGAGCCGCTAGTAGGCGAAGTTTGAATGGGAAATCGGTTCCCGCCGTCGGTAGATGCTTCTCTCCTGTGGCGAGAACTCGGGGCGGGGCTGGAGGGCCGGGAGCGCGCCGCGCCGATCACTGCGCGGTTGCGAGCTTCCACAAACGCCCGGCGTTGGGATTCGTCTGTTGAGACGGCCCGGGCACGGCCGGAGTTGAGGGTTGAGGCCCGTTTGAGTTCACCAAAGATTTGCTCTTTGTGGGCGAATAGGTCGCGAACGAGACGGTACGCGTGACGCTCATGTTGGGTGAGGGATGATTCTATACGTGGGCGAAGGATGCAGCTTGACAGGCTCTGGGCTAAGGCGGTAACATAGGCATCGTCCGCGGAGGTAAGCTCGATGAGGCGGGTAAAGTGAGTAGTGATGGCATCGAGAGTAGCAATGTTAGTCAATGGCAGACTTCCAAGGGTATTTTGAATCACCGCAAGCCGCGATTTCTCCTCTCCTTCTGCCCCGTGCGTGGTGTAGACCGTTTTGATGATTTCATATTTATGGGAAGAAACAAGAGAGTCTGCCAAGAGTTAGCAAAAGAAATTCGCCACTGAAAGCGGATATCCGTACCGGGTAGTTCGAGGAGGTAGAGCTTCAGAACGCTAGCAACAATAGGAATCTCATAGGTTCCGAGCACCTCCTTAGGGATCGCTTTGCCGGTATTGATGGCGTTTCGGAGGTGGTGAGTAGCAGCAAGCGGAACATCGACAAGCCAAATACCCCTTCGCGCCTCGTCACCCTCAAGATCGGGATAATCTAACAAGGATATTAGGAATTGACCAATCACACTTTATTCTGGGCGACTTACGGTGATCTAGGTAAGTAAGGATCGACGTGATGATGATCGGCACACGTTTACGATCCGCTCGTGCCCGAGCTTCAAGATCCACACCAAATGTTTGTTCTGGGGTCTACCATAAGTAATTGCTACAGCGCACGGGCTTTTTTCGCGAGACCTACCATCTACAGAATTGTAATAACTCTCATAGGTTACCACTTTTGGAACATACGAACCAGTCCTATAGGATTCAAGCATGTAACGCAAGTCCCCAAGGGGTTGGATAGTCTCCTGGTATAGGAGCATGTTGTCTACGGTAGCTTGGATGCTCGGGATGACGTTCGAGATCGCCCCCGAAAGATCCAAAATGACTGTTTTCCGAGTCAGCACCAGTAGCTTATTGGCAAACTTCCAATCGTGAATATCTCGGTTGCCTTACCCGCTTTGAGGGCCTTTAGACGATCCAACTCACACCTCTCCATAAACTTCAAGTGCTCCACCATGCTTTCCTCCAAGGCACACCTCATCAAATCCAACTTCTTCACCCCAGCCTTGTATCGCTCATCGGCTTCGCTTGCCTCTCTCCTCAACCTGTCGCCGGGGGTCTCGCCCGGGTGTTGATTTGTGAGTAAACCTCCCAAATAATCACCAACGTAGGCCATTGTTGGGCTCTCGACACTATCTCCATTCTCCAAGGCCTTGGCAGCCGCCCGCACTGGCTTCTCCGGCTTTCCGGTAAGCTGGAAGGTCTTTGGACGCCATTGGTAGTGAAGCTTGGAACTATTTGCAAAGGTATTTCCAACGGATCCAACAAGTCTCAAAAATCCGTGGGTGATCAAGTCCTGTCCAATGCGTTCGGCGTGGGAGATCGAAGTGGCTCCAAGATTCTCCTGGATGAATTTGACGATGTTTTCCCCGGTGGAGACATTCTGGTAGGTTCCCAAGATAGCAACCTTAACTTCTCCCAAGGGGATAGTTTCCAACATATGTGCCAACATCTTCTTCACCTCAGCTGGTTGGTAGAACAAGTCACCAATTTCCAACGGTTCGTCGTCTTCTGGATCTTCGGGTTCTGGTAACTTGATTTCGGGGGCGGCAGCCGCAACTCCCCCTGGTGCCGAAGCAGAGGACGGGGTTCCCGGCGCTGGCACTTGGATAAATTTAGTCTCTTCCTCCAAGTCCTCAACAAGACGACACTTGTTGAAATAGTGGGATCGAAGCTTCTTCACAGCCTCTGCCTGTTTATCGTGGCTCCTAATTTGGCCCTGTAGATCATCGTGGGAATTGATGATGCGTTCCTCATGGGCCTCGCACCACTTGGAAAAGGGGTTGATGACCAGTTGGCGAATATTATCTGCGACTTTGCGGTGATTTTTTCCAGCCTGATAAAGAACTGATAAGTTTCACCCAAAGCAGGTAGATAAGGCAGCGTGGTAACTTACATCATCCATTTCCTTCTTCAACCCATCGAATGCCTAAGGTAGCCCCACCACACTCGTCAGAACCCAGTCCCCCCATCGCAAGTAGCGAAGACAGAATTAAAATAAAGGCAAACAATACCTTTCGCACACTAGCACCATCATCCCGGCCAAATCCACCCGGCTTCTCGGCTCCTGCGGGAATAGTGGCAAGTCTTTGTCCATACGCATCCTCCGCATCAGCCCGTAACTTGGAGATTTGCAAAATTTGCTGGTTCTCTATTACACCCTGTTGGAGTTTTCCGAAAAGAACTCCAAGGCCTATTTCGCTCAAAGTCAGCGCATCCGAAGACGGTGGGATGTCTCCAAGAGGGAAGGGAGATCCGGAAGGGAAGAAGAGAGGGGCTGAGTTTGACAAAAAGAACCATCCAACTAACCACCAGCGTAGTCGCCCGACCAAAAGGAATCTGCAAAACCAGGCATGCTGTAATCGTATAGAAAAGAGAAATAGAAAATGCTGATGGGTTAACCAGCGGAGCAATAGCTTCCTGGCACCAGTTTCGGTGGTGTCGTTTCGTTTCGTTAGGATATTGTATTCCGTAGGCGATGTGGTGTAATCCCCTAGGGAGTGGTTCCAAGGAATGGGGGAGATCAAGTGGTAGATGAAGGAGTTGTCGCGATGGTCCTTGTGAATGTGATGATTGCCGCGCAAAGTGATTTTTCAGCCTCCCCTCCTCGTAAGCCCCTAAAGCGGTTCGGGGCGTGTACCTCGAAAACACACAGTAAGCAGGTGCAGGAAGGGAGTTGACGACCTCTGGCTGACCAGCTGCCGGGATGGTGGGGTGATGAATATCTGCACTCCCTAAACGAAAATAGTGTAAGGGTCAAAAACGAGATGTTTGCATGAAAAGGATGGAGTAGTTGAAGAGCAGAAAGCTCAAATGACTGAAGGGAGAGGGTCGAGTGTCAAAGAAGATAGAATGTGGCAGAGTATGGTCCGTGGGATGAAGGGAAAATGTATGATGGAGAGACGCTCAGATTCCTTTCATTCGGTCTGACAGGGAGAAACACTTGGGCAAGCGAGGTCCACAAAGCTGAGCGAGGGCCAACGGGAGAAATCACTGCTACATAGTGCTTCTATGACGGTAGGCGTAGAAAGCTTAGCAAATCATAACAGGCATGACTCGAGTAAAGCATGTCTCACACAATTTAAACCCAACCTTTGGGTGAATGTGGGAACAGCATCAAGAAGAAATGAATCCATACCCACGGGACAAAGGGGTAGTGGCTGATGCCTCTCTATGGTCCGCACCACCTGTCCCTCGAGCACAGTACCGGTGTCTGTCCAGATTATTGACAGCCCTAAGGCGATTCCGGCCTGATCACTGATTACAGGTGTACCACACTCGCCGTACCGTAGACCGTGAATCTGCATGCACAAAAGTACTTGTACCGGTATTGTACTAGTACTCTGCTACCGGTATGCCATGGCCCATAGAATTCATATCCATCATATATAAACCTTTCCACCGGTTGGTCAAGTACCAGTAAGTTTGGTAGACATGCTGATCGCGCTGCTCTAGCGCTAGTCCCCGGGTTGACCGCCAAATACCAGTACCGTAGGCAAAACTCCAAACAACAAGTTAGAGCACGACCATCGATAGAAGAATTGCTCGTACACAGTATCCAAATTCTTGTAGATACACACTGATGGTATACGAGCATACAAAGATCGAAGGACATCAAGCTCCGGAGTACTTGTAGCTTGAGCTTTCAGCCAGCCGTCCCGCATCTGTCATATTAATTGTCAAGCTGTTATCCGTTGGCAATCAACTCACAGACACCAAACCGTACCAAAAAAGCCCCTACTAAGGACACATTCTGATCACGATCGGATGAAGATCGCAAACACAAGCCATGGCGAATGCAATATACTCTCTCTATTCTACTTTAGCTACGATGGTTCCTTCTCCCTCATCAGCCCGCTGCACGCGACTGAACCCTGTGGCAGGAATAATGTCAGATGAGAGCTGTCAGCCGGCAGTGGTCGGTCGTGATCCAATTAACTGTCCCCGTCCAAAATGCAAGCCACCACACCAGAGCCCATCCTACGAACGAAACTCTTCGAACCCCCTCGAAACCCCGATTGAAATAGAGACTCTTCATCGAGTTCTACAACTCGCAAGGAAGGATAGAAAAAAAATACAAACCCAAATCATGGTTTAAGTCGGGCTCAGCAGAGCAACGACTTACTCAAACCTTTATTCTCTAGCTAGTCAAACCTAGAGCTAAATTTATCGACTACAAGAGCAGCAGCGGCAGTCGTCGCTTTCCCCTTGCATATCATATCACTCGCCTCACTCAAGTCTTGCTCCACTCGGAGCGAAAGCCCCTCCTTTGCAACTCTTAGGGCCCCGCACTGGCGGTAAATATCAATGGTTGGTCATAAAACCCCCAGCGATAACGAATTAGTGATCGAGTTGTCTCGAGCGAGAAGTACCGGTATATCCAAACCCAACTTTTTTTTAGAAAAACAAAAAGTATGATACAAATTATATAAATAATAATAGCTAACCGCTCATGCTCACAGCCTCTATACCATTGCTTCTAATGAGAAGTCAAACACCTCGCGGTCGAATCATGGAAGTGTCAGCCACCAACCAGCCATATGACCTTCGCACGCAATGACCAAACATCAAGTAAGACAAGGAGGAAGCGACCTTCAACACTATACTTTCTTCCAGTCACTCAACCAACCTTCCACACAGCTGATTATCAGTCACTACGTTCATGGCATCACATTGTTTACAATAATTGCCAAAGCTATAAAAGCCCGTAGTCCTGAGCTCCTGGTCTTTGGTCATATTGGTCCGGAGAACTTTTCACAAGTTTTTGAAAGCCTCCGTCACCCCTCAAATCGGTCCGAGAGACATGCCTTCTAGATTGTAAGTCAACATGCTCCTGCCCTGTCAGTAACTAAATAATAAAGGATCCACTGGCTCTTTTGGGGGGAAACCTTAAAGGTGGTAATACTTTCGAAGATGCGTGAGTGCGCTACAACTAGAAGATATCAACAATCACACATGCAAGTCGCAATGGGGCTACTCCAGCTATTTGGATAATGCCATTAACTTAATACCCTTTCCCTATCCATTCGTAATTACTCAACCTTTAAATAATTAAAGTGCAAGTATAAGTGATGAAGCTTATTATATAGAATTCCGCAATTTCGTTAACATTTGTGCAGGTTCTGCCAGGCTCTGAAAAGAAAGCTCTAGAAGAGAAGTGCGGGTGGTGCCATTTCCCAAATTTTATCCTCTAGATAATCGGAACCAAGTCCGCTTCGTCTTGCCCATATCACATGCTTATCCAGATGGAAACCCCGTGTTAATGATTGTTATCTTTATTTCTCTGTATGTTCCTCGCTCGGTTTGCTTTGCTAATGTGTTGACCTTGGGCCAGGACATTTTCCCTACCCCCGGCGGCGAGCCTGAACGAAGACCCTCGACCGTACTGGACAGACTCTACGCCTGTGATTGTCCTTCCCTATGAGCCTAGCTACCGCCGTTGTTCTGGACCTCGCAGAGTTCCCCGTGACTGCGGGGATATATATTAGAGCACATGACCAGCTACTGGCCTGGGCAGTTGTACGAGTATAGGAAAGGTGCCTGTTCAGATGTAACGGGATTTTCTTCCCTAGGTTTCGGAGCTCGAGGATTGGTTTGCTGGAAATTGATTCCGCTTCTCACCATCGCGCACACATGCTATCCTAATCTATCACTAACTTAACTTAACCCATCTCCCGCCGCCACAGCCAATCAAAGCCACCCCCGAGCCGGCTAGTGGAACTAGTCCCTCACTCAAACAGAGAGGGAATATTAGAATAAAAAAAAGGAATTCATCAAATTGTGCGCATGCGTATTCCCTGTGCCTAGAGGAATAAACCCATTCTAATACTATCACCAGCAGTGTTACCGTGCCAAGATTTCTTGAATACCTGACTTCGCCGCCGCTTGTTAATAAGGTTACAGCCCCTTGTGGCTGGCTCGTGAGATTGAGGCAGAGGGCGGGAGAACAAAAAAATAAAAGACAGGTTCATCTCAGCTTGGTGGGAGGCGGGAGGTTGGGTAACTCTACGCGCCGATCCCCCAGAAGCACCCGGAAATGTTACAAGTACGGTACATAGCACGGTTTACCGGTAGGCCCAGGAAACGCCAAAAGGGGATACGAGTAGATTTACTCTTGGAACCGGCAAGCATTGAGTGTGGCGCATGCCAGTATGGTTTGTCACTCGGGAACCAGTGTCGGCTGATTAAGGGCAAAAGATGGTCTCGTTCCCAAACCAACCTTAGAAATTTGGCGGGAGAGTGCGTGGGGCTTGTACTGCACAAGTACTGGTACAGTAGGGTGTATTGTAGGTAGCAAGGCACCACTCAAGACCCCGAGCATTGGCATTTCCCCGTCGGCGCTGGCTAACTGCTCCATAATGCTTTGCTCATTGTGGTGTCTCACACATGATATCAGGAAATTTCCTTTCATTCTTGCCTAGATTTCGCCCGCCTTTTACGGGGTTGCGATGATTTCAGCCAGTGGTGGGGGTCCACCCCCGGCAAGCAAGCAAGCAAGCAAGAAAGAAAGAAAGACAGAGGACAGCAGCCTGATCAAATGATCTAAGTAGTATACTACCGTATACGGTTTTCGGGTCAACAGTGTACAGTAATAGTCCAGCGCAGGGGATTCCCAACACTGCAGGTATTGGAAGCGATTTTCTCCCCTGTTGTTACTGGTCTGAGGCCTGCAGCCCTAGATTGATAGGGGGACTTGTTCCTGCCGGGCATAGAGTTTAGGACAAAGGAAGGGAAATATCTGTCGAGATGGAATATCAGGTGATCAGATCGCACCCCTTGGCCTCATAGCGGCAGTATGATACACCGTATGAGCGAGGTACTCTTAGAGCGATATTTGGCATGTTTTTACAACTATCGATAGTCACTTTATTTGGTCGTCCCGCGCAGGAACGGAATGTCGACAGTGATCCCGTAGATATTATACCAAGTAAAACGCTTTTCGCCCCCGACTTTTCTCTGTTGAATCGCAGAAAAACCCCGACTTCTGGGTGCCGCCGCGGTACGGTATGCCGGTGGTACACATTCGCCGCAGCACAAATGTTTTGGGATGTCGGTTCGGTGGAACTAAAGAACTCGGACAGGATAGGTCCGCTCACGTACATTCGAGATAATAAACGATGCGTCTATGCCCCGGTGCGAGTGCACTGTGAACTGTTCGGCGCTTCTTCGAACCCCGGACACCTTACTTGCTCGTAATGGATTCACAAGAGATCACTCGGATGGAGTCTCAGGTTCGGTGGCCGGAGCCCCGCTAGGCATAACATCGCACTTTATGAGCACGCTAAGCAAGACCGATGTACAGATGACTCCACTGGTGGTCAGCATTTTATAAATCGCTTCTGTTCCTCCGTGGTCAGATCGGCAGATAGGTGGTGCAGCACGGTACTAGCACTGTACTCGAGTACATGAGTATTGAGCAAGGGGCTCTTCACTTTTTTTTTTTTCCCTCGAAAAAAGAGAAAAAAGAGAGATGTAAAAAATTGGGAAAAGAGGGCGATACGATGCTTCCCCGCATATTTTTGTGCAAGAGGAAGTAAAAGCGCTCTGTCAGGCTTGCATATTTTCATACAAATGGGATAGGTTTCGGGGGGGGTTTGTGCATTTTTTGTGTTTATAAGTCATTGGCCCTACATTCTCAGGCTTAATCGGAGGAGTGGAATCTTCGTAGGTCGGGGGTAAGCTTTGGTTGTGGAGGAGAAGACTGTCTCATCCAATACTCTTGGATAACATGTCTTTAGACGGGAGCCTGATCCTATTTATCCTGTCATAGTGATATAAGGTATCTTTTGGCCAGAAGGGGAAGAAGTTTCAGACTTGGGGACACGGTGATTTGTTCGCGGATAGCCCGTTTGTCGGATCACGGTTTGAGGTGGAGTCCAATGGTTGGAGCCTTGAGGAAGCCTCAATGGGAGTGTCTCCTTTCTTCTGCGCCGTGCATTTTTATCCATTTTTTCTTTTCTTTTCTTTCTTGCTTCCTCTTGGAAAGAGTTTTATGATATATTCGTGTGCGGGTTACCGGTATCTGTGTGCGACTAGGCTGTGACTCACGGGTTCAGCTTTCGCTGTGCGGAGGTTGGGGTTGCCATCATGAGGGGTGCCTTGGTGGGGGGGGGGGTTCTGGTATCAGACGAGGGCCAAGTGCAGCGTCGGTGGTAGGAGGAAGAGGGGAGTTAGGTTGAAGTTTGATGGCAAATATGAACTGTGCTTTGTGTTATCAAGTCTGGCTTAGAACCTGGCAGACAGTCGAGATGAGTTGCTTTGGTTCAGGAGGGGTTTTTTCCTTTTTTTTTTTTGCATGGTTTATTTTTATTCTCTTGCTACGACATCAGGAACGCTGGACGCCGCTCTCTGCTTTCTAGACTCTAAAGAGGGGTATGGGAAGGCTACCATCTCGTGCCTAGAAGATCTCCCATGGGATCGCGGCGGAAGTATTATAGGTAACGGTAATTATTTTGTGATATTATGGTGCAAGACTCTCGTGGCCCTTGATGCCCCTGGCTCTCAACGCTCCTTTCACCAACTGAATCAGCCCAGTGGCGGCGGGCAGAGAGTGTGACAAGACTCACGCTTCCCGCCCCGAAGCCAAAGGAGCCAGCCCATTTGGAACTGAGACCTTTCCTCTCACCAGACCCGGGAAAGAAAGATCCGCTCTTCTTTTGCCTAGATTTCGTCTCGTTCATATGCTTGTCACCCATTATTACAAGTATTGTTAAATTTTGGTAGCCGAGTTAAAATCACTGTGAGCTTCGTACCTCTCTTCTTGCTCCGTCTCTCCTCCACCCTCCGCCCCAAAGGAAGAAAAAAAAAATTACTCCCCGCAGTGAGGCTGTACTGTAATAAACGTCGTAGCCAGCCAACCGAGGACGAGCCCGCGCTGCCCAGTGCCCCAATCCGCAAAACTCTAAACTCTAAACCCTATCCTCTCTCAGTTCTACCTACCCGGCTGTCCACCTCTCTTCCTCCCTCCCTCCACTCCTTCACTCTCTGACACAAACCTGCGAGCTCTCCGACATCGCTGAGATCTCTTTTGCACTGCCTTCTTATTAGGCAATCATCCACGTTACTAGAGGTTGATACCTTCTATCATCCTCTACGCTACAGTGCTTAACGCGTCTGTGCGCCTCTCGTCACTACTATATCTCAGGGCAATCCTCAATTGACCGTACGTATCCGACCCCCAATAAAACTACCCCTTCCGAGTTTCTTCCTCAACACCACTCTGTTCCTCTGACTCATCGAAATCCAGTTTCTCACGATAATGACCCCTCGTGCTGAGAGAGCCGCGGCGCGCAAGCGCAGCCAGGTAAATATTCCGTCCAATCTCATCCCTATCTTGAACCTTTTGTGTGATCCGTGTCTTGTGGAGCACAGAGATCAAATCTGACGGAATTAATCTGACTCTTGTAGCCGTCATCCCCTGCCTCTAATAAAAATTCGCCCAAGAAAGTCAAGCGCGATTCTGATGATCATGTTGACGATGCCGGTGGGAGTGCTATAGTCGAGGATCAAGAGCCTGAGCCCCAGGAAGAATCTCCCGATTCCCCGCAACAGCTTCAAGGAGATATTACAATCACTCGTACTCCAGCATCCTCCCCTCCGCCTCAGGACACACAAGTAGCTTCGCAGTTTTACTATCCACCACTCGCTGAACAAGGGGTCGACGAAGATGACGAAACCGTCTGGGGATACCTTTGGCCCTTGACACAGAAAAATCAGAGCGTCATCAAGCTCAATAAGACACCCCAGGTTTCTACTCCAAATAAGGAATCCCCGAAAAGCGCGGAAAAGAAGAAAGCTAAAAATAATAAGAAGCACGGGGCTGGCGGATACGTGATTGGGCGTCATGTTGAGTGTGACTTAGTCATTGACCATAATGTTATCTCAAACAGACACTGTGTGATATATAAGGTAGCATATTGTCCTTCTGTGCCCCTAAGACGCTATACATGAATGATGGCTAACCGGGTGCTGTGTTTGAGTAGGAGAATGCTGGTTCGCAACCTGTTGCCGTCCTCGAGGATTTATCCAGCAATGGTACCTGGGTCGCTGGTATAATAATTGGTCGCAACCGTAGTCGTACTCTCGAAAACGGTGACGAAATCGAGTTTCCGGGAGGATTTCAGTACACCTTCAGATACCCACCTCACATGCAGTCGAGCGCTTTCCGCAATGCCTACGATCTTGGCCAGCAGCTTGGTTCTGGTCATTTCGCGACTGTTCATCTCGCCGTTGACAAGAAATCGGGACAGGAGTTTGCTGTGAAGATCTTCAGAAAACGCCGTAATGAGGATAAGAGCAAGACTTCTGGGTTACAGCAGGAGATCGCCGTATTGATGTCTGTTAATCATCCGAACATATTGTGCCTTCAGGGCACTTATGACGAAGATGATGGTGTTTATCTGGTTCTGGAATTGGCTCGTGAGGGAGAATTGTTCAACTACATTATCCGCAATACCAAGCTTTCGGAAATTGATACTCGCAAAGTATTTATTCAGTTATTCAATGGCCTAAAATATCTGGTTTGTTCAACCTGTAAATCGAATCACACCTCTGAGAATCCTTGCTGACATTGGAGAATATAGCATGAACGTAATATTGTTCATCGTGACATCAAGCCGGAAAATATTTTGCTTTGTGACACCGATCTTACGGTTAAATTGGCAGATTTTGGTCTTGCCAAGATCATAGGCGAAGATTCGTTCACCACTTCACTGTATGCACCCGTTTTTTTTTTTCCCCTTACCTTGTTGCCTGGCTGTGGCTTAGCTAACCTTGATGTGTAAACATAGCTGTGGAACACCTAGCTGTAGGTTTTTTTTTTGATCCTGTTGCCTATTAAGCTGCAACTGACAAGTTTAGATGTGGCGCCGGAAATCTTAGAAACCTCTCGTAACAGGAAGTACACTAGAGCTGTTGATATGTGGTCCCTTGGTGTTGTGCTTTACATTTGTCTATGCGGGTTTCCTCCGTTCAGTGACGAATTGTACACGCAGGACAACCCGTATAACCTATCACAACAGGTTTGCTATATTTTTCGTTTTCTTACGCTTCACTGTTTACCGTCGTCTCTAACATGCCCGAAAAGATCCGAGGAGCTAAATACGATTTTCCTTCTCCATACTGGGATGATATTGCGGACCCCGCTCTTTACTTGATTGAGTCTATGCTTGAAGTAGACCCCAACAAGCGAATTACTGTCGACATGGCGTTAAGGCATGCCTGGACTGTTGAAGGCACTTTCAATCCTGCAGAATCGTGTGACTCTCTGGTTGGAGCTCTCGAGACGATGGGACTTAGGAGGAGCGTCGGTCGTGAGCGCACCCTGCTGGCAGAGCATCCGGAAATCAGGCCGACTAGGGCTGTTGAGACCGCTGCCGTTGCGTCGCCTGTTACATCCCCTTCAGTAGTCCCTGAGTCTGAGGGCGGAGCAGAGGAGGTTGTGGCCAGAGAAACAGAGGTACGGGATGGAAACCCTTCTGATATACCAGCCGTCATGACCGCTTTTATGCATGTTGGGGGGCGAGGTGGTGATGAAACTTTGTACCCTGACGATTCGTTTGCCGAGAGTGTTTAGGTTTGATTAGTTAGCCAAAGGGGAGTGGTTTATGCGAGCGCAGATCTTCATATCTTGTCCAGAGTCACATAGGCCGACCTTCTTTTTTGTTCGCTTCTTCAAACAGGTTACTTTTAAGTCACTTTAGAGCTAAAAAAAAGGGGGGGCTGGTTAGTGATTTTTCTTCTACTGGTTGATCCTAGGGGCATTTGCAATGGAGGGGCGGGCGAATATCTAGGTGGTATCTTTGTGGTTTTTTTATCTTTTCCCGGGATTTCTTTTTCATGCTATAAAAACTTGTCTCGTCTGTTTTCTCTACATAAGCGAGGTTTAAATATCTGGGGCTTATCTTCATTTTCTTTTAACAAAAAATATTTCCACTGGGTCTTTTTTTTTTAGTTTAAAGGGTGGCGAGCATTATTATTATTACTGATTTCTATTCTCGATGAGGTGGTGATTTTCGTTTCTTATTTTAGTCCTTGACCGATATTATTGGAAGGGAGGAGGAGGATTAATGTAACCATATTTTCAAATTTTCTTTTTTTTTACGAACACCTTTCGATACCAGTATATAATACGGCCGCGCCGGTATTATTGGGACGTCTGCTTGGCTACATCATACTAGATGCAGATGGTGGATGAGATGCAGCCTTAACCGTACCCACGACGGGGCCGGGCAGGCGACTACTCGAGTAAAGTTACCGGTAATTAGACTACCAGGGGTATCCGGCGGGTCAAAAGGGGAATCCACAAAGTAGGGTAACAAAAAATAACCTGCAATTGCACTGTTTACCATCCGCCGAGTTCCGGCCGCACCTTATTGTAGGTAGAGTACAGTACTCGTACTGCGGAAGGCCTCTCGAGCAAGGTGCGGAGAGGGGCGTTGTTTTTGGTAAGAGTTATAGGAAAAACGGGGGGGCTTAAATACATGACGAGGATATGCTCATGCCCCCAATGTGCATACGCCATCCTTTGGTCGTAATCCATGACGAGTCTATCTTCATGTCCGAAAGTGCATCACCATACTGGTACTGTACTCATTCAGTGAGGAGTGTATCCGTATTAGAGAGTTTGCGCAAGGAGACCTAGGTGGCAGGAAAACAGGTTATTTTCTGTTAACCTAAAAGTCTTGGACACCTAGGTGGGTAGCGAGACCTGGAAGAAGTGTAAAATAGGGCTTTTCAGAC
>Ga0307509_10006620_pt1 | contig 15484 bp, 10 predicted proteins | sample 10_EM_MG_FD_202245 | JGI IMG/M metagenome (GOLD analysis project Ga0307509, IMG submission 202245) | Populus trichocarpa ectomycorrhiza microbial communities from riparian zone in the Pacific Northwest, United States - 10_EM | ecosystem: Host-associated > Plants > Roots > Unclassified | place...
AAGAATCCACCATTAAGCCAAGATCATATGACATCAGATAGCAACAAGACTTTTGCCAAACGTTGGCTTCCATCGACACTATCTGATCAGGGCCTTGGTGAGCCACATAAAGTCGAATGAAGTCACATAATGTCGACTCATTTCTCGTTGGGCATGATGGCTCGCCAGAAGAGCAGGGAATGGACTCGCCCACCTGACATCCACACAGCGCTTCTTGACAAATCCCCCGAGCCAAGCAGAGGTTCAAGTTTACGCCATTGCAATCGTAGCATGCGCACCGAACCCATAGAGAATTATGTTCCCGAGTAGCCCCTACCTCGTCCTGGATGTGGTCGACGGGTTTGAGGAATTTGGCAGTTTGACATGCATCTCCCTGACTCGTGCGCAGTTCCTTACGCTTCTAAGTAGCACAAGCAGTGACTCAAATCTCCCACTTCTCCCAGTGTCGCGAAGCTCACACACGCCCACGATATCAAATCCCAATCCCCTGCGTGCCGGGTCCAGCGTCACTAACCGCACCTGCTGTACCTTTTCCTCAACCTTCACCCTGCATGGCTGCGGTTCCTGGCCATCTTCTGAACAACAAGGCCACGATGTCACAACCACGTCACTGACGTTCCATCAGAAGCGCTCACCTCTTTATCTCATCGCATCGATCTAGCGCCATAGTCACCGTATTCCGCGATCACGCGATACCCACGCAGCCCGGACTGGTGCCAGTGGTGGTGCCAGTGCCGCCTCGCTGGTGTCAATGACTATCCCGGTGAAACGCTTGAGCTTTCACGATACGCCATTCGTCACCCTCCCGCTGTGCTTCGCGAGGTGCGCCCGGCGCGCCACAATCACCACTATCACGTCACCAACGTCGGTACGTGGATGTGAACACTTTGCAGCCGGGCCACCGTGCAGCCAAGGCCCCAGTCAGAGCGGGAGTTTGCCTTCGTCTTCATGAGTCTTTCGGGTGGCAATGTTTGGATGGTCATGTCTCCGGTGCAGTTCTCGTGGTGCCTGCTCCACTTCTTCCACTTTTCCGCTTTCTGCTTTCTGGCTCATTGTCTTTTCTCTTTCCATCGCCACCTTTTGGACATGTCCCTGTGGGGGGCCACTCTTTATTTTCTTTTAGTTGATTTGGGCATCCACCCCCATTTTCTGGGAACTGGGCTCTCCTTCTGACGTGCACGCAGACAACTCCATCTATCGCCCCACGTTTATGAATTGCCTCAACACACTCAAGGCAAATACGATGATCTATGCACGCCTTGTTGAAGCACAGACAAGCGCGAAGCAGTTTCGGGCCTCGACGTCTGAGTGAAGATGTCGGTCGCCTCGGGGCCTCACGTGTACACGCGCAACTGCATGCCCGCTCCATAAGCGATTTCCATGAGGGACATCGCAAGGAAACGGAAACTGAACAGCACATGCTCATCTCGCAGGCCAACTATCTTGCCGAAGGTATTTATTTATTCTTTAAATTGAACTTGTTTTCCCATAAGCTGATGCCCTTCTGGCTTCTGTGCTCACAAATTGTACTGGAAAAATGTCTCTGGATACACAGCTGTGCCTTTGGGCGAGTTTTTACATACAGCCCTCTAATAACGACGGCACAACTGGACACGCAGCACCTCGCTCCTCATATACAGCCTTGACTTTGACCCAAGTGTGTCCCACATATTCGTCCTGGACCGCCCACGGAACACGGTGGACTTCCTCCATCGCGTGGGACGCACAGTGCTCGCAGTGAGAGAGGGAATGTGATCGTGTTTGGGAAGGGTGATGGGTGTGGCGCGGGGAAGCTCCGTGAGACCTCGCTGTGCTCACGACTTTAGCACGACTGTGGTGAATTGGTAACAAGTTTTTGTACATCCCAATCCCTTTAACCATCCAAGAGAACTCAGATATGCCATACGAAGTAATGACTAACACAAGTTTGGAGGAGGACTGGGAGATAAGAGGAGCGTGATTCAAATTTCTTCGGGGTAAATCGTTCTAATACTAGCTTACGAACGACTTTTCGTCCCAACCTTAGAATCACAGCGATCCGAGCTGACACACACTCCCATAACTGCCTCTTGTCATGGCCAGCCTGCAGAAATCCTCTGTTTCCCAGATCGCCGGCTCTTTTGCTTCGCCGTTTGCGACGACGGCGCCTGAGGTAGAAGGGAAGGAATAGTAACAACACGACAGCTTGCAGCGACATTTCCCTCAAGGGTAATAGCCGATATCGAAAAGCTAGTTAGTAGATACGATGACATTAAACAATGTGAGAGGAGAAACAGATAGGACCCAGACTACTTGGACTTAGCAACTAATTCAAGTGGATGTAGAGGGCCCTGCAGTTTAATGATCAATGCAACGCTCAACTGGCTAGATTATATCTTCAAACGTTGATATAGTTTAGCTGCTGAATTTGCGGCATAGCTGCCGCGGCGCCGTACTCCTATTTTACAGTAGGCGCAGCCACAACCTCACCGCGGGCAACGGACTGACCACCCTCGGAAGCCCGATGCAGCCGAGTTGTCCCGTCGTCGCTCTGGGCTGGCACATTGGCGCCGTGCTCGATGAGGAGCCGGGCCACATCCACATGACCACGTTCGAACGCCCGATCCAGCGGAGTCATCCCGTCCTTGGTCTGGGCAGCCGCGTCGGCGCCGTGCTCGATGAGAAGTTGGGCCATATCTACATGACCCCTGAAGGACGCCAGATGCAGTGGAGTCGTGGCATCCTTGTCCAAGGCTGCCGCATCTGCACCGTGTTCAATAAGGAGCCGGGCCAGATCCACTTGACCGCTGAAGGACGCCAGATACAGCGGAGTCGTCCCGTCCTTGTTCTGGGCTGCCGCATCTGCGCTGTGCTCGATGAGGAGCCAGGCCAGATCCACATCACCCCGTTCGGACGCCCGATGCAGCGGGGTCGTCCCGTCCTTGTTCTGGGCTGCCGCATCTGCGCCGTGCTCGATGAGGAGCCGGGCCAGATCCACATCACCCCGTTCGGACGCCCGATGCAGCGGAGTCGTCCCGTCCTTGTTCTGGGCTGCCGCGTCTGCGCCGTGCTCGATGAGGAGCCGGGCCAGATCCACATGACCCTTTTCGGATGCCCGATGCAACGGAGTCGTCCCGCCCTCGCTCTGGGCTGTCGCATCAGCGCCGTGCTCGATAAGGAGCCGTGCCAGATCTACATGACCCTCTTCGGACGCCCGATGCAGCGGAGTCGTCCCGTCCTTGCTTTGAGCAGCCGCGTCGGCGCCGTGCTCGATGAAAAGTTGGGCCATATCTACATGACCCCTGAGGGACGCCAGATGCAGTGGAGTCGTGGCATCCTTGCCCAAGGCTGCCGCGTCTGCACCGTGTTCAATAAGGAGCCGGGCCAGATCCACTTGACCGCTGAAGGACGCCCCATGCAGCGGAGTCGTCCCGTCCTTGTCCTGGGCTGTCGCGTCTACGCCGTGCCCGATGAGGAGCCGGGCCACATCCACATGACCCTGTTCGGACGCCCGATGCAGCGGAGTCGTCCCGTCCTTGCTCTGGGCTGCCACGTCGGCGCCGTGTTCGATAAGGAGCAGGGCCACATCCACATGACCCTTTGCGGACCCACGATGCAGCGGAGTCGTCCCGTCCTTGCTCTGGGCTGCCGCGTCGGCGCCATGCTTGATGAGGAGCCGGGCAAGATCCACATGATCCTCTTCGGACGCCCGATGCAGCGGAGTCATCCCGTCCTCGCTCTGGGCTGTCACGTCGGAACCGTGTTCGATAAGGAGCCGGGCCAGATCTACATGACCCCGTAAGGACACCAGATGCAGCGGAGTCGTCCCGTCCTTGCTCTGGGCTGCCGCGTCGGCACCGTGCTCGATGAGGAGCTGGGCCACATCCACATGGTCCTCTTCAGTCGCCCGATACAGCAGAGTCGTCCCGCGCAAGCTTTGGGCTGCCGCGTTGGCGCCATGCTGGATGAGGAGCCATGCCACATTCACATGACCCCATGAGGACGCCCTCTCCAGCGGTGTCATCCCGTCCTTGGTCTGGGCTGCCGCATCAGCGCCGTGCTCAATGAGGAGCCGCGCCACATCCATATGGCCCAGTTGGGATGCCTGGTGCAGCGGAGTCGTCCCGTCGTTGCTCTGCGCTGCCGCGTCTGCGCCATGCTCGATGAGGAGCCGCGCCACATCCACATGATCCTCTTCGGACGCCCGATGCAACGGAGTCGTCCCGCGCTCGCTCTGGGCTGCCGCGTCGGCGCCGTGCTCGATGAGGAGCCTGGCCACATCCACATGACCACGTTCGGATGCCCGATGCAGCGGAGTCATCCCATCCTTGTTCTGGGCTGCCGCGTCAGCGCCGTGCTCGATGAGGAGCCAGGCCAGATCCACATGACCCTTTTCGGACGCCCGATGCAACGGGGTCGTCCCGCCCTCGCTCTGGGCTGCCGTGTCGGCGCCGTGCTCGATGAGGAGCCTGGCCACATCCATATGGCCTTCTTCGGATGCCCGATGCAGCGGAGTCATCCCATCCTTGTTCTGGGCTGCCGCGTCGGCGCCGTGATTGATGAGGAGCCGGGCTAGATCCACATGACCCTCTCGTGAAATTACATGCAAAGGTGTTTCCTCGCCAATAAAGTTCCGAGAATTCACGTCCTGCGGATGCTCGGCGGCGAGGACCTTCACAATGTCGTATAGGCCGCAAAACCCAGCGTAGTGTAACGGGGTTCCATGGGGAGTCAACGGTGCATTTGCCCATTTGTTTCGCCGCCAGAAGGGAATAGTTGGGTCACATATCCAGAGCCAAACTGCAAGATGTGGTTTTCTCCGGTCAAACATCCGTGACAATCCTTCTTCTGTATTTTGTGGCACACCCTCGAAACGGGCATGCTCAAACCAGTGTTCTGCAGCGTATTCGGCCAGAGGAAATTTCAGAAGGGTGCCTTTGGTGACATCGTTGTCGAGATGTAACAGAATACCAAGACATGCTTTGGCAACCAGGGCGTGAGCGGCTGTCATAGAAACATGGTAGCGGCTGAATATCGTGTTGCACGTTTCGGCAAGGCGGGAAGAGGTCAAGAATTCCTTGATAGAGAAGTGTGAAAATTGTATTACTTGGCAATTTCGGTCGTCGACAAGGGAAAGCAATGTGGAGCACGTTGACAACACCGCATCTACTGGATCTTCCAGGCGCCAATCCTCGTGAAATCTCGGAATCTGTCCCACCTCGAAATCAAACGCGAGCAGTTCTGCCAGTTCTTCGACCCGCAGCGGACGGGAAACAACAGCCACACACAGGAGCAGTCGTCGAGCAAACTCCCAGTTAGTTTCCTTGATCTCTCCCAACGTACGTTCATATGTCGCATCGAGCGTCGATGGTAATTCGTCTAGCGCATGCCGGATACGCCCCGGAAGGCACCCAGCGAGGTACTCTAGCTGGCAATGCACCCATCGGAACCTACGACATGTGGGGTGAGTGTCGTGAACAAAATCCAGCATAAATGCCTTACATTCCGTCTGCTCGTTCTGTCAGAACATAAATCACAAGCTGCTTGATCACCGATGTCCATCTTCGCATCCTTCTATCCGTGTTTACAATTGACTTGATGTAGTTCTCAATGTCTTCCTTCTGCCCGCTCTCATCGTGTAAAGAAACGGAACGGAAAGTCAAGGGCTCAAGAATAGTCTTAATATCGGTCTCGGGTCGGCTGGTGACGCAGATGTGTAGGTTTGGGAGTTTTGAGTCGACGAGGTCCTCCAAGAGCACCAAGACTTGGTTGCGGTGGGACGGCAGGGATGTGTCCGGACATTCGTCCAAGGCATCCACAACCAGATAAACGGGAGCTTGTCCTGAAAGATTCAATAAGTGCTTTAAACACCGAATAAGTTCGTCGTTGCTGGGGCTTCGAGTACCATCGTGGTGTGTCGAATAAAATGTGGAAAGGACAGCATAACAGGAATAGGATTGATTGCAAAGCTGAACGAGGACCGATGTGAGTAGCCCACGAAGGTCCTTCTTTTCGTTCTCCCTAAAGTCATAGTAAAACATGGCAAGTAACGCCAGCCCGGACATTTGCAAGTCCTCGATCTCCTCGATGATTGTGGAACTGGTCACCATCGTAAGTTATCAAGACGAAATACCGAAGGGATAACATACCAAAGTACACTCTTGCCGGCACCAGCTATGAAACGAAATGAAGAACCTATCAGTTTTTGCGAAAGGTCAAGCTATGGGAGTAAACCAACGTTTCCCGTGTATCCAGAGTAGCGAACTGCATCCAGATGCTTTCCATTGGGAGAGCGTGCTGCTGTTAATGAACCACGCCCCAGTCTCGCTGTGCCGCGATTCCCGACCCATGTTATAATTCTTCCATGGATCTGGGGGAGCCAGCCAACTTCGAATCTTGCTCAGCAGCTCGTCACCTGCCAGTTACTCTCAGCACTTCCGAGCAGTAGCACCAATCATGGCGATAACTGACGTCTCGACTTGTTCATATCGCTCGCCATTTGATGAAGGATTTCTAGCGCTCAGTCAGACCCGGAGCCAGCTCATGGTCACAAATAAAACGCACTGAGGTCTTCCCGGACATCGTTAATGGACGCTTTGCCATCTAAAGAACAGAATATTCAGGAGACACCAGATTACAAACCGAGTTCATTGCTCACCATCCATGAACTCCCTCATATTCTGGACGAGTCCGTGGACAATAGCGAGCGTATGAGCTGCAGTAGTCCGGGCCTCCTCTCGCGTCAGTCGGTCAAGCCGACCCAGGACTGCCTCGATGTCCTTCTCCTTGAAAAATTTCTTTGCAAATTTGACTGCGTGGTGCTGAGCAAAGTAAAGCGTCGGCGAGAACGGACTCACTTGATCGTCGCTGCTGGAGTTTTTTTGTCACCAGAGCGAGCATCGAGACAAGCTCCACTAGAATCTTGCCCACTATCCCGTTCATTGCGGACGTAGCAGGGATTAGGGTATAGATATTGAGCCGGTTTAGGAAGTGTTCGATCGATTCGAGCAGGTCTATGAGAGCGTCGCAGTTGGATATACTGCCCTTGGCCGACTGGATTCCACGGACGTCAGTCACCAGGCCATCTACCCATGAACCAGATGACGGGACATACGTCGAGTAGGATAGCGAGACAAGCCGATATCGCCTTCACAGGTGAGAATGTCTGTAAATCGAAGTCAGATGTGAGACAATTCATGAGCCCCTTCCGTCATACCAGGTCAATGGCATCGGCAACGGAGGCAGTGGATGGAAGTTTGGATAACATTGATACAGTCGCCTTAAGGGACTTCACGATTTGGTCACTCCCCTGAGAATCCCTGAATGCCTGTGCTTGATCTTGAAAAAGGCCAGTAATGGCCTCGACTGAGTCGCAACGCTGAAGTTTGATGGCGAGCGGATGTTGTGTCAAAGAGACGCCCGCCTGCTTCTCATATGCCTGCAAGGCAGGCTCGAAAAGGGTTTGAATGCGAGAGGATTCCGGTTGGTAAGCCATATCACAAGTAGGGAAGAAATGGAGTGTTTAGGAATGGATTTGTTAGTTGCGATGGAGGAATGTGACGAAGTGTTGCGTGGGAATTATGGTGATGGTGACCCACGGCAATCGTTGATGGACGAGACGTTGGGCTGCAAGTTACGTAACGGAAGGTGAACCGGTGAAGTTCCGGTGCATCGAATCTCCAGGCCACTGTCGTAGTCAGGCTCATCCACCCAGACCCATCTCTCTCTTTCTCTACTTTACCGCTCCATCCTTGGCTCCATCTTCTCTCCCTACCACGAGTCAGAAGCAAGTCTAGATCAGACAAGCAGAACGAGGGATGATATTTCTGGCGGCTAAGGGACTGTACGTGACCTTTCAATCCTCTCAGAGCCAAAACTCTCATCTCTATTCCAGCATCTGCGATATCTCCCGCTCTCACTCGCTCTAAATCGCCTCCGAGATGCGGAAGAATACCTTCCGGTGATCGCCCTTCCTGCTCATGCCGCCCTCCTGTCGCTCATCCTTCGGTATCCCTTTGTGCCGATTTATGCGCGGCCGCTTACTCCGTGTCGGCAACGTCAATCACCCACACCGAGGATCCCGTCGTCTTCACTGCAACACCGACATTACTCCTCGTCATCGTGCTTAGCCCGTAATTAAGCGGGTCATTGTAGGGAAAGGAGGATCAATAGCTGCAGTCCCTCAGTGCCCGCCAGCCGATCGGCTCAACAGCATGCAACCGGACGGATGATCGGATTCCAGATCATACTCGTGATAGGCACAGCACCAGTTTCCACCCCAATCGACGGAATCGCAGCGAATGGTCCCCGCCACACGGGAGAAAGTTGAGAGTGACCTACGCGAGTGTAGAGATAGAAGCCTGGGTATAGGAATAAAGGAACTCCCCCTCACCATCCTCAGAATTCTCTCTTCCCTAGATCATACCTGGATTTGACGAACAATTATTTCGTCCTTGCTGCTCTTCAACAGACTCTTTCCTTTTCAAGTTGACCCTCTCAACCCCGAAACGGAACTACCCACCCGGACTGACGAGTTCCTTTTTTCTTGCAATCAAACATCAACGAGTGCTAAAGCTGAGACCCTCCTTTGCTCAGTTACCGCGAAGACCATCCAGTGTCTTCATCTATGCTAGTTCACAATTTCTCTTGTTCGTCAAACCAACCCGCTTAGTAAATCTCTCAACTTCTGTGACGAGTCCTACCTTTCCAAATCACTCTCAGGCAACAGTCTCATCGGTTATGGCACCCCTCAGCCTCACTTCAGTACGAATAGACCTCACACCGAAACCGCTGTACCCCTCGAGATACTCGAGGATGATGGTACTTTCGTTGAGGGCACGACGCGGAGTGTATGTGTTCAATTTGAGTCCAATTTGAGTCCGGGAACGGATTCATCTCGTCTGCGCGACCGTGTCAGCTGCGAAGGGCGATGCCAAGAAGCGGGAGAGGGTGAGCTCAACACTACGGCTGTGCGAAGCGCAGAGCGCAGAGCGTCGCAAGGTGAGTCTGTTCAAGTGAGTGCGTACGACAGCGAGGGCAGCACGTAATCGGTAAGGAATGCCAAGGTACTCGAACCCGACCCATACCCTCTGCACAAAAGGACAGAAGCAACTCCTGAAAGGGGTGATATCTGCATCCCCACCATGTGCGTTGATGGTATCGAGAGCTTCACCGGTGCACTGGTGATGGTATTGTTTTCCGGAATCCGTGGAAAGCGACATAATCGAGATCAAGCGTTTCGACAGATGGAGAAAAGTGATTATATCTCGAATCTCAAACAAGATGTCATACGGGTGTCACATGTCGACAAATACAAGTGAAACGCGTACTGCAGCAAGACAGCGCATTTTTCTTCAATCTAGTTGTCAAGGACTGATGTGATTATCCCCAAATATGATGATAACGTAGATATCATGATATCGCCATAAGGGCGAAATCGTCTCGATGAGCAGTTTTCCCGGTCGAAGCCAGTTCGGGGGAGGATCAGTAGCAGCCATCCCACGTCTAGCCAAGGCATCAATCATGAGTGTGCACCAACCAATCGTCCACATCATGGTCCACGCCCATCCCCAAAATCCGCCCAAGCGCCGCGCAGTCATCACCTCAAACGCATGCTCCAAGATCACTCCGACGCCCATGAGGACGAAGAAGCCGCCGACGGTGCGGAACTCAGTACCCCGCCCGAGCCCCCACATCCCGAGGTCATGTATAACCGCGGACACGCCGAATGCGCCGAGTAGGGCCGCAACAATGAGCCGCCGGGCCGCGCGCCGAGGACGACGAACACGTGCCGGAAGAATTGGTGTCAGCAGGATCTCCAGGATCCACCATCGACGTGGACATCCACGGGCGGTTCGAGGGTGGCGACTGGGTGGCGGCCATTGCCAGGCTAGCTGTCGGAGGATGAGGCGGCCGACGAGCGACGCAATGTGGTAGCACATGTCCACGCTGGTGTACAACAACATGCCGTAGCACACTATATATAAGGCCGCGCAGGTGCAGCGCGGCAGATGGCCCAGCGTCGGGTCGAAGATGGTGTCACCTGCTGGATCGTTGGTGGAGGGTCGGAGGTGATGCACGGTGTAAAGGCAGAGGTGGATTTGACTACCACCCAGGCTAGGATCAACGCGATTGACATGGATCGATTACTTGGTGCGGGGAATGGCTTGCGCGACCATGACCATCTGATTCCGCGTTAATCGCACATGAGATCAAGGGCGTTTTACGAAAGCGTGTTGGCCTTCGGTAGTAGGCGGTTCATACCTTCTGAGAAGCCTAGATCCATGCCTAACTCTGAAATGAGTAATGTGATGATCAGACACCCCACTCGAGCGCCGCGAACATCGCAGGCACGATACTAGTCGCAATGGTCGCAATGCCAGCGCATAAAACCACCTTCATCAATACTGAAACGTTCAAAAAAAGAGAGCGCGAACCTGTCAGGAAACATAGCCGGCCCAAACATAGCCAGAGGTACAACCATCAGCATCATGATGCTTCACCTCATCGTCCTCAAACTCACCGCCCTCGCTCACCTCAAACACCACCACCTTCTCCTGCGCATTTTCGGATGCCGAATACCGGCGCCGGCACTGCGCCCCTCCCGCCCGCTCGTGACACCTCCGGCTTCCTCAACGATTTCGGCCATCGCCAAGATCGATCCTGCTCGGCACGGCACGCAGCGTATGCGGTGGGCCACGCTAGTCGCCGGCGTGTAGTGGCGACGATATGGGAGACGCACATGATTAGCGCGTGCGAGCCAGCGGAAGAGCGGCGGGAGGAGGGTCTGCTCGATGGACTTGGCGAGCATGCACCATGACAGGACGACCAGGATGCCCGTCGTCAGCTTGAGTAAAGCGAAGAGTACCCAGGTCGTGACCACTGCGGGCGAGTCGAACGCTGCAGCAGGCGCTACGGAGGTGAGAGGTCCGCGTTGAGGGCGGCCACGCGCTTGGACTACCAGAAGCTCGTGAGTACGCCGAGGATAACGGAGATAAATGCGATGGCGTCTTCAAAGCAGGGACAATCGTCAACAGGCAACGGATGTCGTGACAAAGAGGAGGCAGACTAGCGTCAGTCTAAGGAGCTGCGAAGAAATGTGAGTATAAGGGTTAGAGTTAGACCTTTTGCTGGATATAAACGGCGTACCGCTGCAGCCGCTGTTGGTGACCCACCGCTCAACCTCTGGCATCACCATGCGTTGCAATACCAACCCAATAATTCCGAGGATGATCCCGACGGAAACGTCCATGAATGCGTGCATCCCCGTGTACAGCCTACCGCCCGCAATTGATACCACGTACAACACAAGTACGATGATCCAAGTCGCGAGCGCTGCGGTCGACAGGGATCCAGTAGATGGAGATCATGGACGTGCGCGCCCAGGAATAGCGCCATGGACATGGAGTTCGCAGAACGGGTCGAGGGAAACCCGTACTCTAAATGATGGTTTCCGACAGCTAGCCTGGAAATCAGTCCTGGAACGGACGACCATATCGATTACTCCTTACTAAGTCGCGTGACCGGAGGAGCGTAAGGCCTCGGGGAGCAGACCATATCCTTCAAGAATGACGACAGATATACGCCATAGGAGAACGCGTAGCAGGGCCTAAAGGAGAAAAAAGTGGATGCACTTTAGCCAAGGCGATGATAAAACAGAAACTAGCGCTCTCACTCTCTTCCCAGTTTATCATAGCCAAAGAAGAAGATGGGCAGGAACGCAAGGAAGAAGGTGTGTGTGCCAAGCATGGACGTCTGCTGAAAAAACGTGTCTAACCAGGGCGACCGCAGTCGCGCCTGCCTGCAAATCAACGACGATGTGAGACTTCCTCCTTCTCTCTCTACCCATCCCGCGCCTTCGCCAACACAACAGGCGGGGAGTAGTCGAGAAGAAAGAAGTGCTGAGAGGAAAAAGAGAGAAAAAAAAATAGGAACGCACCTGCCACTCGGCGATGACTTTGTTCTCTCTCTCAACTATCGCGACGCACTTCCTCCGCAGCGCTGCTCGCCACGACGGCAACGTGTTCGTGTAGACATCTTCTGGAAATCGACCTGCCGCGATATTCATGGTTTGTTCCCCGCTAGGACCGGGCGAATAAGCTTTTTTTCGGGTAGGGGGGTGGGGAAAGGGAAAGAGGGGATAGGGTGCTCCTTGGTGATGGAGCCATTGAGTGAGGAAGCGTCGTCGTCGGAAGAGACGGACATGGAGGGCTTGGATTTAGGCATGGTCACTTTCGTGGTATGTTGAACTTGAAGAGCGACTGAATTCTTTCCGTTTCATGTGAGAATCGTTGTCGTGCAAAAACGGCACGGGTGGTTTCGTCGTGGTGTGGCGATGCCCCCGTGCAGTTGAAGACCAATGGAAAAACAAATACCAGTTGAGGTGGGAAATACGACTGGAAATGGGCGAAGAGGAGACGCTGACTCTGATGGGTTGATGAGGCCCGGTTTGACCCGGTCATCGACAAAATGTGTGTTCAGTAATAATGCCATGTCAACGTCCTACTATAGTATGTGGTTTTACGATAACTTATAATACTTCTTTACTCCAAGCAACCTCCAATTCTTATCCGCCCCTAAAATCATCACATCGGTGCCGTGCAGGTCTCTCGCAAGCAGGTCTCTCGCAAGAATTAAACGCTGTCCTATTACAGCCACAGTAAACCGAGTGTCTAGCGGTCTCAAAATCAGGAATGCCCGCGCAGAAGCCCAGCCCTAAACGAGTTTGCCGCAGGCACGGCGGCTGAGGAGGGAGACGGCCCGTTCAAACACCCGGCGACGGTTTCGCGCCACAATTCCAGGAAACCTACCTTGGCTACCACTTCCCATGGGTCTAGTGGTCCTCGATCTCGCCACAATAAAGGAGCCCCTTCGCCTTGCTCGCAATCAGGATGTGGTACACGCCCCAGTAAGAAGGATGGGGGCGGGTAAGCACCCTTCCGTGCTTTATATCTGACACCTTGGAGATTGGCAACGTCGGAAGTCTGACAGGGGTTGCAACTTTGGAGGAAGGCCAAGAGATAAGAGGAAGGTGATTCAAATTTCTTCTGGGGAAATCGTTCGAATGGTTTGCGGACGGCTTGTCCTCCCATCGTTAGAACCATGGAGACCCGAGCGGATGGGTAAAGACCCCCACCCACATGGCCGCCTCCTTCATGGCAAGCTAGCAGAATCCTCGATTTTCCAGATCGACAGCTTTTCTGGTCCGCCGTTTACGACGACGCCGTGTGAGGTAGAGTAGTACATTCGAGGGAGTTGTATCTAGGGATCCAGTAGATTAAATGGTCAATGCAATGTTCAACTCAGCCAGATTGTGTGTTCAAAATTGTCACGTTGATTTGCTGGCTGCTAAATCTGTGACCATAGCCGCCCTGGGTGCCAGTCATCGCAGGCCAGATACACATGGTCCCGTTCGGACGCCCAATGCAGCAGAGTCGTCCCGTCCTCGCTCTGGGCTGCCGCGTTGGCGCCGTGCTCGATGAGGAGCCGGGCCAGACCCACATGGCGTATCTGAGACGCCAAATACAGCGGAGTCCTCCCGTTTTTGTCCAGGGCTGCCACGTCGGCACCATGCTCGATGAGGAGCTGGGCTACCGCTACGTCCATACCACTGCTGGTGCACGTGTGATGCAGCGGAGTCATCCCGTTCGCACCCTGGGCCGTCACGTCGGCGCCGTGCTCGATGAGGAGCCGGGCCAGACGCGCATGACCCCCTGAGGACGCACAATGCAGCGGAGTCATCCCGTGCATTCTCTGGTCTGACACGTCGGCGCCATGCTCGATGAGGAGTTGCGCCATATCCACATGACCCCCGAAGGATGCCCGATGTAGCGGAGCTGCACCGTCCTCGCTCTTGGCTGTTGCATCGGCGCCATGCTCGATGAGGAGCTGGGCCAGATCCATATGACCCCTTGAAGACGCCTGATGCAGCGGAGTCGTCCCATCCTTGCTCTGGGCTGCTGCGTCGGCGCCGTGTTCGATGAGGAGCCGGGCCAGATCCACATGATCCCCGAAGGGCATATCAAGTGGACGCGGCCGGGACCAGTGCTTGATGCGGGCGAAATCCATATAACCCTTGAAGGACGCCTCATGCAGCGGAGTCGTCCCGTCCTCAGTCTGGGCTGCTACGTCGGCGCCGTGCTCGATGAGGAGCCGGGCCACATCCACATGACCCCCAAAGGACGCCCGATGCAGCGGAGTCGCCCCGTCCTCGCTCTGGGCTGCCGCATCAGCGCCGTGCTCGATGAAGAGCCGAGCCAGATCCACATGACCCTGTTCGGACGCCCGATGCAGCGGAGTCCCGTCCTCGCTCTGGGCTGCCGCGTCGGCGCCGTGCTCGATGAGGAGCCAGGCCACATCCATATGACCACCGAACGACACCCGATGCAGCGGAGTCCCATCCTCACTCTGGGCTGCCGCGTCGGCGCCGTGCTCGATGAGGAGTCGGGCCACTTCCACATGACCTCCGAAGGACGCCTCATGCAGCGGGGTTATCCCGTCCTCCCTCTGGGCTGCCGCGGATGCACCGTGCTTGATGAGGAGCCGGGCCATACCCACATGACCCTGTTCGGACGCCCCATGCATCGGAGTCGTCCCGTTCTTGCTCTGGGCTGCTACATCGGCGCCGTGCTCGATAAGGAGCTGGGCCAGATCCACACGACCCCAGAAGGACACCAGATCCAGCGGAGTCGTCCCGATCTCGGTCTGGGCTGCCGTGTCGGCACCGTGCTCGATGAGGAGCCGGGCAAGATCCATATGACCCCCCAAGGACGCCCGATGCAGCGGAGTCCCCTCCTTGCTCTGGGCTGCCACGTCGGCGCCGTGCTTAATGAGGAGCTGGGCCAGACCCACATGACCCACATAAGATGCCTGGTGCAGCGGAGTCGTCCCGTCCTCGGTCTGGGCTGCCGCGTCGGCACCGTGCTCGATGAGGAGCCGAGCCAGAACCACGTGACCCCGTTCGGATGCCCAATGCAGCGGGGTTGCCCCGTTGGTCGCCTGGGCTGCTGCGTCAGCGCCGTGCTCGATGAGGAGCTGCGCCGAATCTATATGACCCCCTAGTGAAGTCCAATGCAAAGGCGTTCCCCTTATTGTGGAGCCATCAAAATTCACGTCTTGTGGACGCTCAGCGACGAGGACTTTCACAACATCGTATAGACCGCAAAATCCGGCATAGTGTAACGGGGTCCCAAAGGGCATGAACGGTGCATTTTCCCGTTTGTTTCGCTCTCTGAAGGGAATAATTGGGTTGCATATCCAGAGCCAAATCGCAAGATGTGGCTTTCTCCGGTCAAACATCCGTGACATTCCTTCTCCTACATTTTGGGACACACCATCGAAGCGGGCATGCTCAAACCAGTGTTCTGCGGCGTATTCGGCCAGAGGAAAGTTCGGAAGCGTGCCTCTGGTGACACCTTTGTCGAGGTGTAATAGAATACCAAGACATGCTTTGGCAACGAGGGCATGAGCGGGTGTCATAGAAACATGGTAGCGGTTAGAAATCGGG
>Ga0307509_10006621_pt1 | contig 15482 bp, 16 predicted proteins | sample 10_EM_MG_FD_202245 | JGI IMG/M metagenome (GOLD analysis project Ga0307509, IMG submission 202245) | Populus trichocarpa ectomycorrhiza microbial communities from riparian zone in the Pacific Northwest, United States - 10_EM | ecosystem: Host-associated > Plants > Roots > Unclassified | place...
GAAATCAGGGCCTGCGGTGAAGGTGGATCCATAAAATCAAAAGACAATAGGTCATTAATTCCCATAGCCTTCATTGTAAGCGTAGTGAATCCAAGATTAATTCTTTGGATTTCTGGAATTGAGGTGGAAGACATCTCATTGCGGTATGCACTTTCTGTGTAGAGACGATAACATTTTCCAGGTCCAGTACGCCCAGCACGTCCAGCTCGTTGCTTGGCAGATGCTTGTGAAATTGGCGTTATAACTAGAGAATCAAGCCCTTGCTTTGGATTATACACGTTCTGCTTGGCAAACCCAGGATCAATAACATAAAAAATTCCATCAATTGTCAAAGAGGCTTCGGCAATATTAGTTGCCACAACCACCTTCCTCTTTCCAGGTGGGGCAGGATCAAAGATTCTTGACTGCATTTCACTAGGAAGAGCACTATAAACAGGCAAAATGATCAATTCAGGAACATTTTTTCCTAATCCTTTCATCCTCTCATAAAGAGATTGACATGCAAAATCAATCTCCTCCTGGCCTGTCAAGAATAGAAGTATGTCACCTTCAGGTTCTGTCAAGTGGATTTGCAAGACAGTAATCAGAGATGCATCTAAGTAGTCACTTTCTGGCTGTTTGGTGTACAATATCTCCACAGGAAATGTTCTCCCAGGAATCGTGAATATGTTACAGTTGAAGAAATACCCTGAAAATTTCTCCGCATCCAGTGTGGCTGATGTGACAATCAAGCGAAGATCAGGTCTTCTCTTCACAAGTTTCTTGAGCAACCCGAAAAGGACATCAGTGTGAATGGTCCTCTCATGAGCTTCATCTAGCATTATCACCGAGTACTGAGAAAGGTTCTCATCAATCAGAATCTCCCTAAGCAGCATACCATCTGTCATATACTTGATCACAGTATCTGGTCCAGTGCAATCCTCAAAACGAATAGCATAGCCAACTTCCTCACCTAAACGACAGCCAAACTCTTCAGCCACCCTCTTGGCTACTGACATAGCAGCCACCCTACGAGGCTGAGTACATCCAATCTTACCCCTAGTGGTATAACCTGCCTCAGCAAGATACTGTGTCACCTGAGTAGTCTTACCTGAACCTGTCTCACCAATAACCACCAGAACCTGATTGTCATGGACAGCCTGAATTAACTCTTTTTTCAATTTGTAAATTGGCAAGCTCTGCCTCTGTTCCTGGATTGATAACTTGGATCGCTGCCCAAATGTCAGTGCTTTCCCAAATGCATCCTTCTTCCATTCAGGCATGTCATAAGCAGATAAGCCAACACCACGCAGCTCCTGGGCAAGATGCCTCTCGCCAGTCTCGGGCATTGGGTCTTCCCAAGGACGATTAAGATCCTTTGGTATTGAATCAAGCATAGTCCTCTGCTGCTGCTCCCTCACTTCTCTCCTCTCCTTTATAAGTGCAGACTGAAGAGCAGCTGCACGACTCAACGAACCTTCAGGATTCTTAAAAATCTTAACTGGTGACATATCAACAGAATACCTAGTCTGCCCCTGCAAAAATGCAGGCTCATCCTCATTCATCTCAATCTCAAGCTCTTCCTCAACTCCCTCTTCTTGATAAAGCAACCCATCTATTTCCTCATCATACATGGGGTACTCTTGCACACTCAAAACCCCCGAAGCAATCAACTGTTTTGCTTCCCACTTCTCTGGCGAGCTCATTCTCTTTAAAGGTCTCCGTGACGGACCAGTATCCTCCTCCTCCACAATCCTAATCCCTGACAACCCTGTCCTCGTCACCGGCCCCTCCTTAGACAAACCCAAAGCATTGCTCCTAAGACCATCCTCCTCATCATCCCTCTTCTTCAATGGAAGCAAATCTTTCCCACTATTCTGATCAACATCCCTCATCGAAAGACTCAACTTGTTCCCCGACACTGAAATCACCTTAACATAAACTTCCTGGTCCCTCTTAACCACGTCCTTTGCATTCCCAACTCTCCTGGTTGCAATCTGCGAAACATGAACCAAACCCTCCTTCCCCTTAAAATCACTCAACTCGACAAAACAACCTGTATCCATCACCCTCGACACCCTCCCCTTATAAACCCCATACAATTCCGGCTCATTACTATTACCACCACCATACCCATGTTTCCCATTCCTTCTCTCCCTCTCACCTTCACCATCGTCTATATCATGTCCATCTCTCCTTCTTCCTCTATCTCTCCTCCTATCATCTCTATCATACATATCTCTTTCTCTCTCTCTATCTCTATCCCTATCCCTCTCTCTATCCCTATCTCTCCCTCTCCTATCTCTCTCTATATGTCTGTCATCGTTATCTCTTTCTCTGTGCCTGTCTTCATTCTCTCTTCTACTTTTCTCTTCAGCTTCAATTTCCAATTCCCTATCAATTTCTTTCACTCTGTCTCTACTATCTTTAATCGAGAGAGCTTTAAATTTAGAATCTTTACCTGACCCATCATTCTCCTTATCTTTCTTCCCCTCCTTCTCCGCTTTCGGCGGCAAAATCGCGTGAATAATCGTCAGCAATGTCCGAACAAAGTAATCAGGCATTTCAGCTCCATTTTCCTTCAGCTTCGCATCGAACTCATCTACTGTTTCGCAACTCCGACCTAACTCGGTGATGAACTCAGCTAAGATCTTATCTCCAAACCCCAAGTGAGTTTCGAGTTCGCTGCAGACCTTGGAGACGAGGGAGAGGTACTCGAGCTTCTTCAATCCGGCGTCGTTTTCTGCTGCGGTTGCCATTAGAAAGAGTTGAAATGTGGAGATCGTAGAGATAAATTTTTTTATTTTAGGGTTTTTCGATTTTTTAGGGTTTTTTTTTTTTTTTTAATTTTCGTCATCTGATGAGAATTTGATTCTTTCTTTTATTTAATTTTAAACACATGATGTTTGTTCAAGGGCTGAAGGCGGTGCTGTTGTAGGGATAAACAAAAGGCAAAGTAAAGACCCAAATAAGCCTGGATAGTGATAGCCCAAACTATATTACAAATGCAGGCCCATAAATTGTAATCTAGCCTAGAGCTTTGGCCCAAAGGAGAGGATTGATTATTTTTTTTTTTAGCACATATTTGCTTATTTTTTCACAAATATCAGATAATTTATATGTTTAGTGATTATGGAATATTTTTTTAAAAATATCTTTTAATTTCTTGGGCAGGTGTGTGCCATGTGATGGTGCTGACAAATAGGTTAGAGAACTTATTGGATATTTTTTTAAAAAAAGAAATCAATTATTGATATTTTTAATCGAAAAGGAATTTTAAAAGAAATTTTTTTCTATGATACAGCACCAATCTTCCAAAAATCATCAGTTGTAGTAGTATTACTAAACTAAAAAAAAAAAAAAAATTATGAGTGATGTTGAATGACATGCATCTCACGGTGCTATTTATTTTTACATTTGTTTTCATTTTCTATAAAAGAAAATATTTCTGATAATGGAAATAGCCATGAGGTTATGGGGCTTGGGCAATGCTTTCTAGTTTGTTCTAGATCGAGATATGTTCACTCTCTTGAGCTGAGGAAAATGGTCAAATTGCTTTTTCTTTAAAGAGGTCAATCTCCTCCTGCCAGGAGTATTGAAAGCCACTCTACATGCATTATTGTATTCTTTATTTATTGTTTCAGATTTTGTTCCCCTTTTTTGCTCCAATTTAATCGACAGCAATAGGGCTAGCAGAGCATTTACTTTTTTTTATTTACTTTCCATATTAAAATATTTTAAAATACATTGAATACTCAGAACACTTTTTTTCCGACATCATTTGATTAATTGGCAATGAGTTCAGTTTCGCGAAATCTTCAGGTTTTTCGCGATGTGCACCACCGTCGATCAAGAGTGATGACGGGCCAAGGAAGGCTACAAGAATAATGATTAGAAATTGAGAGGCAATTGGCCCAATCCAATAATGAGCAAAATCGTAGAAGATCCAAACTGGATCTAATGACTCGGGAACCTGAATAAAGGGTTCTTGGACCATGTCAGGGGCTTTCTTGGTGGCCTCAGCATCTAGAGAGAGACCATCTACTTGGGGCAACGGCAGCTTCACAAAGTGCAGACTGCGGAGCTGACATGTTAGCTGCCTGACATGGTTTTTTGATAAAAAAAATTCCCGGCGGTATTGCTACCAGGGTACTCTCTTTCTATACAAAATACAAGCATGACAAGACTAAATTGCCAAAAAAAGAGGGCGGCAACAATAGACGGTGGCTGCTACCCGTTCAGAGTTCACCTTTTCCCAGCACAGATATGAACAATCTTGCATGCAATATAATCACAAGGTTATAGAAGACAGACCTCTATGCTTTCATCTTAATCATCATCTTCATCCTCGAGATCAACTACCATCCTCAACTTCCTTTTAAGTCTGGCACTTGTCACTACTGTATCAGAAGCTGCAGCATCCTCCAAATCTTCCAATGCATCATCCATTTGTTGATCTGGTATATCATCTACATAATTGACTGGTGAAACCCCTGTTGATTTTCCACTTCTGCTGTTAGTTGCTTCAGCTTCTGAAGCACCTTCCTTGCTGCCATGGTCAAGAACAGTATCCTCATCAATCCCTACAACATCCTGCCCAGTGGACTCGCTGCCTCTGTCCCTGAATTAAAATAACAGGCAACTCATACTTCATATACAATCCACTGACCACTAACAGTTGATCTCTCATGTCTCAGCAACAGATGCTTAGTTCAAGCAATACAATTCTCACACAGTTATTTCAACAGTTCATTGCTCATTAGAAAAGACAGGTTTTAAACCTAATTCAGGTAAATATATACCTTCGTTCTAGATCGTTAAGAGCTTCATTCCCGGCATCTTCATCAGGCATTTCACTCTCAGTGGAAGAAGTTCTGAGCTCTTTACCTTTTGCCTTCGAAAGGAGCTTCTTGGTTTTACTGAATCAAAAAAGATAAAGCTAGTAATATAGAAAACCAGAAAACACATAATAAGAGACGAAAGCATGCCACTTAAGGTGTTTTTCAACAGAGCTAGACAGCAACATTTTAGAAAAAAACGAAGGCAACGTTACTAAAAATAAGAACTTCATCTAAACACTAAGTAGCAGCACCCTGATTGTCCTTTCATGGAGAAAGATAGAGAGACTCACTTCATTTTAGAGCTCAAGATTTCTTTATCAGAATTGTCAGAAATCTCTCCTTCGTTATTCTGTTTCCCAGCAACCAATCTATCACCAGCATTGTTTTTAGGCCTAAGAAAGAATATGTAGTTTATGAGTAAATTGAGTGAGCAGTTTATGAATTAATACAAATCAATTCTGATGGAACTTCAGGGAAATAGAAAATTTAGCAATGCTTAGAAAGAAAGTTCAAATGCAAATTTTTTTAACGAGCTTTGCAGCAGAGAATCTTGCATGTGTTTTTTGAAATTTCAATTCAAATGGTTTTTTTAATAAAATTGTTCCTTTTTTCTAATGACTTTCACTGAAGAGATTACATTAATTAAAGAGTACTCTAATAGCATCTCTTACTAAAAGCAAAGAACTGTTTAGCAGAAGGATGTTTTATCAGGCAGCTGAAAATACATCAGCAAACGGAAAGTCATATTAGAACTGGACCAATTGATAGTGCCAGACAAAAATAACAAATAAACTAAAGAGTAAATAAATCGCAAGTTAAAACACTGGATAACAAAGTTAAATCATAAGCAATATGTCAAGTTCAAGGATACAACCCATCCTGCATTTTTCTGTTCACAGGCACAGGAAGAGAGAGAGAGTTACTTGAGAATAGAGCATAGGAGTTCATCATCAGAATCACTAGATTCTCCTTCAATGTTCTGGCTTGGCAACTCATCACCAAATAATCCACCATCATCCTTGTTTTTACTCCTACAAGTTAAAAATAAATAAATTTTAAGCGCTAATAGCTTTGAGCTACAAGTAAATCTACCAACAGTTGGCAAGAAACTTTACAACCAGCTTAGAAAAACTTTTCTAGTTGCAGCTGCTTATCTTAAAGGTTTCTTTTTTATCTGTTCTCACATTGCAAAAGAAACGTGCTCACAAATAACATACCAAGTCAACGTTGCCTAAAGAGGCTATCAGTGCATAAAAGGATAAAATCAGAAACTAGTCCCATGCAATACCAAGGAATTAATCGCAGCAGGAAATTAAACATGAACTTAGATGAATTGGTGATACCTGAAGTAATCAGAGAACATTATTTCTCTGATTAACATGGTCGTATAATTAAGCAAAAGATATGCTTGAATCAATGGGGAAAAGGAAAGAACCATGTGGCCTTTAACACAGTTTACATAGCCTTAATGCTAATCTTGGTGGGGAAAACTCAGATCAGTTTGGTGAAAAAGAAAGACATCAGACCATATAATAGGTTTTGAGTTTGGCATTTAACTAAAATTTCAAACTAGCAACATTTCTCAAGATTCCAAACTTTAGCAATCCACAGCCAAATGATAGAGTAGAACAAATGCCAAGTATGGAGCATGGTTTGCACAAGTCACAAAAACAATATTAAAAGGAATTCCCACAGCCAAAGGCACAAAAGCAGTACCTATTTTTTAACGATAACAATGTTTCATCATCAGAATCTTGTCCTCCAACAGAAAAGCCATTCAGTTCCTCGTCTCTGAGATGCATATCTGTCTCAGACTGCTTCTGCCGAGGAGCACGTAAACCAAGTTGCTTGAGTTTTCTGGACACTTGGGCAGCTGTGAATGAATTATCAGATCCCATTGCATTTGCAATCATATAGCTGCATCTTCGATGGTCTTTGAACCTGTAGAAAGTATATAAAAAAATGTCCTCAAGTTAAATATATCATTCCACAAACAAAGATCCCACTACTTCAATCAAGGCTTTTATAAGTTGGAACATGAAGAAAATAAATGCTAAAGCATAGAGCAGTAATCATTTCCTAGTGCTACTACTGCATCTAATAGGTGGATGAAGATAATGTAAGAATGAACCATGAACACAGGTTAATGGATCGGATTAAATCTTAGGCTACAACATCAAACACCACTCACTGCTCAAATAACGCTTTAATCATTTCCTCCTGATCTTTGTTGAAGGCCCTCACTCTTTTCCTAGTGCTCCTGTTGAAAGGCAACGCCTCAGACAACTTGGATAGAAAAAGGAAATTATTTTGCAAGCATTTCATATTTTAAATCATGCACTAGGATATGCTTTAGATAAGAATCGAGTCTTGAGAGCTCAGAGCTTCAGCTTTGAATACAATACTGAACATTGCACTAAAAGACCCTTGAAAACAATTGCATTCAAAAGCATTTCATAAATACTTACAGCCTTGGCAAACTTCCTTCTAAATCAATTGAATTGTGAAGATTGCTTTCCTTTTCAATTATCTCTCCATTCTCACCAAGTTGATCAGGATTAGTAGAAAATGGTCTACCAACAGAGCGCTTCCTTTTCTTCGATGCAACTTTCAATCCTAGCTGCTTGAGCTTGTTGATAACTTGTGCTCGTGAAACTTGACCATCAGGATCTAAGGATTCCGCAATCAAATGACTGCAATTCTCATCATCTTTGAATCTACAAGAACCATCTTTGTCATAACAGATGCAGCGAAAACAATTTAAGAAACTCCAATGCAAGAATGAGTTAGTCAAATATGCTATCATTCAATTTTCATGGAGAAGACAAAAATGCACACAATCAGTTCCTGATAACAAAGATTAGAAGCAAAAGACAATGAAACTTCATCAATGCATTCAGCCAAGACTATCATTTAATCTAATGAGGAAATGCTTGCAGTCCTAAAATGGCTGGGCCAAGGCACTTACTTCTCATACAGATCTTTTATTTTCATCTCCATCTCGTCTGTCAGAACAAATCTTCTCTTCCTCCTAGGAACACTTACACTTTCATGTTCTGCAGCATCTCCTCCACTGCAACAGCCAAATACATTAAATAAGGTCGGGGAAAACCAAGAATCTTACATGCTAAAAATCATTACTTAGAGATTTTCCTCAATACTTTATATCCTATCAATATGGTTGCTTGAAATAGATGTGATAAATTTCTGCACTCCAGTCTTCACCGATTCTTCTTTTTCTTTTAACCTTTCATTCTCAACAACAAATGGTGATATAAACCATTCTCATGAAAATAAGACGTCATTGGATCCCTTGCAGACCAAGAAAATATTTTAATTAAATGGGAAAAAAATGTCATTTTCCAACAAAGCCAGACTACTCCCAGATAACAAAAGAATATTAAATTATGTTGCTAAAGCACCCATGTAAAAATTTCCAAATTCCCTTTTATATAAAAGTACAAGATACACAACAGTGAGTTTAATCAAGGTCAACAGGCATGTCTTACTTCTGATATCCCGGTTCATGAGGGATCACAACATCTGCTTCATCCTCACCCAGTGCATCTGCTATGCTTCTAGGAGCCCATCTCTTCCCCTGTGATGACCCAATATCTTCGTTTGCTGAAGCATTTCCCCAGCCTGCACTTTCTTTCTTCAAATGACCAAGCTCGTGCAACATATATTCAGCATTAATGTAATGGCATTCTTTCCGGGATTTCCAAAAGAGAACTTCTACAAAAAGAAGGGGCTGATTCTTCATTTTTCTTAGCATTCTTCTAACCAAACTCGTAAGGAAATCAACAATATTTGCATATTCCTTGCATGGACATGACTTTTGCTCTTCCAGAATCTCATAGAATGTCGTGAGCAGCGATAACTGCACATTGTTTTTTCCAAAAAATAGAACAAAAATAAGAGATGATGATTACACTTGTGCCCAATATTCTCAAGGATAGGATTTTGAGTTTTGAACCTGATATAGCATTGGAGAGAGATCTAAATCATCAGTGATTCTCTGCAACATGCATACTATGTAGTGATTTGTGCTGACAGAATTGTTCTTATAGAACCTAAGTAACCAGCACAAATTCTGAATAATGCTGTGGTTTGCCAAAGATGATATAAAAGTAGAGACTTTAAAATCAACTTCATAATTTTCAGCAGGTTGCTCATCGCCTGAAGAATCATCAGAACTGCAAGAAAGATCATCAATATCAATCTTTTTATTCTCCATCTGCAAAGTGCTGCCAAGATTCTCCATCTCTGGTACAAATATTTCAGGCTTTTCAAGAACATCAACATTCATGTTTTCTTGGTCACCAGAAGTTGCAATTTCTGGGCTTTTCTTTTGCAAAACAGTTGATTGTTCACTATTAGACAGAGCAGTGGGATCCTCAATAGTGGCTTCAACATTACACTGTTCATTTCCATTTTCCTTCTTGTCACTCAATGGTTTCTTCTTTCTACTTCTCCTCGACTTCTTAGAAACCTTGATCATGAAACGACAGTTTTAATTTTGATCTTCACAAAAGAAAAACTTTCTAATACAAAAGACTAAGACATTTGGGATTTATAACAACAAAAGTATGAAACTATGGATGCAAAAAAAAAATTTCAAAGAAGCAGAAATTCTATAACTGAGGAAATGTAAATGAACCGCAATTTCTTTTACTTTTCCTTTCTTCTCTCAGCAAGTAAATGGGCCTTGGTCTTGAGTTTTTATGTTTGGCAAACAGATTCACATTTGGCTCAATGTTGGTTGTGGAAAAAACTAGTAGAAATAAGACTTTAAGTATGACGACGCATTGAAAGTGAACTAACATCATTTCCTTTATAGCAAAATCAATGAATTGCACTCTCCAAAACTCCCATTGTTGCTTGGATCCTATTGGTGTTGTATCATACTTTGGAGTTGGCTGCAGTTTAGAGAGCGAAGAGAGATTGAGAGAGAGCAGTAAAGGGAAAAGAAAGAAAGTGGAGGGAGAAGATAGGAAAAAAATCTGAAATTACAAATTTAAGAACCTATAGTTTAGTCAGCAAAAGGGGAAATTTAAGGACAGTTTTGCACTTAACCTGCTTGCAGAGGGCACATATAGCAGCTCAGATATATCTACATTTGTCGACATATGTAATGGAAAGCTACTAATTATTTGTTATTATATAACTTTTTTTTCCAGTGATAAAGAACCAAAGACAGTGAAATGATTCTATACTATCGAGACAACTATTCAAGCAAGATGCATTACAAGTTCATGAAAAGGAAAAACTAGAAAGAAGACAAATGCTGAAATTGCTACAGCTAGATCCAAAATCTTTATTTTCTGTAGGTCAGCATTACCTGATATTGCACCAAAGATACAAGACCACAAAGCTGATCTCATTAAAGGCTCACAAAAGAATCGTTAAGAGGGTTTTGAGGAAAGCAATTTCAAAAGGTTGGACTTAGGTGATGGCATTGGTTGAAATTGTAGAAAGTCTTACAGAAACATGACAATTATTATATGATTAGCAGAATGTGGCAAATATTCAAGTTAAACTATACCTACATTGAATTTACCTTTTTTTATTTTCAAAAAATAGATAAGTAAATCACCGACTTCTTTTCAGCATGGTATGATGACTGATTTAGTCAAGTTCATATGTTACAGAACTATCTTACAAACAAAGCACCATTTCAATCTGCTTAATGCATTGATAAATTCAAAAGGAATAGAAAAACAAAATACAAATACAAAAAAAAAAAAACTACAGAACTGCCCTGTAAAGAAAAGCATAACTTACTCTCAAGGTGCCACGTGTTTGAAGATTCTCCATCAGCCTTACAAGTACATGAATCATTTCTACCAGATCTGAAAGATCACTGACCAGAAAAATAAAAACATAGCATCAGCAACAACATCTTGAAGCATGTTCAAACAACCACATATTTCTGCACGGGCATAGCCTTAGTAAATGCTTGTTCACAAAAACAAATAAACACATAAAATAGGCATACAGTTAAGGAGAATGTTTGTTGTCCTTTTGAAATAATCAGATATAACTAACAGAAACTAGGGAACACAAATTGAGGGCATTGAGTTTAAAATTAATAATATGCTTGATTTAAAGGAAACTAAAAATAAGCTTGATTTGAATGAAGAGATGCAAAAATAATACAAAAAATGACAATATTGAAAAACCTTTCTCACTGTTTCAGTGAAGAAAAAAAAGATTCAAAGAGCACTGATTCTCACAAAAAGAAGATGACAACTCATGAAACTAATCACATAACAATGATTGCCAGATGATTAATCATTAAAAGCTGCACCCAAATCCTAGTATAACCAGAAACACATGAATAGCAAGTGAGGCTCTCAAATCATTCAGAATTTTATGTTTGTAGAACTAAAGTTCCACAATCAGGACATAAATACGTTAAAAGATCCAAAAGATAAACCACAAGTTTATTTTAGGTCTTAGCATAAGAAGAAAACCTTTTGGTTTGCTTGTGTGTGTCAAATGATTTGATCAGGCTCAGGAGGAACTGAGTCATTCCTTGATCAGTCTGATCATAGAACAACTTGTAAAGCAGGATGCGAGCTGTTAAAGGCTCCTTAGAATCTCCTGGCAGTAACTTAAGCACCAAATCTAACATGCGAATCTGTGGAAAAACAGAAGCTCCAACTCAGGCACCTCTTAACATGCAAATCTGTATATTTAAGGGGAAAGAATAAGGAGGGGAAGGGGGAGACATCATTAGGTTAAGTATAATTTACCATAATTCTCATAAGAGCACCAGCTGCAGACAGAAACTTATAATCATGTGTCACCTTCAAGCCTTCAAAAGCATTTTTCCATCTTGAAATGACTAGTAGAAACATTGATTCGTTCATTGATGCTGCAATGGGTCCACATATACCTCCTTTGAATGATGTGTTATCAACATACTCATCAGAGAAGGCTTGAGAATTGTCTTTTTCCATATTTGGCTGGTACAATAACAAACATCCACCAACAATTGAATAGCATGATGTACCAGAAGAAAATATTGCAACAATTTGAAATATAACTTGAACAAAAAATATGAGAAGGTAGTGACAGAAAATAAACAGGACTCAGAAAACCCATGACAGTGGATTCAGTCATATATTTGAGCACCAAAATTGTAGCATCAGTCAAAAAGTTTCACCATTATCAACTTGCTCACACAGCCACAAGTCACTCCTATAACATCATTTTCAACAACTTGGAAGTAAGGAATATTTCTTTGAATATTATTCTTCACAAATGAACCATCATGTCAATGTCTCCTTCAAAATTCAATAGCAGACCATCAACTTACTGAAAATATTTATAATCGACCTTGCAAAACCAGATTGGAAGAGGCAGTTGGATTTGCATGCTATTATTGTAATGTTTCCTAACCATAACATTAGTATTTAAGCTTTGGAGGAAAAAAAAAGATGCAGATGTTTATCCAATTCTTTTTCTTATTCATTTATAAAAGAATCCATCCACTGTAGCTTACTTTCTTACTCTTGAATTGCAACAATCAAGAGCTATTTTACTGTCACTGAATGTTATGCAGAAAAACATTGATAAGCCAAAATTATTAGCAATGACAAGATCAAGTACTGCAGAATACAAAGCATATACTAATCATTGGCCAACCATGTTGATACATAAGCTACTGGAATTAAACACATAGTACAAAGGAGAGGGCAGAGCATGACAATTCTAATTCCACGAGTTCTACTCACTCTATCACAAGTAATCTGCTTACCATGTACAAGCTCAAACATATCATTAAATGAACCTAAAATTTCCCGTGGTACTCTAACAAACAATTGGTTGATCTGTTTAGACTAACTTAGAGATTCAGTTATGACTGTTTTGGAATTCCAAAAGTTCATTATATGACAAAAGAAAAGGAAAAACAGCAAAAGACAAGAATGATAACTTCAAATATCAAGCCACATGACAGACACTAACTACAAAGATAAACTTCTATTGAAATTGAAGCCATCAGAGAATATAGAATGTCTATCAAAGACACAATTATAGATACAAGTACCTCATATCTCACCTTGGAAGTAATATACTTGTGATATTGAAAAGAAGTAACAAACTGAGCAACCTGAAAGAAAACAACAATGTCACTGTTTTGAATTGCATGATGCTCCTTCTCGATATCTTCACGGATCGACTCCATCAAATCTGACATGAATTCAGTTCATGATAAATGTTAGAAGTATAATCAGTAGAAAGCAGAAGCAAGCAAATGTTTTATGTGAGATGATTTTAATTCCAGAACATATACCATTGTAACCCCCTGATAGAAACTGGTTCAGAAAATCATGCAGTAACTCCAAAATATTATCCCTCATTGAAGGTAATCTCCCATGGTCCCACAAAATCTTTTTACTGGGACCCTTTTGAGCTTTATAAGGTTTAAGTAGAATCTGAGAAGCAGAACTAGGGTTTCCTAAGCATACTGCTTTAGAACCATCCTGGAAAAAAGAAGGGGAAAAAAACCACTTACATTACAAAAGTTTTATACAAAACCCCTCAAAAACATCATTTATAGTGAAACTTCATACCATGGTAAGCCGGGTAAAGGTTCCACTAAATTGTGAATGACGGACCACGTTTCGTTGTCTAGAAAGCTTCATTTTTTTTTGTTCTTCTTCTTTCATAATGGACTTGAGGATGTCAAGAGAAGTGCTGCTTCCACAAACCTACCAAATTAAACTTATTAAATCAATTTCTACATGCACATCATGTAACAACTGGATGTCTAAAACAAGGATAAAGCCAGCATGATGATACTCTGCTTATCAACAACAAAAGCCAAAAGACAATAAACAATAAAAGTGCTTGATGATTCAATCTGCAGGGAATAACATTAATGGGAAGAAAGAAAAAAGGGATGGGACCCAAAGGCTTTTTTGCTTTTCAGAAGTTCAGCAATTCAAGATCAAAATTACAAGATATAGGAGGCATTGCTCAACCTTATTTTCAGCTTTACTTGTTTACAAAACAAAGGATTTTCTAGTTGCCACGAAAAATTTACCATTGAAGGAGAAGAAAAGAATGCTCGCTAACCTTGAAATCCTTTAGACCGGCATTAACAATCAACCCTGGCTCTTGACCCATGAAAATGTAATGGAAAATTTCTAATAAAAGCAAGTTATCATGAAGAAAATAACTGCATGAACCCTTTATATTCTGAGTTATAACTAGAATGATGTCCATTACATTCTCATGGAACAAAAGCTCCAAAAACCTATCCCTTAGAGACAAAAACTGACTTGCTGATTCCCCAACTTTCTGCAACATTGAAAAATCATGAACTGCTAGAACGTTTCTAAACAATGTCAGCACCAACTGAACCAATTTCCAGTCATCCTCAGTAAACGCCTCACTGCACCACGCCCAATCAATATTAATAGCAAAACCAATAAATTTCTCCAAATGAGCAGTTAAAGTAAAACATTATTTACCGGTCCAAATTCTCCAATGGGCCTTCAAGAAGCGAAACAACCACTGGAATCGTACCACTAAGCGTAATTGCAGCCTTCAAACCCCATAAATACTCTACTTGTAGCCATATATCACTCGAAGACGGCTCAATTGGCATAGTAAGAAAAACTAGAACCTTAACTAAGATATTTTCAAAAAACAGAAAAAAAAATAACAAAAACACAAATCAATACCGAACCTTTATCCATATATAATTAAAAATAAATAAAAATTAGCATTAACCTGCATTTAAGACCAAATTACGATCATCTTGACAATACTGAATAATCGGTATTAAATCTTTCCCCACAGTATTCCATTTACACACTTGCTTAAATACTCCTCGCGTTTGTGGATCATCGCGCCTTAAGAATCTCAACAAATCTTTTAAATTATCTACAATTACAAAAGGAAAAAGGAAAAAGAAAACTCTAATTAAAAACATCGAGCTAAAATTGTTATCATTTCAAAGTAAAATATATTTATATATTTGTGTTACCTAAGCAGTTAGCGCCTTTAGTGTAACCAATTCGATTTCCGTTGTCGTCTTCTTCAGGGGTGCCTAGACCGACGCAGATACCAGCTAAACCTTGCATTTCCATTTTTTAGGGTTTCTGTGTGAGAGATTGATTTTGGGTTTCTTGTGAAAACTTGAAGAATTTAAGACTATTTGAGATTGGATCTGATGTTAAGTTGCGACGGTAAGAAAAATGGTGGAGAGAAATTGGGGGTGTGGGGTGTCGATTAGGGTTTTGTTGTTGGCGGGAATTTGGATGCGAATTTTCCCGCGCTTTTTGAGCGTGATACTTTTTATATTTTTGGAGGAGGAGAGAGCATTTGGTGTTACTATATATAAGGAATGTCTCATGACATATTATGTGGCAAGATCTGATTGGTTATACATTCTGATCGAGAGCTTGGCCCTCGTACGAATCTAAAACAAGTTTTATTTAATTTGGGCTGTAAAAGGCCCAGGTTTTTAACGTGACATAACATAATATCATGATTATATTATCTATGCCATAATCTGATCATAATTAGTTCATATTATAAATTTGTTTTTAAAATTAATTTTTTATATTTTTAAAACAAGAAGTAAAGAAAAAAATGTATATATTGTCTTTGTTTTTTTTTATCTCAAAACACTAACAAAAAAAA
>Ga0307509_10006622_pt1 | contig 15481 bp, 17 predicted proteins | sample 10_EM_MG_FD_202245 | JGI IMG/M metagenome (GOLD analysis project Ga0307509, IMG submission 202245) | Populus trichocarpa ectomycorrhiza microbial communities from riparian zone in the Pacific Northwest, United States - 10_EM | ecosystem: Host-associated > Plants > Roots > Unclassified | place...
AAGTCAAACTTCCAGTTCGACTTTCCAAGAATAAAAAATCCTCTCAGCAAAGGTGAAATATATATTTCACTTGAAGATGAAGCCCAAGTGAAAAGCCAAAATAGATGTATCGTGAAGAAATAAAGACTAAACCCTGAGGTTTATGCAGGCCGAATGCGGTAAGTATTTTAAGCGGGAGGAAAATAGAGGGCGCGGAGCGTGGCTGTCTTTGTACCTTAAACAAATGCATATGATTTAAAAAAAAGAAAAAGAAAAAAAAAAAGAAAAAAAAAAAAAAAGTACTATTCAAGCTGTTTGTCGTAGTATCAAGAGTTCTAATAATTCTGACTAGTTTGAATGAGACTGTGAAAGATGACATCTTGACCACTGGGTGTTCATCTGGGCCTGTACAAAATAGTACAGGCGTACAGTTACTGTGAGACAAACATGTAACAAGGTAGGTTTATACACTTGAAAAGGTAAGTCAACCAAACATGAACAAGCTTCCTGGGGGAGCGTTAAGGTACAACGACAGGATATGTCAGCTGGGAGCTACTCTTGCTGTTTGGTATGAGTGTGGACAAGAATATTAGGGTATGGTATAAAAGCGTTTGATATTATATTTTGCCCTTTCAATATCCTCATAGAATGAGCGAAGTTCATGAGGTCAAAGGTACAGTAGAATTCTGATGGCTTGTTCTACAATAAAAATCCACAGTAGAGCTTTCGTGGATAAAATAGACTTGACTTAGTGTAAGAGCTAATGTGAAAAGGGGGTTTTGAGCGGCAGAACGGAAACAACCTGAGCCCTCATACAATCCGGTCAGGGGTATGTGAGACAAATCACAGCCATACTATAGGCCGTTGAAGATTTCAGAAGGGGATAGCCGACAGGCTCTACCATACACACTTTGAAAGTTTTCAAGTTTTTGAAGTTTTTGAAGTTTTTCACTTTTTTCAATCCCTCTCTCCGTCTATCTGACAATTTTCTCAGGATATAATCTCATGAATTTCATCTCATTTGCACCTTTTCAGCTACGATTTATTCAATTACTAGTGGTGTTCGGGTACAAAGTGAATTTGTTGTGCAGAGTAAGTTTGATTTGTTCAAGTCCCATTTGTACGGTTTTTAGTGTAATTTTGTTCCTTACAGAATGGTGCAAGGATCTCAATGCCCATACTGTAGAAAAAAAATACAAATCAAGTACATGGTACAGGAACCATATGGAAACAGTACATTTCGGTTTTGTACAAAGCCAGAGTATACTAGGACAGCCTATTTGCCACGAAGAACCGCCTGCACAAATCCCCCAGCCAGCTGTTGACCTTGCCTCCAATGTAATAGATGAAGAATTCAGTATAATTGAATTATAAAGGGCAAAAATGAGGTCGATAGTGATGGAGATGTTGCCTATCTAGAGGTGGAAAGTCTCAATCTTTCTAATACCGATGAGAGTATACCCTGGGCTGGCCTGCCTCTACGGATGCAACATTCCCCTACAGGATGACCTTTACTAGATGTTGTACAGAATGAAAGATCTGAAGATGAGATGTGGTCACCATTCAGAAACAAGACAGAATTTGAGCAGGTGTGTGGGGTTTATTGAAGCGAAGGTACCAAAAGATCATATTGATAGATATTTTAAGAAAGACTTAGGACCGGGAGAGTGTAGTATTCAGTCTACTTATATTCTCCTTGAGGCTGTTGATCAGTTGGAATCAGGAATGAGAATGAAGAGCTGGAAAGAGGGGTTTGTATCTTTTAGTGAAACTGTAAGTAAATGTATTCCCAGAATGTCAATTTCTAACCAAAAATAGGAAATGGAAAAGGACCAAACCGCCTTGACAAAATGATTCTTATTCCACAATTCTATTGATTTTGCAAAATATCTTTTCGGTCAAAAATATTTTACTCAAGAAATGGTTTACTCTACATTAAAGGGATAGAATAGCAAAGAACCACCTTAGCTAGTTTATTCTGAGATATATACACCAAATTGGTGGTGGGAAACGCAAGTAGCTTCAGAGGCGACATTCCACAGCCCTTCTATACCAGATATTAGGATGCAAATTGATAACCAGCAAAGGATAGATTGCCACAAGGATCAACACAGGTACCAATCATGTGTGCCTCAGACGTCAATTTTTTGACCAATTTCTCAGGAGATAAGAAAGCCTGGCCAATCTACAAGACAATAGGAAATATAGTATCGAGAACTAGGAATAAGGCCTCAAACACTCAACAGTTCTGTTGGCGTTTTTCCCCTTCCCACTGGAGATGCTTGGTATCGTAACGAGAGATACATGGCAAAGGTAGGTCAAAAATGAGATTAGGGTGATTTGGTAGAAGCAATTTTAGTGCAAATAGTTGCACTAGAGAACTCTACACTGGAAGTTGAATGTGCCGATGGACAGGTGCGATTATTTTTTCCACATCTCTCATGTTGGATGCTGATCACTTGGAAAATGTCACCTTACACGGCATTCAACAAAATCAGTGCACTGTCTGCAAGGTGCGACCAAAGCCGTTGGGATCCTATTTGAGACCTTCAGCAGCGAAACAAGATTATAGGAAATACCAACATCTTTTCAACAAATTCTCTGGTAACAATCAGCCAGCAGGAAAAGAACTGACAGATCATGGCTTGAAATTGCGTCCAAGTGTCTTTTGGGAACTTCCAAACATTAAGGAATCCGACTTGTCGAAACCAGATATTCTCCTCCTCAAGTACATGTGAATATTCAAAACACACCTTATGAAATGGGTAATTGAATTTCTCAAGAAGTTTCAATGGTTACGGCATCCGATGCTATCTGGCAGAGTTGAGCTGTTTAGCCAGGATATTCCGCAATGAACAAAGAATATAGCCGGATTTCACAGTCGACCCGAAAAGAGATGACAAATCTGGTTAAGGTGATACTGCTGTGTTTTGCAGCTCCACTACGTCGTCCAAGTGGAATAGAACGTCTCCTATTTGGCAAAGCTCAAACTCCAATCAATTGTTGACTTTACTCTAATGTCACAATACAAAAGGCATCCCCATGAGGGGATTCAATACCTTGAACAGTACTTAAAAGCCTTTCATGATCAGAAAGATGTTTTTATAGAGTACCGAGAAGATAAGTCCACTAAGAGGAAAGTGAGGTAGGTCACTACGAGGATTCGGAGTGAAAATAGTCAAGTACTTAATCTACAGCGCGATTCAGAGGCTACAGCGGCACAAAGACATCGAATTGCAGCTGAACAGCGTGGTGATTTAGATGAAACTGTGGCAGATATGTACAATAAGGATCTAGACTTTAACTTTGGTAAGATTCATTTGTTGAGTGACTTTGGAGACCATATGCGGCACTTTGGCAACATCCAAATGTATTCTCCGAAGTCAAAAGCCATTTAATGCCCTATAAATATTCTTATTGCCTGAGTCCACATATGCCAAATCATTCCTACTGAACGACTCTGTTGCCATTACAACCACTGCGAAAGAAAACATGACACCAAATCTTTCGCCAAGCTTTCACCTCATTGGTCAACAAGCAACTCTCACCGCCTTACCCCTCAGTTCAAACATCTTTTATCAACAAATTATCCCCTATTATTGCTTATTTTATCACCTCTATCAACTGAATCCATCATACCTACCCTCTGATGTCTGATAGACAAAGGAAAAGAGGGAGGGGCGAGGAAACCCTCTTGCTGCCCCATTCCAACCCCGCCACTCTGAAGCCCCCAACTCCCCTGTGGACACCAGGATGGAAGAAGACTCCCCTTCTCCTGTCCAGAATGTTTCCACCAAAGCCTCTGTCTCTGCTCATAATAGCGAGCATACCACCCTTGAATAGCTCCACGAAGAAACCAACACCCTCATCAATGAGAACGAATCTTTGGCTGATTGCTACCAATACCTTGTTACCACCTTTGAAGCACTTGAGAACCACTAGAAAGTTGTTCAAGAATGTCACACCAAGGACACTCAGGACCTCAAAGATCAGATTACCACCATTAGAGACAAGCTACAACAACAACAGAGCCAACATCCTGCTGCCGCCACCACAACTACCCCTCCATCCAGACCTATTGCACTACTCCCTACCCTCACATGGGCCTAGAAGGCTGCCAGAGCACCTGCCACCCCCTCCACTACCTCTCCACCAAGCAAGAAGGCAACCCCTTCTGTTTTAACCAAATGCGACCATACTATTGTCCTTGTGAGAAATGGCACCGCACTCCCAGACAACACCAACAACCTCACCATTCGCAATGCCATCAACTCTGCAATTAAGAAACCTCTTATTGCTACCATAGAGTTCACTACAAACCACAACATCAAGCTTATTGCCAAAAACAACACCCCCGCCCTCTCTGTCCTCAAATCCCACCACCCTGCCATTGAGGAAGCCATCAGAGCAACCATACCTGCAGCAACTGGCCTCAGAAAGGATGAAATATGGCACAAGGTTATCGTCCATGGCATTCCCGCTACCAGTTCCTTCAACACTGTCCAGTCTGAAGTCCAAGACTTCAACCCTGGTATCCACCTTCCTCGCCCTCCTAGATGGCTCACAATAGAGACCCAATGTTCTAAGAAATCAGCATCCACTATGGTTCTTACAATTTCGGGCAAAGATGCAGCAACCAAGGCGGTCACCACTGGCCTGTCCATCTTCGGCAGAAAGTTCAAAGTTCTCAAGTACATCACCTTTGCACCAGACACTCAATGCAATAAATGTTTAGCCTTTGGACACCACACCTCCAACTGCACAAAGGATACTCACTGCAACATTTCTGCTGGCGAGCTTCCAGGATACCTCCATACCTGTCACGATTCTGATTGCCCTCCCAAGGGTAAACTGTGCCTTCATACCACACTCAAGTGCAGCAACTGCGGTGACCCACACTAGGCTGACTTCACAGAATGCCCAACATACCTCAATGTATACCAGGAAGCAACTGAGAGGAGGAACAGGGCTGACTAGGTTTCTTTACATGTATTTCCTTGCTTTATTAGGCATTAGGCAGGGAGGTGGATTACTTTTGTTTAAGGGGATGATTTGTTAGTGCTTATGCCAAGGGGCCACTGCAAAGTTGCAACTATCATATAGGAGAAGGTTATCACGGACCGACACTTTGTGTCATTTATGTATAGTAGTTACCGCTTCATAGCCTTCGGCCTCAATAAGCCTAACAAATTATAATAATCATAATAAATTCCTACTGCGCCCTGTTGATCTCCAAAGCGAAGTTCCTTGACATGAAAAAGGTGTCACGTGACCTTCCAAGCGTGCTAAACATTCTTTAATTGAATGAGTAAAAGGCGACATATCTCGACCAGGTATTCTTTAACCTAGTCATATCAACCTTGAAACCTATGGACAATTTCCGTCTATCATAAGCACTTCAAATTTCAGGCTAGTTGTGCAAAGAATTATTTAATTGAGGAATGGTTTTGACAGTGGAAGTGAAACCTATTGGTTGCCTGGTTACTGATCTGACTTGCCGTTTGTGTCATTTGTCATCTAATTTGTTCTGAATGAAGCGTCTGATATTGTAACCACTCCCCAATAGGTAGCTACAATAACTACCACCTTAGCCCAAATGGTATACAATGTTGTAACTGAAGGTGGTATGGTCTAGTATACTTTGTATACAAGAATGCTGGTCCCCTAGGGCAAGGTCCAGGAAACAGTAGAGTAGCCTTAGGCACTCTACTGTGCAGGGTAACCTTTCGGGAGAAAGTTCGCATAAGGTCACGAGAGCTATGGGAATGTTACACGGATCTCCGAGACGACCTTTGTGGTCGACTGGAAGACTTCTGGAGCGTTTAAAGGCATAAGAGGACAAAGTTACCCTACCTTGGGAATTTGGCCATTATGCCAATGGGACTCAGTTACCCTACTGAAGTATCAAAGTTACACTATCTTCACTGGCAAAGTCATCCTAGATGTTAGAGGTCGATTGCCTCACATTCTATGGGGTCTTGGATGTTCATGGGCACGCCCCGGGAGGCCCAATGCCTGAGTAAGGGTGGCCTGAACAAATGCCTCAGTAACCAGCCCTGACCTTGTACCCTTGATTTGTAGCATTACTATGGGTTGTCAATGGATTCTAGAGGTATGTGTCTTATCACGGTAAGGTATGTCCCGAGAGGCTGGCTATCTGTAGTGCCCACTTAGCCAACCTTTGGCTACATCTCACCGGGGGAGCTTGCATGTCAAATTAATATTGGATAGTCTCATAGATTAAAAATGATGGACTGCCTAGCTTGTATAGACGAAACTACCACTGGGCCAGTGAGTCCAGCACCAAGGTATTGACTCCGGTTGTTGTCATAAAAGCTAGCCACTCGTATGACTTCGACAGGAAGAGTGTTTCCACCTGCTGATGTATTGGAGATGCATTGCAGAAACTCATATCCTATTGACGGAGGAGTTAAGTGTACCTGAGTTGGTTCAATACTTCCGGCAGGATAATTCCTAATGGAGGGTAGATCTCAGACAAGCCCTGAGCAGGACAGGCTACTAGCATAAGGTTGGAGTAGTGGTGAATGTCAAAGGCTTAAATCTGATAACTATTTAAGTTTAAGTCTTTGGCATTCTACTTCGACAACCAACCTTGCCTCAAGAGAACAAATTCAGTAAGGCTTCGAGCTTAATGAACTTAAGTTTTACCATTTGATTCTTTTGAATTAATTACCTCATCTTTATCTTCTACTTTGAGTGTTTTGTGAGCTCACAACCTTAGACTTCTCCTCTCTATAGCGTGCCCCCATTACAGATATCTGCTTTGATATTCATTTCATCAATTTTGAAGCAATCAAATCCGGCATATGTTCGTAATAATTGATTACTAGTATTGATTTTGAAACCTTTAAATCAATATTTTGAACAAATTACTGTACAAAAGTAAATTCTTTGTGTGATTGCAGAAACAAAGAGATGTGCAAAAGAGACGCCAAAAGTACATAGACTAAATGGATCAAGGTAATACAAGAGATAAGAAACGGTTAAGTGAATTTTGAGAGGTTAAAAATGGACAATAGAAAGTCTAAAATATATACAGAGGAGTGCAATAAGTGAGGTGAAACAGAATTTGGTACACCTAGATAGAAACTTGAAAAGTGAGTGCTAACGCTCCCAGGTTAGGTTCTGAGCTTAAGGAAGAGCTCCAGGGAGGCTCAAGGCGGATGGAGTCCATAACGGAGAAATTATGGGAGAGGGAATTTGGCAAGGGTGCCATGAGCCCAAGACTGGGCAGAGTTATTTCGGACCTCCACCAGGGCAAAGGGGCTGTACAATGGCCAAATTAGTCCATGTGGAAAAACCAAAGAAAGATAAGTGTCGGTTATGCAAGAGGCAATCCCTTGTCAAGGAAACATGGGGTAACAGAAAAAAAGCCAAGTATTGGGGACGGCTGAGGTAGCAATTGAGCCTCCTGATGGCAATAGCGGGTTTGAGAAAATGGCGTAAATGCATGAGGGATGGGTGGGACAGGCAGAGAGTGTATTACCAGAAGATACAGGGAGACATGTATGTAATACATAAGGTGGAATCTGTTTTGCTGATGTGGGCCGTTGAACTAGGCTGGACAGGGAATTTCCCCAGGGGCACTTAGTTTTCGGGGCCTGTCAGCACTTTAACAAATACTACCCACTTCTTCATCCTTCTCTTCTTCCAATTGGGATTAAGCCTCCCCCTGAGCCGTCCAAGGGGCGATCCTATTTAGCTATCAAAGTATCAGTCAAAGGCTCCCTGCTATGAGACCTGCAGTTGGGTTCGGCTCCTCCTCCCTCCTACGCCTTTGTGCTCTCTCTAATTCCCCAGGCCTTCATAGGCCTCGACAGGTTCACAGCAGGCTCTATTTACCAGAGGTGAGCCAGGAAGTACTACCTGGCCAATTAGCCCAAATCGGGTGATCCTGATGCTGACCCCACCTGCCCCTACTGCGAGGAGGGTCCTAAGACCTTCAACTACATCATACTCCTCTGTCCAGCTAGAGCGACCACCCGTGTTCATCACCTCATTGATTTCCACTTGGTTGGCCATGCCTCTCCTCTATGAAAAGATTGGGAGGCAGTCCATGGTCTTGCCCAACACATTCGAGCCACTGCCACAGCTTTCTCCCCTGAGATGCCAGCTGGTTTGAGGCTCACCTCGTCCGTTCCTTCGGACTCAGGCCCTTCGAAAGGCGATGGTTGCTGTCCAGTTAGGTTATTCATTAAGGGTTGAGTTTCTTTCCTTTGGTTCACTTGTCTATTTTGAGAGGGTTGATTTGAGTTTCATTTTTGAGTGGCCACCATAGGTGGTGCTATGGCTTGTGGCATAAAGGAAGATCGTGCCAACTGTTACTTCTTTTGTTTCTTTGCTTCAGATTAATGTTTTGTGTATGCCATACCTAGCACTGCAGGCAAGTTCCTTTATGTTGTTTTTTCTTTGTCTTTTTTTTTTTCTTAAATCGGGATTCTTGAGTAACATACAAAATCCTGCATCCAGCTCGCCGTATGGCATATAAAAAACCTTAATTCCAAAAACTAACAAAAGAAATATCAAACAATTCATGGAAAAATTGCTCCAAGCTGGATCATCTGAGCCCTGTTAGATCGTCAACAATGACTAACAAAACTAAGTCAAGGAAATCCTTCTTGTTATTAGCATGAAAAGCAATTATTAGTAAAGAAAATCCCCTGCTCTTTGATCGCTCACTTCGGCAAACAATCCAAAAACCCCGGAAAATAATCATAGTGTATTAAAATACCAAGAAGAAATCCAAGCAGTAGAGCTTGGAGTAGCAGTACCAAGAAGGCCATAGTAAAGCTGGGGAGTTTAGGTTATTCTAAGAGGTTAGAGTCCAATTCAGCCGCAAGAGTAATAGTGCAGACACAAAGATGCAGTATAGCTGAAAGGAATCCTGTGTATTTGGCGTAAAGATACTTGGCGAAATCTCGCAAGAGTGAGACTGAAAGCCCTAGTGGGGCATCAGGGCCAATGTGCTCCAGACCCGAGAGGTGGATGAGGTGAGGCTGATCCTTAGCTGAGCAGAGTCGAATCGCATGACAGAAGCTCTCTTCACCCTCCTCACAGCAGGGATAGAGGGTGCTGGTGCCTTGATTCTTCCAGGAGATATAAGCATCAAGGTTGCTGGCACCTGTGCGCATCTGATTGATACAGCCACATATGAAGCGTGGGAGGCTGGTGAAGATGTAGGGAGTGAGGCAAGTATTGTAGGGGTATGATGGTGGTACGGCCGGGCTTATGGTGAGCCAATCCATCAGGAGAAGATATTCCAGGGATGCTCTTCGGGTGTGGTAGGTGATTGAGGGTTCTCATTGGAGTGGTAGAGATACAAGGGCCAACGAGGCCAGCAGGAGGATCGGGATTGCTGAAATAAGATCTGAGACATCATAATACAAGAAGTTCAGGGGAAGGTGCTTGGCTAAATTAAGACATCGGCAGTCGCAAGAGGTAAGGTGCATTGCTTTCATGGAGGTGAAGAGGAAATGATAATTATCTGCTGAATGACCCTAGTACCAAGTGAGGACTCACTCTGGTACTCAGGCAGTTGTAGGGTTCAACCGGGAAGGTAATCAATACAAACAGAGGGCAGCCAACAGTCAGTGGTATTTGCAGATTGATCTACTAGGAGGGAGTAAAGCTTTCCTGTACAATGCACCAATAGCAACAGTGTAGAAACAGTTGGTGGGCCATCTGAACACCTAATGCCAAAGGAGGTTAAGCCTTTTTATCATAGAGGAGTCTGGAACAAACGGATCACAACTATAGGTGAGGATTGAATCAATGGTGCCAAACACAAGTTTTCTATTGCATCAGAAGGAGAGGCCTTGCCAGCTTTACTAAGCTGGCGGATGGTGGTGAAAGATTCCTGAGCTAGGGCCAAGGGCCTTGCAAGGTGAACACAGGTATGAAGGAAGGTGTGAGCCTGTAACCAAGCCACGTTACTCCCTGGGAGGGCGGGAAGAGCAGGTCATTAATTGCTATAGGGGTAGTGGAGACATCGGACTGGTCCTTGGGGGTTCTCCACCTGATGGGTTCAGTTTTCAGGATGCAAAAAGTGACCCTGAGGTTGGTGCCCTGTCTTTAGATAACTGTGAAGTGGTGTTGAAGGGGACTGATATTCGATCAGACGCATCTGGAACCTACTGTGATTGTGAGGTCATTGACCTATGAGATGGGCAGCCTTTGTTGTCGGGTAGAGTTTAGCAATATAGAGTACGAACAGAGGAAGAATGATCAGGGAGCCTTGAGGAGTACTAACAGTAATGGGGCAGAAAACCTTAGGGGGTTCTAAGAGGAAAAGTACCGAAGAAGAGTAGATGTGCAAGAGAAGGATCAAGAACTGCGAGACAGTGGGTAGAGGGAAAAGGGAATCTGGTTTATATCCCGGGAGTGTCGAGGAGAGTAAAGGACGAAACTCAGGCCCTATCAAAATAAGGGTGAATGATGGAGTGTTTGTAGTTGGAGAAGTAATGGCAGGGTGTGAAAGGGGGAGTGTCACAAATCGTCACTAAGCAAGGCAGATTTCACATGACTAATGGTTATTAGTCATAGGTATGTTTATGTTTCACGCTATGTAGTCAGTTGACTCATAGTTCTGACATGATGCGCGCTTGTATGTCATTTGCATATTGTGATTGATTGATATTTCTATGACTCACGATTGTAAGTCATAATGATGTAATGACTTTAACACGGGACTCATATTATGAGTCACGAGGTCCACTCATTTGATGTGCTTTACTCAGATGACTTGTTTTATGTGTTATGATTAGTTTAGAACATATTGTGCAGTAACTCATAGGAGTTAGCTGATGAATTTTGGGCATGAATCATTATAAGTCATAGGGCCACGTGACTCTAGTAGTGAGTGAGTCACCAGGGTTAGGGTTGTTGGTGTGAAGAGACTAAATAAACGAGACTGAGTGACAGTAATTAGTCCATAAACTTTCTCCCCAACACCTCCAGCGATTGAAATCTCAACACCATAGGAAATAATCACAGACGGTCTCTCTCCTCTTCCTTGATGGCCTAGTTGCCTAGAAGGGTGAAGCTACTCCCCTCCGCCTCTCCCCTCTAATTCCCTCCTGATGGCATTGTCTACGGGCAGTCTTTGTCTAGGGGTTTTACGGTTACTCCCTCCTCCTTTCTCCGCACTGTGTTTCACAGCCCTCGCTTAACACCTTGCACTGTAGGCAACCCCCTCACCTCATCAACGGGTCAGTCACAGTCTCGGGCTATCAGTGAAGTAGTGGCACTGGTGGGTCTGCTCTCTTGTATTCCACTATCACCTGAGAGTCCTGACCGGTACAGTCGGCATCGACGAAAAATTGTGATCTCGCTTCAGTCGCCTTCTCTCGTACTTCTCAGTTTGGGTCAACCCCTCCTCCTTCCGCTCCTACGGTTTCGTCGGCTCTCACCCTACTGCCTTCTCTCCTTGGCTGGCACCCTACTGCCCTCACCACCTGGCCTCTGTTCCCTCATCATGGTCTCGAGTTGGAATCTGGCATGGCTGAGTGAGTGCTGGTGAACTTCTCTTGTTCCTATGGGTCTCATGCTGCCGCCTCTGTCCCTTGCGGGACATGCACCTCTCCCAGTCCGGTTTCCGGTGGGCCTACAGTCTTTACTCTGACCTGCCACAGCTGTTGAGGCCATGGCTTTCTCCTGCTGGCTCCTTGATCCCTCCCCTGACTCGTCGGAATGGGGTCTATTGTTGGGCTACGGGTGGGTTGTCCACCGTTCTTGGGTTTTGGTGTTCCTGTCTAGATGGGCTTGAGGTTTCCTTATTTTTCCTTTGTTGTTCACAATTGGAAGGGGGTTTTTTGTTGTGGGCAGAATGTCAGTGGAGGATTTTGGTTCGTTGTTTTCAGGACTCTACTTGCGCTTGTCGCTTTCTCCCCATAGCACCAGATATTTCCTCAGACCCGAGGGTAGTGGGCAGGGTCTGAGGGATTTTAGCAGGAGGGAGACAGGATGGACTGTAGTAGCAGGTTGTTGGCTTCATACTGGGAGGTGAATAGCCTTTATACCTAGTTAGCTTCTTAGCTCAGCAAACCAATTTAAATGATATAAAATAAAATAAAAATGACAGTAATTAGTCATCATTCGTCTCCTCTACACCTCCTGCAATTGAAATCTCAACACAACAAAAAATCATTGTCTCTTCCATCCACCCCCCTCTCCCAGACACGCCACATTGCCTGTGTCTGGTGAAGCTCCTTCCATCCAGTCTTCCTTTTCCTTCTGATGGTCAGGCCTGGCGAGCTTGTTCCGAGGGGTTGGTTGAGTCTGCCTTCTCCCCCACCTCTCTGGGTTCGGATAGGCAGCCCTCAGATAGGCAGCCCCCCAGGGTCGGCAACTCCTCACCCGTTCGCTGTCGGTCTTTAGTCTTGGTCCATCGGCAAAGTAGTGGTCCCCGGTGGCACTGCTCTCTCGTATCGCACTATCTTCTTTGTACTTTGCTGGTATGGTTGGACTTTTCAAAACATTGTGACCGCGTTTCAGTCTGCATTCTCAGCACTTCTTGTGTCGGTTAACCCTTCAGCGGCCACCTCCCCAACGTTTGGATTGGCTGGCATCCTACTGCCTGCGGCTCTACGCCCACACCTAGCCTCTGCTCCCGTCTGATGTCCTAGGACTAGGGGAACATGTTACCCTTTGTGATCCTAGTCCGGTTTCCCGGGATGGCCGACTGGATCTTCCTCCGACTGCCACGGGCCCTCTCATCATGGCCAGCATGTCCCTCGATCTCAATTGCTCCTCCTGAGTCTCAGCTGGCGGGGCTTTATGCCTCCGGGAACTATATCCCCTGATTGTGTCCCCGGGACCCATCATACAGGAGTCCCTATTCCTACGGGAGCTGGGCCCAGTGGGGTTTTACTACAGTTTAGCTTATAGGTAGTTTGATATGGGGGAGTGGGTTTGCTTTTCCATTGTTGGTGGTGTCAACTGTCGGTTGGGAATGTTTTTCTTTTAGGCTTGGCTTTCAAGGGGGTTTTTGGTTTGTTGTATTCAGGCTTGTTTTCTCACCTCCTTGTAGTTTCTACCCATAGTACCGGGCGGAGTTTTCTTCGTCAGGCAGGGTCAAAGGGTTTTAGCTTGGGGATAGTGAGATGGACTGTAGTTGGAGGTTTTGGACAATATGGCCCTTGCTTGGTTGAAAGTCCATTGTACCTAACACCGTGGGATGAGCACAGTTGTGCGTTCAGCCCCGATAGAAACAATAAATAAGCAAGATTAAAAATAAAAATAAGAATAAAAGTGACAGTAATTAGTGCATCCTCCGTCTCCGCTACACCTCTGGCGATTGAAATCACAATACCACGAGAAATTATCGTCACCTCCATCCACCCCACTCTCCCACACACGCCACATTGCCTCTGTCTGGTGAAGCAACCTCCCTCCCCTCTTTCTTTCCCTTCTGATGGTCAGGCCTGGCGAGCTTGTTCGTAGAGGTTGGTTGAGTCTGCCTGCACCCCCTCCACTCCAGGCTCGCTTAGGCAGCCCTCCACGGTCGGCAACCCGTCACCTGTCAATGGTCAGTCTTTAGTCTCGGTTGATTGGTCAAGTAGTTGTCTCCGGTAAAACGTCTCTCTGCTATTGAACTATCTCCTTTGTCCTCTGCTGGTACGGTCAGACTTCTCAAAACATTGTGACCCCGGCACCGTCAGCCTTTCATGCACTTCTCGTGTCAGTTAACCTTCCACCGTCCTCCTCCCCGACGTTTGGATCGGCTGGCACCCTACTGCTTGTGGCCTCACACCCCCCCTCAGACCTCTGTTCCCTTCTGATGTCCTAGGACTAGGGGAGAATATTTAAACTTTCATTTTATCTGAGTCCTGTTTCAAGAAATAGCCGACCAGATCTTCTCCCAACTGCCACCAGCCTTCCTTCTTCAGGTGGCATTTCCTCAATCTCAGTTACTCTTCCTGAGCCTCAGCAGGCGGGGCTATATACCTCCGGGAATTATTTCCCCTTGTTGTGTCCCTGAGACCCGTCATACAGGAGTCCCTATTCCTTCGGGTGCTGGGCCTGGTGGGGTTTTACTATGGTTTAGCTTATATGTGGTTTTGACTTGCGGGAGTAGGTTTGTTTTTCCTTTGTTGGTGGTGGTGTCTACTGTCGGTTGGGGATGTTTTTCTTTTTGGCTAGGCCTTCGAGGGGGTTATTGGTTCGTTGATTTCATGCCTGTGTTTCTATCTACTTGTAGTTTCTACCACATCAGCAAAAGATTACCCTGCGTCAGATACGGCGCCGTTGCGTCCTGACGCACGCGACGTTGAATCTGCGTCCCCTGCGTCCTGTGCGTCCTGAGTTGCCTCCCCTGCGTCCTGTGCGTCCTGAGTTGTGTCCTCTGCGTCCCCTGCGTCCTGTGCATCCTGAGTTGCCTGGCAACGCCCGCTCAAATTCCATGCATCTGGAGCCAAACCAATACACCATATTCCGTCCTGACATATTAGTCAAAGCAACTCTGGCTCCAGTGCATCCAGACTCGTCTATCAACACCATTGCTCATCATGATTTACCACTGAGAGATGCTCGCTTCAGGGGTATCCATGAGTATTTCTTGGCATAGTTCATCATGGTTTCTCGGCACTTAGCCTCACACGCGACGCGACACACTGTTCTCTCATCATCACCCTCAATATTCTCTTCTCTCATCATCACCCTTAACATCCATATTCCCAGGCATCCTGCATAATTCTCCACTACAACTACACATCCGATCCTGAATCTGACACCAGGAGGTTTCTGGGCTCGACGCCAGCTTCATGCCGGCATAAGGTACATCCCTATCGCATTAATACTCATGGAGATCGCCCACCCTTCTGACAGTGGTCTTTTGTCTCTACTAATCCTGAACTCGATGGCAGATTCCTCCACAACCACTGAATCAATCTTGAATCCGTCACTTGGACGTCATTGGGCTCAACGCTAGTTACATGCCGGTATAAGGTAGGTCTCTGGCGTATCAATACTCATGAAATCGCTATCTACTCTTGGGGGGGTCCTGGGAAGGCTGAGAGGGGATGCTGGCGATCCCAGACCTCGATGGCAGATTCCTCCACAACCGCTGAATCGATTTTGAATCCGTCACCTGGACGTCGTTGGGCTCGACGCTAGCTACACGCCGGTATAGGGTACGTCCCTGTCGCATCAATACCCATGAAGTTGCTATCTACTCTGGGGGGGGGGTCCTAGGAACCCTGAATGCAGATGCTGGCGATCCCAGAGGTCGATGGCGTATTTCTCCACAACCACTGGACCGATTTTGAGTCTGTCACTTGGACGTTGTTGGGCCTGACGCCAGCTACACGATGGTATAGGGTACGTCTCTGACGCACTAGTATTCTTGGAGTTCGCCCTCCTTCTGACAGTGGTCTTTTGTCTCTACTAATCCTGAACTCAATGGCAGATTCCTCTACAACCGCTGCACCGATTTTGAATCCGTCACTTGGACGTCGTTGGGCTCGACGCCAGCTACACGCTGGTA
>Ga0307509_10006623_pt1 | contig 15481 bp, 17 predicted proteins | sample 10_EM_MG_FD_202245 | JGI IMG/M metagenome (GOLD analysis project Ga0307509, IMG submission 202245) | Populus trichocarpa ectomycorrhiza microbial communities from riparian zone in the Pacific Northwest, United States - 10_EM | ecosystem: Host-associated > Plants > Roots > Unclassified | place...
ACAGTGAAACGCCTCAGCGCCGATGATAGTGCGGGTTCCCGTGTGAAAGTAGGACATTGTCAGGCTACTATTAGAGAAGCCCTCGTCGAAAGACGAGGGCTTTTCGCTTTGGGCGCTCGATTTAGATATTGCTGACAATCCCGTCCTCAATATTGATCGCGCCAGACATGCGCAAGTTTTCCGTCAAGCTTGAACACCAGAGATCGAAGTGCGTCGACGCAAAATGGCGCTGGTGCACCGCCGTCATGTATGGCGTCCTGTGCAGCCAATTCGTCAACTCCGACAAAGTTGTTCGCTGGATCTCGAGCAAGTGAAACTTGATGAGTACTTTGGCCGCATGCTGAGCATGACGAGCCGGATCAGCCATCAAACCATCCAAGCGGCTATGTGCGCGTGCAATGGCAGCGTGAAACCCGTCGAATGGACGACCGTGTCCAGGTATGACCCACCGAACTTGCAAGTGACTCAAGCAATTGAGTGTCGCGCGCACATCCTCAAAAGCATCGATGCCTTCGAGTTCAGGAAATACAACGCCGAAACCGTTTTCCCATAACGCGTCGGCGGAGATCAGCAGCTGCAACTCGGGCTCATAGAGGACGAACGATTCCGGGTCGTGGCCGGGAGCCGCGATCGCCTGCCAACGCCGCGATCCGCACCAAACATTGTCTCCGGCATGGATGACGCCCGTTCTTCGGAAGCGCGGACATTGCTGACCCGTTGCACGGTAAGTCAACGCCGACTCGTCCCATCGATCGACCTTGTCCACCTCGCCGGCTGGGATGTCGATCAGACAACCATAAGCAGCTTGTAGTGCGCTGTTGCCACCGCAGTGGTCGGAGTGCAGATGCGTATTGATCACCCGATGCAAGGATCGAGGCCCCAGCGCCTGCCGAACCAATGCAACGGTCTGTCCCGCATGGGCGCAGTAGCCCGAGTCAACAAGTGTCGACTCATGCAAGTCGCCACCGTCACACAGTATGTTGTTGGATGACAGCCAACCTCGCTCGAAGACTGTCATCCCCGCAGCGGCGAAAAGTGAATTCATGGGGTTGCTCTGCCACGGGCTCGCTGTACTGCGGAATCATCAGCGATGACAGGCAGATAGGCCAGAACCGTTCCCATTCCCACCTTTGCCATGGGTCCGCTCAAATCCGCATCAAACAGGGCCGAAGCGAGTGCCTGCTCTCGCGTCTGAACAATACCCATGAATTCCTTCGCACCTTTCATGGAGCGAAAGGTGTCAAACCCGGCTTCAAGAAACTGCTGCAACTCGGCCAAACCGGCGGCCCGAGCCGGGGCGCGCATCAAGCGCAAGCTGTTGCGCAGCAACGGCTTGTGGGTGAGCTGATCGAGGCGAGCGGCCACGCTCAAGGTCAGCGAGATCTGAATCTGTCGATCTTTCGGGCGTCCAGTTTCTTGCCAAGCTCTGACGTACTGAAGCGGCATGACCGGTGCGTCGCCCAAATGTGAGGCCATCTCCGTGTCAAGCGTCTCCGACAGTGCATGCAAATCTGCCAAGGCCGCAACGGTGTCGACAACCGCTTGCGGAAAAAGTCGGACCATAGACGGAACGACGCGTGCGAACTGCGTGTCGCGTCGGGTGAAATCAACAGGCCCGTACAACTCTTCCAGAAAGAAGCGGGTCGCTGCACCGTAGCGCGTGGTCCCTAGCAGGTCGGCATATGTGTGCGAGAAGCGCAACTGCTGAAACGCCTTGACGCCGGCGACCCTGTTCGCCAATGCAGCGTCACTGGCGCGACGCTGCCGTTCGCCATCAACGATGCGCAGTGTCGCAAGAATAGCTTCGGCGGTTGCGGTCATTCAGGTCCAACGCGGGTGCGCGTTGCGCGCTCGCTGTGCTGTGTCGCCAGTCGGCTGATAGCATGAGGCGTGCTGGCCCGCCTGCAACAATTCATCGTCCTCGTGCTCGTCGTCGCTTCGGTGGCCTGGGCATCCTTCTTCGTCCGACACGATCATCCAGGCTGGGGCGTCGCCATTGTCGCTTTGATTTTTCTTGGCTACGCGTTGTTCCTGGCCTTGGAATTTGTGGCGCTCTACGTCGTGCAGGGCTCAGAGTCAGGCGCACTGCGCGCAGACCTGCCCCAACTTCTGCGAGCGTGGTGGGGAGAGGTGATCACTGCGCCGCGCGTCTTCTTCTGGCGGCAGCCTTTTCGCGCGCACGCCGAACCCGATCACTTGCCAAACCTCGCCAACGGTGGCGCTGGCGTGGTGCTCGTTCATGGGTTTTTTTGCAATCGCGGCCTGTGGAACCCATGGATGCGCGAACTGCGTGCGTGCGGCGTCCCGCACATCGCGGTGAATCTGGAGCCATTGTTCGGATCCATCGACCGCTATCCGACGATCATCGATGCCGCTGTGGCCCGCGTCGAGGCCGCGACGGGCCAGCCAGTCGTCCTCGTCGGCCACAGCATGGGCGGCCTGGCCATCCGCGCCTGGTTGCGCCAATTCGACGCCGACGCTCGTGTGCACCGCGTCATCACCATTGGCAGCCCTCACCAGGGCACCTGGCTTGCACGCTTCGGACAGGCATTGAATGGGAAGCAGATGCGCCAGCGCAGCCCCTGGCTGGCCAAATTGGCCGCGGACGAAACGCCTGCACGCGCCGAACGCTTCACCTGCTTTTACGGCCATTGCGACAACATCGTGTTCCCTGTCGTCTCGGGCACATTGCCGGGGGCGGTGAACCTGCACCTGCCGGTCACGGCGCATGTCCATATGGCTTTTCACCCCAGCGTGTTCAACGAGGTCTTGCGCTGGGTCAGTATGCCGGCCGCAGCCTCCGATGCACCTGGGTTCGGTATGACCGCTGCGCGGTAAGTCGACCACCCGACCACCAAGGTGATGACTGCGTGCATCAAGGTGTGACCGCTGATGCAAGCAGTCGCCTGAAAAATAGCGGCGTCAGCCCATTCGAGCAGCCTGGAACTCGCGTAGAGCACCAACGCGAGGAGCCACCCCGAGTTGCGTCCATGAACCCCCGGCATGCGCAGCACGCCCGCGGGGATCAGCAGCACTGGCATCAGTTCGAGCAGCAGCAGCGGGCGAAGGTCGATCGCATCACCCGATTGACCATGGCCCGCGGTCCAAACCCCGATCAAAGCAACCACCAGCGCTGCGCACGTGCAGATGCCGACCGAGCCGAAGCGTACGTCCACGCGTTCGACCAGCAGACCTAGTGACAGCATCACAAACGCACCGGCCATGCCGGTGTGCGAGACGACGAAGAGATCGTCGCTGGGTGCGGCGTGGTACATCGCCGAACTCAACGCGGCCGCCATCACAAAGAGATGAAACCACTGCCATGGCAAGCGCCACTGAGGTGGCCACGGGCTGGTGCGGGTCGCACACCAGCCCCACACTGCGAGCCAGAATGTCGGCAGATTGACGAGCACATTGGCGCTGTTGGGTACTCCCAACCACGCGCGCGGGTCAGCGTATTGATGGGTGGCTGCGGCGACGGGCAAGGGATCCCAAAACAGCAGACTCAGGCCCGCAAGCACCACGAGCAGCGCGAACGCCGCGAGCACGCTGCGCCGACTGCTCATCGGGCACAACTCGCGGGGGAGTGACGGGTGTTGGTTTCCACGGCACGCAGTGTCTGCGTCGCATGTGGCCCCCACAATCACCCAAAGGGGCGTCGTCCCGGTTCAGAAGACGCGATCACTGACCAACCGCGCGTCCGCATCCAACTCACCCGCTTGAGCCACACGTGCATAGATGGGCGTGAAATCAGGTGCCGTCGCATCGAAGAGTTGCTGGAACGAGTCGATGACGAAATAGCTCGCCTGGTAGCTGTCGATCTTGTAGCGGGTGCGCATGATGCGCTCGAGGTTGAAACCCAGACGCTGCGGCTGCGGGCTGGTGACGCTGTGGCGCAATTCGCCGGCCGACGACAGGATGCCGGCGCCAAACGCGCGCAGGCCCGCGGGCGTGTCTATCAGTCCGAACTCCACCGTATACCAGTACAGCCGCGCCAAGTACTCGCACGACTCCAGCCGGCTCGCCTTCAGCCCACCCGCGCCATAGGCCTGCATGTAGTCGGCGAACATCGGATTGAACAGCAGCGGCACATGGCCGAACAGGTCGTGAAACACGTCAGGCTCGACTACGTAGTCGAACTCCTCGGGTCGGCGTATCCAGCCCGTCACCGGGAACTTGCGTTGGCTCAGCAGCGCGAAGAATGCCTCCTCGGGGATCAGCCCGGGAACGGCGACCACCTCCCACTTCGTTGCGCGGTAGACCTTGTCGGTCAACGCGTCGAAGCGCGGAATGTGCGCGGGTGAACCGAGTTGCGCCACTGCGCTGATGAACTCCTCGCAGGCCAGGCCAGGCAACTGTGCGGCCTGCCGCTCGTAGAGGCGGCGGTACAGATCGTGGTCGGCGGCGGTGTACGCGGCCCAGTCCTGCTCGCAGGTGTAGTCGACGCGCGCGCTCGCGTAGTCGCCGCGGGGTGGTCGGTCGCCCTGGCCATAGGTGACCGGCGCGGCACCGCTGTTGACGCCCTTGTCTGCGGAGCCGATCAACGCAGCCACTTGTCCACCGTGCGCTGGTACTCGCCGGTCGATTTGGCCAGGTGCAGCCACTGATCGACGAAAGCCTTCATCACCGCGTCGTTGCGCGGCACGAGGTAGGCCATCTCACCGTACTGCAGCGGTTGGTCAGGGTTCACCGCGCAGAGCCCGGGCTTGAGCTTTTGCTGCGTCAGCGCCTCGGCTGCCTCGGTCACGAACACGTCGGCGCGCTTGGCCAGGATTTCGTCGAAGATGCTCAGGTTGTCGGGGTGTATGGTCAGCGTCGCGGTCTTGAAGCTGGCCTTCGCGAAGCGCTCGTTGCTGCCGCCCGGGTTGGCGATCACCCGCACGCCGGGCTTGTCGATCGCGGCCACGCTTTGGTACTTGGCGACGTCGTCGCAACGCACGATGGGCGTCTTGCCGTTGACCATGTAGGCGGTGCTGAAGAACGCGCGCTTCTGGCGCTCGGTCGTCACCGAGATGCCGCCGATCGCGATCTCGCACTTGCCGGCGGTGAAATCGGGCATCAGGTTGGACCAGTTCGTCTTCACGAGCTCGAGCTTGGCGCCCATTGCGGTGGCGAGCGATTGCGCGAGGTCGACGTCGATGCCCTCGTAAGCGCCGTCGGGCTTCAGAAAGCTGAACGGCTTGTAGTCACCCGGCGTGCAGGCGCGCAGCACGCCCGACTTCATCACCGAGTCGAGTGCCGAGTCGCCGCCCGTCTGCGCCTGCGCGGCCAGGCCGCACGCGGCCAGCACCGCGCCCCACAAGCCGCGCGAAAAAATCTGAACCATGGTCGCTCCGTTGTTGAACATCATCAGGCGCCGGCGGCCGTCTCGTCCTTCAGCACACCGCGGCGGACCTGGTCGAGCTCGATGCTCTCGAACAGCGCGCGGAAGTTGCCTTCGCCAAAACCCTGGTCGCCCTTGCGCTGAATGATCTCAAAGAAGATCGGTCCGATCACGGTCTGCGTGAAGATTTGCAGCAGCAACTCGTTCGGCGCGCCCTGGTGCGTCGCACCGTCGATCAGGATGCGCAGGCGCTTCAGCTCGTCCAGATTTTCGCCATGGTTGGGCAGGCGCCGGTTCACCAGGTCGTAGTAGGTCGCGATCGTGTCCTGGAACTGCACGCCGCGGGCCTTCATGCCGGCCACCGTGGCGTAGATGTCGTCGGTGCCCATCGCAATGTGCTGGATGCCCTCGCCGTGGTACAGGTCGAGGTACTCGGCGATCTGACTCTTGTCGTCCGAACTCTCGTTGATCGGGATGCGAATCTTGCCGCACGGGCTCGTCATCGCCTTGCTCTTCAGACCGGTGAGCTTGCCTTCGATGTCGAAGTAGCGCACCTCGCGGAAGTTGAACAGGCGCTCGTAGAAGTCGGCCCACTCCTTCATGCGACCACGGTGCACGTTGTGCGTTAGGTGATCGATATAGGTCAAGCCGGTGCCCTTGGGCTCGGCGTCGGCGCCGGCAATCGGCACGAAGTCGACGTCGTAAATGCTGATGTTGCCGATCGCGCCCGGCGCCGCACCGTCCTTGCCGTGCCAGCGGTCGACGAAGTAGATCAGGCTGTCGCCGATGCCCTTGATCGCCGGGATGTTCAGTTCCATCGGCCCGGTGTGGTTGTCGAAACCCCAGGCGCCGAGTTCGAGCGCGCGCTCGTAGGCCTGCTTGGCGTCCTTCACCCGAAAGGCCATCGCGCACACGCTCGGCCCGTGCTGGCGCGCAAAGCGCTGCGCGAACGAGTTCGGCTCGGCGTTGATGATGTAGTTCACCTCGCCCTGGCGGTACAGCGTGACGCTCTTGGTGCGGTGCTTCGCGATCGGCGTGAAGCCCATGGTCTCGAACAACTGGCCCAGCGCGACCGGATCGGGGGCGGCGTACTCGACGAACTCGAAACCGTCGGTGCCCATCGGGTTGTCCCAGGGGGTGAATTGCATGCGCGTCTCCAATCGATGTGGCGTGACCGGAACTGTAGGGTCGTCGGCCCGCAGGTTTTTTGCAAGTTCTGGCCCGGCTATGGCAGATGACGCAATAAATATGCAAAATTACACCAATGGAAAACGCAGAGCAGCTGGATGCCATCGATAGACGCATTCTTCGGGCGTTGCAAGCCGATGGCCGGATGATCTACGACGCTTTGGCCGCGCAGGTCAGTCTGTCGCCCTCGGCCACGCTGCGGCGCGTCAAGCGCCTCGAGGAATCGGGCGTGATCGCGGGCTACGTGGCGCTGGTGTCGCCCGAACGCGTCGGCCTGGGCCTCACGGCCTACCTCAACGTGCGGTTGGAGAAGCATTCCGAGGTGCACAAGCGCAACCCGATGGACTTGTTCCGTGCTGCGGTGCAGACCTGGCCCGAAGTCGTCGAATGCGCCGCACTCACCGGCGAGATGGACTATCTGCTGCGCGTCGTCGTGCAGGACATGGCGCACTACTCGCGCTTCATCATGGACACGCTGCTCAAGCACCCCAGCGTCGAGGACTGCAAGACCAGCTTCGTGCTCGACCGCGTGAAGAACACGACGGCCGTGCCGGTGTGACGCCGGGCCAGCCCCGGCGTTGCGATGCGTCAGATGCCCCGCACCAGGTGCAAGGTGGCGTCGGTCGACAGGTTGAGCAGCGTCGCGATGTCGTGGATGTCGTCGGGAATGGCGGCGTTGTCCCAGCCCTGCGCGGTGTGCCGGGCCAGACGCAGCGCCAGCATCACGGTGCGCACACTGGCGTCCTCCGCGTGGTGATCGTCGTTGATGCGGATCAACAGCTCGGGCAGCCGCCAAGCCTTCATCAGTGACTGCTGCAGGTCGGCCAGGTCGACGTTCAGTATCGCGAGCTGCGCGGCGCACGATCGCAGGGTCGAGTCCGCCTGCTGGGCGCGGCGGATCTGCAGCGCCAGCACGGGGGCGTGACACCACAACAGCATCTCGGCGAAGTCGTGCAGCAGGGCGGCAGCGTGCATCACCGCGGCGTCGTGGTCCATGCGGTGCACCGCGAAGCCGAGCGCGAAGTTCGCACCGCGGTGGGCACGCCGCAGCGTGTCGGTCAGGCCGGCGAGCGCGTCGGGCATGTCGGCCAGGCGGTCTTCGACCGTGGACTGGGCACCAAAGGCGCTGAAGAACGGCGAGATGCCCATCAGCACCAGCGCCGAGGTCACGGTTTCGGTGTCGGTCACGACGCGGCTGCTGCGGTGGGCCGCCACGTGCGCCATCACCTTCAGCGTCATCAGCGGGTCGCTCGAAATCATCTCGCCGATGCCGTTGGCATCGACGCGGTCTTCGTTGGCGCGCAAGGCCTCGAGCGCTTCGGCGGTCTCGGCCAACACCGGAATTTCGGCATGGCGGAAGTGTTCGGTCCAGGCCGCCAGGTCAGGCAGCGCTTGTGTGAGCCTGGGCCCGGGAGCGGCGGGACTCGTCATCGTGAATCCATCGAGGTCATACGACAGCTTATCGGCGGCGCAGGCGTCGGGCTTGAGGCCGTCGCTGTTTGCTACACCGACAGCATGTGACCTTCGGCCGGATTGACCGTGCCGGCGAGCAGGGCGGCGTAGACCGACGCGACAGCCGCCTCACCCTCGCCGTGCACGACGCGCAGCCACGGGTTCGCCGGATCCGTCACCGGTCGCATGAACGCGGCCCAGGCGTCGGCCATGCGCTGTTGCAGATCGACGGCGCCCCAGTCGGCGTTGCGCTTCTTGACCTGTGCCGGCGCGAAGAACAGCACCGGCCGCGGGCCGGGCAGGCCTTTCCCGCTGCCCAACGCGTCCCAATGCGTGCCGCCAACCGAGCAGCTGTAGGCCAGGATCTCGCCGAAGTGCTGGTGCACGTTGGCCCGCACCGCGACGCTGCCGCTGAAGTCGACGTACACCGTGGCCACCTCGGCGGGCAGCGTGTTCACCGCGTCGTAGGTCAACACCTCGTCGTAGCAGCCCAATCCCCGTGTGAACGCGAGGTTGGCGGGCGAGGTGAGCCCGATGACCTTGACCGCGTCCGCACTGGAGCGCCGCTGTGCCAGGCAGAACGCGGTCCCGTAGGCGGTCTTGCTCGACGCGCTCGACAACAGCACCGAGCGTGCGCCGAAGAAGGCATTGTCGGACAGGAAGTCATCGATCAGAAACGAGGTGATGAACAGCGGCCGCAACAGCGCCTGTTCGGCCTCGAGCGCCGCCACGTAGCCCGGGTCGGTTGCGCAGCAGCTGTACTGGTTGTAGACGGCATGCAGCTCGCGGCGGTGCGCGGCGCCGTCGAAAAAGCCGGCCGGCGTGATCCGCACGGGGTGCAGCACCACGTCGCTCGCGATCGGGAAGTACCCGTAGATGCGCTCGCCGACCTCGACCCCTGCACAGCGCGATTCGACCACGTTCGCGAACCCCCACACCGGGATGCAGCCGGTCGCGGCATCCCCCGTCGGGAAGAAGCCCCAGTAGTTCATCGCGTCGCCGAACGCCGCGTAGGTGATGTTGTTGGAGGTGAGCGCGAAGGCGGCGATGCGCAGCCGCACCGCGCCTTCGGGCAAGGCTGCAGGTTCGCCATGCACCCAATGCGCGCGGGTCAACTGTTGGCGTTCGACGATGAACGTGGTGGTCATGAGCGATCTCCTGTTCTTGTGATCTACGATGGAGTATCGCGTCTGAGGCCCGCCATGAACACCGTGAAACTGCCCGATGGAAGTTCGCTCCCGGCCCTCGGTCTGGGCACCTGGCACATGGGCGAATCGGCGAGCAGCCGCGCTCAGGAGGTCGCCGCCGTGCGGCTCGCGCTGGAACTTGGCTACCGCGTGGTCGACACCGCCGAGATGTACGGCGAAGGCGGTGCCGAAGAAGTGCTGGGTCAGGCCTTGGCCGAAGCGCTGCGCGCCGGCACGGTCGCGCGCGAGCAGGTCTTCGTCGTCAGCAAGGTCTACCCGCACAACGCCAGTCGCCAGGGCGTGGCCGCGGCCTGCGAGCGCAGCCGCCGCCGCCTCAAGCTGGACCACATCGACCTCTACCTGCTGCACTGGCCGGGTCCGCACCCGTTGCGCGACACCGTTGCCGGCTTCGGCACCCTGCAGGCCGGCGGCCACATTACACACTGGGGCGTGAGCAACTTCGACACCGACGACATGCGGCGACTGGTGGCCGTGCCCGGCGGCGAGCGCTGTGCCGCAAACCAAGTCTACCTCTCGCCGAGCACGCGCGGTGCCGAGTTCGACCTGCTGCCGTGGCAGCGTGCGCGCAGCATGCCGCTGATGGCTTACTGCCCGCTGGACCAGGGCGACCTGGCGGACGACGCCGTGTTGCGCGGCGTGGCCGAGCGCCACGGCGCAACGGCGTCTCAGGTGGCGCTGGCCTGGCTGATCTCGCGCCGCGGCGTGATGCCGATCCCGAAGGCGGTGCGCGAGGCGCACCTGCGTGCGAACCTCGCTGCGGCCGACCTCGCGTTGAGCGAGGCCGACCTCAGCGAGATCGAGCGGCGGTTTCCGGCGCCGCGCCGCAAGCAGGCGCTGGCGATGCGTTAGGCATCACAGGCGCTTCACGCCGGCGACCCAGCCGACGAGTTTCCCGTCGAGGTACAGCGCGCCTTCCGGTGCGCCGGCTTCGGCGTAAAACTCCAGCTGCGGCACCGCGTGCGCGGCGCGCGCCACGGGTTGCGCCAGGCGGCGCGACAAACGCGCGAGTGCGGCACTCGCACTGCGCAAGCCCACGGCCGCCAGACGGCGGGCCGCTTCGTGGGCGGGACGCGGCGCTTCGAGGGCGCCGGCGCGGAGGTACTTCAGGCTCGACATGATGTGGTGTCCTTCATCGAGTGCGCGGCGTCACCGCGCGCTGTTCATGGGCTGTGCTGTTTCATCTGTTCCAGTTCGCGGCGCAACATCCGGCTGCCTTGCCGGCGCATCGCGCGGCCACCGGGTTGGTGGCTGCCGGCGCGGCGGAAGTGGGCGGGTGCCACGAGCGGATTGCGGGGCTTGAGGGTGGTGACGGTGATCTTCATGAGCGGTCTCCTTGAGGCAGGAAGAAGAGGCAAAAACAAAATGGCCCGGGGCGACGAACGCAACCCGGGCCATGGGACGCCTGACGCGTCGCGTCAGGTCATCGTGGCGGTGAGCCCGGTGGTGCGGCAAGCGAAGCGAACGTCAGGGTCATGAAATGGGGCGCGGGTTGATCGGAGGGCGTCTTCGCGGGCGAACGGCTTCGCCGACGAATTGCGCAAATGATAAACGAATGATTATCTTGCGCAAGGGGGTTTGCGCAAGAATTTCAAGGGCTGTTGCAAAAAGATCGGCGGCGCGTTTCAGCGCTTGGGCTTCAGCGGCTTCACCGCGGCCTGCGTCTTGTTCCAGAGGTCGCGCCCGTCGTCCGCCGGTGGCTTGGGGGCGCCGGGCGGCGTGGGTGCAGACGGCGCGGGCGTGAGCACTTCGCTCAGCAGGTCGAGCAGCCGTGTGCGGGCGCGTTGCGGGTGGCGCCGGTAGTAGGTGAGCACCAGGCCGACGATGAAGCGCTCATCGTCGTCTTGCGGCACGTTGCGCTGGCTGTCGTCGGGCGGTGCCACGGGTGCCTGAGCGCTCATCGAGCCGTGCGGCTGGTCCATCCATCCCGACGGCTTCTTGCACAACTGCTCGAACTGCCGCGCCAGCCGCTCGCCGATCTGGCGCGAGCGGCCCTTGATCTGACTCCAGTAGCTGGGCTGGATCTGCAGCCGCTCGGCAAAACGGCCTTCCAGGCCACGCAGGGTCGCGGCATCGGGATGCTTGATGGTCGCGTGGACGAACTCGTCGAACAGGATCAGGGCGTTGTCGAGACGAATCTGCGCGACATCGCGGGGGCCGGTGGTCATATTGCAGATGATAAAGCGCCGTTGAGCAGGGATCGACGGTGGAAAATCACGGGTTCAACCCCCTCACGCACCTCTTCTGGACACGCTCGATGACCACGCTCGGAACCCCACTCTCGCCCCACGCCACCAAGGTCATGCTGCTGGGCAGCGGCGAGCTCGGCAAGGAAGTGCTGATCGCGCTGCAGCGCCTGGGCGTCGAGACCATCGCGGTCGACCGCTACGAGAACGCGCCGGGGCAGCAGGTCGCGCACCATGCCCGCACCATCGTGATGAGCGACCCGGCCCAGCTGAAAGCGCTGATCGAAGCCGAGCGGCCGATGCTGGTCGTGCCCGAGATCGAGGCGATCGCCACGCCCATGCTCGAGGAGCTGGAGGCTGCTGGCGTCGTGCGCGTGATTCCGACCGCTCGCGCCGCGCGGCTGACGATGGACCGCGAAGGCATACGCCGCCTCGCCGCCGAGACGCTGGCACTGCCGACCAGCCCGTACCAATTCTGCGATTCGCTGGCCGAGCTGCGGGCCGCGATAGCCGGCGCGAACGGACAGGGGAATGGACAGAAAATAGGCTACCCCTGCATCGTCAAGCCGGTGATGAGCAGCTCGGGCAAGGGCCAGAGCAAGATTGACGGCCCGGCGGACGTGCAGAAGGCCTGGGACCACGCGATGGCCGGCGGCCGCGTCAGCCGTGGCCGGGTCATCGTCGAAGGCTTCATCGACTTCGACTACGAGATCACGTTGCTCACGGTGCGCGCGCTCGGTGCGGACGGTGCCATCGAGACCCACTTCTGCGCGCCCATCGGTCACGTGCAGGTGCAGGGCGACTATGTCGAGAGCTGGCAGCCGCACGCGATGCACCCGCAGGCCTTGCAGCGCTCGCGCGAGATCGCCAAGGCCGTGACCGACAACCTGGGTGGGCAGGGCTTGTTCGGCGTCGAGCTGTTCGTCAAGGGGGCCGACGTCTGGTTCAGCGAGGTCTCGCCGCGCCCTCATGACACCGGCATGGTGACGATGATCACGCAATGGCAGAACGAGTTCGAGCTGCACGCGCGCGCCATCCTGGGCCTGCCGGTCGACACCGCGTTGAAGAGTCCCGGTGCGAGCGCGGTGATCTACGGCGGGTTGGACGCCGAAGGCCTGGTCTTCGACGGTGTGGACGCAGCGCTGCGCGTGCCGCACACCGAGCTGCGCCTGTTCGGCAAGCCCGAGAGCTTCAAGAAGCGGCGCATGGGCGTGGCGCTGGCTTTCGACGACGATGTCGAGCTGGCGCGCCAGCGGGCCAAGCAGGCCGCTGCCTGCGTGAAGCCGCGGCTCGCCTGACCGACCGGCGTGTGCTTTGCACGCCGGTGCAGCGCCCGCGCAACGCCGTCGACCGACAGGAGGACTCGTTTCTGCCGATAACTTGTTACGCTCTCGGAGCGTATCGTGCGTCAAGGGTGCTGCGCCAAGCAGCGGGGGAGCAGAGCAATGTCAACGACGGTGTGGTGGATGCTGGTTCTCGTGGCCCTGCTGGGCGGCTTCGCCGCCGGAAGCTGGCTGACGCTGCGCGTGGCACGTCAGCGTTTCGACCACCAGCTGCGACGCGCCACCGAGGACCTGCAACAACGCAACGCGACCATGGCCGAACAGCTGCGCACCGCCCAGGCGCGGTCCCAGGCCGACCTCGACCAGGCGCGCAGCTCCTTCAAGCGCCAGCTTGCGGTGATGGCCGCCGAGCCGCGTGCCGCGCTCGAGCGTTCCGAAGACAGGCTGAAGGCCGCCTATGCCGAACTCGACCGCCTGCGCGGCAAGGTGGCCGCCGACACCGCGGCGTCCGAGTTGACCGACGGGTTTGCCGCGACGCGGCCCATGCGCAACGGCATGTAGTGCCGGCGCGCGGCGTTTCGACGCCCGCTCAGTCCTCGTCCTTGACCTTGTACTGACTCATCAGCGCCGCTTGCGCCGACAGCGGCACGGCCTCGTAGTGGCTGAGCTCGATCGTGTAGCGGCCCTGGCCGCCGGTCATGCCGTTCAGCCGCGCCTGGTAGTTGGCAAGCTCCGACAGCGGCACTTGGCCGCTCACCGCCATGCCGCCGCCCGGCAGCGCCTGCGTGCCGCTGACTTGGCCGCGCTTGGCCGACAGGTCGCCGGTGATGTCGCCCATGCTGTGGTCGGGTGCGGTGATCTCAACCTTCACGATCGGTTCGAGCACGATGGGCTGCGCCTTCTTCACCGCGTCGATGAAGGCCTTGCGGCCGGCGGTGGCGAACGCGATGTCCTTGGAGTCGACCGAGTGCGACTTGCCGTCGTAGACGATCACGCGCACGTCCTTCACCGGGTAGCCGGCGATCACGCCGGTGTCCAGCACCTGGCGTATGCCTTTCTCGACCGCCGGGATGAACTGGGTCGGGATCGTGCCACCCTTGACCTGGTCGACGAACTCGAAGCCCGCGCCGCGCGCCAGCGGCTCGATGCGCAGAAAGACCTCGCCGAACTGGCCCGCGCCGCCGCTCTGTTTCTTGTGCCGGTGGTGGCCTTCGGCATTCAGTGTCACGGTCTCGCGGTAGGCGATGCGCGGTGGCCGCGTGTTCACCTCGCACTTGTAGACCTCGTTCATGCGTTCCAGCAGCGTGCGCAGGTGCAGCTCGCCCAGGCCGTAGACCACGGTCTCGTTGGTCACGCCCACGTGCTCGACCTTCAGGCACGGGTCTTCATCGACCAGCTTCTGCAGGATCTCCCACATGCGCTGCTCGTCGCCACGCCGCTTCGGCTCGATCGCCAGGCCGTGCACCGGCACCGGGAAGGGCAAGGGCAACAGGTGCAAGTGGTCGTCTTCGGCCGCGTCATGCAGCACCGCGTCGAAGTGCATCTCGTCGACCTTCGCGACGGCGCAGACGTCGCCCGGCACGCCTTTGACCACTTCGACGTGCTCCTTGCCCTGCAGCATGAACAGGTGGCCGACCTTGAACGGCTTGCGCCCGTCGCCGATGTAGAGCTGGCTGTCGCGCGTGACCGTGCCCTGGTGGATGCGGAACACGCCCATCTTGCCGACATAGGGGTCGACGGTGATCTTGAACACGTGCGCGATCACGTGCTGCGCCGGGTCGGGGTCGGCATGCAGTTCTTTGGCCTCGCTTCCCTCGCCCTTGTAGAACTGCGGCGGGTTGCCTTCGGCCGGGTTCGGCAGCAAGGCCTCGATCACGTCGAGCAGCTCGACGACGCCCGCGCCGTTGCGCGCCGAGACGAAGCAGATCGGGATCAGGTGCCCCTGGCGCAGCGCCTCTTCCAGCGGCGCGTGCAGCTCGCGCGGGTCGACGTCGCCGTCGTTCAGGTAGCGCTCGACGAAGGCCGGGTCGACCTCGACGACCTGCTCCACCAGTGCGCGATGCGCCGCCTCGACACTGCCGAAGTCGGCCTCGCCGGCCGGGTTGAAGAAGCAGTCCACCACCTTCGTGCCGCCGGCCGCCGGCAGGTTCAGCGGCAGGCATTCCTTGCCGAACGCGGCCTGGATCAGCGTCACCAGGCCTTCCAGGTCGGCGCCAGCCGTGTCGATCTTGTTGATGACGATCAGGCGGCAGAGTTGGCGCTGGGCGGCCCAGTCCATCATGCGTGCGCTCATCATCTCGATGCCGGTGCCGGCGTTGATCACGATGGCCGCGGTCTCGACGGCTTCGAGCGCCGTCATCGACTGGCCGACGAAGTCGGCGTACCCCGGCGTGTCGACCAGGTGGATGCGCGCGCCGCGGTGGCTGAGGTGCATCACGGCCGAGTTCAGCGAGTGCTGGGCGCGGCGCTCCATCGGGTCGAAGTCGGACACCGTCGTGCCGCGCTCCAGGCTGCCCGGCGCCACGAGCGCGCCGGCCTTGTGCAGCAGCGCTTCGGCGAGACTGGTCTTGCCCGCGCCGGTCTGGCCGACCAGCGCGAGTGATCGGATGGCCTGAACGGCGGCGTGCGGGGCGGACTGCGGCATGGCGCTCTCCTCGTGATGAGGTGCAGCCTACGGGATTGCCCCAGGCAGGGCAATCGGTGGTCACGGCAGGGCGGGGGCCACCTAAAATGCGGCACCTTCACATCGGCGACTCCGTGACGACCTCGATCTCATTGCCATCGGCGCGCGCAATGCCGCCCTGGCACGCAGTGGTGACCAGCGCGGCCGTCGTGGTGCTGTGG
>Ga0307509_10006624_pt1 | contig 15480 bp, 14 predicted proteins | sample 10_EM_MG_FD_202245 | JGI IMG/M metagenome (GOLD analysis project Ga0307509, IMG submission 202245) | Populus trichocarpa ectomycorrhiza microbial communities from riparian zone in the Pacific Northwest, United States - 10_EM | ecosystem: Host-associated > Plants > Roots > Unclassified | place...
TACCTGCTGCGGCGACAACGAGTACTGCGGCCAATTTCTAAGCCCTATCCAGAGTTCTTGGCGACAACCGCACATGGGAGAGGTGCCGATAATCGCGACGATACCAAAGGGAATTGTTCACTCACGATGAACATATAAAGGCGCAAGGGAGGGGGTGGACTGCTCAACACATTCGACGCCCTACCGATCACCACCAAAGACTACCGCGACAATCCTTTGCTTCTATCCACAACGATGAAATTCTCTCTCGCTCTCGTCCTCGTCTCCCTTTCCGTCCTCACCGCTGCCAAACTTGACTTGGTGCGCAAGTCTTCGAGCGGCTGGGTACAGGATCCCAGTGGAAAGGCGTCGTTCACTGGACGCAGCGGTTGCCAATCTCCTGGTAAGTCATGCACCAACTCTCACGTCACACCTTGGAACCCGCTGAGCGCAACGTTCTCCCCACAGCGTGCGGCCAGAAAGTGAATGGGTACTCTGCTGCGGTCAACGCGCTCGCATACGGTGCCAACAGTGGCACTGGCGGCGCTTGCGGACGCTGCTTCAAGATAACGCCCACTTCCGACCCCGACACGCCCTCTTCCAAGGGACCGTTCGGGAACGGCATCGTCGTCAAGGTTAATGATTTGTGCACTGCGGCCTCAAACAGCGAGTTCTGCGGTCAGACGGTCTCCAATCCACTCAACCATTACAATATGCCTATGCAGTGCGTAGATGTCATTCCTCTTCTCATCCCTCAAGACCTGTGGTATGCTGAGAAAAAAATCATCGCAGTTTTGAGCTGTGCACCGATTCGGGTGCTCCGGGAGCCTTCTTCCCTGATAGTAAGACCGCGATGCTCGGCACGTACGAAGAGGTTGCGTGCAGCGATTGGTCCGGTAGTGATGGTGAAAAAACGTCGGACAACTCGTGCATGTCCGGTGAGAGCGTTGGTTTGTGGCCAAACACCGGGTGCAGCAATAGCGGTGCGAATCATTCACTTGCTTGCACCATGACACAGTTTTAGCTGATGTGTATTTTTAGGCACCCCGCCTGCTTGAGTGGGTCGTGTTAGAGTTGTGGCTATACCCAAATAAGCGGACCAGCTGGGGCGTGGATCTCGGGTTCTCTGCCCCCTAGATGAGGCATAGATTGCACGCATGTGCACCTTGTGGACTACTGATCGCTTATTGTTTCTTTCTCATCGGTCAATTTCACACCACGCCAACTTTCTTTTTCCATACCTACCACACCTCAAGGATAATAGTTGATAATTTTGTCTATGAAAAGAGCCCCATGAAAATCCCTCTGGCTCGCCGTTACAACATCGAACCGGAACAATGACAGGGAACCTTTAATAAGAGTACTCAGCAGCCACGCCTGCGCTTTTACAAATTATTTTTGAGGACGAAAGTACGACGTAAATAATATTATGACCCAATGCTAGAGGTGACAACTGCCCTGCAAGGGAGTGAAATCCGAAAGACCGATTGAGGTCAAAAACCTCAACATCAATATCGACTGGTGAACTCATTTGCCGACATAAGAGTGGCCGCGATAAGTATCCAGTGAAGTTCCAGAACCATCATGAAGAGGGAAGTGGGAGAGATTTTACATCGTGATTAAACTTCCGAGGTGAATGTACCCTCACTCCGGACTTCCGCGAAATCCTGCATGCCAACACACTGTTATCGACTTGCGGTAAAAAATTATTATAAAAGTTCTCACCTTGGGCGAGCTAGGATCGGCAGAGCTCTGGTCTTTGTCGCTACTGACAACGTCTATTGAGGGGCCAGAACTGTCTCTACCAGTGTTCGGGGCAGCCGTGAACTTTGAGAGAGTGATCTTGATTCCGTTTTGGGCATCCGACGCGAGCTTGGTGCGAATGCGGTCGCGGGAGTTGAGTCTATGGTGGAGTGATGGCATCCATAAGAGAGAAGTAAAGGATGGGGGAGAGATGGACAGACGTAGCCATGAAAGCACAGACATACACGCGCACGAGAGCGAAGAAAGAAGGGACGTAGATAAGCGTGCGAGAGTAGAGTACATACTGGTACACGGACTCCGTCAGCAAGACGCGGATACGAGTATTACAGTAGAAACATACGGTGACAAGTTCCGAAATCGAGAATACACTGTGGAAATTTCAGGACAACGTGTTGGAGACGGGAATTAGTGAACGAACAGAGCAAGAGCCCCGCTAGTAATGGAATAGAGCGCAAGCGTCGTAACCATGTTGATTGTCCTGCATAAGGAACCTGTCGTCTGCATGATGTGGTACACACTGCGAGTTCACGTACTGTTTCACTCTGGTGCATCGTGTATACAGGTAGTACACCATACTTGAGGTGATAGTCAGGTCGCAGATCACTTGTAAAGACATGATGGACATGGCTTGTGGCTGCGGGTATCAAAGACTCAATGTCATCCAAAACCAAGTGGTGAGAACAGGGTACCATCTGATGTGTCACTTGATCATAGTAGGGATTACGGAAGCTGATGAAACATAAGCCAATTCACAACAGGTTGATCAAATTAAGCCTTGCCTGTCGACGATGTAGTCTGAGCATAGCCAAGACGTTATGAGGAGGAAGTTTATATTAAGGCCAATACATGCTACGCACAGATTGATAATGCTGATAGATCGGTCAGTTTCCACAGTCTCAGTGAATGATGAAGATCAGGTGTACCTAGTTCAGCAGCGGAAGTGACGACCTGAAAGACAAACATTAATAGCTAGCCAGTGATACCAAAATGCAGCATTACGATGAAGCTTGGGATGTAGACTTGGCCCATGCTCACTGACCCAAAACAGTGGTGAGCGCAGAGATTACCACAGGTCATATCCGAGAGGTACATACACTGGTAGATTCTCCAAGCATAAAATCTAACATTAGGTTTCATGGAAGATGAGGTGGTAATCCGACCAAAAAGTGTGGAACATACTGTTGAATTGCCCATGCTACGAGGACTGAGAGAACCATGGTCAGGTATACACACTTGGGCTTTGAAGGACATGATTACATACTTCCCATAGGACACTGAATTCTGAGGCTGCTACAATAATCGTCAGGTCCAAACGTCCAGCCTTAAGAGATACTCTACACACAACGGGGCTTTGAGATTTGAAATAAAATCGCCAAAGTTTGTTATCCCAGACACATAGAAACTGTGTACGAGAAGTGCCATTTGTGCTGATTCGAATAACCTGTTCAAAGTGAGTTATACAGAACGGTGGAGCTCAAATGGGCCTACAGAATCACTGCGACCTGGGCATCGAGTTAAGAAGACATTGGCAAGACTGTAAAGCGTCCACTCACGAAGTATTTCATAAAAGGTCTATCATCCTTACAATGCATGGAAAAGTAAGAGTAGCCTTGCAGACATGTCACCCCGTACAATCTGCTTCTGTCTCGTCAATTTCCGACAAGATATTGAGTGTGGCCTCGCACATTGATGAAAATATAACTCCAAGGAAGAATGCCCCCAAGAGATTATCAACGGGAATCAAAGAAGGCATTGCACCAGGGAAAGTGTAACAATTGTTCACCAGTGAGTTCGAGGGGAAAAGATGGCGAGAGAGGAGCGGGGATGGTGAGTAAGTGTTGCTGGACACGTAGAGGATTTCGAAACTCCAATCAAAGCGAGTTCATTATCGTACTGCTTCCCATGAGGCGAAGAAGTTATATACCGTGGGCCAGTGCTAGAACCAAAGTAGAGGATATAGATTGTCATGGTGCACGTGAAGTGTTAGAAGGCGTCAGAGTCACAGCAATATGTCAAACGCGAAAGCAAGGATGAAAGGGAAAGGTTAATTTCCTTTTCGGGCTTCTTAGGTTTTTCCTTTCCAGCCCATGCGCTTTATTCTACAGTGGGCAGTGCCAGTGGAGGCGTACGCTCAGCGCTCAATCTGCAGACGAAAAGGTGGTCGCATCGAGTTCAGAGTTCCAACAAGCCAATGAGACAGGGGGAGTGAACAAGGTGAACAAAACAAAGTAATGGATGCTTTGCCCAAGTTGCTCGCTCTATAATTGGTTTATGCAGTGGAGCGGGAGGCACTACCCCAAATGATGGTGGTGTCGCAAGAATTGGGACCTGACGCGTGGCGTGCCAATAGTGCTATTGATTGATCCCGCGGCGAGGCGGCTCGCCCGAAGTCACTCAATTTCAGTTGCAATAGAAAGCATGGAAGCTAGGAATTGAGTTCCGAGCACGTCTCGGGCCTCAGAATGCATGGGGTTAACACGGGAACTGAGGGTACGAAACCCAACTACTTACTATATAAAGCATGGCTGGCTGTGTCTGTAATATGAAATTCCGCAAGGATAATGCGTGCTGAAACACGCCGGAGGCAGTTAACGAATGTAACCAGGATATCTAATCGATCCGCTCTCATGTGCCCAATTCGCCACAGTTACATCCGCTAATCACCACTTCAAGGCGCTCAGGGCAGTGTAAGCTGAGGACGTCTTCACAAGTCGTCCCATCAATACGCCTCCGCCAATCAAATTTGGAATAAGAGCAACTGAACGAGCATCACAACAGCGATCACTGGTACTAGTAGTACTACAGCGCTCGCTGAATAGCGCTGAATGCGCGACGTTGATAGTAGCTCGAGAAAAGCCGAGACAAAAGACCGTCAGGGTGGCCAGGAGGGCGTCAAACTGTTGAACTCGCATGCATGCCAGTGACCCGGGACCGGGACAGGGCTTCACTGACAAACCTTCGACTTACTGCGCACGTTTTATTTACATCGGTTTTGGATCATATCGCCATCTTCGGGCATCTGTTTGTCGGGCAAGCAGATGATGCAACTATAACTGATATAATGCTGACATGTATTCAGTTGAGTTCGAGTCCGCAGCACGCGTAACGGAAGCAACCTCAGAACGTGCGGGAGGTGTCAGCCTGAGTGAGCACGAGAACCGAGAACGACTCGGAGAGTCGGAGGGGCTCAAACCTTGGTATATTGTGTGTAGTATATAAAAGTGTGTGATGATCTAGGGCACGAGACTAGGTCACGAACCACACCAAGGTGTGATAACGCTGCTCAAGCAGCTCAACTTGAATGTTTCTTCAATGCAGATCTCGAGATCTGCTCTGCACAGCATCATATGGGTTCTGTCAAATTTCCTCCCGTTATCCTAGTCATCCTATCCACCACAACCACTATCAAACCATGTTTTCATACTAAACCCACACAGGCAACACGGTTGTCCAAATGCAATGGGTGAGTGGTACCTCAGAGGACACAAGGCGTGCAAGCGTTCATCAGCAAGATGCCATTTGGCTGGAGGACTGGAAGGGCTAGGGTTGCTAGGCAACCGTGACCAATCCTAGTTGTCCTAGCCTACAGTCCAGTAGCTCGCATCTCCATTGATTCCGGCCATTCTAATCAACTTAGTGATCCAGTGACACAATCTAGGTCCAGGTCTCCCAGAAATGGGGAAATTTCCTATTAGTTCCAGCAGCACCATGTAAAGTGGCATAGTACCCATACCCATAGATCATATGTCGGGCCAGTCAGATGCGCAGAAGTTGATGTGCACAAGCGAGGGGGCACTGCTGGTCGCAGGTGCTACACCTGACCTGGTCGAGGGTACTGCTGATGTTGGGCTTGCCGGCAGGACTAAGAGCCACCGCTTCCAGACCCGGGGCGTTGGGGCCTGGGGCATGTGGTGAGGCATGTGGTGGGCAGAGACGTGTCATGCCATGATCTTGGTAATATTTAGAAGCTGCCTTCACGAGAAAGAACCCCTGTGACGGGTTGGATTCGTCTCCTCTCGATTCTTCTTTTGATGGCTCGTTTGTCAACGTTATCACCCCAAATTCGAACCGATCAAAGCCTAAAGACATTGTATGCTCGTGGTCGCCATCAAAGTCGCATGCCGTAGGTGACAATGCACATCTTTTGATGGAAACCATACGTCGAGGCATTCGGTTTGGCGTTCCGTTTTCCGGGGCAATGTCACGTCCGAGACTCGAAGAAGGTTGATCTGAGATTTGTCATGCCTTTGCCCTTCGGGATTTTGTGTTCGTCCGTGTGTGAAGATGGGTGGCGTGGTCGAGAAGAACAGGTCACCCAAACGAACACATGGGCCGCATTGCCCTGAGCGCTACAAATCTATGGTGATCAAGGCACTAAACATATACAATTTGTATAGGCCAGAAGAGAGTTCACACGACGGAAACGTACTGAACGGGGACACGGTAGAATGTGGTAAGTCCAACAAACAGAGTCGCTTACAGAACCCGGATTATCGCTGTCTGACAAACCAAATATCAGACGCCTCCTCCACCGGTCCCGGTCGCTCCACACCACTTATCCCGCTGACACCAAACCCGACAACTGACTCCTTTTCCACCACGAATGTTGCCAGTCCAGCGAGTTCTAGCGTCGAAAAAGGTGTAGAATTCTTTCCGTAACCCTCCGGGTAGATTGTCCCAGCAGATATTATGTATTGGGTGTCGGTTGAGTGGGTGAAGCGGACGTGTGAGCTAAACATCGAAATCCAAGAGATGAATAGATCCGTTGAGTTTGACGAAAGAGATTTGTCAATAGAGCGGAAATCATCTAGGACATTTTGACAAGAAGAGGATGAGCTGTGCACGCTACACAACACTGTCGTGCCGTATCCCGCGTTGAAATAGGTTCCTGCTATGTCGAGGGAATGCAGCGATGCGGTGCCCTCCGCCCGAGATGTTACTCTACTACGCCGTCGCGGATTACCGCGTGAAAGAGTTGATGAATTTGTAGGCGGGGAGGAAGTGGAATTTCCGGTTTGAGAGGCGAGAGCTTTCGCTACAGCAAGGAGGGCGATATTTGTTATGGGTGATTGCTTAGCATCAGCATTCGCGAGCGCAACAATGCCAATGGCCTCGCCGGGGTCAGCAGCAACGAGCGCTGACACTCCTGGTACACCTCCGAGGTGCAAGATGATCTGTTGGCGAACGTTACGTCACTTACGAGAAAGAGACCACTCTCACTCACATTGTGGCCTACGTATGAAAAATTATTCCATCCGAGTCCATATAAATCGGTTGAGAACCCCGGTTGTCCACCGGTGACAGAGCCCGCAGGACTAACGATACTCTGTGCTGATGTGATGACATTGAACTCGGCGGGTGGGATAATTGTCGCATTTGTGTTAGGGTCGACACCTCCATTCAGATATATTCTGACCCATGGTGCCTGCCCTCGGCCTGTAAGTCAAATACCACGTACTCCAAAAGAGGTGACGTACCAAGTCTTCGACACTAGAAATCACCCCAGCAGGGCCAGCCATGAGGTCTGCGAATTCGTCCTGCAACCAATGGGGTATCAACCTGCCAAAAGACGTCCATGTGCTGGTGAATCTACCCGTGTTTACAGCCGCATCGATGGAGTAGGTTGAAGAGTTCATACTCAAGGACTTGAAGACACGATTGCTGACGAAATCTGCGAAGCGCATGCCGGACAACGCGGACACGACGTACGAACCAACAATGTACATCTACACTCCAGCTCAGGCAAGAACCAGGAACTGGGGACAATGACGTCATACCTGGTTATTGTACAGCCATTCTTCGCGAAGCTCGGCTGATGGCCGTAAATTCCGGAGATTTCTCGTCACATCGATCACACTGTCATTTGGCTTGTACGACAAGTCGTGACTAGGAGCCAAAATAAGACCTGAAGATGTGTAACGTGGTAGAGGTGACCTCACCTTGCAAGACCGGAAACATGAGAAAGTATATCGATCAGATTTGCCTTTTTGTCTGCCCATGGATCCAGGAGCTTCCAATCATTTGGAAGGATGTCGATTACCTTGGTCTTCCAACTCAGTGCTGATAAGCCGGCAGGCAAGGGTGTTGTGTTCCGTCCATGCGCAAAATCGTCGATTAGGATCCCAAGAGAAGTGGAGAGGAAGGCCTTTGAGCAGGAGGCGATATTGAACAGCGTCTACAAGACATATTGCCATCACATCTAAAGCCACCAAAGATACAGACTAAACGTACGTCTGTAGTCATGTTTGTACCATCCTCAGACTTGATGCCCCATGCACCAAATTCCGGTGGCCCGTTTCTGTTGACGACGGCCAATGTCAAGCCGGGAATCCCAGCAGCGTCAACAATCTGTTGGACAGTCTGCACGAAGTCGGGTGTGAGGATGATGGGAGGTGTCCCACTACTTGCGGTCGCATCTGCGACGTTGTTAAGGGCAAGGACGATAGGGAGGAGGGACCAGAGTCTCATGGTTTTGATTAACTGACAGAGATGATCCGTTTTGAAGGTTTGAAGCTGTACTTATAAGCTGTCCGGAGTGCAGTATCCGAACGCCAATAGTAGTAAGCCCGCAGCCGTCTTCTATCGAACACGATGCATCATGAGTAATACCAGCGGTTCAAGATCACGGGCGCAACATGCCATCTGTGACCGATCGCCGGAGAGAGAAAGGACCACGGTATTAAGGGGGCCTTGGACCTGGGAACTGCTACAGTAGGGCTCACAGCGCTCCCAACTTGAAAGATGATGTGGTGTCAGGGAACAGATGACCATCACTTCTGAAAGTATTAAAGAGTGACATACCGACGCCGATACTCTATAGAATACTGTAACTTGCAAGGTTGGAAACGAAGAGTCATCACTTTCGTGCATGATACGTGACTGACTAGATGGGTGGAAGTAGTTGCGCAGTTTTGGGCGGAAAGGAAAGAACTCCGTAGTTCGGTATCCAGTACAGTAGTACAGCTGTACGGGGTTCTTTGGGAGTGGCATGTTCCGCCCAAACAGCGCAACTACAACTACTTGAGGGCTACGGTTACGGAAGTCCGCAGATTGCTGACTAACTTGTTTGACGATACCGGGTGCTGAAGACCTCGAGTTGCGAAATACTGATTTTTCTGTTTGAAAGACACTTGGACAAAGCAAAAATAAACCAGGAGCCACGTGTGGACACTGGAATGCCGGATAACGACCAGCATGCGCATACTTTGCGTGGTATCATTCAAAACATTTTTTTTTTACCAGACTTTTAGTCGCTGGGCGCTGGGGCCGCATGGAGGCTGTCAGATTCGCGCAATTTGCGTCTCCGGATGTTTCCGTATGGGATTCGGGGCATGTGGGTCAGGGGTAACGATCCCACCCGTCTTCACGGAAGCTGTCTGCCAGTTGATGTTCTGTCTATCAAAGAAGGCAAATACCCGAGTTCGTTCGGCGCATTGCATAGCCTGGCACGATGTATGTCCGAAATTTCGGACGGCACTCTTAGACGCGATGCTGATCTGGATTTCGTCTTTGTCGCAAGTCTGGATTTTGCGCAGCCATATCTCTCCCTTCCTGATGGGTGGGGGACACAATTTGGTGTAACTTGAAGGTACAGCACGCGCGGTAGCCGGAATGGAGCACTTCGACCACGTGACGGCCTCTGTGCGCCCACTAGCGACATGTTCCATGTTCCACCACTCACACGCCTGGCTCGTCCTCCGCCTTCTTTGCGCCTCGATCGACCTCTCTGCCCCTCAAGTCCCCTCTCGTCTCGCCCCAAACCCTGCTGCCGATGCCACAAGTGCGCGGCCATCTCAACAGCCGTCATTCCAACATCACGCACCTCGTGCACAACACCTCTCAAGTCGGCCCTTGTTCAGAACCATGTTCGCTGGACACGCACCCTACTGCACATAGGCTCATCCAGGACCCTTTTCGTACGCTCTCTACCCCTTTTGCCTTAGCCCTTACTGTCTGTCGAACGTGGCCGCTCTTTGTCATCTCGTGCATAACATACTTGTACTTAATACCCCTCACCTGGCTTCAGCTAGGGAGGCGATCATAGACCGTTCTTTCCACCCTATTCGTTCGCGTGTCCTTCGCGTCAAGTCTTACGCTCGTTACGATTCCCTCAAACCCACTCATTCGCGCGTTCTCGAGTCTTCTGGAACGTGGCTTTGGTTTTATTTTATCCTTCCTTTATCGAACACACGTGGATTACCCGTCTACGTTTTAGTGGTTATGTCGCAGTCGTAGCTTTGTTAGGAGGGGTAAGAACGGTCAAGTTGAGGGGGGTCTCATGGCACCGATCGAGGGTTCGAATCTAGAAGCGATGAAAGTTGATCATACAGTGGTGCTTTGTGTGTGGGATGTCAGTTGGGCGATGAGATGCCGTCCAGTGGCACCACTCTATCGTAATCCAGGTAGAATCAGTTGAATTGTTACACGATTGGTGACTACTACGATTCCAAGGTACAAATCGGATGGTACAAAAAGAGGAGCCTGCCGTGGAGAACTAGAATGAACGATCAACGACTAGGGTGCGCGTACCCGGCAGGGTACTGTCCGAAACCATTCTGCTGCTGCTGGGGCTGTGGTTGCTGAGGCGGTGGGATCTGCGCAATTTGAGGGTTCGAATATACTACACTGGATTGGGGGGGATGTGGGTAACTGTACGGTCCTGGTGGCGGTGGTTGGGCCATCACGGGCGGTTGCTGAGTCGAGGGGTACGGTGCAGGTAAAGCGCCGCCGGAGTTTGGTCCAAGACCCGCGGAAGTGAAGTACGGGTGCTGAAGTGCTTCTGCGGCTGTAATACGCTTTGCGGGGTCGAACTGAAGGAGACGCTCGAGTAAATCGATCGCTACCGAGGTACGGAACGTCAACTACCAATCTAAGGACAAGAAGTAGAAACGGTACCCTGTGGCGACGCTTTCGGAAGAACTTGTTGGAATGGTATCTTGGGGTACCTGGGCCATTGCTTAATCTGTATTTCAGGCTTCGAGGGGTGAGTTAGCAGGCTGGTCGATGGTACAAGTTTAGAAAGATAGACGCACTGATTCTGCAACCATTTTACGGAGGGTCCGCTCGTCAGGTGTCCCTATAATCCTCATAATGTGCAGGAGCTGGTCGGCATTATCTCTACCACGGAAGAGGGGAACGCCCGAGATCATTTCGGCGAAAATGCATCCACATGACCAAACATCTATTGACGTGCTATAGGTCCTAGAGCCAAGTAGAACGTCCGGAGCACGGTACCACAAAGTTACAACCTGTGCATATCATGAGTCGGGTTTTACGTGGGGCCAGGAGCCATATGACGTACTTCGTTGGAGAATGTGTTTACAGGAACACCAAAGGCTCTAGCCAGGCCGAAATCTCCAAGTTTGAGCTCCCCCTTCCTATTGATGAGAAGATTCTGAGGTTTCAAATCACGATGCAGCACTCGATTCTCATGGCAAAAGGCTGTGCCCATGAGGAGTTGGTACATAAAGCTCCTAACGGTATTCGGATCGAGGGCACCGCGGTCACCATGCGCATCCATGTATTTCTTGAGGTCCCGTTCACAGTACTCGAAGATAAGGACGAGTTTCGTTTCTGTGTGGATGACATCGTAAAGGCGTACAATGTTGACGTGTTTGAGCTCCTTCATGAGGGAGATCTCGCGAATCGCAGTAGATGGCGTCCCTTCTTCGGCATCAAGGTGAATCTCTTTGAGCGCGACAATTTCATTTGTTGTTCTGGAACGACCCTAAGTGGAGCATGGCATAGGTGTCAAGGAGTAACAAGTTGATATTACTGTACCTTGTACACTGTGGCGTACGTCCCTTCGCCTGCGTGAAACGGAGAGATTAATCATCAAGGCATATTTATGGGAAATTATGTGGACGCGCCGAGCTTCTCGAGCTGTACAGTACTGTCTATTAGCGTGATACGATGATAACAGGGTCGGACCGACCTGAATATAATTCATTAAAACACGGTAAGAGAGAGACCCTCGGGGGGTGAGATGGGAGGGAAGCAGAGGCAGTGGTCAAGCCGAAATCGGAACAAACCACTGGTGGCACGAGATGGACCAGACACGTGACATGATAATTTATTTAGCTAGCTCAGTCTCAGTCAACGACTCGACATACTGTACAAGTACAATAACTCGGGAATGGCGTCCACCGCTTCGTCAAAAAAACAAAAAGTCAAGCCCCCAAAGGGAAGACCAGCCTCAAACACGTCACTTTCCCACCCCCCGTTGCGGGACTCCTCATTTCTTGCCTCGCTCTCCGCATTTTCACCATCCGGGAATCTCTTTGCACTCGTCTCTCTTGCTGTTGGCAAGCACCGTCTACGCGTACACGACACTAACACCGGAAGGAGTATTTCTGAATATATCGCTGATTCCGCGCGTGTTACAGCTCTCTCTTGGGCTAACTTCCAGACTCCCAGGTCTTTGAGCGAGCATCAAGAAAGTGAAGACTCTGCACCCCGAAAGAAGCGGAAAAAGCGCGACTCTCGTACCCTTCAGTCGGTCTCAGAACCGGATGCGATTCCAGTGGTTGCTCTGGGCCTTTCAACAGGTTCCATTATCATATTTTCTCCCTCTCATGGTCGCGTCATACGCACCATCTCCCACCCATCGAGCATGTCTTCTATTCTCGCCTTCGATGTCCACACCGACGTCTCGAGCGACGCGTTGATCTTTTTGACGTCGTGTGCAGATGGTTCCATCCGTGCTTGGAACGCCCAAACGGGTGAGCTCCTTTCGAGCAGCAAAGCTGACGATCGTTTACCTGGCACCTCGCTCTCCCTCCGCCCCGGCGTTGAGTCGGATCACCCTTCCTTCCTCCTTGCACATCACAGTATCCGTCTACTCTCTACTTCCTCCTCCTCTCTCACTTCCCCACAAAAGCTCACGGAAGAGGCACATTTCATCGGACACGCCTCCAACGTCACCATGTTACGATGGCAGCCTTCTTCCGAGCATGACACTCAGTCCCCACGGTTATTTGCCTCAGCCGCCGAGTCGGATCGCCATGTTCATATATGGGAGGTGCCCCGCGTTTTTGGGAGCGAAGGAAAGCTGGTCGCTTCAGCGCCGCTTGACTCGGACGCGAGGCACATATCTTTCTCTCAGTCACCTATTCGCCCTAGTTTACTTGTTCTGTCTGCGTCTGGTCGCGTTTCAATTTTTACAACTACGAACGACCAAGTGACCACAACGACACCTAAAAAGACAAAGGAGAAAGTCGCCACCCTTTCTCCAAGGTCATCAGTGACGATCGCCCTTAGACGGAGTATCACAGCCGTAGAGGTGATCAACGCCACGTTCGATCAAGATGGTCAGATACGGATAGTGTGGCTGGCCGGCGGCGTAAAACCGGTATTCAACGTTGTTGTGAGTTTGTTTAGCTCGTATGCGCCTGTCAGCTTGACGTGACCACGCACACATCAGCGATACCTAGACGATTCTGGAAATTTCATCCAGGATGTCAATATTGTACACGAGGACGCGAGTGCCGGTCTTGTGAACGTAGACGATGACGCATCTGTACGTCACTCCCTTATATGTGTCATCCATCCACTCTGACAATCGTACTCTCCAGGTGACCCCGAATAAGCGTTACGTGGAGCCATCGTCCATTGCCATCCGAAGTGGCGCGGAAATAACACAGGATACCGCTGCAGATGACCTCGCTGATCTCGAGGGCCACCTGGATGTAGACCTTGCTGAGCTTTCCCTTGGCCAGCGTCTAAAAGCCCTCGATCCCCCCGCGTCTAAACCCGCAGAAGCAGAGCAATCTGATTCCGACGACTCGGAACGCCCGGCGGCCCCAGCTTCACGCGCGGAGCAGCCCAATTCTATCACGCTCACGCGGACGCTGATCCAGGCACTGCACTCATCCGACACAAAGCTGCTCGAGACGTGCCTCGCGTATAGTGATTCTGCGCTCATCACGCAGACAGTGCAACGCCTGCCGCCGCAGTTGGCCGTTCCGCTTCTTGGTGCATGTGTCCAGCGGCTAGGCCGCACAGCCGCGCCAGGCAGCCAACGCGCAACCGTGCTCGTGCGCTGGGTACGAGCGGTACTCGTCGTCCACAGTGGACATCTCATGACGGTGCGTCGCAGCGCAGCGCTCTTCCTCGTTCTGTATTGTGTCAAAAGTATTGACTTGTTCCAAAACGCGGTACTGCGGCGGGATAGATGTCAGACCTCGTGACTCGCCTCGCCGGATTGCATGCGACGTTAACGGCTCGCCTCTCGTTGCGAGAGTCACTCCTCTCGCTGTCCGGGAGGCTCGACATGGTGTTGCAGCAGATCAACCTGCGTGCTTCCGCAGCGCCCGCGCCATTATCGCACGGTGGCAAAAAGGGCAAAGTCCCGGCCGCCGCTGCGCGTGAGCCACGACGGTATGTAGAGGGCGAGAGCGAGGAGGAAGAACAGGCGGAAGCTATGGAGGTTGAGCTGGAAGAAGGGAGTGATGTAGGGAGCGTCGAGGACATCGAGCTCGGCGCTGAGAGCGGGTCTGAGGATGATGGCGATGGATATATGGTGGGCGAATTTGAGGACGAGGGCGAGGACAGCGAAGAGGGACACGACGAAGACGACAGCGGAGACAGCGAAGGAGATGGGGGCCCATGGCTTAACGGGTTCATAGACGACGAGGCAGAGGAGAGCGAGGAGAGCGAGGGCGAATAAAACGCTGCTATAATTTCACCTGGGCGCCGTTGCAACATGCGAGCCAGCGAACGATCCCATGTGTATAGTAACAGATTTTGCACGCGTGCCCGCTTACGCATCTGTATTGTGCTCATTGAGACGGAAAAGGTTTCGAATACTTTCACTCAGTGCTGTGGCACTATCGGTGCGCAGAAGTAACGTGTATTCTCTGCGTAAGGCGCTGTGTGACTGATGAACTACGAGGGGTCTAGGAAATACATAAAATACATCACATTCGATGGGATTTATCGCGTGTATATAGTGCTTGGGGTGCAATTATATATGGCTGAGATGCTTATGCCACAGGAGAGGATGAACACAAACGACAACAAAACCGACAACAGTGCAAACAAAATAACCACGAATTCAATGAAAACAAACGATAAGATGATAAAATAGTCCATGCAGTTCGTGCGTCACCTGCTGTGGTTACCTTGCGTTACAGATGTACCATACGTCGTAAGAAGAGAAACGAGGTCACCTCGAGGCGTGTTAGTAAATTCCTGCCCAAGGTGATTGTCCAAAACTTACTCTTCTTCAAAGGCTTGCTAAGAAACAAGTTCATGCCAGCGCTGAGGCAGAGCATTTTTGTGGACTCTTGACAATCAGCACTTAACGCGACGACTTCGTTGGCAGGGTTATGAAAATCTATTGCTCTTAAAATTTATAATAGACACTTACCCGGAAGAAAGTCCGATACTTTTCGCCGGTTTTCAAGCGATCGCAACCTCTTAGCGGCTTCTACTCCATCACAGATTGGCATATCTGATGTGGGGGCGTCAGATCAATTGGGTGTGGTACAAGAATATAACATACGATGGTCGAACATCGCGAGGCTGAAATAACCCGGATCATGTCGTTCCCATTCTAAAAATGGAGTGGTGAGTTGGGACGATAATGGCTTGTTACAAAACAAGTCGGTTACCTGCGACGGCTTCTTCTCCATTCGAAGTGGCAATCACATTCAGGTCATGACGTTGTAACTGCTTGATGAGCAATCTCTGGGCAACTGGATTGTCTACACAGCCATCCATGAAGCCAGCTCCGAC
>Ga0307509_10006625_pt1 | contig 15480 bp, 10 predicted proteins | sample 10_EM_MG_FD_202245 | JGI IMG/M metagenome (GOLD analysis project Ga0307509, IMG submission 202245) | Populus trichocarpa ectomycorrhiza microbial communities from riparian zone in the Pacific Northwest, United States - 10_EM | ecosystem: Host-associated > Plants > Roots > Unclassified | place...
CAAAGGAGGAGACTGTAGACATGATTACTGCACTACACCATTTTCTGGAGGGGAAATTTCTCTTCTGGTTAGAGGTGTTGAGTGTCCTTGGTGCTTTGGGTGATGCTGCACATGCATTGATTGCAGTGACAAAATGGTTGAATGAGGTGTGTTGAAATTGATAACTTAATTGTTGAACCATTATATTTACCCAAACCCAGATTCAGGCCCCCATTGATATCCACCCTATTCTCCACACCACTGCCGACTGCCTTCGTTTTGTGACTGGGTTCTTTGAAGTCATCAGCCAGTCTGCACCCCACATCTATCACTCTGCACTTTTGCTGGCCCCAAAATCATCAGTGGTTTGGAAGTTATATGGCCAATTCTGCTCCCCAGCAGCAAGGGTTGTGACTGGGATCCCTGACTCATGGGATTCATGCACAGCATCTCATAGTGGTTCAACCTGTGTTATTCATGCTTCTTGGTCACCCTGTGGCAAATTCATTGCAGTCTGTTTTGAGGATAGAATAGGGGTCCAGGATTCAACTACACTAGAGAGAGTATCTGACCTCAGGCTTCCTGCTGGCAAGATAAAAGTCACTCCACAATCACTTGCCTTTTCACCTGATGGGCATCTGTTGGCCTGCACCTATACACCTGTGATTGAACCCAATCCGTCAGTCTCCCCTCTCAACATCCCTGTCCATACTCACCATTATACACAGGTTAAGCTTATGTGCATCCCCTTATACTATTATCTGGGATATCCAGACAGGTGTGGCCATCAAGGAGATTGCTACCTGGGAAATTGGTGAGGTTGTGTTCTCCAGGGATCAGGGCACAATCACCCTTGTCACTGGGCCTCACTTCCATATGTATGGGCTCAGTGGGGAGCAGATCTGTGAGGGTGAACTCCTGCCATCTCCTGGTGACCAGCTAGGTGCTCACTGGGTGGATGGGAATCTCCCTTGTTTGCTGTGAGCTCTAGAGCCGATGAGGAGCTTATAATCAATATTCAGAAGCTCCAACAAACTTCAGACCCCCTTCTCCTTACAATTGAGTCATTCACTATACCATTTCAAAATGGAGAATTTTGCTTCTCTCCAGTTTCATTCCATGCAGCCTTTCTCTATGGGGAAAAGGTTGTAATACTCGATGTTCGGGACTCAAAAGTTCTATTCCGGATTGATTGGGTTCAACCACACTACTCTCCTGGACGCTTCTCTCCTGATGGGTGCTTCTTTGCTTGCCAGACACCACATTGGGGGATTTGTATCTTGGAAAATGCATCAAAAGGCTATATGCCCCAGAGTAATCTCACAGCTCAACTCTCATGGGATGAGTTCTCATGGTCACCTACTTCAACCTCAATCCTCTGTTGGTCTAGCATTGGGATCCAGCTGTTGCACCTGGACAATTGTCTCGGCCTCACAACCACTGGACGTACACCTCATGATCATTTGGTAGCATACACTGCAGACCAGACACATATTGCAAGTGTACGCCGATGGGATACTGTCATTACATTCCTCAACCTTTCAGATGCCACACGACAAACTGTCACCATGAATACACCAATTTCTGACATCAAGATTGTTGACAGCACCATCTTTGTCACAAATGGAAAAAGGCTTGTCAGTTGGTGTTTCATGACAGGGGGGCAGGTAGGCAGTGGTTGGGACACTAAGAGGGAGAACAAGGTCCTCAGTGTTCATATACCTACAGATGATTTTGCACTATCCAACAACTGTTCTCAGATTGCCTTTGCTGTTGAACAGACAGTTTTTTTGTATGATGTCAAATCTCAGAAAATCCTTGGTGATTTTGTGACAGATGGTCATATCACTCACCTCCAATTTGCTTCTGATGGGTCCCAGCTGTGGTCCATTGTGAACAGCATTGGTGGTAAAACCTCAAAATGCTATCATGTTGAGATAGAGAGAGAAAGGAACCCATGCTTTGCGAACACAACCATAACGGATCTGGAGGATGAATGGTCATTGGATAGCCTTTTTAGATCACCTCATGAATGTCGAATTGCTAGGAATGAGTCTGAGTGGGTTTCTGATTCCAGGGGGAACATTTTGTGGTTACCCCCCAACTGGAGAATAGGGCGTGGGTGGTCAGCAAGGTGGGATGGTAACTTTCTGACCTTGTTGAATGGGGGTCACCCAGAGCCCATCATTATTGAATTCAAATTATGAGCTATTCCTCCTACTCTGTGTTTAACAAAACCTATCAAATACATGTCTGCCCTGCTAACTATTATTTCTTCCCTTTCCCAAAACCCAGAATCCATTTTTTTGTTTGAACCTCATTTGTATATGTCAGGGCCGACGAGATGACCACCACACAGATGTAAGCGTCGACACGTGGACAATGAGAGTCAGGGAGGACAGCACATATCAGCACCACAAAACACAGGGGAACAATCGAAGGTATCTTGCTGAGGGGTAGAGCTCTTGTACTTGTTCAGCCGTGAGGTGCCCAACAGTAGATGTGAGAGTAGAGGGACGAGGGGAGAACAAGAGGAGCTCTGAGGGGTTCTCAAGAAATCAGGTGGTAACCTTGGAAATCCTGTGATATCAAATCTGGGGAAAGTACAACGTATTCCTACTGGGTACATATACTAATCAAGGTATAGGGTGGAGTCATGCATGTGCCAGGTTGGGAATAAGGATGTACCGAAGGGATGGGAAAATGGAACAAAGGGAAATGCATAGTGTGAGAACACGGAAGAAAGAAAGGTCCGAAGTGTGAGAACATAGATAACCATAAAGGGAAACATTTTACAAAAGGGGATAGCATATAGGGATTACATAGGGGGTGGCGTTAGGGGTCATGAGTGGGTCATGGAAAAACTTACCAATCACAATAGAAAATGTTGGGGTTATCGTAGTTCCGTGTGGGTCATGCTGAGTGATGTCAGATCAGATGTGGCTGGTCTAGAACACGGTCTGGACTTGGGTTCTGGTTATTGATGTGCCGGTGGGTTGGATATAAGGAGAAGGTGATTTGATGTATGTTCCCATCAATCTGCTCTTCCCTTCCACCAATCAACCACCAGCACTACCAACCAATCATCAGCAGTGCCCGCTCAACGTAACTCTACCTCTTCTCTCTCTTCCTCTGCCTCTCAAGCCAATCTCCGTTGTCAATACGACAACGCCCTCGCCGAAGCTTCTCTTCGTCACAATCGTCACGGCAGGATGTACGCTCGTAACTCCCATGGAGCCGCCCCTTATCCCGTCATTGAAGACGTGTTCAACCGTTCGAACACAGCTGTCAACGAGGACGACGACTTCAACGACCTTGGTCTTAGCGACTTCCTTCTCGCTCAGAGGAGGATTGCGATTCATCGTATGGGTCGCTATCGTAGGAGGACCAACGTGGCTCAGAGGAGTCACTTGGGTTGTGGTCTATTGACGTGGGATCAAGGGGAGACGGCGAATGAGACTTTGGAGGCCTCGATGATTTATACGTCATCGGTGGCTGTGACTTTGATGGAGATGGACAAAGTCGTGGATCAAAGGGTGTGGGAACATTGTTGTAGCCTTTCTTGGTCTTGACTAATGTTCCCTTCTAGATTGATGACATGTCCAACATGAACATACAACTTGACAACCGTATAGTGGAGTTGGAACGACAAGTCCAACATCTTAACACTATGGTTGCTGGCTTGTGTGGTCGTCTTGGGACATTGGAGGAGGCTTTGGGTCACGTGGAGGAAGTGCCTCCTAGACCGAGTACTCCTGAAGTCATTGATTTGACTTCAGATGAGGAGGAAGATTATGTGACGTCATCTTCGGTAATAGACCTCTCATCTGATACTGACGTAGAGGATGACGTAGTGGATCTCCTTGGGGGTCCAATCGAGGTACCGGTCATAGAGGTGAGGGAGGGATCGATAGTGCCTGAGACTCCTCCACCACAAGAGGTTTTGGAGTTGATGAGGGAGACTCCTATCGATGACTCAGGATTGAGGGCGGCGGATTGGGAGGCTGACCTGTTGTGGAGGGCAGGTGAGGGTTTGCCGGAGTATGAGGATGCTCCCAATTATGTAGATGTGCCTTTGTACAAGGAGTCCGAGTAGAACATTGAATACCCATATGTTTGTCTTCTTCTGTGATGGTGTGATCATGAATGAAGAAGAAAAAAGGAAAATAAACATATCAAAGAATGAGTGTGTGTGGGAAAAAGGACTTCGTCATGAAAGGGCAAGAATAGGATGTGAATCGTGATAGTATAAATCTTCAATTTGAACTGTGTCCACCACCCACATCTGGGATAAACCTTTCCCAAGCTCAGTCCTATACTCTTTAGAGACGAGTATGAATCCAGCAGTCTAAACAACTGGTAAGTCCAATTTAGTCCCCATGAAGTACTTTCTCCTATACCTGAGTTTTGGGAGCCATTTGGTGGACCCAGGTAAATCAACTGCGAGGTTTGGCTACAGAACTATAGTTGCTGCTGAGGGAGGGAGAGGAACTCCCAGGAAGTTTCAGTACAGCTTGTGGAGCTGTTCTGGAGATTTTTTACTGTCATGGGCACATACATAACACGGAACCGGGGCTGTATGATGAATGTCAGGGAATGAACCCGGCTTCCGAGGGACCGCGATCGAGAGTCCGGTGGGGGGACCGAGCGGGTCTCGCATGTTCTGGCATAGACCCCCTCTTATGAACAAAGGAGCTTCCAAACGCATATCGGGCGGGTTGGACCAACAGCACGGGTATAATAGCGGAGGAAGCGACATCTACCTATCCCATTACATAGCGCCTTGCGAAACCAACTGTATCTCCTGTCGGGTTGCATTCTTCGGCAGTCTCGGGTATTGTAATCCAGTCGTGGGGAGGATCGCCAGTGATTCCCCTAGGATCCATAGTATAAATACAATGGGTGTGTATCTAGTTTACAAAGAGTCCTAATAAACCCCTTCACGGATCCTACACCGATGCTCGACCGCGTAGAGAACTGACGAGATTCATCTCGACACTCTCGCGTACGGCTGGTCCTTTTGAACCAGGTGAATAGGGACGAGCGAAATGGGGAGTGTTGAAGTGCGTTAGTTGCCACTCCCGTCCCCCCTCCGGATCTGCGGACTTTCTCAGCGAGATAGCAAACCGTAGGGTCAAGATGGGGTTGAAGCTGGAAAGTGAGTCCGGAGATCAGCTACTCGTGGAAAGAAATCGGGACGAGGGAAGACGTACAGTCCGTATGCGCTTCATGTGGGGGGAACGGTCAGTATCAGCGCTGGGCGATCCCCGAGTCAGCCGTGTACTCACAGAAGTGGAAGTTGTTGACCCTATAGAAGCCGTACATTATCACCACGAAGCGGAGCAAGAACCGAGAGATCGTACCTTTATGAGGTTGAAGGAAATCTGGATATATATCTGTGCGGCGAGCATGACGACAAAATATATCGTAGCCTCCGTCATGATCACGCGAGCCAACGCTGAAAACTTGAGCGAGCCCTTGTTACGGTACGTATACCAAACGACGGTGAGGATCGCCGATATGTCTGTATCCGGGTTCTCTGTGAGCAGGGTATTCTGGAGTTCTACGACGACGGGCGCGTATGGTCACCTACCGAAAATGGTACCGATAGTGTTGGGAATCAATTTGAACTGGAGGTTCCTCGGACCCGCGAGAAAGGCGGTCATGAGCGCCATAACGAATCTCGCCAACGCCAGTGTCGCAAAGAAGACCACGAGTAGTTTGTTTCTAAGGGAGATAGCACATACCCTGAAATGAATCGTGTCAGTTACCTGGGTGTTCGTGGAGGGACGCGAGCTACCTCAGCGTGACGAAGACGTCGGAAGAGAATAGGAAGAACATGACAACGAAAAATTGGAAGTAGGATCCAACGACCAGACTGAAGAGGGCGGTGTTGGGGCGGAGTGTCAGTGTTTCGTGGGGGTAAAAACGCTATTCGGATCTCTCACAGATCCTATGGGCGGCGTTAGTATTAAAGAAAGGAGTTCGCTAGAAGCCGACCTTGGAATTGTCCGAAGTGCTGATGTGATAGATCTGCCAAAACTGGAATCCCAGGAGAAGTACCCGGTTCTGTCCACCGCGCAGGACCATCTTAAGGATCATCTGAAACGATTGAGGCAATGACCTTGAGGACGAACCACGGTATAGAGATAAAAAACTGTCCGTTCGTGGATTCGTCAGCTCCCCATAGACTCGTGCAAATGACAGTACGAACTCCAAGTCTTGCGGCCCTTCCAAACATATCGGATCTTTGAAAGCCGAGTGTCAGAATGCTAAACGGTGGCTGGCACTTGAATGTTACCGCCACACCTCGTCATCAAACAGGAGCATATAATCGTAGAGAGTTAAAACGATCGTGCTGGTCACCAAATACTGGGCGCGGGTTCAGTTTTCCATCCTGGATCCATGATAGTTGTAGAACAGACCTCCCCTGCCGTGTCGAGGAGAAAGGGAATCGGTCGCTGCCCGGCAATGTCCATCCCGAGTTGGTTCCGCTAGGTTGATACGGATCGCAACGGGAGTCCCGGGGGCGTGGGATGCAAGAGAGGGAGATGTGGGGGGAGGGGGGGCGATCCACATTCGCTCGAGTATTTGTAGTCCGCGCCCGTGATCGAAATCGAGGACGAGGGAGCAGGGAACGACCATACAATAGTCCATCAATCGGCAGATGTCATCAGTTGGTGAGATCTGCAGAACGCACTTCGGTTGTCTCTGAAACCATAGCGGAGGCGCTTTAGATCCATGGATTGACCCACGTGGATCAACACGCTGCCAGACAATGGCGGAGCTCCACAGAATCGCGAGTAAGATAGACGCTGGGCGGTCTCTCTGGAACGGCGATTCCCAATGCCTGGAACCCGTTATCCCCGTGTACCGTGCAGCTCGAGCAGAGAGCATACCTGAACGGGCGTCGAGGCGGGAGTTACTGGAGTGGTTGCCAGAGGTGATTTCATATGAGCGGAGTAAAGATAGCGGTTGGCAGCCCTAGGAGAGAACCTTATATAGACCACGTGTTCAGAGTTGATGCTGGTCAAAGGTTGTGAGGAGGAATGGAATCTGCGTTGGCAGGACGGAATTCAGCAGGGACTCCGGACTTGGTTAGATTACCCGTCTTCCGTTCAAGGTAATCGACTGGCGCTCAAATTTCTCCGCCATACACGTATCGAGGCCGCTCGTCCGCGAAATACACAGCTCATAGTGAACTCCAGAACGCGATAAGAACTATCGCCGCACTGACCCTCACTATTACCCAGCTCGGGTGCAGCAAGTCAATGAGTACCCAGTCCGTATGAAATCCGCTCCGAGCCCCGACATAGGGGGCAAAATTCTAGAATTGTAATGGTCGGGCTTTGAGCGGACTACAAATCGCGGGACTGGGAAAGTGGTCCGCGGGAACGGGTCCGGCGCGGTGCTGCGCCACAAAGTTCTACCGGGGGAAAGGGGCGACAGGTCAGGATACCAGATCCACCTCTTAAGACGCGGGGGCTCCTAGACCGTTGGGAGCAATCAAACGATACAGTCACGCCCGTTGAGAGCGGGTGCTCCTATTTCATACAACCCGTAAAAGGGGAGAACAATTAAACCTTGTCCCACGACGGTAGTACGGGCCGCAGTCAAGAGACAGTGGCCATCCAGCAACAATTCAAGAGGGGCGCCGATAAATCCTGCCAGAGTGGAGTCGGAGAGCGAGTAGTTCCGCGTATTTGGAAGAGCGACCGCAGTCACCAGGCGAGGGTGGATAGGTAATAGGCCGTTGGATCGGATGCCAACGCGGTATAGAGGGTCTTTGATGAACCGGGAGCACCGGCTGGAGATGATCGCGCATTTTGAGGAGTACAAGGGTCGCCCAAGTTCACGGTTCCGCTGCACACCGGCGGAAGGCGCCGAAAGTACTGGGTCCGAACTTCGCACCGCCTATTGACAGGAGCCTCACCCTCATCTTCCCGGTTGCGGCTCACCCGTGTTCAGTCTACTGAACTATGCCGGCCCACCCTTCTCAACGCTCTTGGCCGATCAGGGGGCCTTTTGTAACTCTGCGCGCCCGAGTCTGGGATTACCAGTATGTTCGATTCGTTCTACCGCAACCCCAGTTCAATCCATCCTGGTTGAGGACGAACCCCGCCGCCGAGAGAGCAACGAGGGAAACTCATTTGGCAGTTGTGGGTCCTGCAGCCAAAACAACACCAACACATCCTTAGGCGCTGGCGCTGACACAGCGACAACGGTCCAACGATGAACGATAGTCTCACATCTCAGGCGCCTCAAACAAGGCGATAGCCTCCCCTGCTCCCTCGCTGTCCCACCTGATACACGACACCAACGCCATGTCTGGCACCCTTCGGAAACGACCTCCATCAAGCGGCGGGACGCCAACGGAACCAAGCTCTTGTGAGACATCCACCTGCTTCTGCCACACTTTTGATCCCGCTGACAATCCACAGCCAAGAAGCAACGGTTCGTCGATGTCGTCAAGATGTTGTTGGACATTGCGAAGGAATCGTCCGACGCGTTTCCACCCCTCAAATCGTGTTTGGGAGGCCTCAACGCGCTGATCAAGCACTACGATGTGCGTCTCTATCGGATAACCACTCAACCCCCACCGACAAACATCGCCTAGCAATACAATGACGTGAAGGATAAACTCGGTGATCTCATCCCGTGGTTGGAGAAGTTGCAGGATACCCTAACGAAGGCGAACCCCGATAACGATCGAGAGGAGGTCGAGAGGAGATCACATCTGGCAAAGTTCGTATCGCGTCTCAATCCCCGGTCCACCCGAAACTGAACGTCTGTTACAGATCGTTGGAAGATATCGGAAAGCGGTCGCTAGTGTTGTCAGAGAAGGGAAAGCTCGCTCGGGTCCTCGACAAGACACGGGATTTGCAAGAAGTCATCGGGCTCGTAGAAACCCTCCGGCAAGCGATCCTGGTCTATCAGGTCAGTACTAGAGGTGTAAACTGGCCATGGTTGGGCATCGTTGACCGGTGTGATAGGTGTCACAACAACAGTCAATATACAATCAGGTCGTCCAACTGACCGTGAGTTTCTGTCTCTCGTCTCCGACTCCGGGGCTAAGCCGGTGGCCGGTCGATTCAAGTCGTCGTTCGATGTACTTTTGAAGCTGCATCAGGTAAAGTAGCATGTATACACGGCCAATTGCTGTCGAATAACACGTTCCCAGAAATCGCCGGCCAAGAAAAGGATAGAGTCTGTACGTGCGCGGTTGGATCGGATTGGCGTGGAAGGGGACTCCCCGAGGAATGCAGACGAACTCAGGCGACGGAAGAGTTTATTTGAGTGCGCACTCTTCATCCTTCGCGAGCGACTACCCACGGTAACCCGGTCTCAGAGCTCTCGAGGGGATCAAGGACAAGTTACAGAGTCTATCCAAATCTTCTACCACCGCCGGGCACGCGGAGAACGAAGAGAACATGATTGCTGCGTGCGATCTTGCGGACGACCTCAGGGATGCCATGGTCGAATACCAGGTCAGCGCTAATTTTGAACAACGCACGCTGGATAGTGCACTCATCCAGGTTGTAGTTCTCACAGCAGGAGGCAATCTACGGACAGAACTGCAAGCTGATTGTAAGCCGTAGGACCCACGTTTCGAGAAAACATTGGACGCTGATTGATCTTGGTAGGATATAGGTCAGGCACGGTTCTACTTCCGATTCGCATAGACTCATAGCCCAACAGCTGAATTGTCGGTGTTGAACAGCTGCCGTCGTGCCAGAGGGGCTGAGTTTAGGCACGGCGACCGCCAGGGCTGCCTCAAAGGGACCCGTAGCGCCGTCTTGGATGACATCGAGTCGTGGTCAAAAGACTCTAGCATGTCCCCCGTCTACTGGTTGAACGGACTCGCTGGGACCGGCAAGTCCACGATCGCCCAAACGATCGCCGAGCGTATCTTCGCTGACGGGAGATTGGGAGCATCCTTCTTCTGTTCACGCGATTTCAAAGATCGCAGGAACCTCCACTACATCTTTCCCACCCTCGCCTTCCAACTCGCTCACAAATACTCCGAATTTCGATCTGTCCTCGTCCCCCTCCTTCGATCGAACCCGGATATCGGCCACGAATCACTCCTCAACCAGATGAGGATGCTGATCGTCGAACCCCTCAGCTCGTCGGACACCTCGACAGTCATCATCATCGACGCATTGGACGAGTGTGTGGACGAAGACCCACAGTCCGCTATCCTCTCCGTCATGGGTCGGTTGGTCGAAGAGATTCCTAGCGTCAAATTCCTCATCACCGGCCGACCAGAACCTCGCCTCCAGTCTGGTTTCCGCCTTGGACTCCTCAGGCCGCTGACTGACATCTTCGTTCTCCACGAGGTGGAGCCTTCGATCATCAACACGGATATCCGGCTCTTCCTGGAACGTGGGCTGTCTGAGCTCGCGAAAAGACGAGGCATCGAACAAGATGTTTGGCCAACGGAAGAACAGCTCGATCTGTTGTGCGAGAGAGCGGGCGGTCTCTTCGTATACGCTGTGGCGACATTGAAGTTTCTGGACCACGCGTTTACCCCGCCGAGCAAGCAACTCGATATCATCGCGAGGGCTCCAGGGAGCACCAGTCACGAAGGAAAAGCCAAGTTCAGACAGAGCACGACCCTCGATTCGCTCTACCTATCGAGTTTCCAAAACGCCTTCGACGGGATGGACGCCGAAGACGACGAAAAAGTGCGTTTCGTAATCGGCACGGTCGTTCTGGCCGTGAACCCTCTACCCCCTTCTGCGATTGCCACCCTCGTCGATCTGGAAAAACAACAGGTTATGGACCTACTCCGGCTGGTCCAATCCCTCCTCAAGCTCTCCGAGGACCCCGACTCTCCAGTGCTCCCCTTCCACAAGTCGTTTCCCGACTTCATCACCGATCACCTCCGCTGTCCCAGTGAAAGATTTCACATCTCCCCAGAGGCCGGTCACCTCAGGCTTGCGCTGAACTGCCTCAAACTGATGAACAGCAGTTTGGAACAGAACATTTTATCGCTCCCTGATTACGCCTTGAACTCTGAGGTTGAGGACCTTGAAGCGAGGATCGGGGATCGCTTCGGTGTTGCGCTTCAGTATGCGTGTAAATCCTGGTGTAGTCATCTCGTTGAGGCGAAGGGAGATGTCACGTCCATCATTTCCGCTCTTCGCAGTTTCTTGCAGGAGGGGTTTCTGGCATGGTTGGAAGTACTTAGTGTGATTGGGGCCGCGAGGGATGCTGTTATTGCGTTGGAGAAATTGATGCCCTGGCTCAGAGAGGTTTGTTCTTGTCCACTCCGCTGCATTTCACGACGCTCACGCGACCTGGGTCAGGTTGCGAAGGATCATCAGCTTCTCTACACTGCGAGAGACTATTTCCAATTTACTACCAGCTTCTTCGAAGTGATCGATGTCTCCGCCACCCACGTTTACCATTCCGCCCTCGAGCTGTCCCCTCTGTCGTCGGTCGTCCGAAAGCATTACTATCCCCACCGACCTCATCCCTTGCCGAGAGTGGTGATCGGGGTCCCGGACTCGTGGGACCCGAGCACAGCTGTTTCAACCAAACATTCCTATTACCTGTCCTTCACTTGGTCACCTTGCGGTCAATTTGTCGCTGTGGTGGCTGACGTGGCCGCGGAGATCTGGGATGCGCTCACCCTCAAAATCGTCTCCACCCTCCAGTCGCCGAAGGTCACAACCAGATTCAGGCGCGGACTCGCTTATTCTCCAGACGGGCGATCTCTGGCAGGCAGCTCTGACACGACCATTGTCATCTGGGATACGCAGACCGGCGGGCTGGTCAAAACAGTTGGCTGTGGGGCCACTGCTAATGGGTTGGAACTCGTATGGTCGTTGGATGGAAAGAGAATCGGTGCTGTTTTGGCGCAAGTTTTGGAAACCATCACCGTGCATACGTACGACGTAGCCTCAGGTAGAACTCTGTGCTCCGACACACTTCAATCCAGAGACAAACCGTGCCTCTGGGCTCACAATAGCTCTTTTCGGATCGCGACGACGACGGCGTCAGATCGTAAGGGATGGACGATCGATATCTTCGAGGTTGGGTCCACCATTGCGAAGACCGAATCATTTCACTCCCAGTACCACCCCAGTCTCGAAGCATTCTCCCCAACCAGTTATCGGATTTCTGTTTCCGTTTCTGTCGCCGGAGACCACAACCTTGGCCGCGAACTTCTCGTGCTGGATGTTCGCAACTCGGAGGTCTTGTTACGGGAAGCAGGCTCCTTCTGGCGCCTCAACTTCTCCCCTGATGGGAGTGCCCTGGCGGCTTCCTCTGGAGACCACCTACACATTTGGAGGTGTCACTCTGGCCGTTATACCCGGTGGAAGGAATTCCGACAAACTCAAACCCCACTTCAATTCTCCCCGAGTTCGTCATCAATCCTAGGCTGTGCCGGTGCTCTTCTTCGCGTACTACATTTAGATCATTCCCCTGTCGCTCTTGCCACGGAATCCATCGTTACCCCACGCGGTCGGCCGCTGGATGCCTTTTCACCCAATGGAACCTACATCGTGACCGGGTATAGCGGGGAAAACACCGTCACAATCACTGACCTCCGCTCTCAAATCCCCTCCCATTCCCAGTCCATTGACACCCAATTGGAGATATCAGCAATGGCCCTCACCGGCAACGTTCTCCTGGTGAAGGGATCGGACACAGTCGTGGCGTGGCTACTCACGGATAACGGGATGGTGGGCGGGATTGTTGGGAATACGAGGGTGGACCGAAACGATGCCCTTTGGGATGTCTCTCCGCGGGCCCTCGCCACTCGGTGGACGAGACTATTAGGACAACGAGCGGGCGGCGACGACGACAGGCATCTGCAGTTCTCGGTTGAAGATGAAATCGGTGCCATCCAGCTTAACGTATCCGTCATTCGCATGTACCACACAAGAACTGGGGAGATAATTGAATCGGTCAAACCGCCTCCCCATCCTCGACAAACCTGGTATCACTTCCATGACCGGCAGCGGGACGGGTGCGATCTCTATCACCGTGATCTGTGTAGGGGGCGTGGGGTCCTGGAAGGTGATTGGTCAATTTCACAAAGCACTCTGCGAGCCGGTTGGGTGAAGGATCCGGAAGGGAAACATCGGTTGTGGTTACACGGTCGTTGGAGGTCGGCCGGGAACGATGTAGTCTGGCTTCACAACGCCACGACCCTGCGGCTCAGAAATTCCTCAGAACTCGTTATTGTCAAGTTCTAATTGGAATCCACCCCAAGGTCCACCAAGAGTCGATCCGGGTATGGTATTTACATCACATGTACCAGCTTGTGGGATTGACCTCTTGCCACGGATCGCGGACCGTGTAGAGGCAGAGACCTGGAAAGGGACTTCGAAACCCCTCGCACCGTGTAGATAGTTTTGAATAAAGTGTTCTCGTGAGTTCCCTCTTCATCGCCAAATGTGGGAGGGCGGTCGTCTTGGGTCCGAGTAGTGAAAACCTCACCTTCCGATCCTGTTGCCATGATCCTTTTAAAGGACCTTCCATGGGCCCAGAGATGTAGTGTGTTGCTTGACTAGAGTGTGCCAGGGAACCAGGTTGTATCCAAGGCAATATTGTATGCGTGCACAGTCACACTCTTGGCAGAGATTGAATGTTAATCTGGTGTAGCTGAACATGGGCTTCAATAAATTGAAACCCAGGTCTAGAGTCGGAACTAGTCCACGAGTCTAAGCCAGACCCTGGAGGTCACCTTGTGCTGAGAAGAGCGGAAAACGATCGTGGTTGCGATGCTTCGGTCGGTGATCTCCGTCCCTTTATCTAGGCAACAAGCGCCAGCGACATCCGCGAGGGCGACCACAACGGTATGACATAAACGACTGAAGTACCAAAGTGTACCAAACGACGAACAAGAACAGTTCTACGCGACGGCTTTACAAGCGCCCCGCACAGCGGGTTCGCGGGAAAACAATAATTCAATCCAGTTTAGCTCTCACCCCCGTATAGTTACAAATGGAGGTCCCAACGCGAGAAACCTAAAAGAAGGGGGAGGTGATATCGGCAGCCGCCTACGCGAACGCAACCCAATGATAGCCGTTCCCGTACCGACACATCGCCAAATCTACACAGTATGAAGGTTTAGTCTCCGACTTTATACGAACGGACGGAATGGTCCATCTCAACACTCTCAAGGACGGCCGATCTCTCTGCATCGGGCACGGGACCGCCAGAAAAGCGTATAGTGCTGAAGTGTTTTAGTTGCCACTTTTGCCCCCCCCCCTCTGGGTCTGCGGCCTTTTTCAGCGAGATCGCAAACCTCAAGGTCAAGATAGGACTGAAGCTGGAAAGCGACAGCGAAGGTCAATCACTCGGGATCAGAGATTGATGTGTAAAAGAACGACCAAACGTACAGCCCAGATCCACTTCACGTGAGAGGGGTAGTTCAGCGCTACGTTGTCACTTCCAAGTCGACTGCGTACTCACAGGTATAAAACCTTTTGGTTAACAATACCCTACGATGATCGCATTTAACCACACAGAATGGTGCGAGAACCAAGCAAATGACTCACCCCTATGATGCTATGCGACCACGACGAGAAAATACACCGTGGCCTCCGTCACGATCGTGGAGATTAACGCCGAAATCTTTAGCGCGCGGTTGAGGCGATAAATACACCAAACGATGACGATGAATGCGGACAGTTCTACACAAGGGCTCCTTGTGAGCAGCAACGCCCCACGTACAGGTGCGGTGCGAGAGCGCGTACCAAAAGCGGTGCCGATGTAACCTGGGATCGCCTGGAAACGGAAATCCTTCACGAGTCCGCACTGCGTGAAAGCATTGGGTGGCAGTGTGCCGGGGTTTGATGCAGCCAGAGGGGTGGCGAACGCAACCACAAGTAACAGAGCTAATCTCACCAATACCAGGAGGCCGAAGTACGCGGCGAGGATCTTGTTTCTGGGGGTTATCGCGTATATCCTGAGATAAAATTGTATTGGTTGATTGAGCGAGAGGCTTAGGAGACACGACGCACCTTAACGTAATGAAGATGTCGGAAGAAAACAAGAAAAACGCGGCCGAGACTGCCGTGATGTAGTAACCCACCATACACCTAAAGAGTGGCGCATCAGGAAAAATCTCTGGAGCTACGCGACGCTATTTTGATGCTATCCTGAACTATGACAGCGCTGTCATAGCGCTGTCATAGCTCAGGATAGCATCAAAATAACTACGGCTAGCTGATCCATAGGGCGGTTATAGCGCTGCATAGACACCCGGCAATGCGGTTTCATACTTATTTTTGAAAGGCATATATTTGAGTGGGGAGGTAGTTCTACAAGATACAAATGCTATGCGATACGACAAGCCCACCCTGCATGTTTAGGAACCGCATGCTGGAATGCCGCCGCAGAGGCCACCATCCTGTCCGATACGAGATCACGAGATTCCCGGGACCTGGTGTTGACCGACTAACCCCACGCATTAGATTCCAACCATCCAAGTAGTGCCAGAACCACATACTTGTCCACTGACACCGCGAGGCACTGACC
>Ga0307509_10006626_pt1 | contig 15476 bp, 19 predicted proteins | sample 10_EM_MG_FD_202245 | JGI IMG/M metagenome (GOLD analysis project Ga0307509, IMG submission 202245) | Populus trichocarpa ectomycorrhiza microbial communities from riparian zone in the Pacific Northwest, United States - 10_EM | ecosystem: Host-associated > Plants > Roots > Unclassified | place...
CGAACCGTCTGCTGCCTGCCACCATCGAACATACCACGGAGAATTTCCTCGTCGATCTTATAAAATTCCAGTGCTCTACGCTTCCATGCGGCAAATCTGCTCTAACATGTCAGTATAGAAAGAAAAAACAATGTAAAAAAAACTCACCGAGATGGGATATGCCTTATCCATGGGAAAATCTCAACAAGATGAGCACCTGGCATCGCAGCCCTCATAAATCTGTAACTAGATTCGTGAAGCCATGCAATGGCCGGGTCTTTCGTTGACTTCAAGGATTCTTGATCGTAGATCATGGCGACCAACGCAGATGCTGTTGCCCGATGGATATGGTTGCTCCAGGCCGTAGAGTCCTCGATGAGGCCAAACACTAAGATGACCGCTTCCCTGAAAAAAGGGGGATGATGGTCATTCTTTATGACTTCTTCATTTAGTGCCTCCCTAGCAGCTTTGCGCATCCTTTTCCAACTGAAGTATTTTCGTCAACATCAACGAATGGACGTCTTGGAGATACTTTTGTCAAATGCTCACACATCAGTAGACCCTGCGAAAGCAAATAGCATTCCACCAGTCAACATTTCAAGAGCAACAATGTTCGGCGGTCGATCCGAATATATTGCAGCCCTACGTTCTAGTAAATCCGCAGCAGCCTTGTGCGTGTTGAGGACGATCAACGGCTGCCCAAAGGCATTGAGGTGCATTATCGGTCCTTACGTTGATAGCTTGTTGAGTAGCGATGTCATACCCGCTAAAGAATTTCACCTACCGTATGTGTTACTCCATTCCGCGAAGGCTAACCAGAGCCGCTCTTGCCTCAAAGCGAGTAGATTTCCGACTACAGGGAGGCCAGGAGGGCCAGGAGGTACCCTTCGCCATGGACTTCTGTAATATCTGACAAGACAAATGGCTACGAGGCCTATTAGTATCGTTACCGAAGGCTTCGCATTTGATTGGATTAGTTCGAACGCAGATGGATGAAGGGTGATCTTGAACATTGAGTCTGGGGACGCTTGGATTGTAAATGTGTACCACACAAATCGAACATACCCAAGACTAGCACCCCAGTACTTATCTATTGTCCGGAACTCATCCATTGCCACGCTTGTCGAACTCGGGTCCCAGGTGATTGCAGGGACTAAATAGAGTCAGGGCAGTGGAACCAGTGGCCAAGCTACATGAGGTCCAATGCCGGGTCAATCTGCGACTTATCCGGGCCCCTTAAACAGCCCTGCAACGAGAAACCCCTGACCGACAAAAGGAAGCAATACATTTCTGAATTCAACAAAATAAATGGTACAACCCGGTTCAGAAAGTTCTATCTCACGAAATTGAAGTGGGTCGTAGACTTCTGTTAGCGAACTCTGTTTTCCCTGCTAGGACTGTCAGCAAACGGAAAAAAATTGAACGTTGATAGAGATTTACCGATTCTTGCCACCACGCGGTGGTCCGTGCAAGTACATATGGGTATGGGTCAAGCGAGGACAGAACGACAAAACTCTGGGCATACATCCAAATTATCGGTTATGCTGTGGTTCCCCAACAACACTCTTACTCTGGTCCTCCCCCATTCCCAGGGAAATAATCTTAATCGCCGACCGGTAATCATTCGTGAAGCGCTGGATGGACGCTCCGCGCTCGAGTGCATATTTCAGATGGATTCCTTTTAGCTCCTTCTCCCGTTGCCGTCCTGTATCCTCGTCCACAGCTTCCCAATTCGTGATCGTAAAGACCACTTTCCCCAGTTCTTCTTCATAAAGCTGCTGAAAGTAACCCAGATGGTCTGAATGAAATTTCGCCCAGTCATCAGATATTCGATGAAAGTAGAAGACGCCCGCCAAATCGCAACCTTCTTTCTTCCTGAATAGGGATTGGTGACGTAGCTCTCTGATAACCGTGAGTACGTACGTTTGAATCAACCAGTTCGAAAGCATCTTGAAAATCGTGATATCTTTTTCGGTGCCACCAAAGCCTGGTGTGTCCACCAAACAAATTTCTGAACCGCTGAATTCGGACAAAGAAACACAGAATTCAGGCATTTTTGGGTTGTCCCTCGGGTTTAACCTTTTTCCCGTTACACTTTCAATGAACTGTGAATTCAATGTTATCCAAGAAATGAAAAATTGAAGAATTGTCCTTACCTTGCTCTTTCCGGTCCCAGTCGGTCCCACTAGGCTATGTCCAATGTCACTATCTGTGGAAGCTCAGATAGGGCGAAACTTACAGAAAGACCTTTCGCCTATTCATACTCGGAGTTCTCACAAGGTTCGCTGCGTTGATTCCGAGGATTGGAGCGTCAGGTTCTCTGTTAATCATCCATGAAAGAGTCTCCATTGCCGACTGGCGATCACCCGTGAAGCGCTGAATGGACGCTCCACGCTCGAGTGCGTATTTCAGATGGGCTCTTCTTAACTCCTTCTCCCGCTGCCGTCCTGTCTCCTCATCCACGCCTCCCCATTTCGTGATCATGAAAATCACTTTTCCCAATTCATCTTCACAAAGCTGCTGAAAGTAACCCAGATGGTCTGAATGAATTTTCGCCCAGTGATCAGATATTCGATGAAAGTAGAAGACGCCCGCCAAATCGCGACCTTCTTTCTTCCTGAATAGGGATTGGTTGAGACGTAGCTCTCTGATAACCGTGAGTACGTACGTTTGAATCAACCAGTTCGAAAGCATCTTGAAAATCGTGAAATCTTCCTCGGTGCCACCAAAGCCTGGTGTGTCCACCAAACAGATTTCTGAACCAACGAATTCGGACAAAGAAAGACAGAATTCAGGCATTTTTGTGTTGTCCCTCGGGTTTAACCCTTTTCCAGTTACACTTTCAATGAACTGTGAATCCAACGTTATCCAAGAAATGTCAATTTGGAAAAATGTCCCTGCCTTGCTCTTGCCAGTCCCAGTCGGTCCCACTAGGCTATGTCCAATCACTATCTGCGGAAGCTCAGATAGGGCGAAACTTACAGAAAGACCTTTTGCCTATTGCTACTCGGAGTTTTCACAAGGTTCGCTGCGTTGAATCTGGGGGGTGGAGCTCCTGAGTCTTCGCCAATTATGTGCGAAAGAATTTCGATTGCCGACTGGCGATCATTTGTGAAGCGCTGCATGGACGCTCCGCGCTCGAGTGCGTATTTCAGATGGGCTCCTCTGAGTTCCTTCTCTCGTTGCCGTCCTGTCTCCTCATCCACGGCTTCCCATTTCGTGATCGTGAAAATCACTTTTCCCAATTCATCTTCACAAAGCTGCTGGAAGTAATCCAGATATTCTGAATGAAATCTGGACCAGCGATCAGATATTCGATGAAAGTAGAAGACGCCCGCCAGATCGCGACTTCCTTTCGCCCTGAATAAGGATTGTTTAAGACGTAGCTCTCTGGTAACTGTGAGTACGTACATTTGAATCAACCAGTTCGAAAGCATCTTGAAAGTCGTGAAATCTTCCTCAGTGCCATCAAAGCCTGGTGTGTCCACCAAACAGATTTCTGAACCAACGAATTCGGGCAAAGAAACACAGTATTCCGGGATTTTTGTGTTGTCCCTCGGGCCACCACCGAGTAACCTTTTTCCCGTCACAATTTCAATGAACTGTGAGTTCCGTGTTATCCAAGAACACGTCAGAAATGAAAAATTGTCCTTGCCTTGCTCTTTCCGGTCCCAGTGTGTCCCACCAGACTATGTCCAATGTCACTATTTGTGGAAACTCAGATAGGGCGAAACTTACAGAAAGACCTTTCGCCTATTCATACTCGGAGTTCTCACAAGGTTCGCTGCATTGAATCCAAGGACCGGCGAGTCGGCTTCTCTGTTAACCATCCGTGAAAGAATTTCGATTGCCGAATTTCGATTATTCACGAAGCGCTGTATGGACACTTCACGCTTGAGTACGGATGCCAGATGTTTTTGTAACTCCTTCTCCCTCGGTCCTGTCTTCTCCTTCACATCCACGGTATCCCACATCGTGGTAGCAAAACAAATCTGGTTGTCCCACTCTTCCCCACAAAACTGCTTAAAGTGTCCCAGCATCCATATATGAGTTGAAGTCCAGCGAACTTCAGCTATGCTATGAAAGTAAAGCACGCCGGCTAAACTCCGATTTCTTCTGCGCCTGAAAGATTATTGGTTAAGGATCGGTCGTATTGAGAATAATAATAATCGAGAGAACATACAGCTGAAGCAACCAAGCAGAAATCATCCTGAAGGGTTCGAGACTGTCTGCTGAGCTGTCAAGGCCGGGTGTGTCGACCAGGCAAATCTCGGAATCACTCAGTTCTGGCAAAAGAACTGGGAATTCGGAGACTTTTTGGGTGAAGGGCCGCAAGCCACCATCAGTTAATCCAGTTTTTCCCGTTACTTTTTCAATGAACTGTGGATTCCCCGTTGTTCAAGAATAAATCAAAAATTAGAATGTGTCCTCACATGGCTCTTTCCGCTACCACTCAGTCCCACTAGGCTATGTTTAGTGTTAGCATTGGTGGAAAATTATAATGTGGCGATATGACACTTACAGAATGACTTTCCGCCGATCGATGCTACTTGAGCGATTTCCCATTTCTTCAAGAGCAGGATCGTAATGTCATGGAAGTTATGACAGCAGGGAGTCCAGGACACCAGATCACATTGGACACCAGAAGGTTGCAGGTCCTCGTGTATGCCTCATGTTCTCTCCGTCAAAACAAAGCCCAGGTATGGCAGAATCGTAATTTGTTTGCAGTCCATGGTGGTTGTTGCTACGGTGTATGACGTAAGTACTGCCAAGTCTGACAGGTCACATGACAGGACCTTGCACATCGCCTGCGCTTCAGCCTTCCAATGTCCAACTACAGCCCTGGTGTCATTATCAAATATTGATGTACCAGGCATAAACAAGATGGTACACGAACTTGCTTAAAGTTCATAGTCACGGTCATCCCCGTCGTTCGACTCACGATCATAGTCGGCAGGCGGGATACTCTGCTTCTTCCAGACGGGATTAATCACAGGCGAAGTGACACTGTTCCAGGTGTTCATCACGGATACCCATGGCCCTGCATATGTTTTTCGCTTCCTGGCTTCCTACCAATTCGTTGCCTATGGCTTCATCATATTGGAGCATTGTCTAGAGTTGCTTAGCATGTCGCGACTCCTAGGCCTTGTCGTCAGAATACTATTCTACAACGAGGCTAGGGAATTGGGTCTCTTTATTTAAGCAGCTGCATTTTTCTGTTACCGGCTCCGTGCAAATGACAGCCTTCGCATAATCTATATGGCGTTACACACGGCGTTTGCTTGGGGCTTTCGTGTTATTTGCTGCGTGCATTCCGCCTGCACTTATTTTTTTAAACAACGAGGAACATGGCAGCCGCGCGTATTTCATTCTGTGATTTCCCATGCAGGTGTTAATACAGATATTGTATTCATCTGTCTACCGCTCAACCCACTCACCTCGTCCCCTTAGCAGGCGACTTTGGGAAGAAACTCCTGACCAAGTTGTTCATACTGGCTCTCGCTTTCCATCTTTCGATCAAAATTACGATAATTCTGCGTTGCAATGTGGTTATGTCATCACTACATGCGTGTCCCCCATGACTCCTGTAAACAACAAGCAGCCGTGGATCCAAGCATAAACGATTTTTTTTCTCCCTCCTCCGTTTTACCTTGGGAAAAATTCCTTCAAACGTAAACATCTCTCCGCCCTCCTATTCAATACACAAGTAAAGACTTCCAGTGTGCTGAGAAGAGGCATGTCAGTACGATTCCGATTCCGATTCCAGGGCATTTGGGTCTTGCTTCTGTCCAGAGTCAGTGTCCGGATGAGGTGGTTTTCCAAATGTGACCTCGAAGTTGGCTGACTCATAGGTCCTCAAAAACAAGCTCCCCTCCCTTTTACTAGCACTTCATTTGAATTCGGTCTTGCATAATGCGTAAGTTTCAATACCTTAGCCGGTAGACCAAACTTGGACTTTGACTTTGTTACCCCGCCTGTGTTATCTTCATAGAAGGATAGTGAAATGACCTGGATGAGGATAGTGATCACTCAGAACTGGACTTCGAGATCGTTCGAGATCTAGATTTAAGTACCTTGATACTTACCTTAAGTCCGAACCACTGTTGCATCTCAGGTCCGAGAAATTGCGTACGATCAATCACTAGTCAGGTACAACCCCGATGAGTTCCCGATGTAGATGTTCCCATTTTCCTATCGAAGTCAACGCTGATCTCTTCATTCTTTACATCGAAATTGATGTCGGAATCTGTACGTAATTAGTCGATCATTCCCATCATACTTAAGAGGCTGTTTGGAATCGAGGAGGGTCCAATGAACGGAAAATCATGTGAACAATGGAAGTTTACGGTTGTGTGAGCGAAGGATAACTTTATGGACTTCCGTATGCTTAACTTTAAAGAAGATTATAGCGTTTTAGAGGATCCTTGGTGCCTCTGAAGTGTATTTGACATACGGCTATGTAACCGTATCTCAGAGCACTCAGATCTGACCTTTCATGGTACAAGTGCAGACGGGGTTCCAGCTTACATGCCGCAATCAATGACAGTTTCCGCCCGCATGCAATATTCTGAAGCGCACATTGCGGCCCAAGCGCTGAGCCGCGATGTGACCAGCCTAGCTGAAAGCAGTGGAAAGCTGAAATTTAGACATATCAAAGAAAGCAAAGTACAAGATCACAGTCGGCGTGCGTTCTACGCTAGCATTAAATAACCTTATGAAGGCGTGCATGCATATATCGAATCATGAATCCGAACCGGAGAGATCACAAATGAGGACTTCCAAAAGATGAACTGGCACCATGTGATTAAAAAAACCGATAACACGTTCCATCGTGAGACCTTGAACAGAGATAATGAAAAATGAACAAACCAGTGGTTGACGTGAGAACCCGAGAAGCCCTATGTCTCGTCATCCAATGTCGTTGTCTCTGGATCAGGAGAATTTGAATGGGCTTGTCTTCGCAGGTTCCTCAGGTATTCCTGCATTTCAGGGCTCAATCTACGGATTTCTGCCTCCAAATTGGGGGGATTGCCATTCAACCCAGATCCGGGAGTGGCCGGTGAGCTCGCTGCTTGAGGACGGTACTGACGGAGTCGGTGTCGATCGGCTTCCGCATCGTCAGCTATATAAACAGTCAATCAAAAGCTGCAGGACAAAAATCATCTTACTATCACCAGGAGGTTCTGCAGCCATAGGAGGCGCTCTTTGAGAGCTCAAACTTGAATAAGGAGGATCTGAAGTGTGTCACAGTAAGCATTGCAAAACACTCGGCAACGTCGGAAAAGCAGCTTACCGCGTGGAGGTGGTTGAGATTGCCTGGAGTTACGTCAGCATTTAGACGGCCAAACCAGCCAGAATTCAGATAACTTACGTGTTCTCGCTGGCACGGCTGGTGTGAAGCGTGCCTTGATGGTTCTGGGATGTTCTTGTTGTATCGCCGTTATTATGACTGATGTAGTAGTTGGCAGGACTATTGTGCGTCGCTTGGATGCTGCTATCGTATCCTTCAACGTATTTGCCATTACCACCGACATCGATGTTTCTGACACCATTGGGTGCCGATGCGTTCGACATGGTGCAGTAGCTGGAAGAGAATAGAACGGGGTTGCGTTCTTAAAACTCAGGGCTGACCACAGTTATATACGGGACACGAGGTAAATTAATTGCCTTTAAGAAGGAACTCTCAATACGGAAGCGACTCATCCGTTAGCAGCATAAGAAAACCGGGTGCCGTGTTAGGCCGAAAAGTGAATTAGAGGAAGCCTTGAATAGCACAGGTAAACAACAGATAGGGAAATCAGAAGTATCAAGCTCCAAAATGCTGTATCTGGTGCTTCCCCTTACTACATGCGTAAAAAGCATGTAGTGCACCCTCTTTTGAATGGATAGAATTCAGAGATGATTGGACCTTGAAGCCGTGGGCTCAGGATCAAACTTCGTGATCATGACGATCACCATGTGGCGCAGTTGTGATAACAGCTCTCTCTTGCTCTGTCCCATTCCCGGAACCCGATTGGGATATTCCTTGCTTAAAATCGGAAGGTACTACTTGTTCTGCAGAGTGATGTTATTGGGGGTTCCTCCCGGGAGTAAATAATGAACGCCAGCAGTGTGTCCTTGTGCCGTTCTCAGAGGTCACTATGTCATAAATTTGGCCTAGCTTTGATACAACGTGGAAGGAGATAGACAGAGTGAACAGAGCAGACTGCAGGAACAACGGGGGGTGGACATCCATCGCCTGTGTGAAGAGGAAGAACGTAGATGCGAGGATTGATCACCGGCGATCGGGACAGTAAGAGCGCTGAATAACGCAGGAGGAACACTTGACATGAAAGGCGAGAACGTGGACTGAAGGAAGAAGGCCGATTGGGAGAGCAACTTCAGGGGCACAGCACCGATGCGATTAGGGCGAACATAACCAGACTGAACACTGCCGATTTGAGTTTAGGAGCAGCAGGACTTCAAGCTCTAATCAACCAAAACGGGAAGTGTGTTGACATGTCATTATGAGGCAGTACACAAGTTCTCCCTTGTGGAGTAAGTTTCGACATTCAATATTCAATTTTGATAGCACGGACCTGTATGTCTTTGCAACAGTGGATCGTGCCGGGGGTGGTCCCTAATGTCCTTGTGCTTGTGATATGTCCGGTCAACATCAAGCTTTCTATTCAACCAACATTTTGCTTACCATTTTTTTGCCCAAAAAATTCTAGTCCCCGTGCTGCAGGCTCTGTAATATTTTTTCTAGAACGGCTGCATGTCAATGTCATTCAAAGTCGTATCAAACATCTTTCCCCAGATATCGCTTTCGAAAATACCACAGCCCACAACCAATCATTTTGCCAGACGAATGCCTACTCCTCCGTGAATCCGGGTGTCCAGGAGGTTGGGATACTAGTAGCTCTGCCAAATGGGCGGCCTTTTTGATGTGAGCGAGCGCCCGGCCAGCTCATTTTGAGTCCCCGGTGACCCATCCTTTCCCTTGACTACAGCTGGCCAACCACACGTGTGAGGCAAACACAATTGCCCTGACCTGCCTTTTTCTGAATCCAGATGTTTATTTTTGCAAACCCGGTTGCCCCACTACCTCGTCCGGCCTTTATCTCGACTACCACATTTTAGGAAGCATTTGTGACCCATAAAACCTCATGACAAAAAGTGCATATCCATGTTCAACGATCGCGATTTGTGTGGTTGAAATTTTCGTGAATGTCTCGTTTTGGCAACCCTAAGAAATATTTAATTTATATAATACCGAATTAAAAGCTATAATAATTCCTAAGTGCGGAATAAATAAATAGTCAATAAATAGTTGTCAATCCCTTAGACTCAAAAAGCAACTCAAAAGTGACATTATTTTTGTGCTTTCTTTCCTCGGTGGGGACCTGAGAATCAGAGGTGTGTTTGCCGTCTGACTCTGTTGGCTCATGACCTGGAGGATGCGTGGGGGCGGGGGGTAAAGAAGCTACATTTGGTGTAGGGTTTTCAGCATAGGAATTGCTAGGGGAAGCTGCATTATGTCTGCGCTGCATGCGTAGGCGTGGCCTATCACGATTCTGTGGAGGGTCGGGCCTGTGCATGAACAGTCAGAAGCAATCAAGGCCATCTTTTCCATCCTTACTCATCGTCGTCAGAACCCTGTTTACCAACCATTCTTTCCAGCCTCCTTACGTATTCCAATATATCAGGGGACACTCTGCGGAGTTCTTCCTCCAAGTGTGGATTCATGTCCAGTGCTGCGGAACGACCGTGACGAAGATGGGACCTGTCAGTTTCTTCTCTGTAATCTTTGCCAGCTGTCAGTCTAGAGTTGCTGGACAAGAGAGTCAACCTTACTTTCCTCATACGGTCCCTCTTTCAGCGTCGTCAAAGGTGGGCATTGAGGCGTGTGAGGATGGCGAACATTCGAAGATGTCTTACCAACACGTGGTTGAACCGGCCTTAAGTTATGTCAACGCTCATGTAGTATAAATTACGTATCCTATTCAGACTACGTACGTGCATTCAACGTCGTGTCTTTTCGCCTCATAATTGATCTCCCCGTTATTATGTTCGATGTATTGGCCATGATTATGGAATGCTCCATAACTTGTCCTATTGAGGCTATAGCCATTATGGTACTGGACAGTCCCATAATTAGTCGTCTGCTGGCTATAGTCGGATCCAGCATAGTATCTGCCACTACCATGGATATTGATGTTTCTAATGCTGCTGGGGGAGGCAGCTGGCATACTGCAGCACCTGGAAGAGAATATAGGTTGCGTTGGTAAACTGCTTGCCACCAGATATATTCACACAGCACGGGGTAAATAATCAGATGTGCTCGATATATGTGTGACCGAGATGTCCTCCAACCAGTCTTATATTCTGGATGGGGAACACGTTCCCCACACAGCCAGCGTCAAGTGGTTTGTCAAGTCTCCTTCAACTTGAAGTTATGCGGACGAAACCAGAAAAAGAAAGTCTGTTCTAAATCTTAGTCGTTTGACAGGTCTTTTGATCCGGTATGATAACACGTCAGAGTGGAAAACGGACCCCCAAGTGGTGGATTGCTGGGACTGCTGATAATTTGTTGTCGAAAACAAACTAAGCGGATGCATGCCCCAAATCTCTTAAGGTAAACATGCTATAAAATGCTATGTTCCTTTGTTCCTGACCGGACGAAACCCCACTGCTTCTTACATGCATAAAAGGCATGTACAGTGAACATCAAGCGCTCAATTGGACACAACTTACTGGTAATTGAATTCAAATTTGAAACTTCGGGATACATGGTCCGGCGATGTCTGTTCGGTTATCGGAAGCCGTTAACTTGTCATAATCACATGTGAAATGCACCCTCGAATACCTACACATGGCTGATGTAATTCATAAAGTATCGGTGTACTTCATTATTGAGTTAAATGTGGATATTCATGACATTCTGTATTAGGACTCGGTCCATCCGTCCAGTATTAAGAAGTAAAAGAGACCTGAGCTCTGCACGTGTCCCAACATGCAGAAGTTCGAATGCTCAAAACGTGAAATCTTTCCCTCACTTCTACGAGGAAAGCCAAGAAGAATATCAAGTCAATATGAACTGCGACATTGCCTGTGTTCGCACATTCCCATTAATATTTCGGGACTTGAACCTCAGCGGGCGTGGCATAAGCGCTGAGCAAGAGTTGATCAAGAGCCAAGAATGTCAAGATCATGTATTCGTCTATGTACTCGGCATGCTTCAACCTTCTCCCGCATGTGGCGCCTCTGCTCCCTAGTGACCGCTCTCCCTCCCCAGCGGCATACACCTTAGTACGATCAAGATCTCGGCCGATGTTCAGGCTGCAGTTTTTAGACCCGACCGGGAGTCTCGGACAGTTTCTTGTTCAGGTCTGAGAAGGTGAGGGTCGAACTTGTAGTAGTCGTCCTAGTTGAAGTCTTGATACTTGGGGTGAGAGTTACATCGTCGATGGTGTTTTTTTAGAAGCACGGTTCCCCTTGCGCCATTTCCGCCCATTGCTAACACATGTAGACCAGAGTGAGGTCCTGATGGGAACACGACGGTGATTGCCCCCGATGGAATACGCTTTGCCACAATAGATATACATGGCAGGTGGGCAAGGCGGAGGGACCAGGAGAAACATCCTCAAGTTATATACACACAAGTTGGCAAAGTAATCTGAATCTGGTCAACTCACCTGGGTTAGTCTCGGTCAGAAGTTGACACTGGCCTATTATAATAAGCTCAGAAGATGTTTATCGCTCTAGTTTCATATCATAAATTTAATGCTATAGTAGCCCCTCCCTCCTTACAGCCGCTTTCACAACTCCCAGTTTGGTTGTTTGCAATAGATCAGGCTTCTATCCAATGATGAGGACTGAAGTTAACCACTGGCAGCTCCGGGCAACGGCACGTACTTTTTTTGACCCCCAGTCAACTTGAAGGTATACCGTGAGATTGTAGACGTTGTGCCAGTGATGCAACCCTTTTGACAAACAACTTATAGCACTTGTTCACCCAAGATTCCAAGCTTCAAGCTTCAAGTTGCATCCAAGTCTGTTCAAGCTCTTCTGGTTCAACAACTCATTCGTGCCATTCTTGCGATTCGCGTCATCGTCGCTGCTCTACCATATCATTCGTTCTTCCTCTTCGCCTTTGCGTTTCTCCTCTGTCGTTCAGCCTGAGCCTATCTGCGTTCCTCCCTCCGTTATTGCTCCATTTGGCGCTTATCGATTATGTTCCATCCTCCCTTGTTCCTTCTGTCTCCACTCTTCTTCCAACCTGTGCCTCTTTCCTGTTGTCTCAGCCTCCCCACAGCGCCGTGCCTCCTGCTGTCTGCGTTCTTCACTCCATCTATGCTCTTTCTCTCGTGTTTGACTATCACCAGTCTGCATTGTCCCTGCTTTTGCTCGTCCTCCTTTGTGCTTCTCCTCCAATGTGGCTTGTTCACCCTGCTCTTCTTCGTTTCCCCCTCTCTCCTCCATATTGCCCATTCACAGTTTCTTTGGGTTCCTCCTTCTGACGTCAAACCTCTCCGATTGGGCGTTGTCAGTCTTATCACCAATCTCAGCCTTCCAACAGTATTTCTTATCTCCAGGCCGCAAAACCGATTCTTTCCTTACGAAACATTTTAGAATAATGAATATCATGTCCTAAATTTTGTTGGGTGAGATTTAAAAAAACCACTCTTGGAATTCAAGGTTTCTACCAATTGTGAAATATGCAAAATATTGGTCACGTTGTAGGTTCCAATGTTCTCTACCTAGTATGGCACGTATGGCGGGGGGAGAGCAGTAACTATGGAGCAGAGGCCCCACATACTGGAGAAGGTTGCTCAGGAGCCGAGGACGAATACGAAACACACGATCTTGATGTTGTCCTTCCTGGGATATTGGTTCTTGATCAACTTTTACCCAGCGCTTAGTATGTTCACAGCTATTTTCTGAGCTTCCATCTGTCAACCAACCCGAGGTCATAAAAAGTTTCGAGAATTCGAACTGTACAAATAATACGTTTGGTATGCACACCTAAGCTTTTATCCCTTTCACTTCCCTGGAATACTAAATCAATGCCTGGAAATGTAATTTATCAGACAAATGGTCGGAGTCCTGAAAAATATCCTCATGACAGCCGCAATCCCGCTCTAACCCGCTGATTCTTCCAGCGCGCGTTTAGTCATCTCTAGCGCTAATCTTTCCAATCGATCTCGCTAGCCGGATGTCTCCCGGATACTTCACCAGGCATGCAGTGACTCGTGCAAAACATTTTATGAATTACGCACCTCAGGCATGAGGACGTAGGGCATAGGTTCATGCACTTCACATGTCGTGATTATAACAATGGTTGTTATTTTTTGAAGACAACTCCCATGATCATGGGAACAAGATGGGAGATATTCTGGTTTCATCACTTCGACCGCGGTCCCAGAGTATCTCTGACATTGGAAGCGGTGTAACGCGGACATCGGACGGTGGAGTCCGGTGGTTTCAATTGCACGTGTAGTAGACGTCCTTATTGTATCATGCCCCAGAACCCCCAAATGAGCGCCTGATGTCCAACTGTACATGCCTTTTCAGAAGGGAAGAAGAGAGCATAGCATTTTACAGCATGAAGGGAAACGGCGCAATGTATTCCAAGGATCACTTTTTCGATATTTTCGGCCGAATTCCATACTGGATCAGATGCCGGCTGATGTTGTGACTGGCTGTAATTGGGACCTGGAAGATCTCGAATGCCAGTTAATGTGTGGGGAACGCGTTCCCCGTGCAGAGGAATTGCTGTTAAGGGCCCTTGGAATTCTTCACCTTATCACTCAGCTACCTCGTGTTCAGTTCGAATATATCTGGTGGTGAGCACGAATTTATCATCGTCACCCAGATCTATTCTCTTCTTCTAGCCGTTGCACTATGCCGACTGACTTCTCCAGCAGTATTAACAACTTCAATATCCATGGCAGTGGCAGATACTATGCTGGATCCGACTACAGCCAGCAGACGACGAACCATAGTACTGTCCATTACCATCGTGGCTATAGCCTCAGTAGGACAAGCTATGTAGCATTCCATAATCATGGCCAGTACATCGAACATAATAATGGGGAGGTCAACCATTATGACTCCAAAAGGATGAACAGAAACGGCCTTGAGCGCATGTACGTAGTTTGAATGGTGTACATAACTTGTCGGACTGCCTGACCGTTAACCTAACCCATCAAGGCGAGTTCAACCATCTCCACGTGTTCGTAAGCCGACGTCTTCGAATATTGGCAGTCCTTACACATGCCCACCTTATCCTTCTATTTCTCAAATGCCACCCTCGATGACGCCGAAAGAGGGATCTCACGATGACAGTAAGATTGACTCTTTGGGTCCAGCAACTCTGAACTGACAGTTTGGCCTAGTTTACGGAGAAGAGACCGACAGGTCCCATCGTTCCGTAGTATCGGACATAAACCCGCCAGCCATCCCGAAGTCCTTGGAAGCAGAACTCCGCAGAATATCCCCTGATCTATTGGAATACGTGAAAAACCTGGAAAGAATGATTGGTAAAGAGGGTTCTGACCATGATGAGTATGGGATAGCATAGATGATTTTGACTGATTTTGACCGTGCCGCACAGAACCGTGGTAGGCCACGCCCAAGCATGCACACCAAACACAGCACTCACGCGCACGCATCACGAGCCAACATCAGCCCGGCACATCAACTGCACCAGGAAGTCACAGGTTTGTCGAGGTTCCCTAATCCAGATTATCTCTCTTGAATACCCTCTTTAATAAGGTCGCCGTCGAGGAAAGAAAGCACAAAAGCAATGTCACTTTTGAAACTCAGACTGGTAGTGGATTAACCTATTTATTTAATTACTAGTAGGTGACCGGTGACCGGTGACCTAGCGTATTGTTATAGATCTTAGATAAATGTTTTTTTACCAAAATAATTTATGTGGTCCTCTGTCGCTATACCTTGGCGTTTCTGATGGTAACATGTATACTTGTTCCAAGTAGTAGAAATGAGTAGAGCTAGATAAATAAATGGATTGTGCATCACAAATGGCTAAAAGAGTCGCAGCGGGATTCACAAAACCCAGATTCATGTAATCACAGGACCGTGTGGTAAGCGTGTCCGCTTTCTCTTTAGGCGCTGGTCCAGCTTTCATACATCAAATGAATGGCAAAAGTAGGTACAATCACGAATTCTGCAACTGGAATGACAACAACCGCGAAATTGAGTGCCCTAACACTCGCATTGGAGATCACAGGACATTGAAATACACGGGAGCCACATGGCGGGTGGTGGAGTAGATTGTCCGCCCAAAAGGAGTGCATTAAGACACGGACAGTGGCAAAACAGATAACAGCCATTCACGAAAATCGCTGCAATCGCATTCAACATGTGAATGTTGATCCGGCTCAGGAACTTGGGCACTCAGGAGAAAAGTTGTGATAGCACTTGCAACGACAAATGAAATGTGGACGGCGGGTGTTCGATTCGTGACAAAGGCCAAAAATAAGTAGGGT
>Ga0307509_10006627_pt1 | contig 15475 bp, 17 predicted proteins | sample 10_EM_MG_FD_202245 | JGI IMG/M metagenome (GOLD analysis project Ga0307509, IMG submission 202245) | Populus trichocarpa ectomycorrhiza microbial communities from riparian zone in the Pacific Northwest, United States - 10_EM | ecosystem: Host-associated > Plants > Roots > Unclassified | place...
TTTAAAAAAAAAAAAAAAAAAAAGCGACCAAGGGATAGGTCACGCTTCTCGCAAACTCTTTCCCCCCCCCTCCATTCTACATACAAACCTCAACTCTACCCCGCTTTGCGTCCGGAACAAACCCCTCGCCCACTTTTCCTCACCTACTCGTCGCTATGGCGAACCCCCATAATCTTCCTCCAGGGAACGAGGCCTTCGGCAGGCTCTCAGCCCTCAACTCCCCCCTCCCGTCGCGTTCAGGAACACCCTCAACCGATCACCCCATCGCGTTCATGATGAGGCAGCTCGCCCAGGCGCGGAGTGCCCTCAGGCTCAGCAACCAGGACTTCCCGGACCTCAGCCCAGACGCGCAGGCAGGCACCCTCCCCATCGAATCCATCACGATCGTTCTTCTCTCCCAGCTTGTACAGGGCCTGGTGACCGTCTCACACGAGCTGAGCGGGTTAACCCAGGCGGTCGCAACCATCTCCGAGGAGAACGAGAACCTCAGGGAGGAGCTCCATGACATCTCCTCTCAGCTCGCAAACCTCCCCCACGCTCAAGAACAACCAGCTGCTCCGGGGATCGCCGATCTCCAGGCATCCATACGTGACCTGTCACATCCAGTGTCAGCCCCCATCCCTGCCCCCCCGGCAGTAGTCCCCCCACCACAGAGAGTACCCCAGCCCCACCCAACAGCCGTCCCCCCCCCCTCGACGAAGGGCAAAGAAAAGGCCGGTGTACCACCCACACCTTCCTCAGCCGCGGCTGATGACCCTAAATACCTCATACCTTTCTACGATACGAGACTTGGCAAGGCGTTCGGTGACCCCGAGAAGTACGCCAAGCTCTACCCACACTCATACGAAGCCGGGGAGTTCCGGAAGGGAAGGTACGACCTTGACTCCTTCACCCCAGGCCACCTCCACCCTGACGTTCACCCCTCCCCCTCCTACCCGCATGCTGCCTCTGGCTCAGGCTCGGGCGGCAAGGGCAAAGGCAAAGCTGGGAAGCCTCCTTCCCCTCAACTTGTTGCGAGTACGACGGCCCCTCCAGTTAAAAAGGGGCCTCCCTCCCTCCCAGGTGCCAAACGACGCTTCTTTGCTCCCCGCCAGTCCCCTGCCCCTCACCCGGACGCTCGTACCATCGCCGCGACCTTTCCCGACATCGCTGCTCGCGTCCTCTGCGAGTCAAACTGCCTTCTCCCATTGGGGTTCTCCGCTACAGTCAACCCACGAGGCTCTATCTCCCTAACCGTCACCGACAAGGCCACCCCAGCCACCTCTTACGCCCCCTATTTTGACTCCCTCACCAGGGCCCTCAACCAGTCCTTTCCGGTAGGAGAAAACCCCTGGTGCACTCTAGTCCTCGCCCCCACAGCCGTTCAACTTGCCATTCACGGCCTCCCACTACGCTTCCTCCCCCAAGATGAAGAGGCACTCTTCCCATATCTCAGGCAAGCAATCCTCAACGACAAAGCGAACCCGATTCTCTCAGCCAGGTACCTTAACCCTAGCCAAGATTCTAGGGAGACCAAGCAGGCCACTTCCGTGGTTATCACCGTCGACCCCCACAATGTTCAGGCCCTCACTTCAGGGGTCGTTATCCTCTCCCAGAAACGCAAGGTCGAACTTGCGTTCTCCTCCTCCAAGACCTCCCAGTGTAAGAACTGCTGGAGATACGGACACGCCCATCAACGATGCCCCGCCACCCACCCCACGTGCCCCATTTGTGCGCTTCACCATACTCGTGCGGCGCACAGATGTCAGAATCCCACCTGCCCCAGGAGCGGGAACAATAAGCCAGTCCCGTCCTGTTGTCCGACCTCGCCCCCCCGTTGCTGCAACTGCGGTAACGACCACACTGCCACATTCAGAGAATGTCCGGCTCGAGCTCCCCCGTCTGTCCCCTCCAGAACCGGCTCTCCGGCCCCCGCCCCAACAGGTCAAGACCCCATGGATTTGGCGGTCGATGGCGGTCCAACACCCACTACTCCCCCGACCGGGAAGGGTCCCCTTGAGGTGGACCTCGTAACTCCCAGGCAACCTCCCCCAGCCGGTCTTTCCACGCGTCCCGGCACTACTCACGGTTTTGGCGGTCCTCTCCCCCTGGATGAGCCAAGCCCTTCCCCTGCACCGTTTACTCGTCGTGTTCGTCCCGGAAATGAACAATCAACCCATGCCTCCTTCCCTGGGTCAAGGGCCGGCCCCCGCCCATGCGTTTCTTTCCATCATTCAACATAACTGCCTTGGGAGCTGGAATGTTTTCCTTTCTTTGTTTGAGTCGTTCCGAGAAGCCACCATTTACCCCTTGATAGTCCTTTTGCAGGATCCACCTGTCAACAAGGCTCACCTTCCCTCTTTCAATGGTTTCAAGTCCTTCTTTCCCCCGGTTAGGAAGCCACGTGTGGCTGCCTACGTTCATATGTCTTTTCTTTCCAATTACACGGTGCTCCCCAAGTTCAAGGGGGTGGATGACGTCCTCGCCCTCGACGTCTCCTCCAACGAGCCTCTCTTTGGCACCGCCTTTCACTCCTTTAGGGTTATTAATGCTTACTCTACCAATACTGTTGACCATAGGGTTCATTCCGTCCAACCAGAAGTCCTTTTCCCCGAACTTGGGTTCCCCCTGCTAGTTGTAGGGGACCTCAAGATCCACAACCCCCTCTCAGACATGCTACGGCACTTCTCGCGACGGGAGATCTCGTCTTCGACTCCCTATTTTGAGAAGGCAGCAGAGTCCGGCTTCGCCCTCCCCAACCCCACAGGTGAATACACAAGGTTCACCCTGGTGGGCAAATCTCGCCCCTCGGTCTTAGACCTCGCCTTCGCAAACCCCCACCTCCTCCCCCTGGTTAAGAACTGGGAATCCTCCCTCCCCTCAACAGGTTCAGACCACATACCAATAACAATCACTCTCGCTGCACCCTCCCTAAATCAGAAACCCCCATGCCCACGGTGGGCGGACACGGACTGGGAAACCCTGGACCCGATAATTAAGGGCTTCAAGGTCCCGGCCGCTCCGTCATGCCCCACCCCTCCGAAACTTGATGAGTGGATGTCAGAATCGCTCAATCGACTAGTAGCCCTCCTCAAAGAGCACACGCCAGTATCCAGACCGTCCCATCACTCCAAACCTTGGTGGACCCCCCACCTGACTATCCTCCGTCGTGAGTATCACAAGGCTGCCAGAGCGGCCAGGAAACACGACACCCCTCACGTGCAGGAAGTTGCCGGCGCCTCCAAAGCGGGGTACTTTAAGGCAATTAAAGCCGCCAGGAACAAGCACTGGTCCTCCTTTCTGTTGACTGCTACCCCTCAGAGCCTTTCGACGGCTAAGAGGTTCGCCTACGGACGTGCCCAGCCGCGCTTCCCCTCCCTCCCAGGGGCTGAGACCCCGCTACAAATGAACATTGTCCTCCTGGATCACTTCTTCCCCCCTAAGGAACCTTTCTCCCCCCCGCCTATGCTTAGGCCACATAAATCGGCACCCCCCTTGACAACGGACAAGATAGCTGCGGCTCTTTCCAAGTGCTCCCCGACCTCGGCTCCCGGCCCGGACGGGATTCCATACTCTACCTAGAAACAGGTCAACAAGATCAACCGGTCAATCCTCCTCCAAATTCTTTCCCCGCTAGTCCTCTTGGGGTATCACCCTGCGTCGCTGAAGAGCTCGAACAGCGTGGTACTTGATAAGCCAGGAAAGCCCTCCTACGAGTCACCCTCCTCCTTCAGGATAATCGTCCTGATCCGCACAGTCTCGAAAATCCTTGAAAGGATTGTAGCAGCCCGACTACTTGTGGCAGCCCGGCTTAGAGGGCTGTTGCACCCCAACCAATGCGGCTCGCTCCCTGGACTCAGCACCTACGACGCATGCCTCAGCCTCACCAACGACGTCAGGACCCTGCAGAGGCCCCGTCTCAAGGTCTCCACCCTGTTTCTGGATATAAAGGCAGGGTTCGACAACGTCGACAACACCACTTTGGCCCGAATCCTAAGGGAAGGCGGGATACCCCCCTACCTGGTCTCCTGGGTTTCGTCCTTCTTAGGGGAACGAAGCTGCACCCTGATCTTCCAAGGGGCTCCAGGGACCCCAGCCCCCGTCAACGTAGGTGCCCCCCAAGGGTCGCCGATCTCCCCGCTCCTCTTCCTCCTGTACGTGGCGCTGCTGCACTTCAGTATCCCCCGGGGTCTGATGATCTCGTCTGTGGATGACTTCGCCCTCACAGTTGCATCCCTATCCTATCGTCGCAACATCCGCAGGCTCCAGCAACTCTTCGAGAGGCCTCAAAGAAAGGCGTCCCGCCTGGGCGTCTCCTTTTCGGTCGCAACGACGGAGCTGATACACTGGAGGACCCCTAGCCAGAGGAACTGGCCAAAGTGTGCCTCGCCTATCCAAATCAAAGGGGAATTGTTTCGCCCCAGCAACTCCGTCCGGTGGCTCGGGTACTGGTTCACTCCAGCCCTTGACCCTGCTGCACATTTCTCACGTCGCTTGGCCCTTGCCCAAGGGGCGTTCGCCCTCGTCCGCAGACTGAGTCCGCCTGGTGCGGGACTCCCCCTCTACCTATGCCACAGACTGGCGACATCTCTAATTGCCCCTATCCTTCTCTACGGCGCGGATCTGTTCACACCCAGCATGGGCCCAACGACCCGCCTCGATACGTTCTGGCGCAAGGTCCAGAGGAGGACCACAAACTGCTTCTCAGCTACGCCCACCGGGATACTTTCGGAGGAGTCGTGCCTCCCACCCTTTTCCCTCCTGGTCACCGACCGGCAAAGGCTGGCGGCGCTCAGGGTGGTCTGTTCCCCCCCCAAGGTGAACCCGGCAACAGCCCTCCTTCACCCCTCCTTCCCCTCACTCTCGGGGTACCGTGCCCCTGACTCCTCGCGGGCCCTCACCAGAGGCCTATCGTCCGTCTACCTCCCCCTACACTGGAAAACGCCTCGCCCCGTGCCCCCGATAAGAAACCACCTACCGGTGGATGCGGTGGCCCACCGGACAATACCTTTCACCCCCGGGCTGTCCAAAATGCCCATGATCAACTCCCACCTGGTCTGCGCGGCCCCCTCCCTCCCGCCCAGTCCCTAATGGACAACACCTATTCCGCCCTGAAGAAAAGGATAAGAGAGGCACTCCTCGCGGAGTGGGCCTCCCTTTTCCCGACCCCAGGGTACTACCTGCACCCCCCCGTGCTATCTCCGAGGCCCTTCATGGGCTTGGGCAAGTTCGTCGCCGGGAGAATTCACCAGATGAGAGCCGGGAAAAGTTACCTGGCTGCCCACCCGACCTGGAGGTCCCCCGAAGCAGACACCTCCTGTCCCCGCTGTGGCTTGGAGCCCGAAACCTTCGAGCACGCCATCCTATCTTGCCCCTCGAGACAGCACAGCAGGTCGCGCCTCCTCCACGGTGTTACCAGCGTCGATCCCGAGGCCCCCCTCTGGACGTCCCTCCCCCTGCTAAAAAGACTCGCCACCTTCATCGGCGTCACCTCCACGGGATTTCCCCCTACGATGTTCCCACCAACCACCCCCCCTTCTTCCCCTCCTTTTTCTCTCTCTCCCCCCAGGGTGCCCCCCCCGGTCTTTCGTGTTTTTTCGTTGGCTGAGGTATAAGGCAGCTGGGATTGCTTTCCTTTGTCTTACGTAGGCTTTCCTTGCTAGACGGCTAAATTGTTAGTTTGTACTTTCCTTGTTATATGTGGCCGTTGGCCCGGCGGAGGAGAAACCTGCGCGTTAGTGGATATCAAATTGGTGCCGTATCTTTCCTTTGTTTATGTTTTTGATTTATAGGTTTTGTTCTCTCCATAGCTAGCACTGCATGAGGCTTTTTGTACCTAAAAGACAATGAACGCATGATTACAAAAAAAAAAAAAAAAAAACGACCAAGGGATAGGATCTTCATGCAACCATCTAAGTACTTTTCTATACTTAAGATATTGCAATACGATTATACCTTACTCTCCTTACCTATACTTCTCCTATACGAGATCCTACGCTCTAAAATCCCGGAGACTATTGTGATAGTCTCGACGGGCTGCTCGAATATAGGACTATTGTGATATTCCTATCAAGCACAATAATCCACCCATCTTACTATCTGATGAGATAGGATCCTTCAAGGGATTGCTCAGACAAGCAAGCCAGTTCCGTACTATCTGAAGAGATAGTATTCCCCTACACCCTATTGAAGACGAGAAGACTTGCTCACACTGGGAAACGACTATCGTTGCCTGTTGCCTAACGAGCTTACAATAGGATTGTTACATTAAGGTGGATATCGAGAAGGCTATGAGATTGGATAATGGCTTTCACAACACAGTAGAAAAGGTAATGTGTCTAAGAGCTCATACCCTAACACCTATATTACAAATGCATATGCACAAATTCATACGCACAAATTCATACTCACAAGGGTGTTTGCACAAATTCAATGTTCCAAATTGAATGCGCGCCAATGTGAAAGTAGAACCAAGTGTTTTCCCCATTGTTCTCACCTAAGATACCTTTAGTCAGAGATAATGCTAATAATGGTTTATAGCATCGGAAAATGAGTATTGTGGTTGGTGCTTCACCTCAACGGCGTCAACACTTCATCGAGATACAGAATAACCGGGTTAAGATCCCTACTACACTACTTTATGATGTCAAAACAAGGTGGAACTCAACCCTAAATATGTTGCAGAGATCTGTATGGCTACGGGAAGTCACCAAGAACTGGTTACAAACCTATGCTGAGTTTACTCCTCTCTGGTCAACCCCAGAAGAGCGGAGTCACATTGAATACATCTTGGAGGTACTTCAACTGATACGATTTTGGACTTTGTCAATGTCAAAAACACGTGGTGTCACATTTATCGAGTGTTTCAAGTGTATCAAGATATCTTTGATTATTTGGAAAGGCAAATTTCCAAGTTAGAACACAAGCGGATGCAATGGAAGGTTGATATTCATGAGAGCCTAGTGAAAGCTAAATTAAAGGCAGCCTCTTAGTATGGTAAAACGGAAAGTCCAAGAGCTCTTCGGTTCGGCATTGGAACTTGCCTGAATCCCTATTGCAAACTCAACCTTTGTCGAGAATAGGATCTTGATACCAGTGGGAGACTGAGTATGAAAAGTGATATAAAAAGGAGTTTATAGTGTATTATGATCTGTAAAAGGCGCCAATAAATAATCAGGCACCTGACATGTCAATTCCACGCAGTGGTCTGAACAGTCGATCCAAACACCTTTACTCTTAGAGACACAGAGCAGTTATCATGAGTGAGGCACTAGCGTACCTCGAAACCAATTCTGAGATTGAGCCGCCTGAGCCAGACAGGGAGGTTACGGATCCCACATGTGAGGCCTGCCCACCTGGGATGTTTTACGAGGCAAATATACTGGAGTGGTATAAGGTTAAAGTGGGAAGATTGCCCAATTTAGCTCGGATGGCTAGGGATATTGTCGATGTTCAATGGGGTAGTGTTGGAGTTGAGCTCGTGTTTAGCATGGCAAGAGATGTGATTCCCTGGCGGCGCTCACAGCTCAAAAGCAGTACAATTTGATCTTCAATGCTGGTGAAATCCTACGAGAACGAAGAATTACGAAGATGGCTAGCAGGTCACGATAGTGAATGAGAGGCAGAAAAACTCGAAGAAATGGCTGCTGCTGAGGATTATCGTTATTGGGCTGATAGGAAGGAAGAAAGTATAGAGAACGATAATGGCTGTATCTCCGATGATAATGAATCACACAAGCAGGACACCAAATGGTCTTTCATGGATCAGGATGGCAGGCGAGCATTTGAAAGAGAGCCAAAGGCTATACTACTAGTACGTGAGCATGGACTGGTTAAATTTTAATTTGCATGGCCTGGACCACCCCGAAACCAAGGTGTAGATCAATTGGCAGGCTCCAAGGAACCAGATCCTGAAGAAACAATGTGGGATAGTACTGTCAACATGTATGTTGGATCTGACACTGATGAGGCGAAAGGATCACAAGAGGGTGAGGCGGAGATTCCTGGTGAAGGACTGATCGATCTTGAACGTATCGAATAACAGGGTGACGAAAATTCCGGCTGGTTTATAGCAGGCTCAAGGGGCCACCTGGAAGAGGATTGTTCGGAGGCGGAGGCTCTATCGGGAACCCCTGATTCACTACTGGTTATACATGTAACCCGCGGAAGAGACCAGACAAGAACTAATACCACGATACGAGTTCCACCCAGGAAGTGTGCCGGAACTGGGGGGAAAGGAACGATAAGATCCAGTTTCCACTAAGTTAATTTCGTGTAAAATAATTATAAACTCATAGAATTTCACGGAGCAATTGAGAAGGCATTTTTACTATCCCAAAGTTATCCTATTGGCCAAGACATGCCGAGGAGATGTCAAGTCAACAATGTATATCTTAGTGAATGACGAGCCGCCATGGATTGATTGGCAAAAGCCTAATATAATCGGGGGAGTGCATGTAGGTTTGGGCGTACGGGGTCCATTTTCTGACCCTCATCAGTCCGATCACACGTGCACACCCCCTAGTAAATGTAAGTGTAATTAGAAGGATTCTATGTTTTCAGAGGCAGAAATTCAAGAAGTCTGAATACATTGTCCATTTATTCGAGTTCTTACGATAAGCTACAGGAACAGGAACATTGTCATGAAAATCATAGGCACAGAGAAATCATACGTACACAAATCATACGCTCAGCAAAAGTTCTATGCCCAGAAAGATCATACGCTCACAAATCATACACATACAAAATCATATGCTCAGAAAAATCATTGGCCCAAAATAATATACTGGTAATAGTGTCGTAGATAAAATACACTAGTGCAAAGGCTAGCTGCATTGGCTCTAGTTAGTCGAGTTTGTCAGGTCATAGTGTGATTTGTCTTCCTCTATATTCTTTCTGTTCTCCCTTTTCTCCCATAGACGCAGAAACTATTCGCCCCACTGCCCTCTGAATCTATGCCCCGCACTGCGCGCTCTTGAACATAAGTTCCCCTCCACCCAAGTCTGTCCTTACCCACGATCCACTCGAGCTCATTTGGATACCTTTATCGTCGGTCTCTACCAACGGCACTTGGCTCTATCCTGCTTTGAGCGGGAGGGAAGCTTGCATTGATCGAGTTTGGGGAGCTGCGGACGACTAAGAGGGGGCTATCAAACATGAAGAAGAGGGATGCTGAGAAGCGCAAGTGGCAGCGCGAACAAAGAATAGCTGCGAATCACCTCCACAACTCTGAACAAGGGAGTGAATATATTGCAAATTCTACCATGGATGCCAAAGGTGTGTTGTTCTCTGCTATTTAACAGATCTTTCTGCATGGGCTTGAAATTAGCAATTGTTGTATTCAGCTTTCAACTCAGTCACATGTCGATATTCAGGGCATATACTAATCTCCTCGTCGCTTGTATTAGATTCGGGGGAACCATGTCTATAGCTGGATATGGATAAAATTTATTCAATGAAAAGGAATATTTCCCACATGTTGAAAACCCCCAATCATCCACGCGTCAGATACCACCAATGAGGTGATTTTGACGTTCTGGACTCAATCCTTCTGTGACCTAAATGGCAGTCAGATAGCATCTTAAAGGAGCATTTCGAGAAGCAAAATGACCTCCAATTACACCGGGCCATTGTTATAATACAGGACGAGTAAGTAATGCATCTTTTGGACTAAGACTAGGCTTATATACTATACTATCCTTAGGCAAGGCGTCCCATATATAATCAAAGCTGGGAATAGCAAGCCATGTTGGCTATTACCGCAAGTTGAACCGGCGGTACACAAATATGTTGGGTCACAGAATATTGCCGCAGATTATACCCGACATGGTGCAAGCGGAAGCTCTATAGGCCAAGCGTGAAGGAAGGTCCTCGAACCACTCATAACGCGGCGAGTGATAGTATGAAGGATGGTACAACCTTGAGTTCTCCTGCAGGAAACGGGACCAGCCAACATAACCTGGACGGTACTTTCAGAACGAAAGGCTGTGTCATTGGGCACCGTGGCTTCCTTCCACCAATGGGATCACCAACGCAGAATATTGAACTTGGACCTGGGCCAGCCTGGTCATATAACACGAAATCAGCAATTCACGCAGTAAAGGAATTCGGCCAACAGCTTTTACCATTAACTCAAATCGTTGAGTCCCTATTTCAGACATTCCTCCTGGAGGAGCATTCCAAATACACAGCAGTCTAAGAGACCATTTACGATGGGAAAGCTGACAATCTTGACAAGGCATTTAGAATATAGACCTCCGGCTCACTTGTCATCAACACGAATAGCAATAACTATCAGGATCTGGACGATGTATGCCATGGGTGGTGTGCAATAGTAGTATTGGAAGACTTTGAAGGTGGCGATGCCTGCTTTCCTGAGGGTGGAGTCAAGATTGATTGTACCCCTTGTATGTAGAGACTCCCGCCCATATTATCCAATTCCAATAAGTGACCAAGATATATTCTCTAGCTTCCATTATTTTCATGCGTTCCTATGCAGTGGAACATTATATTTCTTTTGTGTGAAATTGGTGTAGTCTTGTCCACTTTACACATCAAGCACTGCACGATGCATATGTGGAGAAGACGGGAAGCTGTTGTAGGAGTTCAATAAAATGCATAAACGGTGGAAGAAGTTGCGCATGCATCTGAATGTATAATAATGTTCCTAATCATTGATTTTTCTATTTAGTATCGGTATATACTTTTGAGCTTGGCCTGCTCTCGTTTGCAAGGCTGTGCCCCAAAAATCATACACCCAAAACCATACGCCCAAAACCATGCGCCCAAAGCCAAACCATACCCCCAAAGCCTAACCATACCCCCAAAGCCGGACTCGCAAAACCATATGCCCAAAACCATATGCCCAAAGCCAAACCATATGCCCAAAGCCATATGCCCAAAACCATCCACCCAAAACCATACGCCCAAAACCATTCGCCCAAAGCCAAACGATACGCCCAAAGCCAGACACCCAAAACCATGCGCCCAAAACCATACGCCCAAAAGCCATACGGCCAAAACCATGCGGCCAAAACCATACGCCAAAGAGATTCCCCTAGAACCATAGCTTTTTGTACACAGTGGTGAGCGCCCAGTTTAACCAACTATCTGCAAGTTGAGGGTAAGTGATTGCCTGAACCTCAGAGCAGATTTAAATAGTGGCGAGTATTTGGGTGGATGGCTTGCAAGGCGTGTGAGACGTGACGCCTAAACCAATAGTCTTAGAATGAAAAGCCCAAAGCTGAACGCCCAAAGCCATAAGCCCAAAGCCAAAGAGCATGAGCAAAGAAAACACATGCATCTGATGCGCCCTCAGGCGTCCGGACGCCAGCGACGTCGTCGCTGCATCACGTGCGTCCTGTGCGTCCTGAGTTCAGTTCCAGCGTCCGTACGCTTCCCGTGCGTCCTGAGTCCGTTCCCAACGCCCACACGCCACTATTGGGTCCTGAGTTGCGCAGCAACACTCCCTTGCATTCAGACATGATGTCCCCCCTGTTCTCCATATCCCAGCGTCCTGACGCTTTCAATTCGCCAGCCCCTACCGGAAGCCATCAGGATTATCATACTCCTACCCCTAGTCTCCTGGCGTGAACCCTGTGCCAGCCAATGTCCTGTGGCGTCTCTCGAGAGTAGTCATCATTGGCATGTTTAACTCATATATTAATTATATATTTTCTTCATACTAGTACAGACTATATATACAGCTTGCCATGGCACCCGATACACGCCTTGGCACATATCCATCATACCCCCATTTGTATAACTAATAAATCTCGTTAAACGTCCGCAAGTCGATACGGGTGTTGACGAGCCAGCGCCGGTCTCCCTGTGGAAGGAGAAGAGCCAGGCCGAGAATTGTCCGTATGTCAACAAATGTAAACTCTTGCGCATTTTCTCTCAGGTGAACCGTAACAAGATTGTGGATATCAGAGGGCCGGCTTGAGTGCAGAGGGCTCAACATCTGAACGCCTGCCAACCGCCGCACAGTGTCTTGGCTGCAGTCCCTGATTATAAAGAGCGCCACGAGCTTTCCCGGGAGACGACACCTCAGCACACAATGCATCTCCTCGCTTCCGGCCTGTACCCAAAACCAATCATTCCGACTTTCCTGATTCCGAAATCGGTGGGTTCCTGTGCATCGTGCCCGATGGATGTCGTAAACATCGGTTTCCTGGAATGCCAAAACCGGGATTTCGAGTGGGGTTAGTAGTTCAACAGGAAGTAGTGGGAGTATTGCTGGTTCTTCGGGAAGGCGGCGTGAAGTGGGCAGGTTGTGTCGGCTGTATCGAATCAATTCCAAACAGATCCGGTCAAGAGAGATTCCTAACACCTTGCAAAAATCAAGGACGTCTGACACGTCCTCACGACGACCTTTCAAGATCGGTCCACGATGTTACGTGGTAGGGTCGGCGTGAGTTATTCCGACAGCTAGGACCTGGATGGTAAATATATCGAAGAACTCGTTAACAAGACACAAGTAATGTAGGCTAGATATAATATTCACTTAGGTGTAGATAGTCGAAGTATTGGTAACGATATAAAAGTATAGATAACTTATTATATTGATAAGATCTCTTCTCCGTGCTTGTTGTGTCTAATAGCACCGAAGATTCTTCGATATTTATATTCCGCGTCTGAGCAATCGCGGTATACAGGCTAACTCTATACTAACTAAGTAGCTTGCCCGCAACTCTGCGAACCTCACCTGAGTGCGAACACTGGTAGACCCTGAAAACTCTCTACCACACCTTTTGCTCCCGTGGTCAACATATCGGTCTGCGCGTCTGTTATCCCTGATGGTGGGGAGACCACGTCAGGTGTCAGCTCATCCGTTTATCCGTTGACAACAATGGTTACGAATTATCTTGCCCCCGTGCTCACCGAGGGTAGTCTAACTCGCTGGAAGGAAGAGGGCGATTCTTCGTTGGTTGGTTCCGTCGAGAATTCGACAAGCCACTGCATGTCGTATTCTTGTCTTCCCGCACTATACGACTTGTACTCGGGATCGTACCTATAGGCTTTTTCCCTCGGACTCCATCTTTTACCAAATTGTCCTCTGTGGATGCACCCGATCCACTTATTGGGCATAGTTACCTCCTTCATACTCTACACGACTTGGTAGGTACGAGGGGACTAACCTTTGTGCAACACGTCCCGTTACCGTCGACCCACTCTTCGGACTGTCTGTCTTCAAGTGTCTGTAACCATATGCGCTGTCGTTCGATTCACCTGCTTCCACTTGCATAAGGTGTCCGAATGTCTCTCCTCATACACCCTGCGAACAGGATCCGGTCGGAGGGGCGGCCGCGACGTATACGGTGTTTTAAGATGTGTTCCCTTGCTAGTGGTCTTTGGTGTTGGGACGCAACTACCCAGGGGGCCAGTGATGACGCGCCGTCCCAACGCCGGGGCTGGAGCGGGGTGTTATCTTTTTCCTTTGAAGTTCGTATGCGTCAAGGTAGGGTAACTTAACCCTGTAAATCCTGACTGGGAGTCCGTGCGCCTAACACATGAGGGGCCGGCGTAGATACCGTATGTTAGGCGCACGGACTCCCCGTAAGGATTTACAGGGCAAAGTTACCCTACCCTGACGCACACCAACTTCGAAGGAAAAAGAGAACACCTCCCTCCAGCCCCGGCGTTGGGACGGCGCGTCATCTCTGGCCGCCGGGGTGGTTGCGTCCCAACACCAAAGACCACTAGCACGGGAACACATCTTATAACACCGTATATGTCGCGGCCGTCCGTCCGGCCGGATCCTGCTCGCAGGATATATGACGGGAGACCTCCGGGCACCTTATCCAGGTTGAGGCAGGTGAATCGGACGTTGGCGCATAAAGTTACAGACACTTGAAAACAGACAGTCGGAAGAGTAGGTCGAAGGTAACCGGACGTTTCGCACGAAAGTTAGTCCCCTCGTACCTACTAAGTCGTATAGAGTATGAAGGAGCTAACTATGCCCAGTAAGTGGATCGGGTGCATCCACTAAGGACAAGTTGGTAAAAGACAGTCCGAGTGAAGCAGCCCATAGGTACGATTCCCAGGACAAGTCGTGTAATGCAGGAAGACCAGAATACGAGATGCAGTCGCGTGTCGAATTCTGGACGGAACCAAGCAACGAAGAATGGCCATCTTCGGTCCAGCGAGTTAGACTACCCTCGGTGAGCACGGTGGCAAGATACTTCGTAACCATTGTTATTAATGGATAAACGGATGAGTTGACACCTGACGTGGTCTCCAGACCCTCAGGGATAACCGACACGCAGACCGATAAGTTGACCATGGGAGCAAAAAGGTGTGGTAGAGAGTTTTCAGGGTCTACGAGTGTTCGCACTCAGGTGGAGTTCGCAGAGTTGCGGGCAAAGTACTTAGTTAGTATAGAGTTAGCCTGTATACCGCGCTTGCTCAGACGCGGAATATAAATATCGAAGCATCTTCGCTGCTATTAGATACAACAAGCACAGAGAAGAGATCTTATCAATATAATAAGTTATCTACACTTTTATATCGTTACCAATTCTTCGACCATCTACACCAAAGTGAATATTATATCTAGCCTACATTACTCGTGTCTCGTTAACGAGTTCTCCGATATAATTACGATCCTGGTCCTAGCTGTCGGAATACCTCACGCCGAAGCTACCACCTAACACCGTACACCTTGTTTTATCTAAATAGCCCAGGACGTCGTCACCGAGATTGGCTTCGAGACGTCGTAGCGAATTCATGTTTAAAAGTCTCATTCGGATTGCATGCTGACGACCGTAGCGGTGAAGAATTTGTCGTTCGACATCGTTCTTATTCGAGCGTCTCCATCCATTCTTGATCTGTTCCTTATGCGCGAGCTCTCCGAACTCGGTGGAATACATTGGGATATTTCCAAACTGGCTTATATGATCAGAGAAGTGACTTAGTAGATGGATCATAACAAAGTTGAAATGGGATTCCGTATGGATCATGTCCATACCGAGCTCGTTCTCCTCATTCCGATCGTCTTCGAGGCGCCGGCGCCGCTTGGACGGTGCCACTCCCATGTTGCTCTATGCTCGCTGATGTCCTAGCTCCTTTCGCTGCTTGTCAACCTTGGCCCGTGTTCGTTTAGAAACTTGATGCTCCAAGAAGATATCTTTCATTCTGTGAAACTGGTCGCGATATTCCTCCATATAGGCTATCTTCTCGGAGGTGTGGCTTCGGTATTGCGCCATCATATTGCAGTCGACCAGTGCCCGGACACAGTCTTAAGCATGTTTGAAAGATATTACTTGCCGGCTGTCGGGCTGGCTCAGTGCTACGGCGAGAACCCCCAAAATACACCACCCAAGGTTCCTCATCTCGTTTCCTTGCCACTGCGTGACCTCGCGATAGGCCTTTTTGGGCACAAAAAACCCAGTCTATGGCGGTAGCGCCTTCCAGGTGTCGTCAAAGGCCTGGAGCCGGGCGTGTTTCTTGAGAAAGCCCGAGATCCAGTCCATCAAGTGCTTGAATAACCCAAGAT
>Ga0307509_10006628_pt1 | contig 15474 bp, 14 predicted proteins | sample 10_EM_MG_FD_202245 | JGI IMG/M metagenome (GOLD analysis project Ga0307509, IMG submission 202245) | Populus trichocarpa ectomycorrhiza microbial communities from riparian zone in the Pacific Northwest, United States - 10_EM | ecosystem: Host-associated > Plants > Roots > Unclassified | place...
GATTTAACCGAGGTTTATGAGGGTATGGATAACCCATACATCAACTGGAGTTTGATAATTTTGCCCCCCATCCCTCACATGCCTCATGAGGTATAGGGGGCAAATGTGTACTTTTGCTGATGTAGCATGTCTGCAAGCCGGATTTGGTTTTCTTTCACCAGGTTTGGTGCCTGGAATTGAACACTGAGTAAGAAATCTTTGACCCTGAGGCCACAAACCATGTTCCTCCAGGACAACTTTTAGTCCCTTCAGGCGGCCATCTGGTAGCATCATGGATTGCGCACCGATACTATGAGGATCATCAGGATGGATATAATATCCATCGCGCATGGGTAGAGTGTTTTTCCCACCAGGTGTAAGGTTCATGTTTGCAACTTGAAGAGCATCGGGAGCATACTTCTGATGGATTTTGGCATTATCAAATGCCCACAACCCTTGACACCCTGGGTAGGCAGCTTCGAATGCTGGAATCGCTTTCTCCTTTAGCTGTTCCAATAATAGGTCTCCTGTCCACCAGACATCTCCTCCACACTTCAATACCTCACTGACATTTCCACCTCCAAGTCGGCCAACCGGAGTGAGGAAACCTGACACATGAAGGCCGTGCCCGTGTCCTTTCTTCCGAATTGGTGCTCTATCCTCATGAATCCAGATCTTCTTGCGTCCATCATTTGAGTGGAATGTGCATTCGTCATGGGTAATGAAAACAATAGGGGGAGAGTTGGGAGGATAAGACTTTTCAATAATCTCCAGATTGGCATCCCATTCCATCATCTGTGATTGTAGGGATTGCAATCTAGGAAGAAAGATAGTGTTGCGATATTCCTTAACATCTTCACGCTCATGCCCATCTTTGTATATGCCTTTTTTTACTTCCTTCCAATTCCATCCAGACTTCAAGAGCCAAGCTCTGGCTGAGCGGCTTGTAAGTGCTTTCTTAATTCGTCTATGCACCCCAGCGATTGAAATAATAGGCAAAGGACCCTCCTCTGCTGGGTTTTGGTGCTGGTCGATGTATGTTTCGCTCCAGTAATTGGTAACTGCTTGTGTAAGCCCGGCCGAATCCATTGCTTTCAAGAAAGAGAAGTTAGTTAGTTTTCTTCAGATTTCCAAGTAACTATCCAAATTAATTAGAAAAACATACCTTCCCCAGGTACTGACATGTATTCCCGCATTGCCAGCATAGTTCCTTCATCCGATAACCAGCTTGTGACCTTTGCATGTCTACCTTGCTTCGGAGCAGGGAGTTTGCCGCATCGAACATAATCTACCTCCTGGTTGAGGATTCTTTTCATTACCCACACACCCCATCCACCAGACCTGGCAACCAGCATGGCCAATTGCTTTCTCGTTTTTCGAAGGGTAATTGGATCTGTTGCCTTGCGTTGTAATTCCGCCAACTTCCACCGCCTTTCAGCTTTAAGCTGTAGCTTCAGAAATGCATACAGCTGAACATTCCAATCTAGTGGCAAATTCATACTGAGAGCACCTCGTTGGCCACGCTGTAGTGCCTTCATCTTCTGCTTCAACCTTTTCAATGCACCTTCCAGAATTTCCTCCTTCATTATTCGCAATGGTCCTGCCAAACGAGGCCAGCTGGCCGTTGCCTGCTTTTGCTTCTCATTATTCTATTGCCTGAAAGTTAGTCTAACTTATTCTTTTCATTATTTGTCAAAGCCTCTTACCTGTATACCACTTGCTTCTGCTATTTGAGTGTGAAGTTTTGCTTGTTGAACCTTGGCGTAGTATCTGCGATTGCGCTCACTCTTACCAAGAGGTATTTCTTTGATATATCTGCTTCGTTCTCTCAGATGCTGGCGATATTTTCGTGTCCGCTCAGCTGAAGGTGTCTTTCAAGCCCATATATCATCTGAGCCTACTGCATCTTGGTTTTGGATTGATGACGACGCTTGACGTTCTTGCAGTTTCTTTAAACGGTGCTTTCGGACTCTCTCTCGATTCGACATTGGTGGAGCACGGGGCATGGTTGGGGGCGAATTCTTAGCCGCTCGATGCTTGCGTACACGTTCTCGTATTGCGGTACGCTTCTCTTTCTTCTGCCGCTCTGCTTCTGCAGCTTCATCCTCCATTCTCCTAGCCTAAGTTGGTTTTTTCCCTTTCTTTAATATTATTTTGGTCAGCAATTTGCCCTATGTATTAAATAAAAACTCTGCAGACAGAAAATACAAACTCGGAACAATTAGGAAATTGTGAAAGGTGTCGTAGGTATAGGGCTGGGAAGATTGGTTGGTGGATAATTAATCATAACCATAGTCGATGAATATTAAACTAAGTTATATTACAAGTGTGCTAGTTAGGGTTCTGAATATTGGGTGTAAGGGTAATGAGGTCTTGGCAGTGTTACACTTGGCGTTACAACAATTTTGTCACAATTTTTGTCTGAAAATTGGGGTTGAGTCTAGCCTTCCGGAACCATACAAGCCTAGCAAACCAAGGCCTACTTCAACCAAGAGTTCGGACACCATAATGCCGACCATGAATAAAGCCAGAAGCTTTCCGACCATCCAAACCCTAAGTGAGGTGCAAAACGTGTACAGGGTAAGAGGGAGAACTGAACTTCATAAGTGGGTATTAACGATGAATGAGAACAAGAACCCCGAGGAGGGGAGACCGACAGGCCTCAGAAGAGCAAGGTAGATGGCTTAATATCAACTCCTAGGCAGTAGCCATCCTGGGAGAAGAGAGGGGGGTGGGCAAAGTTGACAATGATTTCTTGTGGTGTTGAGATTTGAATTGCCAGAGGTGGAGAGCAGATGGTTCGTGCGGATCTCATGGTCTGTTCCTTTTTTTCTTCTTTTTTCTTTCTTTTTCTTTATATCATGTATTCATTGTTAAGGTACAAGAACTCGCATACAGCCCTAGTTATAGTGTAAAGAAAACCTTAATCCCAAACGAACTGCCCGCTTCACCTCTTGATGGGAATAATCAAACACCCTGAATCTATAGGAAAAATCCCCTTCGCCTAGCACCTAAGATACTAATACACTAGACACGTAAGAAAACAATTCATAGAAACGTACAGGAGAGAAACCTAAACACTTCCACAGGATCCCCTAAAACTAAAGAAGGGATAGATTCGCGAAGGCCCGACAGGGCCCGAGTTGAAGGATTGCGTGATCGTGTAGTGAGGGGAAAACCACTGGCTTGTGGGCCGACATTTGTGACCATAGCCATACCGTCCTGCCGGTAATTACATTGATCCAAGGTGTTGATAATAGTCAAAGAGTCAGTGCAATATTACGACTGGGTGTAACCGAGGAGGGGTCCGACGATTAGGGAGGACGAGGAGGCAGTAAGGTGCTTGCTTCTGTACCAGGAATGGTGCGAGCAGACAGAACCGGTAGGTGGGTGAAGGAAAATCGTGAACAGGCTGGCCACAACTGACAAACAGGCATAGCAAGGTCCTTTGGGACGACGACAAAACCAAGGCGGGACGGAGATGATACTAACCGAGGGTTTTCCTATCAGAGGTACAAGCCAAGCAACCCGTGACCTACTTCAACCCTCTGTTTAGCACCGTAATGCCGACCGTGAATGAAGCGAGAAGCTTTCCGACAGTACAAAATGCTAAGCGAGGTGCAATGCAAGTGCGGGGCAAGGGGGAGAACTGAATATTATGAGCAAGTCAACAAGGAACAAGAACGAGAACCCCAAGGAGGGGAGGCTGACATGCCTGAGAAGAGGAGGGAAGGTGGCTTAAGGTCAACTCCTAGGCAGTAGCCATCATGGGAGAACTTGAAGAGAGATGTGTGGGGGAAAGTGACGATGATTTCTCGTGATGTTGAGATTTCAATCGCTGGAGGTGGAGAGGAGAGGAGATTATTCGTGCTTATTTCTTGGTCCCCTATTATTATTTTTGTAATCATGCATTCATTGTTTTAGGTACAAAAAGCCTCATGCAGCGTGAGCTATGGAGAGAACAAAACCTATATGTGACAACCACTGCCCGCTTCACCTCTTCATGGGAAAAATCAAACACCCCGAAACAATAGCAAAAGCCCCTCTCGCCTTGCACCTAAGATACTAATACCCCAGAGACATAAGAAAACAATTCATAGAGACGTACAGGAGAGAAACCCAAACCCTTCCGCAGGCTCCCCAAATGAAAGGGAAGGATTCGCTAAAGCCCCACTGGGCTTGAGGGTGATGATATTGATCGCCGTGATGGAAGAAAACAACAGAACTCGTGGGCCGATACCGAACCATAAACATACTGTAGCGCCGGTAAATTTCATTGATTCAAGGCGTTGGCAGCAGGCGCGGAGACAGTACAATACCATGACTGGGTGTAAGCGAGGGATCCGACGATCACGGGAGATGAGGGGCAGTAATCTTCCAGCTGCTTGTAGCAGTAACGGTGGCAGCGGACCAGACAGGGAGGTGGGGGGACGAAGGATAGCGAGTGGGCTAGCCACAACCAACAAACAGGCCAGAGCAAGGGCCGTTGGGATGACGATGAGTAGGGCGGGACCGAGATGTTACTGACCGAAGCTTTGCCCATCAGGGGTACAAGCCCGGCAAGCCGAGGCCTACTTCGACCAAGAGTCCGGACACAGTAACGCCGACTGTGAACCAAGCCAGAAGCTTTCCGACCGTGCAAACGTTAAGTGAGGTGGAAAAACACGTGGAGGGTAAGGAGCAGGAGCGAACTTCATGAGCGGGTGTCAACGAGGAACGAGAATGAGAACCCCGAGGAGGGGAGGCTGATAGGCCTCAGCACAGGAGGGAAGGTGGCTTAAAGACAACTCCTAGGTAGTAGCTATCGTGGGAGAAGAGAGGTGGGTGAGGAAAATGAGGATGATGTGCCGTGGTATTGAGATTTCAATTGCCGTAGGTGTAGGAGAGAAGGTTCGGGTCCTATGTCTTGGTCGTTTCTTTCTTTTTTGTAATTATGCATTCATTGTTTTAGGTACAAAAAGCCTCATGCAGCGCGAGCTATGGAGAAAACAAAACCCATAAATCTAAAAGTCCAACTGCCTGCTTCACCTCATCATGGGAAAAAATCAACACCCCCAAGACCATAGGAAAAGCCCCCCTCGCCTAGCGCCTAAGATACTAATACCCCAGATAGGTAGGGAAACAATTCATAGAAACGTACAGGAGAGAGTGCAATAGCACTGCTGGGCATAACTGAGGAGATCCGATGATCGGGGTGGATAGAGAGGCAGGAAGGTGCCAGCTTCTGTAGCAGTAATGGTGCAAGCGGACAGAACTGGGTGGTGGTGAGAGGAAGGATCGCGAACGGGCTAGCCACAACCGACAAACGGGCCATGGCAAGGGCTTTTGAGACAACGACGAGGACTGAGGCGGGACCGTGATGTTACTGACCGAAGCTTTCCCCATCAGAGATACAAGCCCAGCAAGCTGAGGCCAACTTTGACCGAGAGTACGACACCGTAACGCCGACCGTGAACGAAGCCAGAAGCTTTGCGACTATGCAAACGCCAAGCGAGATGCAAAACGCGTGCGGGGTTGAAAGGAGAACCGAACTTTATAAGCGTGTGAATTATGAATGAGGAGGGGGAACCCCAAGGCTGGGGGGCCGACAGGCCCCCGAAGAGGAGGGAAGGTGGCATAACGTTAACCTCTAGGGAGTAGCCATCGTGGGAGAAGAGACGTGCGTGGGGGAAAGTCATGATGATTTCCCCTGCTGTTGAGATTTCAATCGCCGGAGGTGTAGGAGAGATGGTTCGTGTCATATCTTTTGCTCGAAACCAAGCTCCTTATATTCACATCTTCTAGCAACCCTAAACCTGGTAACTCATCACCTCTCGTCACACGAACACTATGACTAATAGCGAGTTATAGTCCAAAATTTATCAGCTGACTCTCATGAGTCTGCTGCGAAACATTGATTAACCAATCAAAACTCTTAAAATATGTTCTGTGCTCAAATGAGCAATATCCACAAAATATATGACTTATATTATAAGTCATGTCCCAAAATCACTACATCGTATGACATCACCATCCTGAGTCATACAAGAATCAACCAATCAAAATCTAACGATAACTAACAAATTTGAAGTCATGTAAAATCCTAAAAGTCAAATGCTGTCATAGTGTGAAACCAATGTACCTGATGACTAATGAATATTAATCATGTGAAATCAGAGTGGCTTAGTCATGATTTATGAGAGAATATTGTACTCTTTTCGTAGTTTTATAAAATTTAAGAATGTAGACAAATGCATTTTCCTATTTCTAAACCCAGTAAGTCCAATCCGCAACAGGTCTTTATTTGAACCATTTCGCACAATTCACCTGAGTATCAGCGTGGGAGCATCAGTGTGAAATACCAAGTCATTCGGTTGGGGATCAGGCCCTGTCAGCGGGTTGAGTTTAGGAATTAGGTCTGGGAACATCAGCAAAAAAACTCGATTTTGCATCCACACGCATCTGAATGCACCCTGTAGTGGAGTTTGCATCTGGTCAGCATCCTGTGCATCCCATGAATCCAGTTTTAAACTTCGGAAGCCAAAATGGACATGTAAATGTTGTCTGTTAGGGCTGAAAATTCATGTTTGTCTACGTAATTGTTAGATTAATCTTAAAATGAAACGGGTTTTTTGATTACATAACTTCAAAAAAATTGTCCCACTGAACGCAGCCAGAAGATGGAGGGTGCGCTGAAATGCAAATAACGCAAACTGATTTTTTTTGCTGATGAATAGTTTGATGTGTTCTAATCCAAGGTCTTCTATACCCAGCTTCCATCGTTCTTTCCCATTGGCTAAGCAATTCACAAGGTATCCTTGATGGGTGTTCTCATGAGCCTCTGAGTTGGCATGAGCCTGAGTCTCAAAAAGCCTGGTTGAGGCTTCAAGTTAGTGATCCTATCAAACGTGAGGTGTGACTATCTAACCCAACATATCTTCTTGTCTGCCTCTTCTGCTATCCAGAAGTCCTCCATGTCTTCCCTCTAATACGAGGTAGGCAATCCTGTTAATTTAATGCAAAATCAATAGAACGAGGCAAGGCGGACAAACCTGTCATCAAGGCGGAAGGATATAAGGAATTGAGTAACGCATACAACAATCTGTGTTCGGTAATGAATGTTGCAATAGTTCCAACCTCGCTCAAGTGGGTCTTGGTGGCATCGCGTTGCCCCATAAAGTGCAAGCAGGACAAGGATCTCTACCAGAGTTTGTGGTATACTAGGTGTCTTTAAAACTGTCATTGGGGACTAGGGCAGGTTGTAGAAAAAGGACAACAGTGGATGGAGGAGAGATTAGGCCGGGTTTTAAGTTAGCCGTAGTAGGGAAAGCAACCACTGTTAACCCTCAAATATTTAATAAATCTTACCTTGCCGCCTGTGCATTGCACCCTCACCTCAAGTACTATGACAGCTGGAATGAAATAAGATGGCTGTATGTTGAACCAGTTTATGCCAAGTGAGAACTAATCACATAAGGTATACATTTGCCAAACTGGCTATGCAGCCAAGGCTTCCTTGCCATGCGTGATGACACTTTTGCCTGAGTTTGACAAGTTTACACCTTATATGGTTAGTTGTCACTAGGCATAAACTACGTCAAAAATGGAGCCTTCGCATTTCAGTTTGGCCACTTCAGTACAGGGGGTTCCGGGTAAGGGAGATAAACATCGACCATGTCGCTTACAACCACAGTCATTGAAATTTCAACTTCAGTTGACTTGGCACATTTCTGGTTTTAACCAATCGGGATCCTTGGACCCCCTCTCACGACGCCTGCAACTCTTTAGCTTAAGAGCATGATCTAATTTTATAACTGGAAGTTATATTTATCTCTTTCATCTATTATTTTTACTCACTCATCTTCGGTTAACTGCCGAGTATCGGTTAAAATGGTTAAGAGAGGTTCTACTACATTTTCAGCAACCAAGGTTGCAAAGGGGGGTTGGTAGCTTTGGCTGCCTTACAACAAATTACGGACTTGGAGAAAGAAGTATTCAAGCTGTGGCATCATGTTTCTGTCTTATGGAAGAGGAATTACATGTTGCAAAAAGAGGTGGATGGGGGAAGGAAGAACGTGGAGCTGGAGAGTCTGAGGTGGCGACGCCCAGGAGGCGTGATGAGCTTGAGCTGCAAGTGGTGGGTAAGCCTTTGGAACAGATAAGTCAGATAATTGTGGCCGAGGGTGAGGAGGATGTTTGGGTAGTGTGGGTGGTTGATGATAAGGTAGGACCTTCAGTAGTTTCTTATCCAGTATCAGAGGGTAAGAGGAGAAGGGTGAATTACTCGAGTGCGGAGGATGGGAGTAAGGTTGGTGAAGGGAGTGTTAGAGGTCTTGTCCATTTAAGACTGAGAGGAGAGACTCTATCAGGGCTGAGGTTGGAAGGTTTGAGGGGTAGAGGTGAAAGGGACTGGGGGCCAAGGGTGCTGGCAGACTTGTTCATGAAGAGGGTGTACAGGTTTGTCGATAGAGAATTGCTAGGTCCGCACAATGGGATTGTAGGGGATACCTTTCATACCAGAAGGGGTGGTGCCTGTGTGCAGGGTAGAGGTAATTTTGGTGGAGGGGTCGGTGGGGGTGGTAATAGGCCGTATTATTGAGAGTTGACCAGCATCACGAAGGGCTCAGGATTTGAAGGGGGCAGAGATCGAGGGCGCTACAGACACAGATGAATCGGCTCTGGGCTTGTGTGTAACATGACGGTTTGGCGATAGGTTGTTGATGGGTTGTGTGGAGGTAACTAGGGTGGCAAGATGAGATTGCGGCATGGAAAGTTGTCCTTTGTATAGGAGATGTAGAGCCCATGACTGTTGACTGGCTGCGACAACACTTTAGAGTAGCATATACGTTGCAAAATGGAACAAGTGTTTAAAAAAAGAGAGAGAAAAAAAGGAGTAAGGCAAACCTCTTCAGGTTTGTTCATAGTCTAATTGGCTAGTTGAGGGGTCAAACAGGCATTTTGTAGTCAAGATCGGCTGTTTCTAGGATTACACATATGTTATTTTGGCTAGCCTCAAGTTCGCCTCACTTACCCACAACCCCTGGTACCGCACACTGCCCAAGCCGGCTGCTGGTACTTGTGCAGCAAATCGGATATCGATTGCGGCACATGGTAGCTTCTGAATCCATGTGAAAAATTAGCTCAAGAGGTAATTATTTTTTCTATAGATTGCATTTTTCACAATCTATGGAGTGGGGGTCATCTCAGAGTGTTTTATCAGTGTGACAGGTGCAATCCATGGCAGGCCCTTAGTTATCCCGAGCCCAGGGCACAGATATGGGTGTTGGTACTGAAGGGGATACTGCATACAGCAATCGGTTAGAGTGTCAGGATTTTGTTGTCTCTTCTGGAACTAGACTCACTGTTACGAGTGTCGGGTGTTTCTTCTCCCAATTCTCTATTGCCCCCTTCCTCCCCGATCCAGTACTACAGCATCTTGATCCTTCATGTCAAGAAAGAAAAACAGAAAAAGTTCTGAATCTGGCCAGCAACCAACTTCCCCCAAAGGGTCACAGATGGCACCTGGCAAGAACAAACAACCACTCTCTCTTAAGGATATTTAGGATGAAGTAACCTCCTTCCACAAACACTAGTGCTGGATTTGGTCTATGCTCAGTATAGTTTGTGGTGATCTCTATGCCAGCCATAGAAATGTGCTGTCTACATCCTATTCAACCTATCCTTCCCCTACAGAGCTGTAACAAACACATTTTCATTGGTGTTTTCGTTAAATGGGGAACGACTATGGGTAGTGCATATCAATATCGTTGACCATCATCATAGTCTTGTGAGAGGTAACACTTAACATTATAAGACCGAGAGGTACAAAGTCCAATGGCTAGAGGACTAGGGGCTTGCATTCAAGCCATCAAGGTTTGCATAAGAAGTGGAGTAATAGAGTCGTATATCTTGTACCATGGGAAGATCACTGTCAAAGGGCTTGGCCCGTGCTCCAGTATCTAAGTGTTGTATTACTTAGATGATTGCATGAAGATACTATCTCTTGGTCGGAACCAAGCTCCTTTTCTAGGCATCTTCCCACAACCCTAACCCTGGAGACTCATCACCTGGTGCTATATAAACCCCATGACTCATAGTGAGTCATAGCGCGAAACTCATCACCTGACTTGCCCGAGTCAACTACCCACGTAGATCTTTTAACCAATCAAAACTCATAAACCAAATCATGTGCTCAAGTGAGTCACATGCGTGAAACCCATGACTCATAATGTGAGTCATGTGCGAAAGTTATTACCTCATATGAGATCACAATCATGCGCCATGAAACCATCAACTAATCATAATATAACGATGACTTGCAAGTGCTCAGTCATGTGAGAACTATGAGTCAAATAACGTCATAGTGTAAAACATAAACACGGGATAAGTAATAACTGATTAGTCAGGTGAAAACATTTTTGGCTAAGTCAGAATTTGTGACAAGAGCCCGCGATCTTGAAGTCTAGCTGGCCTGACAGGTTGGATGTGAATGCATTTCGCAGACTGTTGTTTTTCAGCCTGGATCCGCCTGATATAAGTCTCCCCAAGCAACAAATGATGAGTCAGTTAATCCAGTGAATATTAAGAATACCTAGCATGTGATGAAATATTGGTAGACAAGTTAGTGAAACCGAATGGACAAAAGTGTATACCCGAAATTGCCTAGTCGCCCCTCTATCTGCTGGTATAGACCTATCTCCGGCCAGCATTTGCATTTCCCCAATTCCTCGATGCGGTGGCTCGCTATAGCTTGCCTGTCCAAGTAAATTTCACTTCTCAGGGAATATATGTGCCTGAGAATGTTGGTTTGACAATCCTCTCATTCTGCTTTGACCCTGCCAGTGTTGTCTCGCCCCCAAAAGCTAACCTGACTAAGACCGGGGCGCTACCGTCTTCCAAATGCCTCCAGGTTGTAAGAACTTGAATGTGGGGGCACTGAAACCGAGACATTCCCGTGGGTGTTTCATTAAACGGGGAACGACGAATCGTAGTATGTATTGATATTGTTGACTATCATTATAGTCTCATTGGAGGAAAGTCTTCTCATTATAAGACCGAGAGGTACAAAGTCCAATCGCAAGAGGACTAGGTGCTCGGGTTCAAGCCGTGGAGATTTGTGTAAGAAGTAGAGAAATAAGGTCGTATATCTTGCACCACAGGAAGGTCACTGTCAAAGGGCTTGGCCCGTGCTCCAGTATCCAAGTGTTGTATTACTCAGATGGTTGTGTGAAGATCCTTTCTCTTGGTTGGAACCAAGCTACTTTCACAGGCATCTTCCCACAACCCTAACCCTGCAGACTGATCACCTCGCGCTACATAAACCTCTATGACTCATAGTGAGTCATAGCGCAAAACTCATCATCTGACTCGCCTGAGTCAACTACGTACATCTTTTAACAAATCAAAACTTATAAACCAAATTAGGTGCTCGAGTGAGTCACATGCGTGAAACCCATGACTCATAATGTGAGTCATATGCGAAAGTCATTACACCATATGACGTCACAATCGTGAGCCATGAAACCATCAACTGATTATAACATAACGATGACTCGCAAGTGCACAGTCATGTGAGAACTATGATTCAAATAACTTCATAGCATAAAACATAAACAGAGGATGACTAATAACTGATTTGTCATGTGAAAACAATTTGGCTAAGTCAGAATTTGTGACAGGCACACTGACCTCCGACCACTATGAACTACGAGAGTTTCTACCCACGTTGTGCCAAAAGGCAAGGAAATCTGAAAAGGGGTAAGGTCCAATATGCGCCTGTTGGGCTTGAAGTTCGCAAATGCAAAATAGTGCTTCCACGCGAACACAAATTGCTCTACCTGCTAGCCCGTTGTATCGACTCAGTTCTTACCCTACGATGTCCAGAATTGATTGCGCAAAGCTTCATTCTCGCCAGATCCCTTCCAACCATTATTGACTGTCTAAATCTTGAGTTATAGCAATCCTTCTTACGTACCGAAAATGTATTAGGTACATTTATGACATTTGTGGAAGCCTTTCACAAAGCTTGCCATTGTCACAAATCGTGACTAAGCAAGGCAGATTTCACATGGCTAATACTTATTAGTCATAAGGTATATTGGATTTCACATCATGACATCATTTGACTCATAGTTCTCACATGACTGCGCACTTGCGAGTCATCATTATATTATAATTGATTGATTGTTTCATGACTCATGATTGTGATGTCATATAATGTGATGACTTTCGCACATGACTCATGTTATGAGTCATGGGTTACACGCATGTGACTCATTTGAGTACATAACTTGGTTTATGAGTTATGATTGGTTAACGGTATGTTGCGCAGTGACTCATACAAGTCATCTGATGGATTTCATGCTATGACTCATTGCGGGTCATAGAAGTTATGTTATGTGAGGTGATAAGTCACTAGGGTTTGGTTTGTGGGAAGATGCCTATATAATGTGCTTGGTTCCGCCCAAGAGATAGGATCTTCACACAACTATCTAAGTACTTTTCTATACTTAAGCTACAATACAATTATCTTTACTCTCTTTACACACACTCCCCCCCTACGAACGAACCCGCAGACTATTGTGATAGTCTCAATGCCGGGTTGCCCCAATATAGCACTATTGGAATAGTTCTATCAAGCATGACGATCCACCTGTCTTACTATCTGAGAAGATAGTTTCCTTCGAGGCATCGCTCAAAGACAAGCAAGCCAGTTCTGTACTCTCTGAAGAAATAGGACCTCCCTACTCCTTGGTACGAGAAGACGAGACTTGCTTACAAAGGAGACGATTCGCGTTGCCTGTTGCATATCTGCTCAACAATAGAAGTGTTACATTTGGTTGCATCATGCCACAACGCCCAACAGCAGCACGGCTCAACAAACTGTCGATCGGGAGATCGACATCACCAAAGGAGAAATCGACCCAGAGGACTAGGGGAAGCATTAGCTGAGTCTATTCAAGACTCGCAAGCTGCAAGCTCGGAGAAAGATAGTTCAAAGGAAGAATCAGACTCGGATAAGACAGACGCAGTACCTACAAGAAGAAACACACTAGCGTCCTCATTTAACCCCAATCCAGACACGACATGAGAGGAAGCATCCCCACCTCCGCTACCCAACTGCATGCCAGAACCAATACACCACATCATTGCCGCCTTAACCAGAGGCGCTGGGAATACAAGGAAACCTAAAATCAAGGAACCCTGGAGATTTCACTGTGAACGAGATCAACTCCGAGGATCGCTGGCCCAGCGGGCAGTCTACTTCAAGGGTGTGGGATAGGAATTCGAATACAACAACGACAAAATTGTCTACGCTCTAAGCCTCTTGAGGGGAGACGGGCTGAAATGGGCGACCCCCTGCATTGAAAGGTGATAAGACGTAACTTGGAGCAGCTGGAACAACTTCAAGGACGAATTGCAAGGACAGTTTGGCGAAATTGATGAACAAGGAGGGGCAAGGGCGAAGCTCATGAGGATAGTCCAAGGATCGAACGGGGCTACAGAATACTGGAACAAATACAGACTTGTCGCCAGTCAGACCGGGATGGACGGCGCAACCCTGACTTACCACCTAATGAAGGAATTCAAACCTGAGCTCCAAGATGTGTGAGGAATAGACGGATCAGACTCGCAAGACCCACTATTCGTCGCAAATTGTGCCATTAAAAAGGAAACCAAGATTGCGGCCATCAAGCACATGCCACACGGGGTAACCAACAGTGAATGAACAGCATCGGCAGGAACCTCAGGGAATCAAACTGGAACCTTTCGACCATAGAATGACAACCAAGGCGACCCAATGGAGTTGGATGCGACACAAAGAAGGCACGGATTCAACATCTCGGCCAACGAGTACCAACGAAGAATGAGAAGCCATCTGTGCCTCAATTGCGCCAAACCAGGACACCGAGCTGCAGTATGCCGAAGTCAGGCTAACAGCAAAGAAGGCGAGACATGAGAACCAAGAAACGACAACAAAAAGCCATGGAGGCCGCCAGGCAAAGCAAGAGAATTGGAGGTCGCAAGGGAAGCTGGAGAAGATACGGGAAACAACGAGAGTCCCCAGTAGGCAATAGTCTGAGGGCCAAAGCCAAACCAAAGCCTTTGAGATGAAGAACATTTACGCGGCACTGAACAATATGGAAACGCTGGACAACGAAAATGACTATATTATGGCCCAAATACGACTACACGGCACAAAGAGACAAGTCACCATCAAAGCAATAATCAACTCAGGTGCAACCGAGGACTGTATCGACAAAGGATTCTGCAGCAAATACAACATCAGGAGCACTCAAGCAAGAACGATATAAGATCTTTGCCTAGCGGATGGTCAGCCCAGTGCTATGGGACCAATTACCTGTAACTGGAGCACTCTGTAGGAAGACGGATCCTAAGATTGTGACTGAACTGAAGACTCAAAGTAGAAGTAAGGATCAAAATAAAGATAAAGATAATTCAAAGTAGAATCAAGCGGTAAAACTTAATATCTTTAAGCCTGAAAGCTTCAATCAATAAGTTCTCTTCGAGAATCATGGGTTATCAGAATAGGGTGTCTCTCGCTTTAGTTAAGTAGAATAATGTAAGGCCAGAGAACCACCGTCAACAATTCTGAGCTTTTGCGAGCACCCGGTCCAGCTCAGGGCTGTCCAACTCACCTGCCTAGAGTGAGCTAACACTCGGAGAGAGTCGGACCGCACGGATATTAACTATCTCCACAAATAGGAAGTGCTCTAAGTGATATCTCTCCCACTAAATCTGCATGAGCGAAAGCTCTGTCCTATCTGTAGCATATCAGTGTCCGACCGACATGCCAACTGTAGAGATAATATCTATTGGGACTGACTAGCCTAGCGGTGGTTTCGTCTATACCAGCTACGCAGTCCATCGGCAAATCTACTTGGCTATACTAAGCTGCTAAACCTGACTGCATGCTCCCATTATAAGAAATCTCCTGCTGCTTGACTGCATGGGCGCTACCCACAGTTAACCATTCGGGACCCCCTTAAATCGTGACAAGACTCACACTTCTAGAGTCCACTAATAACCCATGGTAATACTACAGTTCGCGGGGTAGCCTGGGACTGGCTTTGGGATGGTTGTCCTGGAAGCATTGTAGCTTCCCAGGTTAGCCCCAAGCCCTCTACTGTTAACCATCCAACTACCCGGAGGTCAAAGTATGCCTGTAGGTGGTTCCCAGGTGTTATCCAGGTGGCGCCCCAGGAGGCAGTTACCTAGTTCGTTACGGGGCGGAGCGGGGCGGGTTTTCACTTTGTGACCCCGCCGTTACTCCGGCCCGGGGTCAACTCTTTGCCGTTCCTCCCCGCCCCGTATGACACGGGGCCCTGGCCGGGCTGTGGGGCGGGGCGGGTATTTTACGTTCCCCACTGATTGCCTAGACGGCCCCCGTCTTCTCGTCCCCCACTCTTGCCCCTGTGCGGGGCCCCACTTATTCCTACGAGTGATATTCTCTGACTAAACAAATGGCAGGTTGAAATCTAAGGGGTGTTTGGC
>Ga0307509_10006629_pt1 | contig 15473 bp, 12 predicted proteins | sample 10_EM_MG_FD_202245 | JGI IMG/M metagenome (GOLD analysis project Ga0307509, IMG submission 202245) | Populus trichocarpa ectomycorrhiza microbial communities from riparian zone in the Pacific Northwest, United States - 10_EM | ecosystem: Host-associated > Plants > Roots > Unclassified | place...
CTGACCAGTACTCGTTTGGCACTATTCTGAGCACTACACCGCTTCTGAAGCACGAAGTTGTTCCTATCACGATTACCCAAATAAGCTATCTCAGCAGTGAAGGGGATATCGGTACCACCCTTCATGTTCATCATATGCTTCTTACATCATAGTTGTCACAATTATTCCTAACTTTGCTCTCTTTTTAGTTACTTCACCAACCGATCACTTCCACTACCAGCTGTGCCCGTACTTAGCGCGAGGTCCTGAATACAGACGAAGGGATATGACTTTGCTTGGGAGAGGAAGTACGCTAGGCTTGTGTGAAATGGTGGGCGGGGATGAGTCACGTTTACTACAGGGGTGGCTGTTCCTTAGTCTTGGCGGAAAAAGAAGGTGGCGAGTGGATGTATGATAAAGCGATGATCTTCCACTTCTCTCTCGTTTCCTTCCACCACGGACGAAGGAAAATTTGGGACAGCGGATACCAAGAAAGGGGTCTTAGATAGCCGGGCAACCGGGTAAGGTTGGACTTTCTTTTCGCTTAAATCTTCCTTCTATTTTTGAGTTTGGCTTGGGTGAAGGTTTGCAGATTAGCTTAGGAGAGCTAAATTGATTGTCGATTGTCTGACTTGTTTTATCAGACAGGTTTTCTCATCCGTGAGAGTTGTGGTTTCCTCCGGTTTTGAAAAGTAGCTACGCTATCCCTGTTTTCTTCGTTTCATTACTCCCCCACTTTGGGTGGCTGTGACCTTCCCTGATTGAGCTAGAGCATCGGCAACGCAAGTGATCTCCAGAAATCCCAGATGAAGCCGAATTCACCCCCAAGAGGGAACGGTAGCTCTTCCGTGAACTCACAAATTAGAAATCTAACCCAATTCTTACTGCAGTCTATCACATTAAATCGTAGCGGACTATGACCGATATAGCCGAGAGTCGTGGGAAAAATTGGAGTTCAAACTGGCTGTTTGGCAACCGTAACCATAGACCAACTTTTAGAATTCTAAGAGAGAATGACTATACCCATAACTATGAAACTTATTACAATACATGTTCACATACTCTCCGGAGTGAACTCTCGCCTTCTGCCATTATCCGAGAATGGATCTCGCCGCTGAGGAGCAATGGGTTGAGAAAGCGGGGGTGTTATCGTACTTCGTGGTGTGCTAGCTCATAAATCTGAACTCCACTTTTTCCCACGACCGGGCGTCTCTAAAATCCACGGCTGAGAAGGAATGAGGGACGGAAATCCTGCGTGTGGGTAGTGATCACTATCGACTGATTTCTTTCCGGCACTTTTTCTCGTTTCCCGAGCTTGAATGTGTTGATAACTAACAACTACTGGATTAGGGAAGACTTCTACATGGATAACCCTCCGTACATGCGTCTAAGTCCCTGCGAGCTCATACAGGCCCACCGTTCTGTTCTGCCCCATATGCGCCCTCCCTCGATGCTCCTAATTCTGCGATGTTCTACTGCCGGGGTTATTATACCATCAGACCCATGGCCTCCGTTCCTACTCTTTCGATTTCCTTATCATTTTCCTCCTTGCACTACCGTTGCCCCTTCCAGCTGGGCTTCTTGTTGAAATTCACGAAGCTTCCATACCCAGGGGATAGGCGGAACACTGATGGGACATGGTTGAGAGGAATTGTGTTTGCTAACGGTTGCACGATTGACTAGTATGGTATCAGAAGAGTGACGGATTGTTTGGTTGCGACGTCGGCTAGGGCAGGGACGCTTAGGATGTTTTAGGGGTTGGCACTAGGGCAGACTAGAGGTTAGTGATTAAGGTGTGCTAGGAGTTGGAACGTATCAGTGCCACACTATGATAGTTAGGAAACGGACCGTTGTGTCAGGACTGCGAAGGATCGCAGAAGATGGGAGAAATAGTGTAAGAGAACGGAACTCAAGGGATGGAATTAGGGAGAAGAAGTTTCGGGAAACTTCTCAGGAGTTGGGTGGATGGCGCAAAGATGGGAGGAAAGGGTTGTGAGTGTTGCGGACGAAGAGTCTTCCTGTCTAAGTCAAGTTTGTCATATAGGACACGCCCGGAGACGTAGAAAGAGCAAGAATCCTAATACACTCTCTAGCTAACATAGCCTTATTTTATTACTTCTATTGTCCCTCCCTATCTGACCCCCGTGATGGAGGTCGCAAGACTGCGTGCTCATAGTGCTACATCATATCATCTCACAAAAATAAAGAGAAAGAGACAGAAACTCCAGCAACCCATCCCCCTCCGATCGGGTGGGCTATTAGGTCAACCGGTACGGCGCGTCGGGTTTCATGGTTACTCCCTCTTCCCTCAACCTTGTGACTGTGTCCTAGAGATGGGATTTAAGGGGCTTCCACTTGTGCTTTTTGGTGATAAATTCAAAGAATGATTGGGGGGGGGAACTCTAGTATTGTTGCGTGACTCCTTTTGGAAGTAGTCCGGAGATCATCTCTCTTATCCATCTGGTGGCTCATGCAGTTGTGTCAGATTTTATAGCGGCTTCTTCTGGAAGAGAACAATATCCTCTTCGTATGGTACCCGCTATAGTGTGCCTTCTTGGTGGTTTCTCGGTTGGCGTGCTCCGTGCTATCATGTCGACCATTAGGTGGGTGAGATATTCCAAAGTGAGAGAGTGGGCAGCACTGGATAATTACGCGGCAGCCTGGGAGAATATACGTGGGACTTGGGGACAACGTTGAGGGGTATGGGATGTAGCTTTTCTTGTAAATCCCCGGCGCTCTCCGGATTCCAACACCTAAGTTACAACTCCTCGGCGTAGAAGGTGCTAGAAGGATCGGAGAATTCCATGTGGCCTGATACACGGTGATTGTTGCGAGAAGAGGGGTTGATGATTCGCCAAGCGGGGTAGAAAAGAGGGGAAAGCGGGGTAGTTGTCACAGCTTGAGAACTTATCGAAATAGGGTGATACTGTTGAGCAGAGGCGTGGAAGACTGAAGATTGATCCTGTATTTAAAGACTCCCCTCTGCCTTTTGTTGTAGAAGGTGAGGTCAAGAGGAAAGGTATAAGTTAGTTTTTGATACAGTCTTTTGCATCCCCGAGCACTCCTCTTTGTCAACTCTGCACCTGCCATTCGCCAAATTTTGAGAGCTTTTGCAACTTCGTTCGCTATCATCTAAAACTAACCCAACCGTGATGGTAGGTACACATGTAAAATACAAATATCATATCCTGATCCTTCAATTGCTCAACCCAACTAGCTTCGTATCTTTCCAGGTATCTCCTATTTCCTCCGTGGGCTCCTTTAATGACAAGAGAAAGGCATGTCGGAAAAATGGTCTCCCTAAACGAGGAAACTACCAAATGAATCCAGAACGTCGGCGGATCTGCAACACTCCTGAAAGATCTTTTACATTTCCGTGGCTTCTAGAATCATTTACTTCCCCCCGCCAAAATTGATATGTGACATAAGAAGCCTCTCTGCTATGCTCCGGCAACCTTCTCTACTCACATCTATAGCGGGGGCTAGCTCTTGGGTAACTTATCGGCTACGCGTAATACTGAATCACTAATTGGGCAACAACACCTCTGGCAACGGGTGCCCAATTGTGGGTGAGGTTGGGATAAAATCCACGATTTCTTAATAATGCTTGGGCCACCACACGCCACTCCTCACCTATCTATGGGGTAAAATAAAAACACTCTATACAACTTATCCATGACTGAAGGGATTGTATCGCTTGGGGGGGGGGGGGGGGGGCCCAACAAAGAAAATGAGAACTATAGTGAAGGGAAATTGGATAGGGCAGAATGAAAACTGCAGGGGATAGACCGAACTTCCATATAATAATAAAGCCATGATATTTCTCACTAACCAGACCCTACTGCACTCTATAAGGAGGAACTCGTATCCTCACACGGCTAGGTTAGAGGTGGCGTCCCAGGCAGGTTTGGTAGCATATATATGCGCTCGCATAATAGGGGATTTCCCTTCGCTATAAATGATGATGTTCGGAGACAGCTTCGATGAGCAACGCCTTCGAAATAGTGGAGGGGAGGAGGAGATCTCTACCAGGTGGCGTCTTCTGGGCCTAGGGGTGTGCCATGGGCGGCCGCTTGGTGAAGCTTAAGAAGCTCAACAACCCCCTTATGGCCATTCTTTACTGCGCATATGACTGGTGTTCGGCCAGCATGATTTGTATTGTCGGGGTTAACCCGTTCCTTCTCGAGTAGTATTTTAACTATCCCCTCATGTCCATACCTGGCAGCACATGAAAGCGATGTGTCGCCGTGGTTATCCCGCTTATCGGGATTGACCTCTTCTCTCCCCAGCAGCATTTTCACCACATTCTCATACCCATACTGAGCAGCTAGCAAGAGCGGTGTGCTGCCGTGATGGTTTGGCTTGTCGGGGCTGACTGCTGCCTGCGCGAGTAGTATTTTTACGACTTTTTCGTGTCCACGGCGAGTGGCCTTCAGGAGCGCCGTGTCGCCGCGATTATCTTGCTTGTCGGGGTTCATCTCGCCCCGCTCGAGTAGAACTTTGACAACTCCTTCATGCCCACGCTGAGCGGCACTCTGGAGTGATGTTATGCCGTCATCATCAGGCTTCTCGGGGCTCACATCGCCCCGTTCGAGTAGTGCCCTCGCAACTCCTTCATACCCACGCCGAGCGGCTCTCTGGAGTGGTGTTAGGCCGTAGTTATCTAGCCTCTCAGGGTCCACATCGCCCCGCTCCAGTAGTACCTTCACGATTCCCTCATGCCCACGCCAAGCGGCATTCTGGAGTGGTGTTAGGCCGTCATCATCTAGCCTCTCGGGGTCCACATCGCCCCGCTCGAGTAGTACTTTCACAACTCCTTCATAACCACCCTGAGCGGCACTCTGGAGTGGTGTTAGGCCGCCATCATCTAGCTTCTCGGGATTCACATCGCCCCGCTCGAGTAGCACTTTCACAACTCCTTCATTCCCACCCCGAGCGGCTAGCATGAGCGGTGTGTTTCCGTAATTATCTGCTTTGTCGGGGTCGACTCCTGCCTGCTGGAGCAGTATTTCGGCAACTCCCTCATGTCCATTCCGGGCAGCCCATGCAAGCGGAGTGTGCCCCCAATAATCCTCATTGTTGATATCATAACTCTCCATCGCTATCAAAGCAACTACCCCCTCCGCGATTCCGAAAAACGATGCGCAGTGTAATCCACTGAATTGTAGACTCATGCCCAGCCTCCGATAATACAACACCCTCACTTGTGCTAGAAGTGATCTGGCAGATATGTGCCTATCATAATCCTGCAAAAGCTCCAGTGTGAGTGATCTTACACGGCTCGAAAAGCTCCCTTTCGCATGGACTCCCCAGTATCGGGAGCAATATTTTAGAAAGGGCGTTTCAAGGTTGAGGAGGCTGGGATCGGCGGAAAGGGCTTTGACTTTTCCAGAATTTAGATAAGTCAAGCAGATCTCTGCCATGGTCGAGTGGTGTCTCCCGAAGATATCCGGACGGGCGCAAAGATACTCTTTGAGAGTAAAATGGATGAGTCGCACAGTTGATGCCTCTTTATCTACGGTAATAAGCCCTTGACAGCAGCTCACTAATGTCGATATCGAGGGGAGGTTCTGGGGATTGAAATCCGTGGAACCAAGCTCGACTGCGAGGGCGTAGCAAAGCTCGTCTACCTTCAACGGCCGCTCCGCATGACTAATCCACATCAAAGCTCTCATCCCGAGACTGGATTTATCGCCGTCCTGCGCTCTTATCCGTTCAATAGTCGCATCATAAGCATCTCCTAACCCCAACCCATCAGTTATTTTGCACAGCCGTCCTCGTCTCCGATGAATCGTTGATTCTTGCAAGATTGATTCAATATTCAGGGAAACGAGTAGAAATCTAAGTATACCTATTAGCCAATAATTTGGAATGGGGGTTTGAGTGCCATTGACACCCTCTACGTACGTTTCGGATATACTTTCGGGCATCTTCTCCAGAATGTCTGCCTCTAGGCTCTCGTCCATGGCATCCGGCGTTTCGTCGTGGCTCAGTCTAAAACGAAGGTAACTGATGATATCGCCTTTGGTAGGACCTACAGATACACTTGCCACTCGTCCAGCCAGGTGCTTTGCAACTTCAGCCCGTATATGGGGTCTTCCGGTCACAAATACTCGAGCGCTCGGGGACTTCTCAAGAATTTCCTTCAACGAATCAAAAAGCCTAAATCGCTGCGCAGTCGTACATTCGTCAAGGGCGTCAATACACATATATGTGCGCTGTGAAGACATGACGAGTTGTAGCATCTTCACAATATCAACGAGTTGCGGTCTGCGCCCACTAACGGCCTCTTGCTGCTCTCTCATGGCCTTCAATATTTCCTCCGGAATCCTTCCAGTTCCGCTGACCATCTGCTTTAGTAAGGAGCCCAACATATTAGTCGCAGACTGCTCGTTTCGCGCCGCGAAGTCGAAATAAAAGCACGTAACGGAAGTGTTTTGTCCCCTAGTCTGATCGCACAGCGTGTCCACTACTAGCGAACTGTCATTGGCGTTTGTTAGTACAAGTTCGCTTCCCCCTTCCCCCTCCGGAGAATAACTCTTGTTACCTAATGAATGTCTTGCCGACCCCCGGATCCCCGTAGCAAAACAAAACCCCTTTATCACCCTGACCTTCTCCGTACCATCTTCTGAACTCCTCAGTTTGTATGAGCCGTGCCCCAACATTATTGACACGGCACTCTTGAATGTCCCGATGACGTAAGCCTGGATCCAGGGGTGATAACCAGGCTAGGAGTTGAGACCGATCATCGGCAACATTACAGTTGTTCCACACGTTATTATAGGAGTTCGTAGTATTGTGGCAGTTGGAACTACGATCGATGGTGAATCCGGACATTTTCGACTGTTTATTGCTTGCTGTGTTGAGACAGAGGAGTTGCTGAGTGTGATATTCCTGGCAACAGAAGAAGTGCGGGGCCTTGTTAAACAAAGGAGGTGGACTAGTGTTACACCAACTCTCTGATGGGAGCAACCACTCCATGATTCCTAACCGAACCCCACCCAACCAGAAACGTATAGTAGGAGTGCAAAATTAATAATTACACTTCTTCTCGTGGCCATTAAATGGGCATTGCAGGGCGAGGCGTCCTATGTGAGGGTTTTTACTCGCTGCAATATTACTCTAAAGAGCGAGACAAAGACAATGTCGCCAGTAGGATCATTTCGCGTCACTAGAGAATTAAGTCTATTAGGGCCCATTTACCTAACGGTCTACTTCTAAAGTTTGTGTGAAAAAACTAGACGGTGGCGTCTCAACCGGCACCATCGGATAGACGGTGCAAAAATACTTTTCGAAGTTTCTACCGTCCTAAATTCTTGTCGAAACGTGAGGGCGCTTCGGAGGTGCATTCTTCAATTCCACTAGACTGTAGACTGCACGCCACTAAAGGCAAACGCCGTCTGCTTGCCCACACAAGTCCAGCTGTCAAACCCCTTCTCAACGATCGGCACACCCTCGAGCTGCTAAACGGCCTCCTAACGTCTTACACCCCATAGCGAGCCAGCCACCCAAATACTAGCCACTATTTAAATCTGGACTGGGTTTAGCCAATCAGATTTCCTAAACTTGGAGATGGCTCGCTATGGCGCGGAAGACGTTATAGACAAACAAGATCTGCTCTGGTTGCGACCAAATTTCCTATGGCGACACAATCTAACACTACAAACAACCTTTTAGCAGAAACCACAAACGCCACCCGCAGTGATACCATCTTGGGTTTTGGGTTAAGATATCGCAAGATTTCTTACTTATTGTGACAGAAGTTCTCCCACTACATACATTGTTACTATGATCATATTTCAACATTACGTTCGCAAGCGGGGGTCACTGAGTTATCTTTCAGAAACCAGGAATCCTGGGGAAATTAACACTTGCCTCGCGCCAAGCGAACAACCTTGATACATTCAGTAAAAGGAATCCCGATAGTGTTCACAAGCGAGTCACCAAGCACTTCAAAGGATTGGAGAGCGATCATCCGCTGGTGGAAACCGCGCTCACTTTGAAACCAGGTTAGTGACGAACCGAGGTCAATTGCAAGTGATTTATAACCCTAGCCCTACCGAGTTACTTTTTTGCCCACTAAATACCCCTCATTATCATACTGAACTGCCTAGTTTCATCTCGGGTATGTTAAGGCTATATCGGTAATACATCACCGCGTACCAATACACCCAGCTTTAGGTGGCCGGAGCCTGCATTCATTGAGCCTCGGGGTCAGCTACGCAACTGAGCTCACGAAATACTAGCTGGTGCCGGGTTTGATAAAATTCTGGGTCGAAATACTGCTATCAAAAGAGAAGGCAGTGCGAAAAAAGAAAAAAAGGATATCAGAATGAGAACATATAATCAGGTGACCTGCACTTCTGACGATTGCGGGCTGTGGGGAGTCATTTAGATACAAAAATCAATGCCAACTATTCCTTCCGTTTCCTTAATATCATCACACCATTTCCTTACATTCCGATGCCATTTCCTTACTCCTTCTGTCCCTCATTTCTTCACCGCTATAACAATTCATCAACACCTCACCTTGCAATGGACATGTGCGCGTGGCTCCGGTGAACTATCCGATATCCTTCTAGTATATTCTAAGTGATTTGTAATAGCGGGGTAGTAGGAATAATGTCCGATGACCTGCAACGGGGTGAGTAGGTGGCTAACAACAGAATTCACCCTTAAGAGGGAACGGTAGCCATTCCGTAAATTCACGAATCAGAAATCTAACCCAATTCTCACAGGAGTCTATCACATTATATCACAGCGGGCAAGCGCCAAAATAATCGACCGTTGTGGGAAAAAAGTGGAGTTCACACTGGCCGTTCTGCAACTACAACCACAGACCAACCTCTGCTTTCTGAACGAGAATGACTACACTTATATCTATGAAACTTATTACAATACATGTTAACATACCCTTGGGAGTGGTTTACTCTCCTCCTCTGCCATCATCAGAACTAGGCTAGATCAAACAGAATTTCCACAGGCCGGGCCCGGCTTCCTTATGATGGAGCTAATGGAAAGCACACAAGATCAGTGTTCCCAACGGGCCAGGCCGCTGGCAGGCCACCCTGAAAGTTAGCCTGGGCCGGTCTAGGCCGAATTCGATCGGCCTACGAAAGCCTATGAAGCCTGATAGGCGCCTAGGCCCGGAGATTAGCGCCGAGGACAGATCGCCACAAGGGTATTTCCAACCCCCTCCCCTCTTTCGAGTTTGGAGCCTTTGATTTTCTTCCACTTTTATGGTTCCGGCCGTCTATACTGTGAACCTGAGAATTTGCAACAGGGGACGGCTTGGCATCAAAGATTATGTACATCGGTTCAACTCCTTTCAAGTTCATTGTTTTTAGAGTAATTGTCAAGCCACACTTTTATTTTATAATAATAATATACTTTATATAAATGAGATGAACCTGAACCTGTAGGAAATAAATTCCAATTAATTAATGACTTCACACATGTCTCAAAAAGCAAGTATTGAGTATTTTTTACATTTTTTGATAATGCCCCAAATATAGCCTTATTGTCCATGAATTATATGAGTACTTTTCTGCATTTCCAAATCAGCAAAGTGAGCATTGTTCAACAAAATGACACCACAACGCAAATGTGGAAGGCCGCCATCAGATACACCATCAAAATCTACTCTTCGAAGTCGTGCATATCGAGCCAGACAGCCCGTGGTATGTGTATCTAATAACAATCTATAAATATCAAGCAAGTGTGTACAAATTCTTACATGATTTTAGCAACAGCCTCAGAGTTCTCCAATACATGCAATCGAATCCCCCAATGCTCCCCCAGTTATTAATTCCAGCACCCTACCTTCACAACAATGGAGAGCATGTCAGCATCTTAAACCAACCCTTGAGGTACGAGCCTTACCTATGTCACAAAATCACAAACCTACTCCAATTACCAATGGCCACGAACTGCCCAGCGCCTTTCTCCCAGCCAAGCGAGAAGAGCCTGTATCGAATGAGGAAGAAAAGTCAGAATGCTTCTCTCAATGCCTACTCCAATGGCCTGTACGTGTTGGCTCACGATATGGTGCTTCATCTGAAAGGTTAGCAATTTTTCAAAAGGCAATGAAAGATATTAAAAAGGTTTTGTTTCCACGCTGGAGTTCAAAAATGTCAGTCCTCAGTGGTCCTGCCTTCCAGCAGTACTATAATGTGTTTTGCTTTCTGAAGTTGCAAGTATTTCAGGAAAAACAGGCCGTTTTACGACGAGGAATCAGCTTGCTAAGGTCCAGGAAAACCTTGGCTAAGCAAGTAGCCGATGGAAGCCAGTCGAGTTGGCGTAATATAAGACAGATGATGACAGATGAAGTCTCATGGGTACAATATCAGAGAATTGCCTTGGGCAAACAAGGTCAACACCAAAAGGTAGCCTGTATGTTGAATGATTAAAGTATTTTATTGGCTGTACAGAATATATTTCTAAGGCAGGTCAAGGTAAGTTCTTCTAAGTGGTAGAGAAGCTTGAGTAATAAGATATGCTAATCTTCGAAGATGTCGACTCCTACAAAATGGCACAGGTGATCAACCAGTCCTGGACCGAACCTGAGGACCTAGTCATTGGCCCAGCAGGTGGAAGGAATGTTCAACAGATAACACAAAGCGATCTCGAGTCGTACGGGTTGTCGGTGGCTCTCCAAACCTGGGTTCTTGTGAAAAGAGGTTAGGAAAGGGGTTTACCGTGATGGCCATGAGAGGGAGGATGTGATTGTCTATCGCAATGAGGTTTTCTTACCAACACTCAAATCACTGGCCTCGCAATTGATGGTCTAGGATGAGGAGCTAGTGCCACAGCCTACCATTGAAGTCTTAAATGAAGAGGTGCAGGCAGTGATTGTGGTTACACATGACGAGTGTACATTTAATGCCAATGATGGTCGAAGGTTTATCTGGACCCATGAGGAGCATAATCCAATTCGGAAGCAAGGTATAGGTCAGGGCTTGCTTGTATTAGAGCTTTTAACCCCAGTTCGTCAGCTTGGTAGAGGAAGCACTTGTGAAATCCTCAAGTGTGGTGGTGATGTCTGGTGGGATTGGACGAAGTTGTTATACCAAATCAAGACCAAGGCAATTCCTGTCTTTGAGGCTGAGTTCCCTGGCTGTCAGGCTTTGTTCATGCTTGACAACGCCACAAGCCACTGTAGGTATGCCAATGATGCTCTCTGAGTATCCAAGATGAATCTTGATGATGGAGGGAAGAATGCAAAGCCAATGTGAGATAGCTTTGTTCTTGATACATAGCATCAAAATGGTCATTGGTACCAATCGATGGTTACATCAAGTGGAGTTCCCAAAGGGCTTCAAACTGTATTGACCGAACGGGTTATGGCCAGCTAGTGGCTCAAGACTTCGAGCCTAATGCACAATTAAATCATCCTCTGGCAAGGTTAAGCCAAACACCCAATGTCCTAACGAAGGTAATTGTTGTGCTCGAGCTTTGCTTGCTTCTCAACCTGACTTTAAAGCTCAAAAACGAGAGTTGCAAGAAGCTATTGAAGCTGCTGGTTATCTGGTTCTCTTCTATCCACCGTCCCATTGCGAGTTGAACTTTATTGAATACTTTTGGGGAGCAGCTAAGCAGTATACTCGTGCTCACTGCGAGTATTCATTTCCATCATTAAAACGATTGGTTCCTGAGGTAATAGCACCGATCCCTAATCAATTAATTTGGAAGTTCTCAAATCGTGTAAAGAGAATCATTGATGCCTACAAGACAGGTGCAATTTATGGGTCGGAAGTATACAAATCTATTGTTTTTACAAAATATAAATCTCATAGGCGAGTCTCAGGTACTTAATGTATTCTAGCATTTATCAATACTGTATTATTAGCTTTCAATAAATAACTGTGGCTTGAGCATATCAAAAATAGCTATGAAGACAGGGAGAATTGAACTCAGGTTCACTTTTTGAATTTAGGGCTGAATGCCAAGCCGTCCCCTGTTGCAAATTCTCAGGTTCACAGTATAGCCGGCCAGAACCATACGTTCGGCTATTGTTTCATAATTAATCACACAACGACTGATACCGAAAGATCCACCCCCAGGGCCACCAGTACAGTCCTATCCTACCATCATCCTCTCCTATTTTTCCTCTTTAGCAAGAACTACTTTAAATTACCAAGAAAACTGCTGTATTTTAAATGTTATTTTACAAACCATTTACAGTTAATCCCGTATTGATACCTTCTATATAGTCATCATTCTACTGCACACAGTTGATACAAAACAACAGCAGCTCTTTTTCCACAATTAATTCAATTAATTAATTCACTATCTCTAGGTTCTCTTGTATTTTTTTCACTAATAAAGCGAAATTGTTCCTTTATTTTTAATCGTATTGGGTAATTGGGAAATATTTACCGTGAACTTTGCGGTTGACACTGAGTGGTGGCTCGCTATGAACGGGTTGGCCGGGGCCATACAAGCAGCGGGGAAAAAGCCTATATGGCCTATAGGCGGGCCCGGCCCGGCCAGGCTCAGGCTTAACCAGGCCTGCAGGCTCGGGCTAGGCTAGATCCGCGAGAATTTCGATAGGCCGGGCCCGGCTTCATTAAAGCCTGGCCTACCTGGCCCGTTGGGAACACTGCACAGGATGAGGGGAGTGAAAGAGCGATCACCACGGACAGTGAGCGGAGCAATCAAGGAAGAGCAGAAGGGTAGAATAGATGGCTGCTCTCTCTCTAGCTGCGGACAAGCCTGGAGATATATCTCCCCGTCTAACTAACAACAATAAAGCACTCCCGAAACCCAACGCAATCTAAAGAAAACACACGCAGCTCTGATCCCTCATGATCACAAACAATCTAACCTCGTCCTGATATCGCGACTCATGATCCTTGGTGATCCTAAAACCTCTCTCCTGCCGCCGGTGTGCCACCTCCCGTATATCTAGTCACAAAGGATATGAAAGAAACAACAAAACCAAATACCCGATACCTCATACCCTATGTCTAAACACATCAACGAACCCATAAAGGAAATATCCTATGCCTAGCGGCATAGGATGTAAGAACAACAACCTGTGGGAAAATACCTAACCGCTGGAAGAACAAGAAACCACCTGCCCTAAACCGCTTGTCCCCTAGCCGCATATCCGTATAAATGCATATCCGCACAACCCTCTAACCGCATGCCCTATTGGCAATCCAACACCTTAAAGCCTCGCCTACATGGCCAGTTGGGAACACTACTAATTTCCACCATTAGACTAAACTGGATCTTGACCGGACTGGCTGGTCCGGTTGCCATTCAGAATCCTGACAGGCAGAATTCCGATCCATCCTCCGCCATACCTTCCCATCATATCCGGAAATGTGTGCGAATCCTAATATCCAGCATACGAACCACGAATATTGGTTCCTCATCTTTCGATTGATAATCGCTGACAAAGGAGACTAGTAAAGGATGAATAACAGGATAAGTAAAGGTACAAAGGAAAGAGTCTTCTGTGAGGAGAGACCGCCGGTGATTTTCAACAGTTTCTTGATTCCTCTACAGTACTCTAGCCACCCCCCCATGTCCCCACCAGTAACATACGAGGGGGCTGTTCTGTCATAATCACCTGACTCATCAGGGCTGACCTGTTTCCACTAGAGTAGTATTTTCACCGCTCTCCCATGCCCATTCTCAGTGGCATACGAGAGCGCTGTTCTTCCCATATTGCATAGCTTATCTGGGTTAACATCTTCCCGCCGGGGTAGTATATCCAGCGTTCGCAAGCGGCCCACCTGGGATTCCCCGATGGTAAGCCGGCTTTGGGGCCTATCTAACTAGGCCTAGCCGCATTGCTGATATCTGGAGGCTTTCGAGTGATAGGGTGTGATACCGCTATAAAATAAAACGCAACGCCATTCACGAAATATTGTGATTGCCAACACACAACAGAGAGAAAGTTCCCCCCATTCAACTTGACCTCCTGCTTGCATGCTCTTGTTCAACAAACGAACCAACTAATTAGGGGCTAAGAGAGGCTTATATTTAAATCATCAGTAGTTCACCCATCCTTCCAGTGATCACTACACGCATCTCTTCTCTTTGGCAAATGTCCCCCCGGTGCCTTTCACAGACTGTGATGTTAACAAACGAAAGACCAAAGTTGTAGGAAACTCCCTCGTCTCTGATGGAGGTGGTATAGAAGTGTCCGCGCGGGTGTTGACAGGAGGGGTTACTGAGGTATATATTGTCTACCGAGGTTACTAGCTTACGGCGAGAGAATATACGTGAGACTTGGGGACGGTGTAAGAGGGGTACGAGATCCAACTGTCCAACTTCGCCCGCCACCATCCAAAACCAAACCAACGGTAATGGTAGGTGCATATACAAAACGCAAATAACATATTCTGCTCTTTCAATGGATCACCAAAACTAGCTCCGTATCTTTCCAAATATCTCCTATTTCCTCCGTGCGTTCCTTTAATGACAAGAGAAAGGCATATATGAAAAAATGGTCTCCCTAAACGAGGAAACTACCAAATCGATCCATCACGTCCGCGAATAATCTGCAACACTCGTGAAAGACCTGTTACATTTCCGCGGCTTCTGGAATCACTTGCACCCCCGCCAAAATTGATAGGTGACATAAGAAGGATCTATGCTAGGTTCCCGATGTTAAAGTTTTCACGTAGGTTCCATATCTACGACACAAACTACAACAAGGAACGTTTGACTTAGGAGAAGCTTGGTTTCGAGAGTGTGGGAGAAGATAGGAGTTGAAGTTGTAGTGCGTTTGGGTAAGCAGTTAAGTGCAGCGGAGATGTTTAGGATGATGCAGGAACTTGCGCTAGAGGTACTAAAGGTTTGGAACTAAGTGATGGAACGTACGAGTACCACACTACGAGGTTAGCGAAACAGATAAAAGTAGCAGAAACGTTTGGGAATGGAGGAACTCTGTAAGTAAACGAGACAGAGGTAAGGGATTAAGGGATGTCCTGTTTTGGAGGAAGTTTGAGGGTGTCAGGTGAAAGGAAGGAGACGGTGATCGATTGAGTGTGGAGAACTTGGACAAAGTTGAAGGAATGTTTTTCTGTGCAGGCAACTTTGTATATAGGACACCGCTGGCGATGTCGAAACAATAAGGACCAATACAGACTCTACCGATCATAGCTACGGCGGCCTATAGCGACAAAACCGCCACAACACACAAATCTTAAATCTTCAAAATCAAAAATGAAAAGTCCCTCAACCGTCAGAATTCCATAAGCAATAAACTTATTGGTAATGATCATCATTGGTATCATTGGGTATTGGTCAATGAACGATGGAAAATATGCAAAGACCAAGTGAAAAAGACATAAAAGAGATGTTGTAAATAGGAAAATCAACAAGGGTAAAAGACAGGCAAGGAAAAGTGATCGGATACGCATTATAGAAAAGAAACAAGGTAAAAGTAATAAATTACATCCAAGTATGAATGTGAAATTTAGGAATTTACGTGCTCAATTTCCTCCTCTCCGACAAGAGATAAAGTAGCCACCATT
>Ga0307509_10006630_pt1 | contig 15473 bp, 17 predicted proteins | sample 10_EM_MG_FD_202245 | JGI IMG/M metagenome (GOLD analysis project Ga0307509, IMG submission 202245) | Populus trichocarpa ectomycorrhiza microbial communities from riparian zone in the Pacific Northwest, United States - 10_EM | ecosystem: Host-associated > Plants > Roots > Unclassified | place...
TCAAGGGGCGGATCGATCGCGCGGTCGCGCAGGCGATCTCGGTGGCGGCGCAACCCGAGACCGACGGCGCGTGGACGGTCACGATGGCCGTGCCGATCGAGGCGCTGCGCCAGGCGCTCGAGGGCGGACCGCGCGAGGTCTCGGGGGATGATCCGAAGGCGCCGGCCGTGGTCATTGTCGACGGTGTGAAGGGGAAGCCCGCGATCGGGTGGGCGAAGGCGGCCGCGATCTGGGTCGTGGACGTCCCGGCGTGGGCGAAGGACGCGCCGCATATCCAGGCAGATGGAACAGTCGGAAACGCGGCGACGTTGTATGTCATCACCACGCCGTGACCGATTGGAGTGTACGACCCCGACTTGCTAGGCTACCGGCCGTGAGCCGCGGTGTCCTCCTCGTCATGATGCTGGCCTTCGCGAGCCATCGCGCCTACGCCGAGGACATCGTCGCGTACGAGGCCGAGGGCGACGCACCGAGCGCGGGCGCCGATGCGCGCACGGCCGCGCTCGACGACGCGTTCGCGCGGGCGGTCGGCAGCGCGCTCGGCGATCTGGTCGCCGGCGATCAGCGGACCGCACACAAGGGCGAGCTCGATCGAGAGATCGTCGGCCACGCGCGGCTGTGGATCGCGAAGTTCACGGTCACCAAGGACGAGACCGAGGACAACCGCCGCCAGCTCACGGTCTCGGTCCGGGTCGATCGCGACAAGCTGCGCGCCCGGCTGGACGAATTGAAGATCCAGACGAAGGACGTGACCGCGGCGCTGCCGGTCGAGGGTCAGAAGACGGTCGCGATCCTCCTCCGCGTCAGCTCGGCGAAGGGTACGCGCGCGAGCTTCGGCAAGGCCGCGGATCGCGAGGTGCTGGGCCTGTCGGGGCTCGCGACCTTGTTCCGCGGCGCCGGCATCGCGGTGAAGAAGACGGCCGACGCCGGGATCGAGCCGTCCGCCGAGGGAGACTATCCCGTCAACGACACCAACGCGGACGCGCTCGCGGAAGCGGCGAAGGCCGATCTGGTCGCGGTCGCCGGGGTCAGCGTCGGCGATGCAGTCGCGGTCCGCGGCCAACCGCAGCAGGCCGTGCTGGTGGCCGCGCACCTGAAGCTGATCGATCACCGCACGCACCAGGTGGTCGGGCAGGGGGTCGCGCTCGCCGCCGCGCCAGCCGGGGAGCCGCGCTACGCGATCGATCGCGCGCTCGCCGCCGCGGCCGCGGATGTCCTCCCGCCTGCGCCGAAGAAGCTCGCGCAGGCCGGGACGTTCACCGGCGACGACACGCCGTTCACCGAGCCCGGCGTCGTGCTCGTCAGGCTCGACGCGAAGACCCCGTTCGGCATGGTCCAGAGCGAGCAGAAGTACCTCGCAGGCGCGAAGGGCGTGAAGGCCGCGAGCCTGCGCCGGATGTCGCCGAACGGCTGGGTGATCGGCGTGACCACGAACGAGTCGATCGAGCGGGTCGCGCAGATCGCGAAGAAGCCGCCGGCGACCGACACGTCGGCGTCGGTGAAGATCGTCGGCGGGGTCGTCGAGGTCTCCCTCTCGGGGTCGCCGTGAGGGTCGCGCTGATCGTCGCCCTGGCCGCGTGTGGCGCGGCACCGCCGAAGAACCGGGTCAGCGCGAACGACGCGATCGTCTATCTGACGTCGAACCTGGCCGACGCCCAGGTGTACGTCGACGGCCGGTTCGTCGGGCCTATCAACCTCGTGAAGGCAGGGATCGCGCTCGATCCCGGCAAGCACCGGTTCGAGCTCCGCCACGACGACTACTTCTCGCGCTACGCCGAGCTCGACCTCCAGCGGTCCGAGAAGAAGAAGGTCGACCTCGACCTCGCGCCCGTCCTGCCATAGCGCCCTAATCGGCACAGCTCGTGGCAAGCTCGCCCGCGTGACGCCGCCGACGCAGAACGCTCAGGTGATCGGGATGCTCCGCGCGCTCCTGATCTGCGTGTTCGTCGTGCTCGGCTGGCTCGTGCTGAGCTACCTCGCGACCGTGCTCGCGCCGATCCTCGCGGCGCTCGGCATCGCCTACATGCTGAACCCGGTGCTCGACCGACTGGTCCACCGCGGCGTGCCGCGGATGCTCGGCGCGGCGCTGTTGCTCGTCGGCCTCGTCGCGATGATCGCCACCGCGATCACGCTGATGGCGCCGAAGATCGCGAACCAGCTCACCCAGTTCTTCGACGATCTGCCGCGGATGGTCGACAACTTGAACGTGTGGACCAAGGAGCACTTCAGCTTCGAGGTCCCGTCCGAATGGCGGGAGTTCGTGAAGACGGCGAAGCACTCGATCGGCGCGGGTCCGCTCGGCGAGCTGGCGACCGCGGCGCTCGGCGGGGTGTTCCACCTGCTCGGCATGCTCGCCGAGATGCTGCTCGTGCCGGTGTTCTCGTTCTACTTCCTCGTCGACTGGCCGAACCTCCTGCGCCGGTTCGAGCACGTGGTGCCGCCGCGCCGTCGCCACGAGGTCCGCGAGGTCGCGACCGAGATCGACGGCGTGATCAGCGGCTGGGTCCGCGGTCAGGCGATCGTGACGACGATCCTCGCGATCCTCTACGCGATCGGTTTCACGATCGTCGGGATGCCGCTGTCGCTGCCGATCGGGTTGCTCGTCGGCGCGCTGACCGTGATCCCGTTCGTCGGGACGTTCGTCGGCGCCGCGATCGCCGCGCTGGTCACGGTCGCCGACGGCGGCAGCATGCAGACGCTCGGCATGGTCGCGGGCGTGATCCTGTGCTTGCACCTGCTCGAGGCCGGTGTGCTGACGCCGAAGATCGTCGGCCACCGCGTCGGCCTGTCGGAGACCGGCGCGCTGTTCGCGGTCGTCGCCGGTGGCAAGCTGCTCGGCTTCGTCGGGGTCGTGCTCGCCGTGCCGATCGCGGCGACCGCCGCGGTGCTCGTGCGCTACGGCGTGCGCTACTACGAGCACACCGCATTCTTCGGACGCGAGTCCGATGCCGACGTCGTGATCACGCCGGCGATGGCGCTGATCATGCCGGGCGTGATGCCCGGCGCGAAGATCGTCGGCCATCCGGCGTCCGAGCAAGAGCCGGAGCCGGAGCCCGAGCTCGAGGGCGATCCACTCGCCGCGCCGATGTCGATCGACGAGTGGGGAATCGAGCCGGAGCTCGGCGCCGCGGGCGCGCCGATCAAGCCACCCGAGTGATCACTCGGCGGGCGCGACCGGCTTCGCGTCGTCGTACAGCTTCGCGAGACAGTCGAGCATGGCGCGCGCGATGTCCTGCTCGCGGCGCGTCGCGTGGACGTCGCCCTGCGGGACCCTCTTCATCGCCGTCTCGGCGCACGCGACGTCCTTGCACGCGCACACGTCCCTGCGGACAGCCTCGAGCTGCGAACGTTCGCGGTCGTCACAGCCGGCCAACGCGAGGAGAACCACCAACCAGCGCACGGCGAAGCCCGCGGAGCGGCCTTCGCCGATCGATCGGCTCGCGAAGCGCTCGCCTATACAGATGCGTGCTCGCAAGCTCGCCCTAGAACAAGGAACCGAGCTTGTCGGCGAGCCCCGCCGGAAGGTGGTCTTTGACGGCCGAGCTCTCGAGCGCCTTCAGCGCGTCTTCCTTGTGGTCCTTGAGGAACGCGAAGACCTTCTCGGCGGTCGCCTTGTCGATCCCGACCGTCTCGACCATCTTGTTGATCAGCTCTTCCATCGCGGCACTATAGGCTAACAATGGCCGCGATCGACGCCGACGTGGTGCGAGGCGGCCTTCTTGACGACCTCGAGGATCTTGTCGGCTTCGAGCTCCTGCTCGATTCGCTGATAGACCGTCCCGGTGTCGGGATCGATGAACAGGACGGCCGGGAGCGTCGGCGCGCCGTACTTCTCCTTCAACGCCTCGTTCTGCGCGTTGTCCTTCGTCACGTCGAGCTTCAACGGGACGAAGTCCTTCGTGATCGCGGTGTAGACATCGTCGGTGCCGAACGAACGCTCCATCGCGTGGCACGGGTTGCACCACTCCGCGGAGAAGTCGATCATGAGGAGCTTGTGCTCGGCGCGCGCCTTGGTGAACGCGGCGGTCTCGTCGTACTCGTAGGGAAGCTTCTGCTTCGGCGCCTGGCGGACGAGCCACAGGGTGACCGCGCCGGCGAGCACCATGCCGACCGCGGCGCCCTTGCGGAGGCGCTCGGCCCAGCTGCCGTGAAACGATTTGTGGATCGCGCCGAACGCGATGCCGATCAGGATCACGAGGCACGCGACGATCACGAACCCGAGCGTCGGCTGGACGAGGTCGCGGATGCCCGGGATGAACGGCATCAGGTAGTAGATCGCCGCGAACAACAGGCCGATGCCGCCGACCGACTTGACCGCGTCCATCCACGCGCCCGACTTCGGCAGCGCGACGGCGAACGCCGCGAGGATGAAGAACAGGACGCCCATGCCGAGGCCGTAGACGTAGAGGAGGGCACCGCCGCCGACCACGTTCGCCGTGGTCGCGACGTAGGTGAGCAGGCCCGCGAGGAACGGACCGGTGCACGGTGCGGCGATCAGGCCACCGACCAGACCCATCGCGAACGCGCCGCCGAAGCCCTTGCCGCCGACCCGGTTGAGCCGCGCCTGCCAGCTCGCCGGCAGGTTGAGATCGAACGCGCCGAACATCGAGAGCGCGAGCACGACGAACAGGATCGCGAGCGGGAACACGATGTACGGGCTCGCGAGCTGGGTGCCGAAGCTGCCGGCCTTGCCGACCATCGCGAACGTCACGCCGAGGATCGTGTAGGTCAGGCACATGCCGTTGACGTACGCGGCGGCGAGCAGGATCGCGCGCTTGCGAGGGACGTCCTTGCCGCGCGCGCCGAAGATCGACAGCGTGATCGGGATCATCGGGTAGACGCACGGCGTGAGCGACGTCAGGAACCCGAACCCGAACGCGGCGAGGATCATCGGCCCCCAGCCCCGGTTCTGGTAGTCGGCGAACCCACAGTCGCCGTTCGCGCAGCCGGCGACGAAGATCAGGGCGAACGCGAGGAACAGCAGAGGACGACGGCGCACGTTGTGACTATAGACCCATCGTCGACGATCGAGCATTCCCTAGATCGCTGACATCTCCGGTCGTGCAGTGTACGTTCCGTGCGCCGTATGGACCTCACCGAAGTAGCGCCGTCCCACATCCGCAACCTCGACGTCTACCAGCCTGGAAAGCCGGTCGAGGAGCTGGAGCGCGAGCTCGGGATCACCGGGGCGATCAAGGTCGCCTCCAACGAGAATCCGCTCGGCCCGAGCCCGAAGGCGCTCGCGGCGCTGCCGGCGGCGCTGAGCCAGCTCCACCTGTATCCGGACGCCGGCGGGTTCCAGCTCCGGCGCGCGCTGTCGGCCAAGCTCGGCGTTCCGCTCGAGGAGCTCGCGCTCGGCAACGGCTCGAACGACATGCTCTACCAGCTCGTGCTCGCGACGTGCGAGCCGACGGATGAGGTTCTCTCACACAAGTACGGCTTTCTCTCGTACCGCCTGAGCGCGCAGGTCGCGGGGCGACCGTTCGTCGCGGCGCCGGTCACGAGCGAGCTCGCGATCGATGTCGACGCGCTGATCGCGGCGATCACGCCGAGGACCAAGCTCGTCGTGCTCGGCTCGCCGAACAACCCGACCGGCTCGGTCGTGACGCGAGCGCAGGCCGCGAAGGTCCTCGCCGCACTACCGGCGCGCGCGTTGCTCGTCCTCGACGAGGCCTACGCCGAGTACGCCGCGGCGTGGCCCGAGGTCGATCACGTCGATGGCTCCGAGCTCCGCAAGCAGGATCCGCGCGTGGTCGTGCTCCGCACGTTCTCGAAGATCTACGGGCTCGCCGGGCTGCGCGTCGGTTACGCGGTGGCGGATCGCTCGGTCGTCGATCTCCTCGGCCGCGTGACCCGGACGTTTCACGTGTCGAGCCTGGCGCTCGTCGGTGCGACCGCCGCGCTCGGCGATCAGGATCACGTCGCGATCAGCGCGCGCCACGCCCGCGCCGTGATCGAGCAGCTGCGCGCCGAGGTGCGCGGGCCAGGCGTCAAAGTCTACCCGTCGCTCTCGAACTTCGTCCTGATCGACACCGGGCGGACCGCGGCGCCGATCTACGACAAGCTCCTGCGGATGGGCGTGATCGTCCGGCCGATGGCGGCGTGGGGCCTGCCGACCTGTATCCGGGTCTCGGTCGCGTCGGTCCAGGACATGCCGCGCGTGATCGAGGCCCTCAACACCGCGCTGGCATGAAGGCGCTCGCGGCGCTCGTGCTGGTCGTCGCCTGTGGAGGCTCGCCTCCACCGCCGGTCACGACGCCGCCGAAGCCGCCCACGCCGGCCGAGCAGATCCTCGCGCTCTTGCCCGACGGCGCGCAGGTGATCGTCGAGCTCGATCTCGCGCGGCTCCGCGCGAACGCGGTGGTCGGCGAGACCGCGAAGCAGTGGCTCGGTTCGCTCGGTGCGGAAGCGCGGTTGCCCGGCCTGCCGGTCTCGGTGGTCGGTTCGCCGCTCGCGAGCGCCGACGAGGTCGTGCTCGCGGCCTACGGCGTCGGCACTGCGCAGGCGATCACGATCACGCTGCTCGCGACGAAGGGCGAGGTGCCGGGCGGCGTGCGGTTGTCGCCGGAGGTCGTCGCGCTCGGCCCCGAGGACTGGATCGGCCAGCTCGAGACCCGCCAGGCGCTCGCGGCCCAGCATCCGCTCTCGGTTCCGGACGCGGTGCGGAAGCTGCGCGATCACGCGATGCCGGTGGGTGCGACCGGCGCGATCGTGCGGGTCACGGCGCGGCTGTCGTTCGACGCGCGCGTCGCGCTCGCGCGGATGACGAACCTCGACGCCGCACCGGCCGAGCTATCGCTGTGGTGCGACGTCGCCGACGACCTCGCGATCGTGGTCGACGCGAACGCCGTCGATCCGGGCAGTCACGGTGCGAAGGCCGACAAGGCGGCGGCGCGCCAGCTCGCACGCACGATCCGCGGCGTGCCCGGGTCGATCGCGGACGCCGAGCCGGTGCGCGCGCTCGGGATCCCGACCAGCCTCGCCGACGCGCGGCTCGTGACCGAGGGCTCGTGGGTGCGGACGATCGTCGACGTCGGTCCTCGCCACCTCGTGCGCGTCGCCGAGCGCGCCCGTGCGATGCTCGCGGCGCCATGAAACTGCTCGCCCAGCCCGCGCAGGGCCCGCTCGCCGGCACGGTCCAGATCCCCGGCGACAAGTCGATCGGCCATCGCGCGCTGTTGTTCTCGCTGCTGTCGGAGACGCCGGTTCGCGTGCTCGGCCTCGGCGATGGCGCCGACAACGGCCGCTCGGCCAAGGCGATCGCGCAGCTCGGCGCGACGATCCGGCGCGACGGCAAGGCGCTCGTGATCCAGGGCACCGGCCTGCGCGGGATGCGCGCGCCCGAGGGTGCGATCGATTGCGGGAACTCGGGCACCACGATCCGCCTCCTGTGCGGCCTCCTCGCCGGCCAGCCGTTCGCGGCCGCGCTCGTCGGGGACGAGTCGCTGTCGAGCCGGCCGATGGCGCGCGTGATCGATCCGCTGCGCGCGATGGGCGCGACGATCACCGGCGTCGCGCGCGGGACCGACCTCGTGCCGCCGCTCACCGTCGGGCCCGCGACCGGCGCTTTGAAAGCCCTGGCGGTCACGCTCGAGATGGCCTCCGCGCAGGTCAAGACCGCGATCCTGCTCGCGGGCCTCTACGCCGATGGCGTCACCGCGGTCACCGAGCCCGGGCCGAGTCGCGATCATACCGAGCGGATGCTCGCGTACCTCGGCGCGCCGCTCGTCGCCGAACGACTGACGAGCCGGATCACCACGCCCGGCTGGGACGGCCGGCTCGCGGGCGAGAGCTTCACCGTCCCGAGCGATCCGTCGAGCTCGGCGTTTCTCGTCGCGGCGGCGCTGCTCGCAGGCGCGCGCGAGGTCCGGCTGCCGAACGTGTGCGTCAACCCGACCCGCACCGGCTTCCTCGACGTGATCGCGGCGATGGGCGGCGAGGTCGTGCTCGAGGATCGCGACGACGCGGGGCCCGAGCCGATCGCGACGCTCGTGATCCGCGGCGCGGCGCCGGCCCTGCGCGCGACCGAGATCGCGGGCGACCTCGCGGTCCGCTCGATCGACGAGTTGCCGATCCTCGCGGTGCTCGCGGCGCGCGCGCGCGGCACGACCACGGTGCGCGATGCCGGCGAGCTGCGCGTCAAGGAGTCGGATCGGATCGCGACGACCTGCGCGATGCTGCGCGCGTTCGGGATCGCGTGCGAGGCGCGCCCGGATGGCTTCACCGTCGAGGGCCGGCCGGATCGCCCGCTCGATGCGGCGCGGGTCACCGCCGACGGCGATCACCGGATCGCGATGGCCGCGGCGGTCGGTGGACTCGTCGCGGCGGGGCCGACCCACATCGCCGATGCCGACAACGTGGCGACGTCGTACCCGGGGTTCGCGGCCGCGCTCGGCGCGCTCGGTGGCGATGTCACCGTCGAATCCTGACGCTGGTAGCGGCGCGTGGACTGCGCTACACCCAGCCGATGCTGCGCAGGGCCATGGCCGTCATCGTCTTCCTCGGGCTCGGGACCGCGCACGCCGATCCCAACGGCACCGACTACGGCCCGCAGATCCGCGCGATGTTCCGGGTCGCCGCGTGCGGGAGCGACGATGCGGTGCCCGATCGGTTCTCGATCCGCACGGTCGATGCGCACTGCAAGGAGATGCTCGACGTCTACAAGTCGTACAAGCGGGCGTGGGCCGACCGGGCCGAGAAGTTCATCGCGGAGCTCCGGCCGAAGGATCTCACCCACACGGTGGTCTATCCGTTCGGCGGTGGCGACCTGTCGTCGGCGCTCGCCGTCTATCCCGGCGCGGAGGAGCTGACCACGATCTCGCTCGAGGCCGCCGGTGACATCCGCGCGATCGACACGATCACCAAGGCGCAGCTCGCGACCGACCTCGACACGATCACGACCGACATCCGCCGGCTCTATCACGCGGCCCACTCGACGACGAAGAGCCTGCAGGAGGCGTCGCACTCGGTGCTGCCGGGCACGATCATGATGGCGCTCGCCGGGCTCGCGGTGCACGACATGGAGCCGGTCTCGCTCCGCTACTTCGACATCGAGGCCGACGGCTCGCTCCGCTACCTCACCGGCGAGGAGCTCGACGCTCGGGCGGCGGAGTTCGCGGCGGAGAAGCGCGGCACCAAGGCGCCGAAGAAGGTCACCCACTACTGGTACGAGCAGGACTCGGCGTTCGCGAACGTCGAGATCAAGTTCCACCCGCGCGGCGACGCGAAGGCACCGGTCCGCACGTATCGCCACATCGTCGCGAACCTCGACGACACCCACATGACGAAGGACGATCGCGTCCTCAAGCACCTGCGCGGCAAGGGCAAGGTCGCCGTGATGACGAAGGCCGCGAGCTTCCTGCTCTGGTACGACGACTTCGGCCAGGTTCGCGACTACCTCCTGAAGAACATCGCGTGGATGGTCTCCGACGCCTCCGGCATCCCGCCGAGCTACGCCGACCCCGCCGGCTACGAGCAGGTCACGTACGGCGAGTTCACCGGCCCGTACTTCGTGATCGACGACAAGAACACGCGCGCCGAGTTCGTGAAGATGTGGAAGAAGCAACCCCACCGCGACCTGCCGTTCCGGTTCGGCTATCCGGACGCGGAGAAGCACAACCACCTCATGATCACGCGGCCAAAACCGAGTGCCGCGAAGTGATCTGATCGAGACGCCGCACGGGCGGTGTGCGGTCATCATGCTCTCCGACGAAGAGCTCGATGGCGCGCTCGCCGCGCTCCCCGAGGCCGAGCGCGACGCGGCCGACCGGCTCACCGGCGTGCGCCGGCGCGAGCTGATCGCCGGTCGCACCGCGATCCACGCGCTGCTCGGCGGCGCGCACCCGGTGCTCGCGAACGAGCGGGGGGCGCCCGTCGTGCCCGCGGGGCTCACCGGATCGATCTCGCACAAGCGCGCGCACGCGGCGGCGATCGTCGCCGCGGCCGATCACGGCCATGTCGGGATCGATCTCGAGGGCACCGCGCCGACGAAGCTCGACATCTCGCGCCGGATCCTGACCGCGAACGAGCCGCGGGTGCACGGTGCCGAGCTGCTCCGCGTGTTCGCGATCAAGGAGGCCATCTACAAGGCGATCGATCCGATCGTGCGCCGCTACGTCGGGTTCCAGGAGGTCGAGCTGGTGATCGGGGAGGGTGGGGATGTCCGGGTCACCGTCGTCGACGAGGTTCGCCTGCCGGTCTCGATCGAGGCGTGGTGGACGATCGTCGACGACCACTGGCTGGCGACGGCGCGCGCGAACCCTCGCTAGGACAAGCGGCAGCGGCGCGCGCGCCGTGTCAGAACTGGGCGTGCGGACGATCGCCCTGACGTGTCTCCTCGTGGCTTGCGATGCAGGTGTGAAGACCGAACCGCCGGCCCCGAGCCCGGTGGCTCCGAAACCGGTGGCTCCGAAGCCCGCCGGCCCGGATCTCACCTACCTGCCGGCCAATGTCGACGTGGTCTTCAAGATCGATGTCGCGCTGTTGCGCGAGAGCAAGCTGTGGCCGCTCTACAACCAGTTGGTCGAGCGATCGCTCGTGCCGGGCAAGCCGTGCGAGCACCCGCTCGACGATGTCTCGACCGTGATGGTCGGCATGGCGGTGAAGTCCGAGGCCAGCGTCCTGGTGTTCCGCGGCATCGATCAGCAGAAGCTGCTGGCCTGCCTCCACCAGCCCGGTGCCGCGACGTTCGATGGCGGGTTCGCGACGGTGCACAACACCAACACGGTCGACGTGCTGAGGTTCGTCGATCCGCACACGCTGGTCGTCGAACGCGCGAAGCAGGCGACGCGCCCGTCGCTGGAGCGCGATGTCGCGCACGACAAGACGCTCGTCGACGCGCTGGCGAAGCTGCCTGCGAAGGCCGGCATCGCCATGGCGTCGCGCCCGGGCAGTGCGGATCTCGCCGAGAAATGGACCACGGTCGGCACTCACCTCGAAGCGCTGACCGGGACGCTCGCCGGCGGCGACGAGCTGAAGCTCGAGCTCGCGATGGTGGTGAGGACGCACGACGAGGCCGAGCAATTCGCGAACATGATGAAGGCGCAGCTCAAGGCCGCCACGACGATGTTCGATCGGATCGAGACGACCGCGCAGGACCGCACGGTCACGATCGACATCGCTCTCGGCGAAGCGAAGCTGACGTCGCTGATGACGATGCTCGGCGGTGTGCTGGTGCCGCCGTAACTACCGGCGCGGCGGGCGCGGCACGTCGCGCTCGAGCACGGTCTTGCGCTCCGCCCGGCCCGCGGCGCGGATCGCCTCGTCGCAGATCGCGCGGACGTGCTCCGATAGCACGTCGGTGACCGCGTCGGCACAGCTCATCCCGGAGCGGTCCTTGATGTACTTCTTCATCTTCGACACGACGATCAGGATCTCGTTGTCGACGACCTCTTGCAGGTGGACCGCGCCCGGCGTGCCGGTCGCGACCGCGACGGGCGCACTCGGCGGATCGCCGACGACGCGGCGGACGACGGGCGCGGCCGGGACGGTGGGCTTCGGCGGCGGAGGCGCGGGGTGCGACGCGTGATCTTGCTCCCACACCGCCTTGCTCGGCGCGCGCGCCTCGACGGCCCACGCATCGCGGTGGCGCGCGTCGGCGACGTGACTGTCCCAGCAGGAGACGGTGCAGAACACCATCGGGAACTTGGGGCGGTTACACGTCGAGACGCTGCACACCCAGTGCGTCGCGTTGAACGGGATCGGGTTCTTGCACGCCGTGCACTTCAGCCAGGTCTCGGCCACGGCCGAACCCTACTACGATCGTCTCTACCGCCCCGCGGTCCGCGGGGCTCTTTTCATCGTCTCCGCCGCAACACGATCAGGACGCCCAGGGCGAGCGGAAGTGACCCGGCGGGGCTACGGCCGGCGTCGCAGCAGCCTCCGCTATCCTCGCCGGTGAACGCGTTCGGATCGCACGAGGCAGGCGCCTCGCCGCTCATCGGCTGGATCTGCATCTCCCAGGCGAGCTTGCGGCTCGAGTCCTTCTTGTCGGTGATCGTGACGGTGAGCGTGTCGGGCGCGGCGCTCGCATCGAGGCAGACCCGGACCTGACCGTCGTCGCGGACCGCGGCCATCCCGTGGGCGGGGGGCGTGGTGAGCGCGTACGAGTGGTCGTCGCTCAGCGGATCGTTCGCGTCGAGGTGGACCTCGACCGGGCCGGTCGGGACGCCCGCGAGCACGCGCGGCGAGGGTTCGGGGCCACGCGCGAGCGAGATACCGGTCTGCTGCTCTGCCCAGTCGACGATCTTGTCGGGGCGCTCGTAGATGCCGCCGTCGCCACACGGCTTGACCGAGTCGTCGTACGAGCGCGAGGTCACGCCGGCGAGGAAGTTGCCGTAGCTCGTGAGGAGATACATCGGGCCGCCCGAGTCGCCGGAGCAGGTGTCGATGCCCATGCCGCCGGCACCGAGCTCGCCGTCGGGCCTCGCGGCGGTGTTGCAGCCGGATTTCACGCTGCAATCGAAGTCGGTGATCGTCGACATCACCTCCTGGAGGTCGTCGATGTAGACGTTGCCGTTGACGTCGGTCGCACCGAAGCCGACGAACTGGACCGCGGCGCCGTTCTTGATGTCGACCTTGGCCCAGCCGGTCGCGAGCTTGCGCGGCTCCTCTGCGGCGTTCTTGCCGAGGACGAGGATCGTCACGTCCTCGCTCGTCTGCGAGTTGGGATACTCGATCCGCTGGGTGACCGCGACGGTCTCGCCGTCCTGCGGGCGCGCGAGCGAGTTGGTGCCGAGCAGGACCTGGTTCAGCGCCGCGTCGTTGCAGTGACCTGCGGTGATCACGACGTTCGGGGCGATCAGCGTACCGGTGCACTCCTGCTGGCCGCCGAACAGGACCGCCGCGACGTCGGGCCACTTGCCCTGCGGCGCGTTCGTCCCGCCGACGACCGGTGCGGTTCCGGGTCCGGCCACCGCCGGGGCACACAGGAGGAACACGATCGTCGAGCTGAACACACCACGCATGCGCACGAACTGTCGCACGAACTCGCCCACCCGGATGGTTGACAGTCGCTGGCCGCGGTTGCACACCGCGCGCATCCCCGTCAGATTACGGCGATGCGTCTGGTCTCGGTCGCGCTCGTCGTCACAGCGTGCGGAAGCTCGCCCCGGTCCACCGTTCCGGTCGTAAAGCCAGCGGGCGAGGGTGCCGCCGCGCATCGTGCCGCGGTCGCATCGCTCGTTCAGCCGCTGATCGACGCGGAGATCACGACGGGCATCGTCGTCGGCCTCTACGACGCCGGCAAGACCGAGATCTATGGCTTCGGCAAGGGGCCCGATGGTCAGGCGCCGACCGGCACCACGCTGTTCGAGCTCGGCGCGGTCACCCAGGTCTTCACGAGCCTCGTCCTCGCCGACGCGATCCAGCGCCGCGAGGTCACGCTCGACACCGGCCTGGCCGAGCTGCTACCGCCCGGCGTCACCGCGCCGGCCTCGCCCGGATCGCGCGTCACGCTCGGCACACTCGCGACGAACACCGCCGGGTTTCCGCGGCTGCCGCCATCGCTCGGCCAGCGGATGAATCCCCAGGATCCGTACGCGAGCTACAACGAGGAGCGGCTGTACGCCGATCTGATCGGCACGCAGCTCCTCGCCGCGCCGGGCACGCAGCTCGTCGCGTCGAACTACGGAGAGGGTGTGCTCGGCTTCGTCCTCGGCAAGAAGCTCGGCGGCGGGTTCGCGAATGTGCTGTCGCTGCGGATCCTCACGCCGCTCGGGCTGCAGTCGACGTTCTTCACGGTGCCGCCGATCGCGAAGCCTCGCCGCGCGGTCGGTACCGACCTCGATCTCAAGCCGGTCCCGAACTGGACCTGGGACGTGCTCGCGCCCGCGGGCGGGCTGGTCTCGACGGTCTCCGATCAGCTCGCGCTGATCGACGCGGAGCTCGACGCGGCCTCGGGCTCGAAGCAGCCGCTGCGTGCCGCGATGCGGCTCACCCAGGAGGATCAGCTCCCCGCGCAGAGCGCGCAGAACGTCGGCCTCGGCTGGCAGATCGACGGCGTCGGCCGCTACTGGCACAACGGCGGCACCGGCGGGTTCCGCTCGTTCGTCGGCTTCGATCCGAAGACCCGGCGCGGCGTCGTGATCCTGTCGTCGAGCGCGGTGTCGCTCGTCGATCACATCGCGCTCGATCTCTACAAGATGCTCGGCAACGAGGAGGTCACGCCGGTCAAGCCGCCGGCCGTCGACCAGCTCGCGCCGTACGCGGGCACGTATCAGCTCGGCGAGTTCAAGCTCGCGATCTCGATCAAGGACAAGCGGATGTACATCACGGGGCAGGGCGAGCAACCGCTGCGCCTCATCCCGATCTCGGATCACGAGATGTGGTTCGAGGCGCAGCAGGCGATCGTCGTGTTCGAGAAGGAAGGCGACAAGGTCGTCCGCGCGGTGTTCGTCGTCGGTCCGCAGCGCCTCGCCGCGCCGCGGGTCGGCGACTGACCGAGCTACTTCGCGTGACGGCTGCCGTCTGCACAGCTCGCCGAGGTGGCGGCGTTCGCGATCGCGATGGCGGGGATGCCGAGCGCGACGAGCAGCGTCACCAGGCGCACGAGCTTCATGGCCGGAGGGTACCCTCTCGCAGAGGGCTCGATGGAGTCGATGGCGGCGCGACGTCGGGGCGTGGATCGGCGCGAAACCCGCCGGCGTTCGGCATCACGATTCGCGGCAACGTCCTGGCGTCGACGACAAAGTCCGGCGGGATGATCGCGTTCTCGACCAGGATGAACGCGGCCACCGCGTAGATGTCGTCCGTGCTCAACGTGCCGGGTGAGGTGTACGGCATCGCGCGGCGGATGTAGTCGAACAGCGTCGTCGCGAACGGCCAGTAGCTGCCGACCGTGAGGACCGGTGACCTGGACGCGAGCGTGCCTCGTCCGCCGACGAGGGCAGGAAAATCGCCGAGCCCTTGGCCATGAAGTCCATGACAGCCAGCACAGCGGGCGAGGTAGACGGCCTCGCCTTCGCGCCCGGTGCCGTGGCCCTCCGGAAGCCCGACGCCGGTCGGCGAGATCGAGATGTCGGCGGTGGCGAGCTCGGCGGTGGTCGGGGCTCGACCCAACCCGTACCGTGGTCCCGCTGCCGCCGTCCCACACGCGAGGACAACGAGCAGCGCGCTACGCATGCGTCACGGCTCCATCGCCACGGACGCGCCACGCCTTGATCCCGTTGTAGTGGTTGTAGCCGTCGGGTCCGGCGGTCATACCTCGCGCCGCGATCAGCGCCTCGCGATCGGGTTGGACATATCCAGTCTCGTCGGTGCAGCGCGAGCGCAGCGTCGTCGGAGTACCGTCCCATCGCCACGGCAGCGTGAAGCGCGTGAACGCCTTCGCGAGCACCGGCGATTGCAGCGTCGCCTCCGTCCAGCTTCGACCATCGGTGGAGACCTCGGCGCGCGTGATCGCGCCGCGCCCCGACCAGGCGAGCCCGCTGATCTCGTAGAAGCCGGTCGAGGGCAGGACCTGTCCGCCGCACGGC
>Ga0307509_10006631_pt1 | contig 15469 bp, 14 predicted proteins | sample 10_EM_MG_FD_202245 | JGI IMG/M metagenome (GOLD analysis project Ga0307509, IMG submission 202245) | Populus trichocarpa ectomycorrhiza microbial communities from riparian zone in the Pacific Northwest, United States - 10_EM | ecosystem: Host-associated > Plants > Roots > Unclassified | place...
TATCCTAGGTTTACCAGCTATTTGTATCAAGTATACGAGACCATACCACCTCTGGTTACCTCTTGGTATACCATTTGGGCTAAGGTGATAGTGATTGTAGCTACCTATCGTAGGGTCGTTACACTAAATCAACTGCACCTAGTCTCAGGTCATCGGCTCATGGCTTCTCCACCGGATCACTTGAAAGAGAAGCACCATACTTGAACACGATGACCTCAAACTCAACCAAGCGTCCTTATTGCAGCCGACGCTATCAACAAGCAGCTGCATATGAAAGGCACCTTCAAACAATTCATCGTGATATCGTTTTATCCCTCCCGGCTATTGCGGACCCAACCGCAGTCTCACCGTTGACGACCATTTTCGTACCTGATAGAAGCGTTGGCCAGATCGACTCCAACTATAAATTTGATCTTGGGCTGGAGATTGCAGATTGCCAGGTAGCAGATGAAGGGATGGGTGATATGCAGGACGATTCAGACGCGGAGGACATTTCCCAACCACCAGCCCGTAGACGCCCATCGAGTCAAGATACTATTTTAGGTGCTGGAAGACCACTTGGCGATGTCGATAACTATAGAGAGCTCAATCCGACAATAGCAAATTTCCCCTGAAACCCTTTCTCATCACAAGCCGACTTTAATTTAGCAAGCTGGTTGGTCAGCAATAAGGTAGTGAAGTCGCAGATCAACGTGTACTTCGCAGAAGGTTTGAGTAGCACAGATTTCAGATCGTTCCGGTCTACATATACTATGCAACAACATGTTGATGTACTGGACCCATTTCCTGATTACCTGATGTGGACTGAAGCTGAGATTAACGATGGTCAATATGTGACAACATTCTATTACCGGAATGTTATTAACTGCGTCCATTACCTGTTCCGCCAGATCGCATATAGGTCCGATATGGTCTACGAACCTATTCGGGAACACAATTTAAGTTGGGTGCGATTATACTCAGGAATGCATACAGTGGACTGGTGGTGGGAGATACAGGTATGAAATATGCCCAGACAAGCTTCAAGAGGTCAGTGTTTCTAGTGCTAACTGCTTGTTCCGATCCCTGGTAGAGCACTCTGCCCACCAGCTCAACTGTGGTTCCCATTATTGGATTATCCGATCAGACACACCTTATCAATTTTTCGGGAGATAAGAAAGCCTGGCCTGTATATATGACAATTGGCAATATCCTTTCGCAGACGAGAAATAGCCCTGTCAAGATGCCTGTCCTGCTTCTGGCATTACTGCCAGTGCCACTAAAGCTCACTGGTGAATCAACCTGTATAGACGAAGCCCAGTAGCAAATCAATGCGGATGCTCTGCGGGCTGTCTTTGATCTTGTCTTTGCAGAATTGCAATAGGTCACCCAAGAAGGCACAGTAATGGATTGTCAAGATGGCAAAACACCCCTTTGTTTTCCCATCCTGTCGGCCTGGATAGCGGATCATGCGGAGCATGCGACCTTGCATGGAATAGGTAGCAGGTCGTGCCCAAGGTGTGAGGTTTCATGCAAAGAGCTTGGTGAGAATCCGCAGAAGATGTATGAGGTCCGCGCCTACACCTGTTACAGAGAGAAAGCCTTGGAGCATCAGCCGGGAGAGGCGGCCGCTATTGCACAATAGTTTGAGCAGGAATTCGACGATGCGGTAAAGAAATTCCGCCCTATCCCGGATTCAGCATACCAGAAAATGACTATCAGGAGGTTACACAATGGCAAGGTAAGGAAATGCACAACCTCAGCCACTGTATTTCAGCCGTATTACCGTCCGCATTGCGAAATCCGGACTGTTCACAAAATCACGATTTCCTGAATTCCTTGAAGTGTATTAACGCTTTGGTTGATTTCTCCCTCATGGTCCAATATTGCAGCCATACACTGGATACACTTTGTTACAGGGAAAGGTTCCTGACTACATTTCACCAGACAAAAGACGTTTTCCATGAGTTTCATACCTCGAAGGCCACCGAGACGGACGCAAACCACCAGGATCCGGAGCTAAGGGAACTAATGGCGAACCAACATGCTAAAGTGGTTGGCCACAATACTGCCCCCAAACGCCGTCAGCAAGCGGATCAGGATAGGCTTCAAAGGTTTAATCAGCGGGCAGATTTGATCCGCCAAGATAACCACGTCAACTTTATCAAAATGCACTACCTTTGTCACCTTACCTCCCACATAGGACATTTTGGGTCCATACCAATGTATTCCACCGAGATCAATGACCTAGCACATAATAAGCAAATTAAAGAGGACTGCCACCGGTCAAACAAAAATAAAGCCTCCCGCCAGATCTTCTCACATTATGGCCGCCAGCATGCCTTGGGAATGTGGTTGCAGACACTGGAAACACTGTTGAAAGCAGAAAGTGTGATTACTATAGATACAAGTGGGGAAGAGGTGGCGGCTGCGAGCCGAGGCATACCCCATCGTGTGCTGAAAGACCGGATGAGGAATATCAGCACCCTGACCGAGCTTTGCAGAACCTGCAGCATCGATTATGGTGATGTAATGGAGGTGATGTTACCTTTTATCAAGCCGACCGTAGCGGATGACCCACCGCTGCCTACTAATTCCCCTCAGCTGTGGTTACTTTCTGTAGAGTAATTTACGCACCTTGAAATTCCAGTCGCGTACCTTCAGGAAACTGACATGTTCCGATTCACCGGGCCCGCTGCACTGGAACAAGTGCTTTCCGCAACAGCAGCCCCACAAACGATTGGGTGTGAATCCACGCTGGTGGAGAGAAGAGTTATGGAGATCTGCAAGGACGAGGGGTGGCACACTTGGTAGGTGTAACGGGGGCTCCCTATAGAGAGGTGAACTCTAAGGTTGCGACCGCACCAAAACTCAAAGTAGAAGATAAAGATAGAGTAAATAATTCACGAAGAATCAAGACGGATAAACTTAATATCGTTAAGCTGAAAGCTTCACTCCATAAGTTCTCTCCAGGAAAGTTGGTTATCGAAGTAGAATGCCAAACACTTAAACTTAAGTAGATATCAGATTTTAAGCCTTTGACATTCACCACTACTCCGACCTTGTGCGAGCACCCTGTCCTGCTCAGGGTTTGTCCGAGGTCTACCCTCCATCAGGAATTATTGTTAGGCAGGAGCCTATCTCAAAGTCTTGCGAGATAACTCAGGCCGATAATCTTAATCGTAGACGGAGATTGTCTAGGAAGGCTCAATGTTTCAAACTAGAGGCAGGTAAAGTGATAAAGATTTTATAGCGTAAAAACTTATATTGATAAGATCTCTTCTCCGTTGCTTGATAATATTCAAATAGCTTGGGAGGCACCTCGATATTTATATGCCGCGTCTGGGTGGTCGCGGGCTACATCGAGTTCTTATACTAACTAAGTACCTGCTAACAAACTCCAGCTTTGTTCTAAAAGTGCGAATACCATTTGACCCTGTCAATTCTGTTATCTCACTTCGACTTCCGAATCGCAACACCATGAAATTTCCTGACGGTGCTCCCACACATCAGTCCATTGGTTACGATCCATCTTCGTCGGCATGGAGTCTTGCTTACCATTTGCATACGCAGAATGGTCTCCATGATCGAACCAACAAAGGGGCCAGCTTTGTTATCGAACCTCTCAGCATTGCAGATATATTCTGCTACCGACATCTGCGAGGCATAAGATAGACTTGTCACGATAATCGCTCCAATAGCCATTATCCCTCCATAGTCATATCGTTATCGTATGGTTCCGTCAGTATCCGTAAGATACTATTGACGTGTGTGAGTGTGGGTATGCCTGATTGCTCAGACTACCTCATCCGACAACACCATTCACTTCTGCGACTTTCATCGCGAGAGCGTGGAGTATAGAATGTGTTGCATAACCATTGTCCGTAAAAACGTCCCGTTACTTAGTGACCACTTTCGCGACTCTTGTCTTTAGTGCTCAGTAACTTTATGCGACGTCGACCGATTTGGCTCAAACCACTTGCATAAGCTTGCCAAAGGTCTTCCCCCATATATCCTGCGAACGGGATCCGGTCGGACGGACGGCCGCGACGTATCCGGGGTTACGAAGAGGGCTCCAATGACCATGTCTTTGGTGAGGGGACGCAACTACGGCGGCGTCTGCCGATGTAGCGCCGTCTCAACGCTGGTGCGGGAGGGGGGTGTTGGCTTGTCTTTTTTGAACTCAGAATCCTAAGGTAGGGTAACTATAGGTCTTTATTCACTAATGGAAGGCTAAGCCTCCCGGTATGCCTAACAGTTGATTTGGGCCGAAAATAAAAAGGGATGGGATTTGATGAAGTGTTTGATTTCTTTCATTTCGTTAAATAAGTTAAATTTTCCTAGTAAGATGGATGTTTTTCCTTTTACAAGAGCTTCACAAGTACAGTCCTGATTGAAGAAGGATTAGTTTCAAGGAACCCTGATTACAGGGGATATTCACATTGATTTCATACGGTTTGGTATTTTTGGTTATGTTTATGATTTTATTTCTTTTGTTATGTTTTGCTTTGGGTTTTTATTTGCCATGGGATTTTTCCCGAATGCAGTGGTTGGACCCTGGGGAATGCTAGTCATGTACCTAAAATCATACCAAGGATTTAACAAAAAAAAAAAAAAACAATTCCAACAACCATACGGTAGTTTAAATTTAGCCCCTGTCTAGTTTGAGCGTACCCACGCTCGCGTAATTTTGACTTCCGAGATACGGTAATACTCATGCGGCTGAGTGTCAAGTAAATCGTGATTTCAGATTCCGCAAATTACCCGACGATCTGAGTGTGTAAAATGTCTAAACACCCGGCACCTACCGGTATCTCATAGCCCTTTTGAGCAGAAAGGGAACAAAAGCGAAAGGCCAAATCACCCATAAAAATTGCTAGCAAACCAGAACGACGACCAGGTGATTTACTTTCTACTCAGAGCCAGAGTGTTGGAAGGCACAGTGCGAAGTGGGTGTACCGTACCATGGGAGCGGCGACCCATAGATAACACTCAGTTCGATCTGATAAGAAAAATCAAGTGAGTCTTTTGATCTCAGCGCGCGTAGATAAAGCATCTTACTTATATATCGACAGCGCTATTACCGTAGTTCAAGGTCTGGTTTCTGATTCCATGGGCAATTCTGCCTCGCTCTGGCTGGACTGTAAGCATTGCCACTGGTGTTTGGTGAGTGACACTGCTGAAAAGGCAATGTTGGCAATCCGGCAAACTAACTTTTGGAACGAGAGCTCTTGGAGAGTGAAAATTGGATCAACATGACAAGATGTGACATGAATGAGGGAAGTCGTCTAATCATTCAAAAGTCCTTAAGGTATTACCATTTCATACTTTCTTGAGTTCAGGTACTCTGGTATGGACCAGGGTGATCGGACATACATGCATTATAAAATCTATGGGGATGCATATACTTCTAATCCCTGTCCGTCTGATCACCCACGTCCACATCCGATTACATACTTTGCAACGTTGGCCACCGTACATACCCTCAGTCGTCTAATTTTGACTACCGTCGATACAACGGTTGGGATGGTGATAAAACAAGCACCCCACCCTCCGTTTTGGATTGCTAGACACCTAAAACCAGCTAGTCGTTATCACATTAAGCGGGTGTGTCGAAAAAGGTGATTTCTGATTCCATGCTGCTAGATAAATCTACCCGGCTTTCTTACGGGAGCGTGAAGAATTGCTCAAGAGACATCCAGATGGAACCGATACGGGTGAACGTTGAACAAAGGGTTTTACCTGCTCTGTTTTTTCTTTGTTATCACAGGGGTATAGAGCATGCGGGAAACGCAGAGATAGGTGTGGTGACCCATAGAAGGATCCGGATGCAGTATTCGTGTTTTGTTAGTTGGAGAGCAAGAGCAGGCGAATAGACTAAGTACGAGCGGTGAAACCTGTGTTTCATATCCTTCCCCCAAAGTGTCTATGTTCTACGTGAATATTCTTTGTCCATCGTCTTCTTCCATGCAATCCTCATTCTCCTACGGTACCCTACTACAACACCCGCACCCTCCAACCTGAAGCAATACCTGTTCTTCGAGCAAACCGGATAATTGTTGACAATACGAAAATCGTTTCAAAGCCTTCCATATCATATTTTGAAAAAGAAAAGAGAAAAGAAATATGTGCAGGCTAATGCACTGGCTCTCTCTCAATGTGGTTTGAAAGGCAGAACTATCGAAACTACACGCTGCGAGGGAACTGTGGGCGATGGAGACAAATGGACCAAAAACCAAGGAACCAGAGTTGTGCAAGATAATTTTGTGTTATTTAAGGGCTGTTTTCAGTGCCGGCGTTCAATTTTGAAAGCGTAACCCGCCCATTCTTCCATTGCCAACCAAGATCATCCTCTTCTCACCAATCAAGAGAGGCTTGCCCTCCCTTGCGTCCCACCAAATACACCACCCCGTAATCCGATAGGTTTCTCCATCCACGTACCGTATCGGCCATCAGGCTCTCGCTTCTCTCAAGTTCCGCCCCACAGGTCATTCCCGTACCACAAGCGCCAGCCTTACACGGTTCAAGATACAAGGTACCTTCGTCCTGAACGACCAGAAGCCTGGAGTTCGATTCCCACAGCAGCTAGTGCCGGATATCAAGAGCATTACCAATTCGGGGTCTGCTGAGTGACATCTACTACATCTCTACTTTACCACCAATCGCGAGCCTTGCCTGAGACTACTGAGACTTGTACGGCTTAGCTCATCTACGGTATACTTGATTCCGAGAATCCCTAGGGTGCACTACTCTGTTGTATAATGCCGAAGGAAGAGCACGAGAAGGTCGCGGCCGAGTTCTATCAAGCGATTATGGCCAAAATAGTTTCTATTCCTGGCCACAATCACCTGTTACTTCGGGGATTTGGGGGAACCGGTTTCCACCCCCCTGGAGCCCGTGGCAAACAAGGGGATCTGACATTTGGGCCAGCCACTCGCCTGGGAGGTGATCAGTGGCCTTCCGTGGTGATTGAGGTGGGATACTGGCAAAGGCTGAAGGCCCTACGGATGGACGCAGAGTGGTGGCTTCTCAACTCCGGCGGGGAAACAAAATTTGTTATTGCCATCAAAATAAAGAGGAACCCATTCGCCATGCATATCGAATGCTGGAAGATGATTCCAACCATCCGCCGACAAAATAGACACACACCAGCCTGGACCCCTCAGCAGGCACAGTATTTCGACATCGACGCAGCCGGGGCAGTGACATCAACATCCTCCGAGCTGTGCATTCCGTACAAATGTATATTTGATGAGGACCATGATGACGCGGCCGACGTTGTGTTTACCAAAGCTGAACTCTCTTCTTATGCACTGCGGGTGTTTAGCCTGCTGTAATCATAGCCATCGCTCGAGCGTCATCAGGTATCCTTGATCGCAGTGTTCTCAACGATCCGGAGCCCGACGCGGCGAGTTCCAAGAGCCCTAGACGAGACAGAAAAAGGCGCAAGATCAGGACGGCGAGTCGTACAATGTGAGACAAACTGGTTTAGGGGACTGTGCGGGACTGCGGGGGAAAGCTTTTTGGGACATTCGATAATTTCATTTGTTAAGCGGAGGTGGAGACTTGTGTAAAAGACAAAAGAAGTGTGAACCACTGGAGAGAATAGACTTGTCAGATAGTGTCCCTCCCAATATCTTACGCTCGCTAGAAATGGAAAATACATCGGAAATATGGTAGACCGTGAAAATAACAATGAAGCACAAAATCTATCCCTATGATTCCTAATTTCTTTCCGTGCCCAAGAACCTGCTATAAAGAAAGCCTTTCACACAATCATGTCGAAAATGATGCTGCTCCATACTCTCATGATACTTCCCCCGTTTGGATAGTTTCCGGGAGTGCGCTTGTTTGTGGCTTCGGAAATACGCTGTGGATTGTAGGCATATGGCTTCGACTTCGACTTCGGGGCGTTGTTTAGACGTTCAGGAAAGCATTTCCTGTGAAGGAATGTAGCCGTTGGAAGGGAAGCGGAGCAGCTGTAAGGAAAGCCAGAAAGAAAGCGAAAGGTTTGTAAAAGGGCTTTACATCCGAAGGGAACATATGTGCATGCTGTGAGTAGTGGTGTTTGTTTTCCTTTTGTTAGCCCAGGAGTCATGATATGGGAATGGGAGACTTAAATGGAGTAGTATGGGCGCGCCTGCTGGCTCATGGGGGGATAGGGTGTTATTGTTGATATATACTCCCCTCTTCGCCTATTAGTTAGTTAGTTAGCTAAGAGGAGCCATCGTTGATCGTGAGCCTGTAACTATTGCTATTATTAGTGAAAAGGTTTTCCCAGCACTTGAATGTGCGATCGTTTTCGATGTGAGTTGCTTGGCGTTTCGTTTCGTTTCGTTTCACCGCCCGTCACTCGTCATCTTTCGTGGTCCCCATATTTTCGTCGATTGATGGATCTACGTTAAACCAACCATTATGATAAAATAACCCTTCAATTTTCACCCCCACTAATCGTAACCAAGTTATGGCAAAGAAAATCGAGTGGGCAAGAAGGAACAAGGAGCATGACAAAGAGGGATGTAGTAATACATCTTGACCCTCAAGCGGATCTGTCCACACCTCTTACAATCGAGTGCCCATCCAGAGATTCTCATCCTGGAGGACAAACAAAGAGCCGAGCAGTCACTGTGAGAAACAAGTGTAGAGAGTAGGAATTTTGATAAGCCTAAGCCAGAACAAAGAATATTTAGGGTGTAAAGTTAAAAGGGATTTTTAAACAATGAGAGAATTCTGTCAATTACACCTGGTTTTCCCAGCCATGGGTGGGCATTTGCTGTGCATATTGCTGTACAGAGAAAGATTGTAGTCCCTCCAGCCGGCTGCATTGAGTTCTGGTACAGAAACACCTCCCTAGGACACAAGATGCATATGAGCAGCAACCACAGTGTGTTAGACCCCGCATTATAATTTATAAAGGGATCCCGCTCTACAGAGCAAACAATTAAAACCCCAAAATCACCCACTCACCCTCCCGGCAGCGTTTGGACATAAACTGCGGGGCTCCCATCCTCCTGCGCGCCATATTTACCCCACCAGCAATCCTCTACAAATATTCTCGCCCTCTTTCGGTCTGAGGAAAAGGACTTCTATCCTAGCTTAGCTCCCCCGATACCTCACCCAAGAAACACGATTGCCCAGTTCACCTATCTGCCTACAGACCATCTGATATTTGCTCCATAAACCAAAAAAGATGATTCCGGACATCATGCGCCCGGAACGCCGGCCCAGTGCCAGAAACAGAGGAGGTACACAGTTTGAGATCCAAGCTGCTCTGATCCCCCAAAAGAAAAGGTTCAAATATAAATCCCCAGCGGCGCTAGTCAGGACCATCAAGTCAATTATCGATTCAAAGGCTGCTGAGGAATATTTCATCTATATCCAAGGCATCGGGGAGGACGAATTTGACAAGATGGGAACACGGCTACGAAGGTCATTCAAAAGTTCATTTCCATTGACACGCTTGACATTCGAGAATGCCCTGGGTGCAGCAATCATACGCATAACGCCCACGGAGGATATGAATATAGTGGGCAGTCTCTTCTTGCCACACATAATGGCAAAGATTTCTTTCACTCCTCCCAGCGAAGGTGGGACAATGGCCTGGTACCCCGTCTCACTAGGCGATATTCCCGGGGTCCGTAGCAAGCAGGGGAATTATGTCCTTGTGCCAGCCACTCGAGAAAAGGATGTTTGGCCTGCAGTAGTGATTGAAGTCGGCTGTTCACAAGGACTAGACTTCTACCGCTCGGATGCAAAGTGGTGGCTCATAAACTCTGCCGGTCAGACACGATTCGTGATTATCGTCCAAGTCTTCAGGAATCCACCTGCCTTTCACTTCGAGTGCTGGAAGATGATCCCATCAGGCCGTCGCCAAACGAGACAAACCTGTGCCTGGACCCCGGGTCGTGTGCATGATTGCGATATTGATGAAAAAGGGGTGGTAGTCTCGGCATCCTCAGAGCTCCGCATTCCCTATGGCTGCATCTTTGATGAACCGGACAAAGCCTCAGATGTTGTCCTCACCAACGCTGAACTCTCTGACATTGCGCTATTCATATTTCCTAAATTGTAATCGCAATAGGTAAAATTCTTCCCCTAGTATCATTTCCTAAAAGTAATCTAACCTTGCCATTGCGGGCGCTCAGGTTTCACTTGAGCCCAGTTCTCCCAACAGCACAGTCCGTCCATCCTGGGCGAGGGCGAGGACGGACGACTGCATCGATCGATTTATTGAAAAATTATGTCCCGTCCAGTCTTTTCCCAAACCCGCCCTGCAACTCGCCACCAAGGACTATGGCCCCACCGCCCCCCATGAGAAATTTCGTATACTAGCCGTCCTGCCGTCCCCTACAGACCAGGGCGGTCCCCCCATCGTCCCTGTGTTCAAAGTCACAGGGGATCACTCACTTGGTTCCAACCCATTTCCGCCTTATCTCTTCTACACATTGCTATTTTTTACTCCCGTATTGTTTCCTTTTTGTTTTTTTTGTTTTTTTTTGCGGGGAGGGGGTTCTCCCTGTCCCTCGCTTTTCCCTGGTGTAACTCGGTTTGGATTGATGGCACCGGATATGGATATGCAACTTAAGTTAGTGGCTATCATTGATGCTAGGGTTGTTTCATCGCGTTCTTGGCTCTCTGGAAGACTTTCTTTATAGCATATTCTTGCGCACGAGAAGATATCAGGAATCATGGGGATGGATTTCGTGCTTCATTATCATTTTCACGGTGTACCATATTTCTGGCAACCATGTGATATTGGGAGAGACACTATCCAATAAGTGCCCATTCCCTACCGCTACTAGAATAGAACACGCTTCTTTTATTGTTTTTTGTGATTTCCCTACTTCCGTGTGACACACGAAATCAGCCGATGGCGCAAAAACTTTACCCAGCAGTCTCCCGCAGTCACCCATAGTGTCCTACATCGATTTGACTTACATTGTAGGCCCACCATCCTCAACAATGACGGCAGTCCTAGCCTTTCCCGGATGAGAACGGACCAACTTTTGCTGTCCTGTCCTGTCCGGGCTCTGAGCAGTCGCCCCGTCGGGCACTATGGGGGCCCCGGACCATTGAGAACACTGGTCTCCACGCGGGGCAAGAAGGAGCAAGGAGCATGACAGGGAGGGAGGAAGTAGTACAACTTGACTGTCAAGTGGATCTGTCCACACTCCCTCTTGCAATAGAGTGCGCCTCCAGAGATTCCCATCCCGGAGGACAAACAAAGAGCCGAGCAGTCACTGTGAGAAACAAGTGTAGAGAGTAGGAATTTTGATAAGCCTAAGCCAGAACAAAGAATATTTAGGGTGTAAAGTTAAAAGGGATTTTTAAACAATGAGAGAATTCTAACAAATCTACGCGGTTTTCCCAGCCATGGGTGGGCATTTGCTGTGCGTATTGCTGTACAGAGAAAGGGTGTAGTCCCTCCAGCCGGCTGCATTGAGTTCTGGTACAGAAACACTTCCTTAGGACACAAGATGCATATGAGCACCCACCACCGTGTGTTAGACCCCGCATTATAATCTATAAAGGGATCCCGCTCTACAGAGCAAACAATTAAAACCCCAAAATCACCCGCTCAACCTCCCGGCAGCATTTGGACATAAACTGCGGGGCTCCCATCCTCCTGTGCGTCATATTTACACCCACCGGCAATCCCCTACAAATATTCTCAACCTCTTTCATCCGAGGAAAAGGACTTCTATCCTAGCTTAGCTCCCCCGATACCTCACCCGAGAAACACAATTTCCCAGTTCACCTACCTGCCTACAGACCATCTCATCTTTGCTCCATAAACCAAATAAGATGATTCCGGACAACATCCGCCCGGAACGCCGGCCCAGTGCCAGAAACAGAGGAGGTACACAGTTTGAAATCCAAGCTGCTCTGATCCCCCAAAAGAACAGGTTCCAATATCAATCCCCAGCGGCGCTGGCCAGGACCATCAAGTCAATTATCGATTCAAAGGCTGCTGAGGAATATTTCATCTATATCCAAGGCATCGGGGAGGACAAATTTGACAAGATGGAAACACGGCTACGAAAGGCCCGTCTAAGGCGATTTGTGCTCTTGACATTCGAGAATGCCCTGTGTGCAGCAATCATGCACATAAGGCCTACGGTGTATGAGAATAGGGTGTCCCTTAACCTCTTTACACGCTTAATAACAAAGATTTCCCTCACTCCTGCCTATGCAGGTGGGCCAATAGCCGGGTTGCTCGTCCCACTAGGCGATATTCCCGGGGTCCGTAGCAAGGAGGGGGATCATGCCCTTGTGCCAGCCACTCGAGAAGAGGATGTTTGGCCTGCAGTAGTGATTGATGTTTGCAATTCACAAGGACTGGACTACCTTCGCTCGGATGCAAAGTGGTGGCTCATAAACTCTGCCGGCCAGACACGATTCGTGATTATCGTCCAAGTCACCAGGAATCCAGCTGCCTTTCACTTCGAGTGCTGGAAGATGATCCCATCAGGCCGTCGCCAAACGAGACAAACCTGTGCCTGGACCCCGGGTCGTGTGCATGATTGCGATATTGATGAAAAAGGGGTGGTAGTCTCAGCATCCTCAGAGCTCCGCATTCCCTACGATTTCTTCCTTGATGAACCTCCGGACAACGCCTCAGATGCCGTCCTCACCAATGCTGAACTCTCTCGATTTGCGTTATCCATGTTACCTGGACTGTACCCGCAATAGGTAATTCATCCTCTAATACAATTCCTAAAAGTAATCTAACCTTTCCATCTCCGGTAATTAGGCTGCAGGAGAGTCGAAGTCGAAACGAGCGATACATACAACCGTGGCGATTTTGTGGTTGCTCGCTCCCTCTTGCGTACCATTCGTAACCCTTTTGCTGCTCCTCTTTTGTGCGGCACCAGCTCAGCAGCGTAGAGTTTGCTCGTCCCCCGTTTGTGTGTAGGCAGTGGGGAGAAAGAATTACGGGTTTCCATATTGTGGAATGCAGGGGGGGTTGTATGATACACTATGGTAGTGAAGTCGTTGGGGTCATTTCTTACATCCTGTATTGAGCTCTATGTGCGCCTGTATTAAAAATAAAAATAAAATGTCGCAACATCCGTGTTCTTGACAGTCCAGTCCATGCATCTAGAAGCTGGGACAATAGCGTATAGTTTCCATTTCTCCTAGTTCGTGGACGCCCTATGTGTGGGAGTCAAGCAGTACCAAAATAATTAGAACGCAAAAACCGTGATGTTTCGGCGATACTCTACATATTCCCCAATGCTTAGTCAACCTCCCCCCGTTGCCGGGGATTCCTTTTTTCCATTTCAAGCCTCCCGTATAAGAATAATGCTTCTACACCATCCCCGCATCCCCGACAATAACACCCGGCCCCTTCAGATAGACAGTCCCCTCCCCACCTGCATGACCTCTACCAAACTCCCTAAACTAAATCAATCCCCACTACGACCACCCAGAAGCCTCCTGTTTTCCTGACAGAAGCTCTCGATAAAGTTTGGATTCCGAATATTAAGGAATTCTTGGGAAAGCTCCGAGAGTTTCTACTCAACATGGTATGATAGCAGCAAATTTCGAACCCGGAAGGATGGATGATACATTATACCCAAAATATTAAGTTTTACTTTTGTTAGCTATATTTCTTTTTGCCTCGAGCCCTAGTCAAGTATACATTTTGTAAGGAATTAATCTATTCTGCTCATATGCAGCATCTCAGACCTCGATAATTCTCTCTTATTCCCTCCAAATATCCTATCCCCTTAAAACCCAAACACCCCCCGGACACGTTGATCAGCAGCCCATATCTCTTCCGTATTATTTCTATGACCTAAAATACCCACGATGCCGTGTCTACTTATCACGGCCTACCGTAACAAGTCTATGCTTGAGAATTGTAAAAATAACCGTATTAACAACCAATTCAACCTCTTTCCTGAATCCGTGGCAGAGCCCCAAATGTGTATCATACCCTACTCCATTGCAAAATACTTAGTACACAATAGACCTCCCGAGTCTTATATATATACGGTATGCTCGCGCCAAGCAGGGGCTCAGCCTACCCTTTTCTCTTCTTCTCTTCTTTTTCCCCCCGTTTATGTTGATGGTAGGGCTCGCGCGGGAGAACCCCGACGATAACCAACAGTTTTCCCTGTCAGCCGATGATGTGAGGTTAATTTTTTTTTTTACCAACGAGCTATCGAAACCTCAAAATCCTCAAATCTGCAACAAAAAGCCCGGTTTCACAGTACTGTAGGTTGCTAATCCCCAGCAAGCAATGTAGCACATAGTCACTACGGATATCTATTAGGCAAAGAGACCCCCTTCCTCGAGGCAGCATTATCACAGGAATCATAGCAATTGCCCCCCGGGAACCTAATAAATTTAAATAGCCACAAATGAAGCATCATCGCCACTCTTGCTATTTCTAAAGCGAACAGCAATATACACCCCCTTCCTACTACTACGGTAGTAGTATACCCCCACCCAAACAACGATTAACATCTTGATAATCTAGCGGCGGTTTAATATCTCTATACGATAATATCATAGTTCTGCACATTTCATCCCGCAATGGGACCCGTCCCACCACCATATTTCTATGCTGATAACCACCCAATGCCCTACCCTAAACCAGCCTACCTCACCAAACGTATGATCGCCAGCATGGTATCATATCATACGCTTCGCCCGGAGGCTCGGGGGTCCGATACAATACACACCCTTAGCGCAAAGCGTTCGGCATCAAATGCTATCCACCGATAACCCAACCAGCAAATTTTCCCCAAGCGCCAATAATTCCTCATCGCAACGCAGCCAAGCCATTATCAGCCTCTCTTCTGTCCGCCCGCTCATCGCGATCTTTACCACTTTCTCCCCCCTCTCCGCCTACCGGCCTCCAACCACCCAACTCACTCCAACCATGTCTCCCATCACCCGCCTAACAACCCTATTGCGCGCCCTCCTCGCACATCTCTATATCCGCCGCTCACCTACGCCCGTGCCCACCCCCGAAGAGCGCGCACAATTCACCTACGACCCGACCGAATACTCCTGCAGCTCCGGCGACAGCATAGGCAGTGACGATATTCCATGGGCGGAGCACGTCTGCGATGGCAGCGACAACGCCGCTCGAAGGGGGAAACGAAAAGGGGGGGGGTAGTAAATAACAAGCACATTTAAGGAAACGAAGGGGCGACAAGAGAGTGTGAGAATGGTCATTAATACAGTTAATAAAATAATTATTTACACGAGTGAGAGCCTGTGACCTGTTATCCTCTATTTGATGACGATGATAATTGAAGTGGAGACAAGAGGAAGAAAGTGAAAAAATGAAAAGAAAAAACCCGCCATTTCCCCATGCTTGGACCTCCTACCACTAACCCTCCCCTGGGTTAGTCATAGTACTTAGTCCACCTTTGCACCGGCGAGGCGGCCTGCCTGAGCGCTTGTCGTGAGGTTATTGGGCTGCCGGACGTTGGTTTTGGCAAACTTTTTGGTATGCTTGAGTTTTTTCCGG
>Ga0307509_10006632_pt1 | contig 15468 bp, 16 predicted proteins | sample 10_EM_MG_FD_202245 | JGI IMG/M metagenome (GOLD analysis project Ga0307509, IMG submission 202245) | Populus trichocarpa ectomycorrhiza microbial communities from riparian zone in the Pacific Northwest, United States - 10_EM | ecosystem: Host-associated > Plants > Roots > Unclassified | place...
AAACCCCATCCTCGGTGGCGTTTGACGCCGAATATGTGACTTGCGGACCCTGAAAATGATCGGGGTTGGAAATCCTGCACAGCCCCAAGTAGCGTTCGCACCTTCTTATCAATCACTCAATGTCAACGTTTGCCTTTCATTCGATCACCGTTACCTTGCCGTTTGTTCGATCGAGGCTCCTCCCGATATGTCCCGTTTCGTTCCTTTCACATGCGTGTTGAGGTCCATTTGGCTGTCGGAGAGCATCCGGCTTCGAATTCAGATAGATCTAGCCTTTTTCTGTCAATTTTATTCCGTTTTAGGAAGTAAGAAGGTTAGTACGCCAGCATTTGTGAAGTTGTCATCGGTTTCGTCACTTTTTGTGACCACTGGAGTGCACGGCAGGTTCCAAAAATTAATTTCCTGGTGTGACCCCCTGGCACGTCCAAAGCCAACTTTGGGAGTTTTGGGGGCCTGGGATTGACTTCCGGTGAGGTGCCTTTATGAGGAACGGTGACCGCTCGCTCACACCATGATAGTAAAATAACCTGCCCCGCGCCTTACATGAAAGACTTGTTCTTTCTCGTCGCTGAGATGGGTGGAACAATGGCCACAGCAAATATAAAATCCTCGCCCTCGCAGCCCATTTCCAGCATCTCAACCCCTTACTCGAAACACCAACCGTCCCGATAACCTCGCCATGTCGCTCGCGTTCTGTGAAGAGAGTTCGCAGTACGAGATCGATTGTGTCATCAACCAGCTGGCTGGTAATAACAGTTCGCTTGCGGCGTGTGCGCTCGTGAGCAAACGTTGGAACGCGAGGTGCCAACAGCATTATTTCAGGAAAGCGAAACTGACGGATCTGCGATCCTCGGGATGGTCTCCGAATACGAATGGTATCCTAATTTTTATGCGTACACTCCAGCCTTCTCACGCGAATGACTCTAGACATGCTCCCAGAGCACGACACGTCAAACCAGGGCACACAGCATGGGGAGCTTTGGGTTACCTCCTCCCTGCCTCAGCATCTCGATCATTTCAAGTCCCTCAACGGGATTACCTCCTTAACCCTCGATCACATCCCTATCACGCTCTTTGATTTCCCCGCCCTTCAGCATACTTTCCGTGATATCATTCCGACAGTCAGGACCCTACGCCTCCTGTGCCCGAACGCGTGTCCTCGCTCCCTCCTGCAGTTCATTACGACATTCAAGAACCTCAAGGCCGCCACGATCCACGCGCCATCATGGGTCAAATCCGACCAATGCGCTCCCCATACGCACGCCGGCCAGCTCCAGGGCACCTTGTGTCTCTCCGGGTTGGATGACGACTCTAATCCCTTCCTTTCCCTCCTCAAATTACACGCCACTGGCATCGGCACGATTATCATCAGCAAATGCCGCTTTCATGACCCCAGCCTCCTCCAAAGGCTCCTATCCTCCGCCAGGCGAAGTATACGGAACATACAGATATTTTTGGATACAAATGGTGAGTTCGTTCGACGCTCACCACTGCACTCTCCCTAATGTGCAGTCCAGACGAGTTTCCAGACCTATCCCTCCAGGATTTCTCGGCTCTTGAGCAGGTGTCTCTCAATGTCGCGGCTTCGACCGCCCCATTCCACCGGGTTTCAACCTTAATCTCCACCGCCACCTCCCTTCATTTCAAAAGCTTCATTCTCAAACTCCGGGCCACCGCGCAGAGGGAACGCGACGTCTTCCAGGTCGAGCTGGTGGACAGACTCAGCTGCCTGGACACACCCCTTTCTAGTCTCGCTCGCTTATCGTTGAAAGAGAACCGCAAGTTTTCACTGGTTCTATTAGGCCGGGATCCGGAATTCCTTGCCCAAGGGCTCACCGAGTTTCACGAAGTAGGTTATATATGGGCGGGTGAAGATACCGGAGAGGATGGCTATTTCTGGACATTTACCTCCCCCAAGAACAGCAGGGTGAAGAGGAGTCCGATTTCTATCCTGCATAGGCTATTTAAACGAAAAACTTAGATTAGTTACTAGTAATAATTTGGCGGTAAAGCGTTCCAATAGACGAAAGATCCCGAATTGTCCGAATGCGTTGGTAGGATGGAGTGCCGTACGAGGTCCCTCATGGTCACTCTGACGCACAAGAGGCCGCAAGGCATCAAAACTCAACACATTCGTCATCGGACACAACGCTGGGATGCTCTAGGGCCCAGGCGCGGCGCATGGCAGGAAAGAAAGATGCATACAGTACTCATATTTTCGGAAAATAATACAAACAAGAGAAGCCTCATTCGTAGTGAGGTTGCGAGTATCGAGAAACGGTTCTCCGAAGACACTTCTCAGACAATATATGGAGAAGTAATAAACCGAGTACTTACTTGAGTACCTCTACGGAGTGGTTCAAGTTCACCCCAGGTTGCACGTCCAAATCATTCCTTTCCTCCTGAGATAGATCCCGGAGCCAGACTGGATCGTAGAAGTTTTCCGGTAGACCCCCCACGGGGAGCCGGTCCGAGTCTACCTTCCCAGAATCTATGCGGTGGCGAACCCAATTACCACGGCTGGCCCGGCCGTCGGCCGAAAAACGATGGGTCGCGTACAAACTGTCAATAACGCGAAGCCACTTTGTGACTTCCTGGGACCTCCAACCAGGTCTTACAACGAGGAATTTGCGTTGACCTCTGATCGGCTGGCTACCGTAAGGATCTGTTTCATCACCGCTCATGCCACCCTCATCAGCCAACCGGTTCACGTAGGCGGTGAACGGGGAAACATCTGGGACGACATTGCAGATGTACTGTCTGTTGCAAATGAGCTGTTGAGTCGGATGAGCACGAGGCGCGGATGTGTAGGACAGAAGGAGGCTGACTGTCTTCACTCTACTCCGTCGAGCAGATCTGATCCGGCGTTCTGAAGTTGCATCGGGGGACACACGACCAATCTGCTGGTAATAATTGGCGCGTATGGTTTCAATATGCCGCAAGAAGGCTTCCTCCACGAGGTCGCTTGGCCAAGGGTGGTACAGGCCCGACTTGTTGAAATTTCTTCGAAAGCACACCGCCGCCCTCACATTCCAGGGGGACCGTACCGGACCAATGAGATCGAGTCTCAATTGTCCACGATGGCTGTTGGGACCGTCGGTTTTGTTCACGTTATACCCTTCGATGATGTGTGGTTCGGGCGGATCCGGGATTGGCGACAAGTTGTCGACCCGCCCTAGCATCAAGAGCGCGTGTTGACGTACGTGGGCCTTCATAATAAAGCGTTAAAGCCGTTGCCCAGGGAGGTGAAACAGACCTGACCTTCAAGCTGAGGTCGAGCTTACTCCTCCTTCGCGGTTCACGTGGACGGCGTGGTTGGATTCGCTGCTGCGAAGGTTCCTGCTCGTTACCGGCCAACGGTAATTGAAGAAGCTCCGAGAGGATTCTGTTAATTCCCTCGGCCTGTACTGCGCTATTGCGAACCATTTCTTCTGCCATAGAGTATAGTCCCTTGAGTTCCCGGTAGCCTGACTCATCGGGGGAGTGGATGTGGGGTGTTTCCCTGAGCTCTGGCGAACGTTCAATTTCGCTGAGGTCGGGGGAACGTGTCTCAGGTGCAGTATAAGAGGTCTCATCAAAGGTGGACTGATTATCGTGAGGAAAGCGAACGGAGATAACGAGTGTGAAACCTCGGACCTGTCGACCCTGGGGAGGTGATTGTTCGAAGGCAGAAAAAATATAGCCTCTGGCTGCTGTCGAACCGGAGGGGGGATCGGGGTTGCCAGGAGTCGTGCCCGTGTCGGGCTCGCCGTCAGAAGCACCGGGACCGTCCTTCTTGCAGCGGAGTTCAGCAACGAATTCGCAAGGGATACGCCGGGGGACCCACAGGAAGACGGTGTCGAAACTCCATCCGTGATAGCCGTTTAAGCATCTTCCGCTTCATCCTGGAGATCTCTCTGCGGGAACTCATCGACGTCGTCTAGAGGGGTAAAAAGGGAAGGACGCTGTGGGGACGAGGGTTGGGAGGTTCGTGGGGGGGCTACGGGTTTTATACGCGTGAGAGTAGTCAGGACGCGACAACGCGTATGTAGTACATACCTGAACGAGCATCGCCTTCCAGCGTCCGCCGCGAGATGCCAACCCCATACGTGTATGTCGTAGCTGAGGAGCGAACCCATACATGGAATGACGGTCGGAAACGGCCGATCACCCTGCCAAAGCGGATCGGACTTGCACCATCTTCCTGCACATCGACCTTGCGCTGCCAGACGATGAGATGGACGAGGATGGTGACCGATCCCTATAAAGTCTGTGTAGCGGAGGTTCAGTTCTTCACCCTCACCATGAACGCTCACCTCGCCTACAGGATTACATCCACATTGCAACTACCCGCTCAAGGAGACCCAACTGTCGTCTCCATAAACCCAGAGGGGACCCTCATCGCCGTTGGCAGCGTTGGCGGCCACGTGCATGTATGGTGCTTGTCTTCATACGAGCTTTTATGTCAGACGTCTCCTCCACCCGAGGAAGGTGGCTCGGCAGACGCTCAAATCGGAAACATGGCTTGGATGCCCAATGGATTACTCGTCTTTTCTCGGAGAAACGGGATACTGGGAATGTTACTTGTCGGGAAGGTGAGAAAATGGGTTTAGCGAATGAGCGGTCAGTTACCATCCCCTTCCCAGCACTTCATCGAAGCCGTATCCATCGCAGTCCACGATCACCTACCCGTGCTTGCGATGGATTACAGCGATACCCTCAGCGTGTGGGCTACCGCGACCAATAATGAAATCGCCTTCGTCCGATGGAAGCGGAGTGATTGTAAGCTCTCAATTACAACTCTGAGATGATAAATGCGCCCTGACGGATTACGAGGGAACACTTTTTACGCACGCCCGGAGGATCGCATTATTGCCAAGAGGGTTGCAGTATCTTCTGAGGGGGAGCGGCCTGTTGTGGTTACGTCTTTGAATTGGATCAAGAAATCGAGCACAGTCGCTCATCTGTTGGTTGCCTTTTTGCACCATTATGTTGAGTACGTCAAGCCTCACCTTTCCCTTAATTAACTGCTCATCCCCCATCAGAATCATAGACGGAGACACAAGGAATGTGCTTACGCACGTCGCAATCCATACTCCAGTGTACGTTGTACTCTGATATCCAAATGTCGCTTCCGCTAACCTGGGGGATATCAGTTGCAGCCTTTCCATTTCCCCAGACCAAACCCGAGCTCTGGTAACTAACACATCCGGAGGGTTGATCATTTACAACCTATCTTCCGCACATGTGATTACATGTGCCAGTGGCATCCAGGGACTTGGCCAAGGTTCCCCCGCCTTGTTTGCGCACGGAGGGGATGTGGTACTGGTGGGTTGCGAAGACGGACGCGTAAAACTCTTTGATCCCGCCTCAGCATCGTGGTTGCGAACATTGAATCATGAAGGTCGGCGAACAATTAGCCCCAGGAACAACGATTAACCTCCAACACAGGTGGAGGCAATATTATCGCGATGGCGGTCGGTGAATCTCACACTGGGAGATCACTCGAACACTGATTCTGTGACAGGTTCATGCCTCATACGACCCCGATCGGTTCGTCATCGCAACCGCGGTCTCGGGAAATATGAACGCCGAGATATTCGTCTGGCAGACGGTTGAACATGGTGCGCGTCGGGAGACGATCTACGACTACAGTGTCACTTACCTTAGAAACCACAGGCCCGAACCTCGGCGGAGAGGGTTCAAACGCTGTGCCTTGGATACGGATCTTGAGGGTGGTCTTTGCGTGGACGGCCTTGATAGTCGTCGTTCTGGCTAGGCACTACGGCAGTAATCACGGCGCCTGGTGGGCACCTGGGTGGTTTGTTGACTCCGGTGTTCAGATTTGACGGTGCGTGGGCTAGGGTTCGCTCACCCGATTTAGACAAGATCATTGGGGAGCTGAGGTGCATAGACCGGTTTATTCTGGATATACTACGGGAATAACGGTGTCCTAGTGCGAGGGTGATCCCGTCACGTTAGAAGATGATGAGTAGCTCGGTATTTCGGGGCAACTTTCATTGGAATGAAACACGGTGCGAAGCACGAAAATGACGACGGAGGGGTGGCTAGTATGAAACACTGGAACGAACATCCTGTACTAACGCCTGAACGTGGTGTGAAGAGGTGTAGGGTTGAGCGCGGATCTATGCCCTTGACACCCACCCGTGGATGCAAGACGTTCATTCCAGCATGTCCTCCTCTGTGATTGATAAATCCCACTCGAGTGCATGCAACAGCTGTAATTCAGCGCTGCTGATTTGGCGGGCGGTGAAGATACGGGCCACACGAGCCCACCTTGGGTTTCTGCGACATGAATCCTGTGTATACTGCGAGAGAATTACAGGTCAGCGCAGGGCTTTAAGGGTAATGGAGTCAAACCTTTGTTGCAAGGACGAGGGCTGCGATGAAGATCCGTTCGCATACCAAAGTTGCACCAAACAAATTTGGATCGAGGCGTTCTTTAGCACGGTTTAGGTACGCAAGCGCTACCACAAGCGCGGAGACGTTGGACCGTGAAGAGGTTATCACCGAACAGATAAAATTCCTCAACAGCCACATCTGCCCCGCAGTCCCACTGGAGCTGCGGCCGATGCGGGGGATGACAAGGGATGAGATTAGCTCGGCCAGCCTCGCTACGTGCGAACAGGAAACTTCAGAGGACGAAATGGATCAGAGGATGTAGTCTTCACATGTGAGAGTGGCACGCGTATGTGTGCTAGGGATCTGGAGGTAGTCGACCATTCCAAAAGCGAACCAACGGACAGTGATTGGGAGGGGACAGGAGGAAAATAGCCAAATAGGACAGAAGCGTACCCCCATTTTATGAGGGGTGGCCATTCAAGCAGATCAACCATCGGTGTCAACCCCTGCTGAAATGTCCGAGTCGCTCAAGATGGAAACTGATTGGATCCTTCGATCGAAGCTATACCCCATTCGAGGAAGAATGCGCTCGTGCTCACGGACGAGTACCCCCGCAGCGACCTGTCCACCGCAATGGCGCCTCGTGCATCCCCCTTCGAACGTTGTATTGTTCGAATGGTTACCGGGCCTAACTTCTTTCGTCGTTGCCTTTGTCTTGTGCCCTTGGGGGAAACCCGATTCCGGTGAAAGTATGTCGAAGATAAAAGCAGAATACTGCCTTACGACTGACCTGGGGTCCTCCTCTCTTTTTCGTGGACCAAATGCACGCGAGCGCAGGGCAGCGGACCTTAGCTCTCCAGGAGTTGGTTGATATGATTATTGATCACCTCCCAGGGGACGGGGGTTCATTGAAACGCTGCTCTCTAGTGTCGAGGCAATGGGTGCCCAGATGCCGATACCGCCTACTTAAAGTCGTATCGTTTGTGGATTCACATCCAGGGCGATCACTCGAGCGGTGGCGTGTTACCTTTGGCGCGTTCAACAGTACGTATCCCGTCCCCCCCCGTCCTGGATGCAGAATGGTCCTGAACGGAATCCGCTAGCGGGCGTCGCGAGTTTGACGCGCGAACTACATTTCAGTCAAGAGAAACACCTATGGATCCATCCAGCGAATCTCCCTCGCTACTCGTCGCACCTATCTCACTTCACCAACGTGACAACCCTCATCTTCACTAACATCGTCACGGGTGTTTTCGACGCGGCGTCCCTATCGAACTGCTTCGAACACTTCGCCACCGGCGTACGGACCCTTCAAATACATCACCCTATCACCCGCCCGACGTCTTTGATGCAAATCCTCGTCCTATTCTCGTCAGCCGTCGACGTTCAGATCTCGTACCCGCGGTGGAGCATCACGGATGCGAACATTACCCTCCACCCTCCCATCCAGGAAGAAAGTGGATTTACCGGGTCTCTCGAACTCCACGGGTTCGGGGAGAAGTGGTTTGAGTTCTTCGCGCTTCTCACCACCCACCGACTCAGGTTTTGGAAAGTCCGGCTACAGGACTGCGAGTTTGGCACCTCATCCCTGACGCAATCCCTGCTTGAGGCTGTTTCGCAGAGTGCGTGCACTCTTCATCTCGAGGGGCCCCGGAAGCGTGAGTTGGATTTTAATTTACTAAGAGGACCAGACTAACTATGAAATTCACCTAGAGCGTCACTACTCGAGCATCACACTTCACAACTTCAACGTTCTCGAGAGACTTGCGTTCAAAATGACGGACGACGGCATCAGCGGTGGCCAACTAGCTCGGCTGTTGGACTCCATTTCGTCTCTCATGTTTTCCCTCCTCGCTCTTGACGTCAGCGATCGAGAGAAACGATGCACAGATCGTAAGGATGCGACAACAAAACGGTTTTTGGGAGAAATGAAAGCTTTGGATTGGCCGCTGCGCAGACTAGCAAATCGGGCTTTTCACGGAACTGGGAAAAGGTTCACCCTGATCCTCCTCGCGAACGACCCAAGTGCCGTCGCTGGGTCGTTTGCGGAGCTTCAGAAGGTCGGAAATATCTGGAAAGGCGCGAAGTTAATTGGGAGTGGGAGTTGCGGTTACTATTGGACCTCCACTGCAGCTACGGATTACGAAGATCAGACGGCTGAAGAGTCCGTGCTGAGTTTTGTTGACGCTTGATACATTTGTACTGTTCGAGGGTACCTAGTAGGTCCTCTGTATCACAGCCAATACACGAACCGCCGCGATCAGCCCGTATCGATCTCTTACCGTTCACTTTAACCCCCCAAGAGGACCTATCGTGGCTACCGGTTGGTTCGTACATTGGGCGGCTTCATTGCTACGTCATTCGAGGCGGTTTTCGTCGGTGTGTGGATTCCTCGTCCACACAATGCTTCGCAATACCGGTGGAAGTTCCCTCCACACCCAGATCCGAGATCGTCAAATACTCGCTCCGTGATCTCTCCATTTCGGCAGGCCACTCCCCACCTCTACAAGCACGCTCGGTCTCCTCCCGAGTCTTCCGATGCACGCTCATCACGTTTGGGAGTGCCCTCCCGGTCTCCCACCCCCTAGGATATAACACCCTCCCCACCCATCGAACTCCTCAACACTCCTTCGCCCTACGACCGTCGAGGTCGTGCCCAGCCTCCGTGCGCTTTGCGTTTCGTCTGCATCGGTCACCATCGCGGAATTTGCCCCGATCCCCACCCCCAACCTCAAAAGCTCGCCCTAACATTTCGCGTTCTGCGGTTCTCGTCCCCAGTCTGCTCACGCCACCGATGGTTCCTGATAGACGGGCGATTTTACGGCACCCCCATTTTCTGCCCTACCAGAAAACCCTCTTCCCACATACTCAGGAATCCGACCACTGATTCAGCTCAACGTATCGGTGGCTTGGCCGGCCCGGCGCAGGAGACGTCAGCGATCCAGATTCGGTAGGTGGGTTACCATTTCCCACCGCACTGGGATCAGTTTGTGATGTCGCCCTCACTCTACCGGCCAAACTACAGTGCTTGGGACAGCTCCCCAGAGTTTGACCCACCATCCGGTCGAGCGTGCGCGGTACACCACGTTTCACAACTTTCTTCTAACCTCCATCCACGGCTGCGCAGCCCGTTGGTCGAAATTCCATCCGCAAGTTTTTACAATGTCTTCGGCATCTCCGACGAAGTGTAGGTGCGCCATTGTGCCAAATACCCCGCTGTTGCTGATCATCCTGGTAGCCAACCGCAACAACATAGGAAAACCATTGTTGTGCGCAGAAATTGGGTTCCTGGTGGTGCTGGTTGCCTTAACCAGCATCTACGTCACCCAGGTCTACACCCTTCGACGAACGACCCCCCCGCCCGCTGCCCCACAGAGAGAGGAGCTTAGCCACCCACCCCAATGCCTTCCCCATCCCGTTCAAGCTGGGTCGTCGGAGGCGATCCCTAGGTCATCATTCACGGTGCTCGAATGGTCATCCACGAGCTTTTCACCCATGCCGTCATTCCAACGCGAAGATACACACAAATTCGGCCCGAGTGCTCTCCTGGATGAAGACACAACCGTCTCCTGTTTCACGTTCGCAGGTAGCCGGGGTGGTGCCGTCCTGGTATCCAATTCCGAAAAGTACTACGTCAGCCAGTTTACTCTCAACAATTCTATGGTCGACGTCATGGCCGATTCGGAATACTATCCGAAGGGGGGGGCGCTCTGGGGGTTGTTCGAGGGGGAACTACCCCATGGATTAAAGAACGTGACCACATCGTTCGTCGCGGAGGATGCGACCTATATGCTGATTGGGAGTTTTTGTTTCGACCCGGAGTGGGGGTCTGTTCAAACCTTTGCCACGGAGGCATACGTCACCGCTTTCCCCGCCGTGAAGTTCTCCGCATTTTACTTCGAGGTTTTGTCCAATTGGGGAGGATCACACACTTGTGTTTGCCGTCTGACACTCCACGGAAATCCGTAGTTCAAGCACGTCCGGGTACATCGTCAATTTTAGATAATAATCCCGACATTTGCCCAACTCAGAAAGAACGCAAGTCCCAATTGTCCGCCATTTGTGCGGGATCAATGCCGCGTGTGTCAGATCCAGTGTACGATCCGCTCAGTGTCCACCGCCGTGTCGCATTTGACCCCTTTCTGATCTGTAATTTCTCCCCTCAGACGCTTTCGGCAAAGTAACATTGACCCCGCCCGTCACCTTCCATCATGGGATTCCTCCCTTTGTTCGTCGGGGACGGGAGAACCGCGGGCGGCTACTTGGCGTCCGCCATTGTTCCCTTCCGACGCTTTAACTCGACAGCCCTGTGTTGGCCAAACCTGTGGTATGTCAAGGTCTGGTTTCTTTCATGCTTCTTTTTTTGGCAGACCAATCATTGTTCATACGAGGATGTAGTTCGCAACGTCTGTTGATGTGCTATTTCAAGATCTCGCGAATCGGACGGGTTCTCGTGTGTCCGGCTTCGTGGTCTGATATTGCGAGCGCCTTTCTTCCGGTGTCCGCCATCCCGGACGTTCCTCGGCATTGACGTGACGCGAATCAATCGCTGCGATAGACGCGCGGCTACTTGGCGTCCGCCATTGAACCTGCGACGCTTTGCGCTGACGGCTCGACGCCGTTAGATATCGGACCTGTGTCGAGATCTGGTTCTCTCATTTGGGTACTTCCACGTTCCCTCTTTGGGAAGCCAAGTGTTGTCCGTAGAAGGGTGTCGATCGTGTGGTTCGTTGACGCCTGACCCTGACTTTCTCGTACAGTAAGCGTCTAGCGTCCATCATTCTTTAGGCACCTTTCAACGTTGGCATGATTTATGGCTTCACGAACGGGTGCCTGATTAGTTCGCGCCAGCTGCCTCGATAGGGATTCAATTTCCTCCCATTCGACGCCGTTCCGCGAGCTGCACCGGCGGCGGAACCTGAAGCGGTGGGTGAACAGCGTCGAACTTTTACTTGTGTGTTCAGTCACACGTCACAGTATCCCCCCTTTTGCACTCCCCCATCTGTCTTCCTCTCCGGGTCGGGTATGGCCACCTCACCTCGCGCACGGCCCAATCTCTTGTGTTTTCACGGCATTTTGTTCTACCGGACTGCTGTTGTACTTACACACCAGAATTCCGTTACGGGTATCCCGCAAGATCACAATTTTGACACGAATGACGACGGGAACGATCTCCTGATGTCAAGATTGCCACCTTGACCTGCAAGTGACTCAGCCGGATCTTCTGTCTGCCGTGTTCGAAGGTCGCGCCATTGACGCACTCATAGATTCACCACGGGAGTTCCTGAATTGACCAGAACTCGTGTCAGGCCTCGGAGGCATGCATTTGTTTAATCAGTCTCCTGCGCCACACCCGGAGTCAAAGCCTGAGATACTCATTGAAAACCCTGCGCTCAGGCCCACGCTCTCGACCTTGGACTTGATCCTTCGCCTTTTGGCGACGAGAACCTTGATCACCCGAAAGCTCAAGGGTCTCGATGAGATCACCCGTGCGTCATAGGTGTGACAAATCCCGTGGGAATAGATCTAACTTCACCCGTTCACCCCATCCAGCCGTTATCGTCGTTTCCCCCCGTATTGGCGAGCATGGGCGGGCCTTTGCGAACGTCGACGCGTACCCTGTGGCAGAGGTCGACCCGCTGTACGGTTCTGAACACGTCGAGGATCTGTATCTCAAGGCCGAACCAGCCTATTCTTGGAGGTTCATTCGTTTTATCATGCTTTCTTCTTCGCAATAAGTCGTGTGACAGCCTCACAGATTCACTCCTGTGCTGTGTGACAAGAAGAACCAGACTATCGTGAATAACGAAAGTTCCGGGGTGGCCGGAATATTCGATGCCGAGTTCAACGATCTCATCCCTCCTGACATCTACCCCGAGGAGCTTCGCAATGGAATAGACTCCACCAACGATTGGGTCTACAGCGCAATCGACAGTTAGTCATTTTGTTCCCCTTTCGCTTCCGAGACGTTGACTGTTGTCCGTCCAGACGGTGTTTACGGGGCTGGTTTCGCAACCACCACCGGAGCCTATGAGACTGCTGTGTATCCACTATTCGAAGCCCTGATCAAGGTCGAAAAGATACTCGAGGGCAAGGAATTCTTCGTCGGCTATCAGCTGACCGAGGCTGACATCAGACTCTGGGTCACCATCGTGCGTTTCTGGTTAACCCCGCCCTGCGATGCTCGTCTTCGGGAGGGTCTGACTTTTGGTTGGAGATCTAAATCCGCTTCGATACGGTCTATGTCAGGTACTTCAAATGTAACATCCGCGATATCTGCCATGGAATGCCGAACATCAACGGGTTGGTCGATTTCGCGTTTGAGCGTGCGTCAACTCTGACCTTTCGGCTAGGTGGATGAAGGAGCTGTATTGGAATAACCCTGCGTTCAAGGACTCCACGAACTTTGATCACATCAAGACTCTCACTACTTTTGGTTACACATCATCGTATGCTACCTTTCCAGCCGACACATCTGAGAGCCGTGGCTGACATGTCCTACAGGTGAACCCGCATAGGATCGTCCCAGTCGGACTTGCGCCCCACATCGAACCTCTTTAGGAATCGGGATAGCGTCAATGGCTGGATCTATTCGAAAACCTGTGGTGTACGTCTAACGATTTGTGCGCATGTACGCGGTTTATGGTATGCCTCACGACTAGAGTACCAAAAGACGCAATTCCAATGGTGTCTTACGTCTTGATCCTGGACTACCATTCGCCCGCACGAGGACTGTCGTAAACACACCAAGAGCTGTCTAAGGCTCGAAATCTGGCATCCTCCGCCGCGCTGGTGATCGCCTTGCCTGTGCGAGGTTCCCAGCTGCGTCTGAAATTTCCGGCGTGTCAACGTGAGGATCGCGCAATCGCCCAAAATTTCACCATCTCTCGATCATGGCCACCAACGTTACATTCCGCCCTGGCGTTGGGTTGTCCGAACGTGTCGACCCGCTCAAACAGAAAGCTGTTACGATTTGGCTGACGGGTCTCGGTGCCAGTGGAAAGGCCAGTGACCAACCGAGACCGGCAGGATGGCACAGATGGTTTAGGAATCCTTCAGCCCACGATCGCTCGTGTGTTGGAGCAGCACTTGTTGCATCTGCACAAGTTTTCCTACAGACTCGATGGGGAGAATGTCCGATTCGGGTTGAACCAAGGACCTTGGGTACGACGAAAAGTCGAGGAATGGGAAGATTCGAAGAATTGGCGGGGTATGTTGTTCCTCATTCGAGAAAGCCCCGGACCACGTCCTCCGTCTCCGAATCGCGCTTCCTCAACCTCGCTTCCATGTGTTGGAATAACACTTGATGGAAATCAGTGACCCGGACCACGAGAGGTACGGCGAGTACCTCTCTAAGGACCAGGTTGACGACCTCGTTCGACCTCATGATGAGAGTATCGACCTAGTCACTGAATGGTTGGAAAAATGGGGAATCTACGAGGAAGACATTCCCAGGTCCGCTGCCAAGGACTGAGTTACCATTACGATCCCCGTTAATCTTGCTGAACAAATGCTAAATACTGTACGTGATGCGCTATCAATCAAGAAACCGCCGTTCCACTCACATGCTTCGAAGACATACCATGTTTGGAGACACGTTCAAGGCGGATTTTCCATTGTCCGGACGACTGAATACAGCCTTCCCAATGTATCACACTCGCACGTCGATCTAATCCAGCCCACTACATCCTTCCGACGCTGGAAGGCAATGCGTTCGGCTTTCTTGGGCTGGCAGCCAGAATCCGACATAAATCACAAGGTTTCTCTCGCCTCCGATACACCCGCACTCTTCACGAACCCGGTTTCCGGCATCACGGCCGATCAATCCTGTAACGAGGCAGTTACGGTCAAGTGCTTGCAACAACTCTATAACGCCGTGGGACATGTCCCAAAAATACCGGAGGAGCAGAATCGTATTGGCGTCACGGCCTTCCTGGAGCCGTATGTAAACATCGAAGACTTGACCACGTTCTACAAGGATCAAGTCCCACAAACTGTCGGAAGTTCTTTCGAGTTCATCTCCGTGAATGGTGAGCGGGAGCCCAAGTTTACCACACAATCATGGTCATTGATTTTCGGTTCAGGAGGGCAGAACAGCCAAAACTTGAGTGAATCTGGAATTGAGGCCGCAATTGATGTTCAACTTGTTATGGGTTGGTGTACCCCATTCCTGGTGTTTACCGGTCCACGCGTGGCTCTCCCCCTCCCCCCCATTCACCCCTGATGCGAAATACCCCGAAAACGGAAATGAGGTTCGTAAGACGGAGCCTCGAGTGTGAGGTTGTGATTAACATTCCACCGCCGCCAGCCCTTTGGTGATGTACGCCACTCCCAAGACCCCATTCGTCTACCTTTTGACGTCAATGTACAATTGGCACGAACAGTGGGTGGATGCTGTGCTTGGCATGGAAAACCCTCCACAGGCAATTTCCACATCATATGCCAACCACGAGCAGACGGGCAAGTGGATGATCTCGCCCTAAACACATTCCTTGACTCACGTACCATAAACCTCCCCTAGTTCCATTATCTTATGTGGACCGTGCATTCAATAGTTTCGCGCAACTTGGTGAGTGTGGATCGTCAGCTGCGGATGAAGCATTGATTTCGTTGCGGTGCCAATTTGGTGGTTGTCAACAGGCGCTCGTGGCGTTTCGGTTCTCTTCAACGCGGCTGGACACGGTGGTGTCGGTGGTCGGGATTTAGGAAACCAGACCGAGCATCTCTGTTTCAGCAAAGATGGACGCAATGTGACTGAGTTCTTGCCCTGTAAGTATACGCCGCCCCCTGCTGTTTTTCCCGGTCTTGATACGAGATATGACATCTAGCATTCCCTGCCTCATGCCCTTAGTGAGTGACATCCCTTTAGTTTGATGATCCCGCTCAATTATGGGCGCGATATCTCGCTGTATGACCGTTTACTTGAGGGAACCGATCGCCCTCGCTCCATTATAGCATTCCGTCTGTTGGGGCGACCAATAACATCGATGAGATTGGAACGTTCTTTTCCGGAGGGGGATTTAGCGAGTACTTCCCAAGACCGGCGTATCAAGAACACGCTGTCAAGGCGTATCTCAAAGAGCCTTCCAAGGGCCTCTACAGGGGTCCATACAACCCGTACGGTGC
>Ga0307509_10006634_pt1 | contig 15463 bp, 16 predicted proteins | sample 10_EM_MG_FD_202245 | JGI IMG/M metagenome (GOLD analysis project Ga0307509, IMG submission 202245) | Populus trichocarpa ectomycorrhiza microbial communities from riparian zone in the Pacific Northwest, United States - 10_EM | ecosystem: Host-associated > Plants > Roots > Unclassified | place...
ACCTATGAGTCACACGATCATGACTCATAATGAGTCATACCCGAAATCCATCAGATGACTCCTATGAGTCACTGCGCAACATGCCATAAACCAATCATAAAACATAAAACATGTCAGGTGCGCAAATCGCGCCACCTGCGTAAAACTCGTGACTCATAATGTGAGTCACACGCGAAAGTCATTACATCATTATGACTCACAATGGTGAGTCATAGAAACATCAACCAATCATAACATAACGATGACGCGTAAGTGCGAGTCATGTGAGAACTATGAGTCAACTGACTGCATAGCGTGAAACATAATTATGACTCACGATCGTGAGTCATAAAAACATAAACATACCTTATGACTAATAACTATTAGTCATGTGAAATCTGCCTTGCTTAGTCACGATTTGTGACACAGCAAAACTAATATTACTTGAGCAGATCCACTGGACTAATAAGGCTTTAAAGATATCGCTGTTGAACTCGATACGACCAGAGTTATTACCACTCCGTGTCCAAGAACTACTTGACAGGTGACATTGAATATTGTGCTGGCTGGTACTTCAGGAAAGGGATGGTTTCAGCCCTGCTGCTCGTGGGTTGTCCTTTGTAATACCATGGGCTTGCTCTAGATGCTGGTTCATATTTTTTGTAGACCCGTCTGTATAGGTTTTTGCCGACGATCATTAACCTAGTTTTTTATCATAATTTTTTTATTAGCTTCGAATAGTTGAGATGTTAGAAGTAGGTACTTACACCATGCACACTTCCAACACCAACTCTCTGCCCTCCGGTCAAAGTACTCAATTCTGTTACATGGCATCCAACAATATGCTGTACGCCTCTTACCCTATGCCAGAAATGCTGCTGGTATCTGCCACGTGTCAGGAACATGAGTGGAAAACTCAACATCCTCACCAACATCACTGTAGGCAGCAGCAGAAGGTGTAAGGAGGGAACTTGGTGGAGCACCAAGAGCACTACTCGCACTATCATTAATTGCTTGATCAAATTTCCATTGCTTGACCACGCTGTTGGGGAAGTAGAATGCCGCATTCTAAGTAATGAAATGTTTGTGAAACCGAATCCTATGGTCGAATTTCTTCTAAAAATCCCCCCCGAAGTTCTATGTTATTATCCGAATGCTCCATGTCAATACTGTTGTTGTATGGTGTATATGAATTCAGTAAACAAACAGGAGAGGAAAGGATCTCAGCTAATATATATTCACTAGTATGGAAGTCATGAAGAGAATTAGGGGCACGCGTTTCTGGTCGGATAGTAGAGGAGTATGATGGATACGAAAATTGGGGTTGGTGCTCGCTTGATGACATTGATTAAAGTTAAGTGTAAGCTATAGACGGCTGAATACATTATTTATTCACTCATTCTGTACGATCAATAGAGTTAAGCGATACTGTTCACCAATACCTATGTAACGACCCTACGATAGGTAGCTACAATTACTATCACCTTAGCCCAAATGGTATATCAAGAGGTAACCAGAGGTGGTATGGTCTCGTATACTTTATACAAATAGCTGGTAAACCTAGGATAAGGCCTAGGGAATTGTTGAGTAGCCTTGAGGTACTCTACTAGGCAGGGTAACCTTTCGGGAGAACATTCGCATAAGGTCAAGAGAATTATGGGAATGTTACACGGACCTCCGAGACGACTTCTGTGGTCGCCCGGAGGACTTCCTGAGCGGTTAAAGGCATAAGAAGGCAAAGTTACCCTACCTTGGGAATTTGGTCATTATGCCCATGGACCCCAGTTACCCTACTGAGGTATCCAAGTTACCCTACCTTCACCGGCAAAGTCATCCTAGAACTTAGAGGTCGATTGCCTCACATTCTATGGGCTCTTAGATGTTCTTGGGCGCACACGCATCTGCGCGGGAAGGCCCCACGCCTATGTAAGGGTGGCCCGAACATGCTATTAAACTTGGGCGGGTTTTGCTAACACCCCCCTCTGGCCCCAGCGTTGGGACGGCGCGTCATAGGCAGACGGCTGTGTAGTTGCTCGTTTGCTAGTTAAAACAGGTCATTGGAGCAGCTGCCGTAACACCGTATACGTCGTCGCCGTCCGTCCGACTGAATGTCGTTCGCAGGATATATAAGGGGAGTATGGGTAACCGCCAAAATGGAGGTCGCTCATATATGGTCTCTCGGGCATCTAGGAGTCTATTCTAGCCTACGGGATATAGGGTAGTCTTCCTAGTGGTGCTCAGGTAGTCTCAGAAGGCCAGGGTGTTTTCGAGACAAATACCTCAGTAACCAGCCCGGACCTTCTCCCCTTGATTTGTAGCATTACTATGGGTTGTTATTGGACTCTAGAGGTATGAGTCTTATCACGGTAGAGTATGTCCCGAGAGGCTGGCTATGGGTAGCGCCCACTTAGCCAACCATCGGCTACATCTCACCGGGGGAGCTTGCATGTCAATTTATCACATTAAATAGTCGCGTAGATTAAATGATGGACTGCATAGCTTGTATAGACGAAACTGCCACTGGGCCAGTGAGTCCACCACCTAGGTATTGACTCCGGTTGTTGTCATAACAGTTAGCCACTTGTATGACTTCGATAGGAAGAGTTTTTCCACCTGCGGTTGTATTGGAGATGCATTGCAGAAACTCATATCCTATTGACGGAGTTAAGTGTGCCCGAGTTGGTCCGACACTTCCAGCTGGATAATTCCTGAGGGAGGGTAGACCTCGGACAAACCCTGAGCAGGACAGGGTACTCGCACAAGGTCGGAGTAGTGGTGAATGTCAAAGGCTTAAATCTGATATCTACTTAAGTTTAAGCATTTGGCATTCTACTTCGATAACCAACTTTCCACAAGAGAACTTATTGAGTGAAGCTTTCAGCTTAACGATATTAAGTCTAACCGTTTTGATTCTTCGTGAATTATTTACTCTATCTTTATCTTCTACTTTGAGTTTTGGTGCGGTCGCAACCATAGAGTTCACCTCTCGATAGGGTGCCCCCGTTACAGCAGTACTTGATTTGTCCTTTGCCAACACTGCTTTGCTTCCATATTTCTCCTTCTGGAACCCCTCCCTCCCGCCAACTGGTTTGGATCACACTGTCCTCTCAATCATTCTCTCCACTCCGCTCCTAAAGTGCGCGCCGAGGGGCCTAATTTGGAAATTCACGGATTGGGATCATATTTCCCCTTTGCTCGCCGATCTTACGCTTGCAGCTCCCCCTGCTTTTTCTACTCCAAACTCACTCCACCTATGGTTCGACGACTCCCTTGCCAAAATCACGCACCTCATCACCTCTAACACCCAAATCAAACGCCCGTCCTCCTACTCTAAGCCGTGGTGGACTCCACAACTCACACAGCTACGACGTATCCATCACCATACAACACCCCTTATGAGGAACAATCAGTGATCGCCCGCCCTGGCCCGTGCAGCTCGGAACACGTATTTCAAGGCAATCCAGACTGCCCCGAGAGTCCACTAGTCGCAGTTTCTGGCCAATGTCGACTCCCAATTGATCTGGGATGCTCGAAAGATTCTAACAGGCAGAGCCCCAGATCGTTTCCCCACCCTTGAGAACGCCTCCTCTCCCACCGAAATTAACAATACACTTCTACAACATTTCTTCCCTCCTGCACCCTCTCCTCCTCCTCCTCTCATCCTTCCTGCATTTAAGGACGTCCCCCCGGTTTCACGAGCAGAAGTGTCCTCCGCACTTCAAAAATCCTCCAACACGTCAGCCCCTGGCCCAAGTGGTATTCCTTACTCAATCTGGAAGCAGGTCTATAAGGCCAACGAGCGGCTCCTTCCATCTCTTTTCACTACCCTTCTCACCCACGGGTACCACCCCCTAGCCATGAAGAAGGCCAATGGCATTGTCCTGGACAAACCAGGCAAACCTGATTACCGTACACCTCCTTCCTGCCGCATCATTGTCCTGCACAAAACTGTTTCCAAGATCCTTGAAAGACTTTCTGCTCTTCGGCTCGCCTCCGTCGCCCGCTCCCTTGGCCTCTTACACCCCAATCAGTGTGGATCCCTAGCTGGTCTGGGCTATTTCGACGTTGTCGCTACTCTTACCCACAAGGTTCGCCTACTTCAGGCTGCTTCCTTCAAAGTATCAACTCATTTCCTGGTTGTCAAAGGGGGTTTTGACAATGTCTGCGCTAACAAGCTGGCCAATACCCTCACCAAAGGAGGTGTCTCCGCCTATCTGGTGGCGTGGATTAAGTCTTTCCTCTCCAAACGCCAATGCCAACTTTTTTTCGAAGGCATGCTTAAGGTTTTCTGCTCGGTCGCGGTTGGCACCCCTCAAGGCTCGCCGATTTCTCCTCTTCTTTGTGAGCTTTATATAGCCGGCCTACACCCCACTATCCGCCAAGGCCTCGCAATTTCCTATGTCGACGATCTCACCATAACGGTCGGCTCGGACTCTGTTCATTCGAATATCCGCACTCTTCAATACTTTTTCGGCATCATCCAAAGGTGGGGTGCCAATCTGGGGGTGGCTTCTTCTGTCCCCAAAACTGAACTCATTCACTGGAGAACTCCAAAGGACCGCTCGGATGTTTCCTTTGCCCCCATAGTGATCAACGACATGCTTTTTCCTTCCTCTCAAGCTGTTAGGTGGCTTGGCTACTGGCTCAACCCTACTATGCACTACTGCGTTCATTTCCTGAGACGGCTGGCACTTGCCAAAGCCTCTTTCCTCTCAATCCGACAGCTCAGTGCTGCTGGCAAAGGCCTCTCCTCCTGGTGCAACAGAAAGTTAGTCTTCGGCGCCATCCTTCCGATTCTCACCTACTGCTGCGACCTTTATGTTCTGGACACAGCCACTCTTAAGAAACTCAATGCGTTCTGGCATGGTGTCCTCCGGTGGACCACTAATTGCTTTTACACCACGGCCGTCGGCGCTCTGTACCCTGAGGCTTCGCTACCACCCATTTCCTCCATCTGCAAATACTGCTGTCGGTCAGCTGCCCTCCGCTTAGTCTGCGCCCCTTGAGAATTCACCCCTGCCACCGCCCGGATACCCGAGTCTGTGCCCACGTGGGACCAGGGTCGTTCAGGGGACAATCATCGCTTCCTCCTCCGAGGCTCCTCCAAAGCCGTTCACCTCACTTCATGGCTTGGCCCGGCGGTTAAATCCGCCAAGCAGCTTCTACTAGACTCCTTATGTCACGAGGTTTCAGACCTTATTGAGGAAATCTCTATCCTCCAGCTCGCCTCAACCGATCTCGTGGCGCTCCCGCTTTTGCGGGTACCCTCCGTCACTTACCAAGCCCTCAGAAGTTCTCTGATACAGTCACTCCTCGCTGACTGGCTAGACATAAGTCCACCAGTGCCCTCTTTCTATGCTTATGGTGGCTGCCTCACTCCCCATGCCTTTACTGGCCTTCCTCAATTTATATGTGGCCGTATATATCAGATGCGTTCAGGTGCCAGTTACCTTGCCGCTCATATATCCTTGAGGAAAACGGACTCCAGCACCCTCTGCCCGTTCTGTGAGGAAGACGATGAGTCCTTCCAACACGCGATTCTCCACTGCCCCGCTAAGGCTCACCATCGCCTCACCCATCTCTCAGGTGTAGACGGCATTGGCCATGACAGTCCCCTTTGGCTCTCAGTTCCCCTCCTCAGAGGGCTAGCTGAGTATCTCAACGCTAGTCGCGCGGGCTTTGCTCCAGCCATGTTGCGCATTCGAGCCAGTACTGTGACTCCTGAGCCGTGTTCAGGCTCACAAAGTGCTTAACACATATCTCGCTAGCATGGCCCCGGCCTGCCCGGTATTGCAACTTCAAACTCCCCTGCTCGAGTTTCTCTTCAGGGTATTTTCTATACAGATCATGAGTTTCCTTTGTTCCTCCTTGACTGCGGCAGTAGGCAGGTAGGGCGGGAAGGTTTTTAGTACTTATCAGTGTTTTTCTAATGAGTTATAAGGAGGGCTTTACGTTACTTTTCTTGAGTTAGTCATCAATGGCGATGCGACAGGGTTCTGATGATCCCACTTGGAGAGTTTGTGCAAGTGTTTTTTGAATTTTGTTATTTCCTTTGTGAGTTTTTGGAAATAAGGTTTTTTATATATGCCATAGCGGAAGCTGCATGCAGGATTTTGTACCTAAATCAATAATCACCTGATTCCAAAAAAAGAAAAAAGAAAAAAAAGGTACAAAGACAGCATTCAGCTTTAACGCTATGGCCAACAAAAACTATACCCTCCTCACCCCAGGAAACATCCAAACCCCCAAGTCACTCGGGTATGAGACCAACCGCACATCTCGCCTATCGCCCAACCAAATCCCACGAACATACTCGTACATCCGAAGAAAGAAGAAAGAAAAGAAGCAAGCAGGAAAGAGAGGAGAACCCTTAGTGACATCTACTAAGAAAGTATAAAAACATAAGGAATAAATGAACCCCTGACAAAGGAAATTTAGGTCTGATAAGTGGCGTGTATCAGCCTTAACTAGGAAGTGAGAGTATGGACCTCCACACTAGAGCGGTGGCAGGGAACGAAGCAATGCCCAATAGCAGTATGGGAAAACAGGTGGGGGGGACTCTATTGAGGGGTCACCGGTGGGTGTGCCAAAACGGCATTAGCAATGGCCAGGGGGATGGGCGTAACTGAGGCGGGTTTTTGTATAGTGACAGAAGGTCGTCCGCGGAAAAGGGGGCAGTATGGTGTCGGCTGGGGAGGTGGGCAGAATGGGAGTGGGTGTAGCTGTAACCGGGCAACGGGACACAGAACAAGAAGGTAAGGGAATGGGGACGGGAGGAAGAAGGACTTCCGAACACTTGAGACAACCGACTAGAGTAACTGCGGCCAATGCTTTTCGGAATCCGAAACGAAGACGAGGTGCTAAAGTTACTAACATAAGTGTTGCTCGAAAGGACCACATAACCGAGATGGAAAGGTACTTCGCAAAGGGCTTGGGAAACTCAGCGCCGACCGTGAGCGAAGAGGACAGAATGCCGACCGTGCAAAGCCTAAGTGAGTTGCAAAGGAAGTACGGGGTAAGGGGGAGAACTGAACTTCATGAGCGGGAGTCAACGATGAACAGGAACAAGAACCCTGCGGAGGAGGGGGTAGACCCCAGAGAGAGACAAGGGGTGATAGCATCCCCCCGAGGGAGAAGCCATTAAGGGGGAGGAGAGGGGGTGGTGGTGGATCCCACGATGATTTCCCTGGTATTGAGATTTCACTCGCCGGAGGTGTAGGGGAGATGGTTTGTGCTAACTACTGTGACAGTTTTTTTTCATTTTTTCATTTTTTCATGTTAATCTCGATTATTAATTGTTTCTATTGGGGCAAACGCACACCTCTGCTCATCCCACTGTCCTAGATAATACGGACTTTCAACCAAGTATGAGCCACGTAGTCCAAAACCTCCAACTACAGTCCATCCCGCCACCCCCAAGCTAAAACCCACTGACCCTGCCCGACAGAGAAATCCCCACCCGGTACTATGTGTAGAAACTCCAAGGAGATGAGAAAGCGGGCCTGAGAGCCACCAACCAAAAACCCCCGCGAAAGCCTAGCCTAAAAGAAAATCATCCCCAACTGACAGTAGACACAACCAACAAAGGAAAACAAACCCACTCCCCCAAGTCAAACAACCTATAAGCTAAACCGTTGTAAAACCCTACCAGGCCCAGCTGCCGAAGGAATAGGGACTCCTGAACGATGGGTCTCAGGGACACACAAAGGGGAGGTAACTCCCGGGGGCATATAGGCCTGACAGCCTAGCCTCTGGAAGAGCGACCGAGTTCGAGAAAATGCCACCAAAAGAAGGAAGGCTCATGGCAGCCGGAGGAAGATCCGGTCGGCTATTTCGGGAAACAGGACCCGGAAAGAAAGTTTAAACATGGGCCCCAAGTCCGAGGACATCAGAAGGGAGAAGGGGTCTGAAGGTGGGCGCAGAGCTACGCGCAGTAGGGTGCCAGCCGATCCAAACGTCGGGGAGGAGGGATGGCGGAGGCCTAACCGACACGAGAAGTACGCGGAAGGCTGACAGAAACGGTGTCACGATGTTTCGAAAAGTCGGACCGTACCAGCAGTGCACAAAGGAGACAGTGCAATACCAGAGAGCAGTGCCACTGGGGACCGCTACTTTGTCGATCGACCGAGACTAAAAACCGACCCTTCACGGGTAAGGGGTTGCCGACCATGGGGGGCTGCCTCAGCGAGCCTAGATCAGAGGGGCTGAAGGCAGACTCAACCAACCTCTAGGAACAAGCTCGCCAGGCCTGACCATCTGAAGGGAAAGGAAGAGGGGAGGGAGACGGCTTCACTCAGACAGAGGCAATATGACGTGTCTGATGAGAGAGGGGTGGATGGAAGTCACGATGATTTCTCGTGGTGTTGAGATTTCAATCGCCGGAGGTGTAGCGGAGACGGAGGATGATACCTATTGTGACCGTTTTTTCCGCTTTTTTCTTTTTTTTTCGATCTCGATTCTTAATTCTTTCTATAGGGGCCATGGCACAACTGTGCTAAATCTCACGGTCTTAGGTACAATGGAATTTCAACCAAGCACGGGCCACGTAGTCCAAAACCTCCGACTACAGTCCATCCCGCCACCTCCAAGCTAAAGCCCTCTGACCCTGCCCGACAGAGAAGCCCGAGACCGGTACTAAGGCTAGATGCTACAAGCAGATGAGAAAATGGGCCAGAAAGCCACGAACCGATAACCCACCCGAAAGCCTAGCCTAAAAGAAAAACATCCCCAACCGAGAGTAGACACAACCAACAAAGAAAGGCAAACCCACTCCCCCAAGTCAAACAACCTATAAGCTAAACCGTAGTAAAACCCCACCGGGCCCAGCGCCCGAAGGAATAGGGACTCCTGAATGATGGGTCTCGGGGACACAATGAGGGGATGTAACTCCCCGGGGCAAATAGCCCCGCAAGCTGAGGCTCCAGAAGAGCGACCGAGTTCGAGAGGATGGCGCCTAAAGGAGGAAGGGATGTGGCAGTCCGAGGAAGATCCGGTCGGCTATTTCGGGAAACAGGACCCCGAAAGAAGGTTTAAACATGCGCCCCTAGTTCTAGGACATCAGAAGGGAGCAGAGGTCTGAAGGTGGGCATAGAGCCACAGGTACTAGGGTGCCAGCCGATCCAAACGTCTGGGAGGTGGAGGGCGGAGGGCTAGCCGACACGAGAAGTACAAGGAAGGCTGACGGAAACGGTGTCACGATGTTTTGAAAAGGCTGCCCGTACCAGCAGAGCACAAAGGACACAGTGCAATCCCAGAGAGCAGTGCGACCGGGAACAGCTACTTTTTCAATCGACAAAGACTAAAAACCGACCGTTGACGGGTTAGGGGTTGCCGACCATGGGAGGCTACCTACCCGAGCCTGGTGAAGAGGGGGAGAAGGCGAACTCAACCAACCACTAGGAACAAGCTTGCCAGGCCTGACCATCAGAAGGGAAAGGTGGAGGGAGGGGAGATGGCTTGACCCAGACAGAGGCAATGTGGCATGCCTGAGGAGAGGGTGGTGGTGGAAGTGACGATGATTTCTCATGGTGTTGAGATTTCAATGGCCGGAGGTGCAGTGGAGATGGAGGATGCTAACTACTGTGACCGTTTTTTTCTTTTTCTTTCTTTTTCTTTTTTTAAATCATATGCATTTGTTTAAGGTACAATGACAGCCAGGCTGCTTTCTTCAAAGTATCAACTCTTTTCCTGTATGTCAAAGGTGGTTTTGACAATGTCTGCGCTAACAAGCTGGCCAATACCCTCACCAAAGGAGATATCTCCGCCTATCGGGTTGCCTGGATTAAGTCTTTCCTCTCCAAACGCCAATCCCGTCTCATTTTCCAAGCCGCGCCTAAATTTTTCTGCCCCGTCACGGTTGGCACCCCTCAAGGCTCGCGTATTTCTCCTCTTCTTTTGGGGTTTTATATAGCCAGCCTCCACCCCACTATACCACAAGGTCTGGCCATTTCCTACGTTGACACCCTCACCATAACGGGCGGCTCAGACTCTGTTCGTTCGAATATCCCTGCTCTTCAATAGTTTTTCGGCGTCATCCAAAAGCGGGGTGCCGATCTGGCGGTGGCTTTTTCTGTCCCCAAAACTGAACTCATTCACAAGAGGACTCCGAAGGACCGCTCGGATGTTTCCTTTGCTCCCATAGTGATCAACGACATGCTTTTTCCTCCCTCTCAAGCTGTGAGATGGCTTGGCTACTGGATTACCCCTACTATTCACTCCTCGGTACATTTCCTGAGACGGCTGGCACTTGCCAAAGCCTCTTTCACCTCAATCCGAGAGCTCAGTGCAGCTGGCAAAGGCCTCTCCTCCTGGTGCAACAGAAAGTTAGTCTTCGGCGCCATCCTTCCGATTCTCACCTACGGCTGCGACCTTTTTGTTCCAGACACAGCCACTCTCAAGAAACTCAACTAGTTCTGGCAGGGTGTGCTCCGGTGGACAACAGAATTGCTTTTACACCACTGCCCTCGGCGCTCTGGACTGTGAGGCTTCGCTACGACCCATTTCCTCCATCGGCAAACACTGCCGTCGGTCAGCTGCCCACCGCATGGTCTGCAGCCCTTCGGAATTCAACCCTGCCACCGCCCGGATACCCGAGTCTGTGCCCACGTGGGACCAGGGTCGTTCAGGGGACGATCATCGCTTCCTCCTCCGAGGCTCCTCCAAAGCCGTTCACCTCACTTCATGGCTTGGCCCGGCGGTTAAATCCGCCAAGCAGCTTCTACTAGACTCCTTATGTCACGAGGTTTCAGACCTTATTGAGGAAATCTCTATCCTCCAGCTCGCCTCAACCGATCTCGTGGCGCTCCCGCTTTTGCGGGTACCCTCCGTCACTTACCAAGCCCTCAGAAGTTCTCTGATACAGTCACTCCTCGCTGACTGGCTAGACATAAGTCCACCAGTGCCCTCTTTCTATGCTTATGGTGGCTGCCTCACTCCCCATGCCTTTACTGGCCTTCCTCAATTTATATGTGGCCGTATATATCAGATGCGTTCAGGTGCCAGTTACCTTGCCGCTCATATATCCTTGAGGAAAACGGACTCCAGCACCCTCTGCCCGTTCTGTGAGGAAGACGATGAGTCCTTCCAACACGCGATTCTCCACTGCCCCGCTAAGGCTCACCATCGCCTCACCCATCTCTCAGGTGTAGACGGCATTGGCCCTGACAGTCCCCTTTGGCTCTCAGTTCCCCTCCTCAGAGGGCTAGCTGAGTATCTCTAGGCTACTCGCACAGGCTTTGCTCCAGCCATGTTGCGCATTCGAGCCTGTACTGTGTCTCCTGAGCCGGGTTCGGGCTCAGAAAGTCCTTAACACCTATCTCCCTAGCTTGGCTCTGGCTTTCTAGGTATTGCTACTTCAAACTCCCCGGCTCGAGTTTCTCTTCAGGGTATTTTCTCTACGCTTCATGAGTTTCCTTTGTTTCTGTTTGACCGCGGTGGTAGCCAGGCAAGCCAGGAAGGTTTTTAGTACTTATCAGTGTTTTTCTTATGAGTTATAAGGAGGCTTTACTTTACTTTTGTTTTGTTAGTCATCGATGGCGATGCGACAGGGTTGTGATGATCCCGCTTGGAGAGTTTGCACACGTGTTGTTTGAGTATTGTTATTTCGTTTGTTAGTTTTGGAATTAAGGTTTTTTATATGCCATAGCGGGAGCTGCATGTAAGATTTTGTACCTAAATCAATTATCACATGATTTAAAAAAAAAAAAAAAAAAAAAAGGTACAAGACAGCCATCCTCCGTCTCGTCTACACACACGGTGATTGAAATCTCAACACCACTAGATTATTACCACTTTTCCAAACTCCACCCCCCGTCATGAGTTCGCTCTAGGGGGTGGAGTCATACCTCCTCTACACTCTCCTTCCCTTAGGTTTATCCCTTTGGGCTTTCTTCACTCTGGGTTGATGGATTTCATCTTCTTTTGAAGATGTTTCGTCTCCGTACCCCGTGGTTGCTCTACCTCGCTTAGAGCATCTGCACGGTCGGCAACACTCTGCTCAACGCCCATGTTACAGACGGCCGGGTACACGGTTTGCAGTAAGAGAAAACATTTCAACAGGCCACGGTCAATTTCTCTACTCTCATTCTCTTGAAGAAGCTGCCTAGTCAAGACACGAACGCGTTTTCCGATATTTCCTACGGCACAGAGTTGGGTCTACCCCGCTTTCGCCTCCTCCTCACACGGTTGGATCGGCTGGCACCCTACTGCTTCTCCACTTTTTTGGCTGGTACCCAGAACTACCTGGCTGGTATCCATAACTACTTCTTCACTATTCGGACTGCTACCACAGTCCCTCACGGCCTCCCTCTGGGGGGATGGTATTGCACTATCTCCTGCCTCTTTTTCGAGTGTGCGGCCAAAATAGATGGCGCCTGTGGCCTCGACAGGACTTCGATCATGCCGCCCCTGGCACTCCCCGCGCTGTGAGTGCGGAATTTTCCAAGTGGTCTTTTTTACCTTTGTTTTTTGTTTTTCCTTTGTTCGCATGATCGTGCCATGGGTTTTCCTGATTGTGCCTGCTTGTGCTTTGATTTGATTCCTTTCGTCTATCTTTTTGGATAGTCAAGGGTTGCTTGTTAGGGGCGAGATGTGCGGTTGGTTCCATACCAGAGGGACTTGGGGGGTTGGCTTTTTCCCAAGGGTAGTTGGGGGTTTTTTTATGCGATAGCCTACGCTGCATGCAAGATTTTGTACCCTAAAACAATAATCATATGATTCAAAAAAAAAAAGAAAAAAAAAAAAGAAAAGGTACAAAGACAGCATTCAGCTTTAACGCTATGGCCAACAAAAACAATACCCTCCTCACCCCAGGAAACATGCAAACCCCCAAGTCCCTCTGGTATGAGACCAACCCCACATCTCGCCTATCGCCCAACCAAATCCTACGAACATACTCGTACACCCGAAGGAAGTAGAAAGGAAAGAAACAAGCAGGAAGGAGAGGAGAACCCTTAGCGACATCTACTACAGAAATTATAAAAACATAAGGAATAAATGAACCACTGACAAAGGAAATTTACATCTGATAAGTGAGGTGGATCAGCCTGAGCTCGAAAGTGAGAGTATGGACCTGCACTACGGAGCGGTGCGGGGGGACAAAGCGGTGCCCAATGGCAGGATAGGATGGTGTATGGCGGTGACTCTGGTGAGGGGTTGCCGGAGGGTGTGCCAAAACGGCATTAGCGACGGCCAGCAGGACGGGTGTAACCAAGGCGGGTTTTTGTATAGCGACCGAAGATCGACCGAGGGAGGGGAGCAGTAAGGTGCCAGCTGAGGGGGTGGGAAGGGGGGGGTGGGTGTAGCCGTAACTGAGCAACGGGCCGAAGACCAAGAGGGCAGAGGGAGGGGGAATGTGAGGAGGAAGGACTATCCGAACACTTGAGACGACTGACTAGAGTAACCGCTGCCGATGCTTTGCCCAATGCGCAATGAAGACGAGGTGCTGAAGTTACTAACCGAAGTGTTCTCCGACAGGACCACACAATCGAGACTCAAAGGTACTTCACAAAGGGCTTGGAAAGCTCAGCGCCGACCGTGAGCGAAGATGAAAGAATGCCGACAGTGCAAAGCCTAAGCGAGGTGCAAAGGAAGTGCGGCGTAAAGGGGAGAACTGAACTTCATGAGCGGGAGTCAATGATGAACAGGAACAAGAACCCCGTGGAGGAGGGGGTAGACACCAGAGGGAGAGGAGGGGTTGTAGCAATCGCTCCCCTAGGCAGAAGCCATGAAGGGGGAGGAGAGGGGGTGCTGGTGGAATCCCACGATGATTTCCCTGGTGTTGAGATTTCAAGCGCCGGAGGTATAGGGGAGATGGTTCGTGGTAACCACTGTGACCGTTTTTTCTTTTTTTTCTTTTTTTTTAAATCATATGTTCATTGTTTCTACGGTACAAGAAATGACATGCATCTTTAACGATATGGCCAAAATAAAACCGAAAATGAAACTAACAATCAACAAAAGAAAATAAACATAAGCAGTTCCCCCAACGTGGCCAATGAGTGTCGCAAAGCAGCCGTAGCTTTAAAGGAGAATATAAACCGCTAAACTAGTCTCGAGGGCCAGGGGCGGGTGGGGCAGTATTCTGGAGGAGGGGGTTTAGGGGAGGAGTGTGGATGGAGGGGGCAAGCGGGGGCATCCCAGGGGAGAAACCAGTGGCAGTGGTGCGAATGAACTCAGCCAGGGCAATGAGCAGCTGCTGGTCGGACGAGATCGGGGCCTCAGGAGCCAGGTCTGAGACCCCTTGGAGGAGGCGGGATCTCTGATGGGCGGAAGAGGGGCAGGACAGGATGGCATGTTCGAAGGTCTGCGGGGGCTCAGAGCACAACGGGCAGGATGTGTCGGCGTCAGGATTGCCCCAAGAGGGGTGAGCGGCGAGATAGCTTTTCCCAGAACGCATCTGGTGTATCCTGCCTGCAACGAACTTGCCTAAACCCATGATGTGATGGGGGGGCGTCGAGGGTGGAAAGGGGTAGTAAGGGGGGGCTGGGACGGCAGACCACTCGGAAAGGAGGTGTTTTTTGGCTCTTCACTTGAGGCGAGTATAGGAGGGGACAACCCCTGGGACTGGTGGCAGGTAGTCTGTCAAGTGGAGGGAGATGGGTGGGAGCGTCGAGACGTCGTGTATGAGGGGGACGGCCATGCTAGCCAAAGCCATGATGGCGTTTTGCCGGTACCTAGGGTTCTTAGTTTTGTCTGGGGTAGAACGCCAATCGAGGTTGAAGAAGAGATAAGGTTGGGAGGTAATTTTTCAACGCGTTATCAAGGCAGCACGGGGGGCGAGAAGGTGGGGATGGACTTAGGGAGGCGAGCTGTGGCAGGGTTTATCTCTGGGGGGGAGCAGATGAGCCTTAGGCCAGCAAGGCGGCGTTGATGGCGTACCAAAACGGGTAGCTGGGGAAGACAGGCTTCCCTGTGCAAACATGCTATGTGGGTTGAGGAGAAGCAGTTGGTTATCCATCTGCAAACCCGATGCCAGAAAACGGACATCGGGCCCATGATAGAAGAGGGAGGGTTCCAGACGGTGGACCCATATACAAGAATCGGGGCAAGGAGCGAACGCGCCAGGGAGAGAGAGAGGTAGGGTGGGAGGCCCATCCCGGGGGGGGAGAGGCGACAAATCGTGGCCAGGGCGGCATTTGCAAGAGTGTACCTCCTGGAAAGATGGGACCTCGGGTCAAAGGCAGGGGTGAAGATAAAGCCCAACCACCTGAGGTGGGATTTCGGATAGAAGAGCTGACCCTCTAGCTGTATCGGGAGGGAGCACGGCGGTTCATTGCTCCTGGCGGTCCTCCAGTGGATTAGTTCGGTCATGGGAACGGAGAAGGGGATGTTGATTGGGGAGGCCTTTCTCTTGAGGGCCGATGTAACGACCCTACGATAGGTAGCTACAATCACTATCACCTTAGCCCAAATGGTATACCAAGTGGTATCCAGAGGTGGTATGGTCTCGTATATATTATACACATGGCTGGTAATCCTAGGATAA
>Ga0307509_10006636_pt1 | contig 15457 bp, 20 predicted proteins | sample 10_EM_MG_FD_202245 | JGI IMG/M metagenome (GOLD analysis project Ga0307509, IMG submission 202245) | Populus trichocarpa ectomycorrhiza microbial communities from riparian zone in the Pacific Northwest, United States - 10_EM | ecosystem: Host-associated > Plants > Roots > Unclassified | place...
CTCGGATAACAGACATATACGGCATCGTTGTCTGCGTAAGATGTTTCACCTCCTGTTATGTCGTACACCGTCGCTCATTTTTTGGGCCCTGAACAGCTCCACTTCCAACTGTACTGTGGCGTGAGTTTAGCCTGATTATCAGTGTTTCTGACGTTGCTCACCGTGATATGTAGGTGACCGTGGTCATTGCACCCAAGTTCGACTTCGTCCGATTTCTCGAGAGCATTGTTTTATACAGGGTGACACATCTCATGTGGGGAAATTTGACTTATGTTCGATTGCCTGATGACGTTGATGCGTGTTTCAGGGTTGTCCCTCCAATGGCAGTTCTCCTAGCCAAGCATCCGGCAACAAAAAAATATGACATCTCCCACGTCCGCTTCCTGGGTGTTGGAGCAGCGCCTGTGTCCGCCGAGCTCCAAGAGCAAGTGGTGAAAGTTGTTCCTAATGCCGAGGTTGGCCAGGCATATGGTATGACAGAGACTTGTACGGTGGTGTCTTTGTTTCCCCTATCGCAAAGGATCGGTACGCCCGGAAGCGCTGGTATATTCATCCCCGGTCTCCGCGCTCGGATTGTGAAGCCCGATGGCACCGTCGCGAAGCCGGGTGAGCCAGGAGAGCTCTACGTTACTGGCCCCTCCATGGCCCTGGGGTATCACAACAATGAGAAAGCGTGCGTGGAGCCCCACCACGTAAGAGCACAGTAACAATTTGTCCACAGGACCAATGAGACCTTCATCGATGGGTTGGTCATTTTCTGTTGTCACATCGCTCTTTTGATACCAACCCTGTGACGTAGATGGGTACGTACTGGCGACGAAGCTATGCTCAACGAGAAGAACGAACTTTTCGTGCTTGACCGTGTAAAGGTCGATCGACCCGTGCACCTTCATCCCCGGAGATATGGTGATAACACTTCATCTAGGAAATCCTGAAGGTCCGGGCATTCCAAGTCGCCCCTGCAGAATTGGAAGGACATCTTCTGCGGCATCCGGATGTTGCCGATGCCTGTGTAGTTGGGATTCCAGATGAGTATAGTGGAGAGCTGCCTCTAGCCTTTGTTGCGCTGTCTGCCGACGCGGCAAAGCGCGCGGCTTCTGGAGACACTGAGAATATCAAGGCTAGCATCATCAAGGTATGGCTTGAAGCTCTCTCATAAGCCGCAAAAAGGCGATCCCGATCTCTAATCCGCCGCGCAGCATGTGGCTGACCATAAAGCCAAGCATAAGCATCTCCAAGGCGGGGTAGAATTTATCAGCACGATTCCTAAGAACCCCAGCGGGAAGTTGCTCCGGCGTGTGCTTCGAGATCATGCGAAGCAACTCAAAGCCAAAATGGCGCGAGCCCCGGCAAAACTGTGATGGCAATTTGTTTCACGGGTGGTGGGACGTTGCATGTAGGCTTGCCAGCATCTATTACATACCCAACTATACCTTTGCGCATGTCACCCTCCAGTTTGGTTATCCTCTGACAACTGTTCCTGCGTTATCATGAATGGAGTTATGCATCATTATTGGGGCTTGCGCCCGCCTGGGTGACCTGACAAACAGTCCTCACAGCCTCCAGGTACGGAAGCGCCTTGGGTCAGCGCAACGTCTCAGGGACTCACATCGGAACGATCCTCCGCGGGCCATGTAAGAAACCCAACGAGAGGGACTGCGGTGGTAGGTAAGATGAGGGAAGCGCAAACAGTGGCCCTTTTGGAGACGGGTATGTTGTTCCCCGTCACTCACATACGGGACGGATAAGCCGGTCTTGTGTGCCTGCCCATTGTCCTCGATCGGGTCTCATGGGCAAAAAGACTTGCAAGCGTTTGTAAAGACACTGTATGTTCATTCTATCGCGTGGTTTGGGATCGAATTCCAGGCTCTGTTTGGTGAGCATAAGAGTAAGTAGTGACAGCCACCACTGCTCAGCAGTGACTGCTGATCAGATGGCGCAGGTAGTAAAGGACACGACGGGTAGTACAAAGGTGAATGGGTATGGGTATGCAATGCGGGGTTAATGAGATAACAGCTGCAAACATTTTTTTCTACAGGGTTCGGTGCACCGCTTCGACCGGCCGGTGAGCGGTGAGCTTAATGATCTGCAACTCTTAAACGCGCGGCTCTATTTTCCGGCACAGGTCCCCCCGACTTGAATCAAGATTCAAGAATGCCCATTTCTCTCCAGCGCTCCCAGAGGGCGCCGATGCCGACCGCCGGCGCGTTAGACGGGCCGCGAACGTCCTTGATGTCCAGCAGTTCGTACTCACGACCGAACGCGAGGAAGTGCGCGAAGAGCGAGTTGAAGTGCGGTTCGGAACGCAGGTGAAGGATTTGGGGGTAGTGCGTGTGGTATATGTGCGCGAAGACGCGCAAGAGCTGACGGTAGACGTGTTTGATGGTTGATGGGAACGAAGCAGGGAAGTCCTGTCCTGGATTAATGGGCGCGAAAACACGTTCGCGTGAGAGAGGTGGCGACAGGAAGGGACAAAGCAGAAGTACCTGATTTCGTCGGGAAGGTGTTGTCATCGTCGAGAAGGTTTTGGACCCAAGTCATCACATAATCGATGTATGTTGGGGCGGGCAATTGGACGCTCTTCCGGTCCTGATTGATCCAGGTGTAGTTCAGTCTTACATACGAACAACCCTGATCAGCACATCTTCAGGTAAGGAAAATATAACAATAACAGTACTTACGTGGCCCCTGCAGACATTGTCGGACAGGACTGTTGCGTGCAGCATTCAGAGATAACTCCATAAAACATATTCAAGTTCTGGAAGAAGTCAAAGACTGTGATTTTTATTATTACGGTAGGGTGTGTGTGCGTGAGTGTCCCGTGAAATGTGCAAGAAGGACACGAAACGTACTGTTCACTGCCACCCACTCCATGATATCGACGTATTTTGGCAGCATGACGATCGTCTTGAAGTTGCCTTTGACGAGAGCTGCCTCGACGAAGGGGCTGCACAAGTACAACGGCTTCTGGGTACCCGGGGCTGTTCCTGAGGGAGATGCAGGAGGTGCACCATCGTTCGAAGTAGGGAATGTAGAAGAGGTTGGGGTTGGAGAGCGTTTGGGGCCCCTCGGACCCGAGCGTTGCATAGTACGTCTGCTATACGTGTCAACCGAGAAAAAAAAAGCCATTTGGGACACGGCAGATGTCATATCGCGTACCCTATCGAGTTAAAAAAGGACATGACTTGGGACTTGGTTATCTGGAGGACTGGAGGCAGCACGGATGATGTTGGATGTAAATGATTTTGAGGGTTGTTAGCTGGCCTTGGTCGTTGCTGCCACTGTCCAAGTCTCCGTGGCGACTGTCGAATCACGTGCTCAGTGGGTTCAATTGGGATTGGACAGCTCATTCGGCCGTGCTCCGTCTCTGATCTGATCCTGACACTGTAAGAGCTACGAGTAGGGCCCTACTCTGAGGGTTCAGATACGTGACAATGGGCTGTGTCTTGAGCCAGACGCCTTTGGCACGTACTGAGTTGCGGCCCACGACAGTATCCATGTTAGAGCTCAGGCTGCTTCCCTTTCTTCTCACACGATTTGGTTTGTCTTTGGGGTCTCAGGGCAAAGTGCAACGTAACCAGGACAAATGAGAAATCTATTTTTGCTCCTGCACACTGATTGGTGCGTATTCCCAACCAGTTCGCCTTTCTCCATCTGCTTTATCCTTTGAGTAGATAGCACGGCGACTACTGCCAGTGGGGGTCGGCACATCGGATCGCAGGCCATCAATGATGCTAGTGGATGGCATCACCCGCCCAATAGGCAGGCGCTCCTCGCGTCCCTTACATACAGTCAACGAGGAACCAGGACGTGTTGTTGTTCTCACTTGCCCACACACAGTATATTAGAGGTACGTGTGCGGTACCACCGTGATCCCAGGAAACGTCGGAAGTCGTACCGACCTTCCTTCCAAGTCGATTATCCCCGTCTTTGTGAGACCCTTCATGCCCCGCAAGGATAAATCAAATCGGTCTCCCCTCAATGTGGTTACGACAGGGCCGGGGAGATGCCGCAACGCTTATCGTACCGCATATTGGTTTTATTCTAAGTCAGGCTTCATGTGTCCCTTGTCCACTTGTTGTTATGATTGTACCTTGCTCTCTGTTAAATTCCCCGTGCATATTTGCGTTGATCACCTCCCTCGCACATCATAGGGACCGTAAGATCGCAGGATTGTAGAAACCTTGGCGCAAGGACAAGGTAGATATGTAAGCGCTTCACATAAGTGGCATCCTCCAACTGTCAACTCGCGCGCGCGCCTAGATGTCTAGGAATCATGTTAGTGTTTGTAGGGAGTGCCAGTGGCACTTAGAGTTCTATAGCAATACAGCGCAGTCCATAACTTCTAATCATTCTCCGGGGGATCTGTAATGCTAATGACATATATAACCTGGTCATTGGGTAAGGAAGTCAACTATCATAGGTCAGGGCGGAGCGCTTGCATGCCTTCGGCGCCCGTCCGGACTCCGTGACCATCTTCAGAAACGATTTTCATCAGCTCGATCCACAATCCAGCAGAGTCACTTTGGCCACTTTGTAAGAAATTTCTGATGTGTACCAACCACTGACCGAGCACACGGAAGCGCTCCTCTGGAGTGACGGAGAATCCGGGCTTGCCAGAGACTTCCTCCTGCATCGCGACCAATGTGGCCTGCGCAAGCCAGTAGTACGGCATCGCGTTCCGAGTGAAGAGCGGCTCTTGTTCGGCCTTCTCCGGGGCTGGCCCATCGGGCGCCCGGACCCATCCCTGCAACCAGTTGTGTAACGTATATTGGAGCGCGAAGTCGCGCGTTTTGCCGCCCATGACTTCACGGTGGTCTGGCGAGGGCCCCGAGGTTCCGGCTGCAAGCGCGCCAGTGAGAGAAAGTATTGAACTCAGGGTCGAGTTGATGAGAACAAAGTGCGCAAAGGCTGGAAGCGTGAGCCCCGGGGTAGGCATGCGCACATCCCCAAGCACGGTGAGCGCAGCTTTAATGTTGATTCCGGTCAACCTTGTCGCCGAAGAGCCGTATGGCGAGTGTTGCTGAAGAAGCGCATACCACTCCTGGGAGGAAGCGGCGTTCCAGAGGGCGTCTTCAGCGGGTAGGCACCAATCGAGTTCTGATGTGAAAAAGGATGGGGGGATGGAGAAGAAAACGTGCAGGAAGCAATCGTGCACATAGGCGATCGTGAGAAGCCTTAGGACGGGCCAGTCAGGTGTCGTAAAGAGAGGGGGACGATTAGACGACGAACCGTTTCCTTGACTCGTACGTTATCCAGTCTCTCCATGCTGCGTCTATCTGCGACGCATCCGCCACAGAAAGATTTGGAGGTGACCAGCTCGAGCATGCGCCCATGAGACCGCATTGTCTGATCATCTAAAGTGTAAAGTTCAGGGTGCAACTCTGTACCGAGTGAGAGCAGATACTAGCCGTAACAAGCATTCCATGGAAATGACCAGCAGCGGGGCGCTGGTCAATTGTCTGCCGGAATAAGGCGACATTCTCGATGAGTACACCGGCAAGGATCGTGTCCATCATTTCTTCCGATTCGGTTGTACTTTTTACCTGATGGAGTATGAGAAGTGTTTGAAAAGCACGCCTTTTTGACACCCACCGCTTGAAGGAGGCCTTCGCAAATGTTGTGAAGAGCCTCAGAGACGAAGTCCCTCGCTACTCGAGTCTTGACGAACTGGGCACCACATGCCTGTATCGCTCGGCCCAAGATAGGTGTCTTCCCTTCCAACGTCCAGGTCGAGGAATGGACGATAGGCACGTGTGATTGGAACGCGGTGTGAAATAGATATACTGAAACCGGTATCAGTGGCTGAGCCGCCCAAAGGAGAGAGGAAGCACCCGTAGCGCTCACAATAATGCTGCAATTCGGCCTCTGCCGGACCGATGGATGACTCTTTTGGGGACATGTCAATTGGGGACGTCTCCCGCGCGACCAACAGGGAGGATGATGGAGCGCCACTACTCAATAGGCCCATACTTGTCGACGTCGCATCACCGGCCAACGGCGTGATATATGCGTCCACGTCCAAGGGTGGGCATGCCGTCAACACGCTATCTATCATCCATTGTGGTTGTGTTTCGTAACCAAAGTCCAGTAAGCTTTGAGAGGTCTGGACGAAATCGTGCGACTGCATCACGAATGAGGTCTCGGGATATAGAGGAACCATGTCTTGTGGTATAATTTTTGCGAGGGATTCGTCAAGCATGTGAATCTCGGGACCTGCCGCGTAATAGTCCGCCGCGATGTCGAAGACGTCGGAACGGGGCGACATGGATGAGCTTGTAGTCGTGGAGCTAGTAGACAACTCTGGGTATGGGCCCGAGTAGGACGGCTTGTATAGAAGCTCAGTGGGCGAGATTGGTGAAATGTCGAAAGTAGACGAGGTAGAGTTGATCCCGGTAACCAAAGAAATCTCCGTGTCCTGTTCGAGATCATACGAATACGCCGAGGGGTATAACATCGGATTGCAGGAGGAAGGCGTAAGGCGAGGTGATGCCGAGGAGTTGGAACTCGCATCAGCAGCCACCTTTTGCGCCACTTTCCGGCGCGCCGCAGCGGCAGCTTTCTTCTCGCGCGATTGCGCGGGGTCGTTTATGAAAATGCACTCCTTTCCACGTGAGGTACACTTTGTGCAGGGCTGCTTTAAGTCGCATTTGACTTTGGACTCGGCACACGCCTGGCACGACTTGCGCCGTGACTTATTCTGGTTAAGTCTACGAAGCCATGAGTTTGCTTGATGCCCTTGATCCGAATGAGTACCCACAGATCACCGCAGCTTCGCTTGTGCCTCGTGAGAAGGTCACTTCGTGTAAACTCGGAAAGACACGTCTGCGGGCGATATTAAGCGCGAAAACGGTAGAACGCTCGAAAAACCGTACATCGCAGCGATGAAGCCGTTCGTTCGTGTCTATTCATAAGTTAGATTGCGGTCATGGACAGGTTCTGAAAAGAAACACACGAGTTCGAAGGTGACGGTTGAGGTGAGTCGTGCGTGTGAACTTGGCAGGGCACAGAGGGCAATGCTTTGACTGAGGTAATGACGGTCTGTTGCCCTTGTGTGAACGCATCCTGGATGAGTGCTCGTCCTGCGGAGAGGTGAGGGATGACATGGAGGAAGACGCGATGGCGTTGAGGGGGTAGAGTGTGCCGTTGTTAGGTTCGTAGATATTGGCAAGTGATGGATCCATCGTAGACCGGGACAGTTAGGGAGCGTGAAGGCGATTCTGAAAGACATGACGAGTAGCTTATATGTAACCGAATGAGAAACCGACTGAATGCAGGTGGTTGTCCACCAGGGAACTCGGGCCATGGATACCGAGTGGCCATAACACGATGGACTGGACGAGGCCGTCTCGAGGCGCTGAAACCTTAGCAGCGGTTCTTCATCGACCCGTTGGGATGACACGGGAAAAAAATATAACATGTCATGGTCTTTTAGCCCCAGATAGATCGGATCGTTCATACGGTGGTATTGTGCCTTCGGAGTATCTCGCACCTGGAGGTAAACCCCCCTCACTCCGGCTCACGGTCCGGTACGTGAATGCGTCATTTTTTCCCACGTATTATCGCTGGGCTATATCGCCAGGGCTTAGGGTGGTCTAATCTCCAACACGTGCGACGCCGGCGGTTTCTGGAATTCCCCTCTCCTCCGCAGGGACCCGCAAGGGTTGGAATGAATTATAAGGGAATGTCGGCGGAAGGCCATAGGTTCTCTGCCAATTGTGATGACTTCACGTTCCGTACATAAACAGTCCCCGCATGCCGCACGCATGGCAACGTCATCCATGCTACGACTCACATCTGGAAGTAACCACAAACTTTGTTATCTCCCTGCATTGCGCGCAACATGCCGCGCACTAGGTGAGGTACGGTGCGAGATGCCGGATAGACGCATTAAAGGCTGAAGCTGAAGCGCTGAAACCGCTGAAATTAATGTAAGGATGATTTCCCCCATCTAGATCTCATCCGGTAGTAAAGTGCTAGTAGGAAGCACAGTGCGGTCCGACATCCGATCCCTTGATCTGCTCCTCATATTCATGCCCGGTATCAAGGAGGGTAGTAGGTACCGAATATCGTTCACACGTTTTCATGTACCCTGAGGTCCCTGACGGCGCTTGCTTCTACATCCATGCTGCGATGTCTGCCCCGTTCAATGTTCACTGGCGTCACGGCGTCACCTAGGCGAAAACCGGATAGGATAAACATCATTTATGGTACACTGTTTGAAGCAGTTGTTGGGAATGAAACTGAGCCAGAAGCGAAATTCAGCGCCAACAGGGTCTCTCTCCACGTGTCGCATCGGGCCGGTCTTCCTTTGATCATCATGGCGGCTTGAGCGGCTTCACGTCCTCACGGGGATATTCATTCAATCACAACTCCCGTTACCAAGAAAAGGAACGGCGCGCGGTATGTCAAAGGGACAGTCCACTACCCCAGCACCCAGTTGTGTTTTGCAATACACACGGCAGGACCATGACGTCTCCGAGGACTCAGTTGGCATTGAAGCTATGTGCGTCATGCGTCATAGACATGCGGCGTTTAATTTCTCTCCCTTCTCTCGATCCTCATAGCCATAGGAAGCTCTACCGAAATATTCTTTTTAGTCGATCGTTCATGATGGCGAAGGGTCTGTTTCGTTGGGTAAAGCCGCGGATCAACTGTTGGCTTCGTGCACGAATGCCTCTGGAAGTGGTTGTTCCAAACTATCAACCCGTAGAGGGAATAGTGAATTTCGGATCCCAAATATCACCAGCTTCCATTTCGAAATGGTAAGGCATACACCGCCCAGGCCACACGTTTCGGGTCGCCGCTGCATGATGTTAATTCCGCTCAGGAATAAACGACGGCCAGGAGAAGTCTTCTGATGCGCAAACACCGGACGATGAAGTGGGAGCATCTACCAATGCCTAGACCCAGGAAGACGACATGAGGCTGTCGTGGATCAGGGACATTGTGTTTATGTTCCCCATGTCAGCGTTCGGGTTAGCCCCGCATCCATTCTCCACCTGATTTTAAGGCTACCACCCCATTTTCCCTGAACGTGTTTTCACATCGCGACCAGGTTAGGCATGGTGAATATTTATTTGAACGATGTGTAGCCCGCACACCTCCGCATGAATTTGATGTACTGGTAACCGGAACCTGATCCGAGTCCGAGCTGTGTACTTGAAAGTAGGCGAGGGACAAGGTCGAGAACACTATGATCTCATAAGTGAGGCCAAACACCTGTAAGCCTGTACTTACGGATGCTTAGCTCTTCGCGTTTTCTTTGGCCGAGGCTCGTACTAGGCATTAACTCGAAGCAGTATAAGAACGAAAGCTTATTTGGAACGTATGGGCATGGAACTCGGTCCGTAGGTGCTTGATCGGAGATTTCATAACGCTTGGCCCGAACCAAGTTTGGGGTATTTGAGGTGATACAGCGTGGCCAGGAATAACGCACAACCACAAATTGAAGTCCTTGGCTAGGTTTTTGGGGTATTTAGAAAAGATCCTGGAATTTTACGAAGACAGCTAAGTCAAAAAGCCGATGATGCCGAAGGTAGTGCCGATGCCCCCAACTAAACATATTGAAGTGCGACGACGCTCATTTTTGTCTCGTTGTGATACGAGTGAAAAGTCCGTTGTTCCTGTCGTTTAATCGGGAGTACAGTACCCCGACGAATGACGCATCTGTGTGTGCGTCATCGGTCGCAAATGATGATACCATTACTTTATCGGTCAAATGCAAATTTCGTTACTAGGAGTTTCCTTCGCAAAGAGTGAAGTCATTTATTTGAACCACGCACGTCTATCAGGATATTCCGATGAAGGGAGTGCTGAGTTTCAAGAAGAATCAGCTGCAAGGCAGTATCACTGGCAGGTGATACTCGCGATGTGTATCATCGTGAACGGGCGGTGAAGCTTGCAGCCTTAGACTACCTCTGGTTTGGTTTAAGTATCCTTCGAAATCGAGATCCGCCGGAGTTGCTGCTGGAAATATGGTACCTCATCTCGGTGTTGAGCCAGGGGCCTTATGACGACGTTCAAGTTGGCAACAGAGGGCATTACACTCGAGGAGGTCTAGGCTCCGCGCTACTAAATCGTTTATGTACCCCGTTTGAGAGGGCATGATCTGGGTGGTATGACGGCCTTCTTCCCCTGATCAGGGCCTGGACTCGTCTAGAAACGCTGGTTAATTCAGCCTAATAAATGCAGGAAGCAGAGGAACATTTCGGAGAGGTGTGCATCGCTGTCCTTGTGTGGACCCATGTTGGTCTAGTCTATCCCATAAGCTCGTCTGTCACTTCCCTCGTTGAGATGAGAGCACCCATCCTTAAGAATGAAATTCTCGCGGAACCCCGCGTTAGTGGCGTTTGAATATATCAATTGAGAATACGCGAGTTGTGGTAATTGTCGCGCTCAAGTCTCGATGGACATTAAGCAACGTTTATTGACCGATAAGTCCGAGGAACACGAGTCCTCCGGCGGGCGGGTCAGTACGGATAAGCAACCTGCTTTCCTTCATCTGACAGAACTTTGAATAGCCACCAACGCCCATGCTGTACCAGTCAACTGTCTGCGACCGTGTTGCCACGAGGCCGGAACCGCTGCATCCGAGTCGGAGCGCGTGCTGTTCAAATGGGGAAACGACGGAATCTACGAGGGACCAGCGGCACAAGACACAATGACGCCGCGGCTCATGCCTACGTACGAATACCAAGTGGAATAGGTCCTGCTGTCCCTGTAATCCATCAGAATCAAGGGTGCTGTGCGAGACGACTGTAACCACACATGTTCATCGGCAAAGTCTTTGCTACCCACTGACAAAGATTGACCTCGCCCGCAAACGTTGGGGGCTAGATGAGCAACCGCGGTGCCTCGAGTCATGGGATCCAGACAACCTCTTGGCGGTAATGAAATGACACAGGTCAGATCGAGATCCACCTGTCCCAAACATCGGTTTTTTAAGCTTGCAGAAGTTGGAAAGCCGGCGCGCGCGGCCTTCGAGTTGCTGCCAGAGATAATTCCCCACGTGGTCACGGAAGTTTGAAGTGGATCAGGAAACTATGAAACGGACGTTTGGACTGCTGCCATGACGTCTTTCGAAATAAGCATTCGGGACCATGGCCCGAAGTCGCATCCACTTAGGCGGGGAATTTTCCGCAGCGTGACTTTAAAAGCTTTAATTTTGATGACGTCGACGCCGGTGAAACTCTCTCAACGTCGGGACCAGCGTCAAAAGTTAGCTTCTAATCGGTCTGGACCACTGGTAGAGGCGTCGAAGGAGCCTGAGACGGGATCTAGATCCCTCCCTAATTCGTCACACAAAGAGCTTGTGAGCTAGCCGTTGTTGTTTCATATGGCATTGACAACTCAAGGTCATGGACCATTCAGGTCATCGTTGCCAAATGCGCTGTCTGGGTTCGCCTATTCGTTGCATCTACGACAAGAGACATTATTGAGGGAGGATACTCGGCCCATGTTTGGAGGGTCGGATGGTAGGGCTCGTAGACTAGCGGTACTCGGCGCTCTTCCGAGGTTGCTCCAGTTAACATCTTGTACCCAAAACGATACAACTTACCCCCTTGTATGTCGATTCAAATTATCTGGCTATTAGTGGACGTCGTGCTGACTCGTGCAAGACCATTTGCGTGGGTTGGGACTGTTGGCAATATTTGCACTATTCAGGGGCGTTAAAAGCGGTGGAATAGTGAGTCCCAACTGACCGGAAATATCGACCAGCGTTCATACTTGCCATTAGTCGTGGACTCCGAGCTAGCCCTTCCTGCCAGTGCGGACTATGGACGTGGATGAGCGTTTCAAACTGCGGCATTTGGAAGCGATGATCGCAATAAGGCGACATAAGATTATTGGAACTCCAACAAGAAAATTCAGCACTCAATACCCGCCTCATCGTTGAAGGTGAGGCCGGAGTTTATTTAGGATGATGTGGTGCCATGTAGTGGTTTCAGATTTGTCGTTCACTGTCACGGTCCTGGGCATGATGTATGATGTGTGACGAGCATTTGTCACATTTGTGACTGTGACTGTGACTTCAGACTGCCTGTTAAGTACTTGAAAGCAGTAGTGTTTTGAACGTCAACGCGTCAACGTCAACACCACATACTCACCGCCTTAACAAAAAAAAAATTATCCCTCAACTTCTCCGTTCATTTTCACGTGGTTTTAGGGCCAACTCCCAGGTCGGACTAACAATCAAGACCGCCAGAGCCTTCGAAACTGGTAGGTATCCTTTCACAAGTTTCGCTTTTCGAATGCGCGGATTTTGGGAAACACCTAGCATCTTCGGACATCGTCTTTTTCCTGTCGGGAAACTTGTTGTGATGCCTTGAAGTAGGATAATAACTAGCTGGGAACCATGGTTTTGGTCGTTTTTTTATTATGCCCTGCATATAGGAGGCCATATTCCGCATTCCCTTCCAAGTGCCCCGTCTCAGATGCAGTTTCCTTTTTTCCTTACTTCATAGCAGCATACATTTAATGTTTTCACGGTTCTATGTCGATTTTGAAGCTTCAATATTATTTTCCCTCTGGGAGCTTTCTGTCAATTTTGAGATTCGAGAGATGGAGTTTCGTCAGCTACTTATCGTACTTATCTTTTGACTAGGACTTTGCGAGGCCCCTTGTGCACATAGATTACAACGAAGCAACCATATGGAACGTCTGAATATTCCTATTTTCTCTGGCCAAGGCCCCACTTCTATCAATTCTCGATGCGTGCAGGATCAGGTCATCATTAGTTCCGCATCTCCTCCGGGGACTCTATTGCTCTCGTCCTGCTTCGAGGCATTTCATTCTGAACTTTCTTCTCTATCCGAAGCGGAGTTGGAAATGACTGGCGTGAGCCTCGTGGATTTTGACCGACCTTCCGCGCTTCTTCTCGTCCTACCAGATAAATATCTTCGCAACTCCGTGGTCTCTGACACGAGATTGCTCCTTATACAGGCCCTCATTTACCTCGGATGGGCAACAGGGGCTGTAGGAACTGCACAGGACGCCTTTTCCGCGCTTCTCGAAAGGAACCGTCAAAATAGTACCGGAATCGTCGGTTTTTCTTCTGGGGTCATTTCTGCTTGCGTCGTCGGAACATCGGCGACCTTATTAGACTTCCTTTCCAATGCTGTCTCTGCCTTTCGCGTGGCCTTGTGGATTGGTGTGCGCACCCAATTTTACCGGGGCCACGCTCTTTTTGCCTCAGGATTTCAAATAAATGACAATCATTTGTGGAGCGTTATGCTTCTTGGAATAGGACATCATGCTACCGAGGAAGCAATTTCCCGATTTTTTCTGCAGGTGAGTACCCTTCTATGGCTTATATATATATACTGAATGTGATTCAAGGGCAGTGAATTCGATCTCGTATATGTGACTGCAGTCAACGATGAACAATGCATCACCGTCTCGGGTCGCCCAGACATCCTTAGTTCATTTATAGCAACACTTCCTGAAACTGTTTCTGTTTCAGAGCCTTTGGTCGGCACGATGTACCACTCGCCAGCACACAATAGTCGTGTCCGCGAAGAAGTTATAGAAGACTTGCGGCGTCGCAATATTCGTTTTCCTACCTATAACGATATCATTTGCCCGATTCGCTCCACGTTTACCGGGGAGATTTTGGAGGCCAACAAGGACGGATCCCTGGTTCAGGACATTGTGGATATGGTTCTTCTTCAGCGGATGAACTGGGACAGGGTCATCAATGCTGTCGCACAATCTATTCCTGAAAATCAAACAACACATCTCCTGAATGTTGGTCTGGGCTCTGGTTTGATGCGCAGTATGGAAAAGGCGCTTCGAGATGGTGCTTTTGTGACGCACCACGTAGCATTTGGTGACGCAAAGACCATTATCCCAGAGCCTGCCCAGGATTGTGTTGCCATCATCGGGATGGCTGTCAATATGCCAGGAGCACCCAATACGTCAAAATTGTGGGAGATTCTGGAAGAAGGGATTAATACCGTGACGGAGGTAAAGCTTATCGCAATCTCTCTTAGATGCATGAATACAAGTGTCTCATCTGGGTATAGGTGCCTAGCAACCGCTTCCGAGTTGGTGATTACACGATGGGATTGTCTGGACGCTCCATGAAGGCGCATACTGGCAACTTTTTGGACGACGTTGACAAGTTTGACCACGGGTTTTTCAATATTTCTCCGCGAGAGGCGCGTAGTATGGACCCGCAAATGAGGATTCTACTTCACACGGCACATGAGGCTTTAGAGGACTCTGGATATGTTCCAAACGCGTCGCGATCCTTCAATCCGGACACCTTTGGATGCTACGTAGGCGCAGCTACGGGGGACTATGCGCTGAACCTACGTAACAACATTGATGTATATTATAGCACTGGTATGGTTGTTCCTGTTCTCCCCTTTCAAGCTCAATTTCCTGTAGGTACTTTACGCGCCTTCTTGAGTGGCCGTGTTTCATATGCAATGGGTTTCGGAGGCCCCTCAGTGGTTGTGGACACTGCTTGCTCATCATCCTTGGTGGCTATTTACCAGGCGTGCCGCGCACTGTTGAACGGAGACTGCAACGCCGCCTTGGCTGGCGGTGTCAATGTGATCACAAGCCCCGACGTGAGTACATGACCAAATTACTCCCAAGGACATAACTTCAGTAGTATCCTACCCCCTAGATGTTCATAGGCCTAGACCGTGCTCACTTCCTGAGTCCAACTGGCCAATGTAGGGTTTTCGATGCCTCGGCCGATGGGTATTCCAGAGGCGAAGGATGCGGTTTATTCGTGCTGAAGCGCCTTTCGGATGCGCGAGTCGAGAATGACCGCATTCTCGGTGTTATTCGCGGGATAGAAGTGAATCAAAGCGGCGATGCCCGTTCAATAACGCAGCCACATATTCCCACTCAGGTCAAGTTATTTCGACAACTTCTAGAAAGAAGCAGTATATCCCCAGAAGTCGTAAATGTCGTGGAAGCGCACGGAACAGGCACACAATCTGGCGATGTTAGCGAGCTAGAGAGCATACGACGAGAGTTTTCCGCTGGCCGCTCGGCGGAAAATTCTCTCTACATCACGTCAATCAAGGCCAACATTGGCCACCTGGAAGCAGCTTCTGGCGCTGCTGGACTCGCCAAGCTCCTTCTCATGCTGCAGCATTGCACCATTCCCCGCTTCATATCTCTGGTCGACCTGAATCCGAGGATTCCGGAACTCGCAGCTGACCACACTTTCATCGATACTGAAAGTCGACAATGGAACCCTGTCGGCGAGGGTTTGCCACGTATGGCCCTCCTCAATAATTTTGGGGCTGCAGGCTCCAATTGTGCTCTCCTTTTACAGGAGTATGTCCCTCCTGACATTCCGGAGGAATCGTCGCCTTCCTCCATTCCCTATGTTTTCGGATTGTCCGCGAAAACAGAAGCAGCCCTCGTCAGTATGCGGTTGCGGGTGGTAGATTGGCTTACTAGCGCAGATACCCAACATGCGAGCCTCGGC
>Ga0307509_10006637_pt1 | contig 15455 bp, 16 predicted proteins | sample 10_EM_MG_FD_202245 | JGI IMG/M metagenome (GOLD analysis project Ga0307509, IMG submission 202245) | Populus trichocarpa ectomycorrhiza microbial communities from riparian zone in the Pacific Northwest, United States - 10_EM | ecosystem: Host-associated > Plants > Roots > Unclassified | place...
GGCAAGTGCATCGGCGCAGGCCACCGTCGCCGCCGTCTCGTGCCACTCCTTCAACAAGGCGTCGATGGCACCGGCTGCGTGACGATCACGCTCGACGAAGGTTACGTGCGCGGCGCCGCGTGACAGGGCTTCGAGGCCGAGTGCGCCACTGCCCGCGAACAGGTCGAGCACGCGCGCACCGACGATGCGCGGCTGCAGCCAATTGAACAGGGTTTCCCGCACACGATCCGGCGTCGGGCGAATCTCGACCCCATCGGGAAACCGTAGCCGCCGCCCGCGATGTCGGCCCCCGACGATCCGGAGCACGCGCGCTGCGCCACGCGCGCTGCGCGCACCATCGCCCGCATCACGAGTGCGCGCAGAGGTGCTTCGATTGCCGTTTTTCGCTTGCTTCACGCGTTTGTGCTCGCGGGGTCGTCGCTTGCCACCTTTTGGCGCCCAAGCGTACCCTACGACCCCAACAGCACCATAAGTTCGGCATCGACCGGACTGGCCCAATGCAACTGAATTCCGGGGAGAAATTCATGAAGAGGCTCACTGCGGCCGTCATCGTGTTCGTGGCCGCAATCACGGTCATCGGCTGCTCTAGTACCGCCGGCGACCCGCCTGACGTCGGCGCCACCGATCCGACCGCCGGCAACGGCAACCCCTCCGGTTCGACGGGACACCCGGATCCCGCCGCCACTGCAGCTCTGTTTCAGCCCGCGCAGGGCGTCTTCCCGTTTCCAAACGATCTGTACTTCTCGGGCACCACTGACGGCACGATCAACATCCAGCCGGCCAACGGCCTCATCCCCAACCAGGTCGGGCTCAACGCGCTCGACGGCTGGTCCACCACCGCGCCCATTCGCGTGCGTTTCGGTGGCGCCCTCGATCCCACCACGTTCACCGCGGCGACCGTGCGCGTCTACCAGGTCACGACTAGCAACCTCAACAAGGCGGTCGCGGGCTTCACGCGCCCGCTGACCTTCGGCACGGATTTCTCCGCCAACATCGCCGCGGACACCGGCGTCGGCAACACGATCCTCGAGATCAAGCCGCTCGTTCCGCTGGTGCCCTCGAGTGGCGCGTCGCAGGCGACGCCTGGCGTGGGCTACCTGGTGCTGCTCACCAACGGCATCCACATGGTGGGCGGCGCGGCCGCTACCGCGGACACCGACTACGCCACGATCAAGACGACACTCGGCGCCACGCCATCGCCGGCCAGCGCCGCAAATTGCGCAGCGCTGCCCAACACGCCGATGCAGGGCGCGTGCGGCTTCACGCTCTCGCACCTGCTGGTGGCGGGCAATCCCGCGCTCGGACCGCTCGCGCTGGCGCCCGCGAACATCATCATGTCGTTCCACTTCTCCACGCAGTCGACGCAGGACACCCTGCGCGCGCTCGGCCAGGTGATCGCCGGGAGCCCGGCCGGCGCCATTGGCGTCAATCCGGCTCCGGGCACTCCGCTGAACCTCATCAACGCCGCGCTGCCGCCGATCGCGAACGCGCGCTTCGGCACGGTGACGGTGCCTTACTACTCCTACATCCCCACGGCGCAGTCGCCGGGCGGCATCAGCAATGATCCGCTGGTGTTGCGCACGGCCTGGCACGCTGCGGTCACGGTCGGTGGAGAAACAAACCTCACGCGCTTCAACCCGCTGCCCGGCAAGGTCGCTGACAAGGCGATCCCGCTGCTGGTGACGGTGCCGAACGCGAACGCCGGCCCGGCGGGCGTGAAGCCCGCGAACGGCTGGCCCGTGGTCATCTTCCAGCACGGCATCACGCGCGATCGCAGCGATGCGTTCGCGCTCGCCGGCGCCATGGCACAGGCAGGATGGGTCGTCGCCGCGGTCGATCTGCCGATGCACGGCATCACCAGCACCACGAGCCCGCTGTACCAGGCCACGAACGAGCAGACGTTCAACCTGGACCTGCTGGTGAACGCCAGCGGTGCTTCGGGCTCGGACGGCGTGATCGACTCGACCGGCTCGTCCTTCATCAACCTCACGTATCCCCTCGCGAGCCGCGACAACCTGCGGCAGGGCGTGGTGAACCAGCTCGCGTTGTTGCGCGCGCTGCCTTCGCTCGACCTGGACGGCGATCCCAACACCGTCGACATCGACAGCACGCGCATCGCGTTCGTCGGACAGTCGCTGGGCTCGATCACCGGCATCACGTTCGGCGCGGTCATCGCAAATCCGGCGCTGGTGCCGCGCATGACATTCTCGGTTCCCGGCGGTGGCGTGGCGGATCTGCTGCAGACCTCGCCAACGTTCGGACCGCGCATCAACGCGGGCCTGCAGGCGCAGGGCTTGCTGCCGGGCACATCGCTGTATGCGCAGTACTTCCGCGATACGCAGGCGATCGTCGACGCCGGCGATCCGCTCAACTACGTCGCCTCGACGGCTGCGGCACGGACTATCTACTTCCAGCAGGTGGTGGGCGCGACCACCCCGCCGCCGCTGCCCGACCAGGTGATCCCGAACTCTGCAACACAGCGCCTGATCGCGGCGGCCCAGAGGAGCGTCGGCGCGGCGAACTTTCCGCGTGTCGTTCCCGGCACACCGCGCGCCGGCTCGGGCTACGTCAACTTCATCGCCGGCGATCACGGTTCGCTGCTGAGCCCCACGGCCAGCCTCCCCGCCACGACCGAGATGCAGACGGAGACGGTGATCTTCACGGCGGGCTATCCGGTCGGTCCGATTCCGCCGGGAACCATCGTGGCCGGCGCTGCGACGCCGGCGCCCGTTCAGCCGTAGACTGCGCAACTCCCGGGTCTCGGGGCGGTCCGGTAGTCGGACCGCCCTTTTCGTTTCTGGAGCTGTGCATTGTCGGACGACAAGCCCCAATCCTTCTTCGCGCGCGTGCGCGCCAAGATCAATCGGCCAGGATCCTGGCTGTCCTACGATCTCGCCAATCTCGTTCCCGGCCGCAAGATCGACGCCGAGGTGCTGGACGACCTCGAGACGCGTCTGCTCACGGCAGACGTCGGCGTAGAAGCCACCTCGCAGATTCTCGAGGAGCTGCGCAAGAGAGTGGCACGCAAGGAACTCGACGATGTCGACAAACTGATCGCCGCGCTCACCGATGCGATCACCTCGATCCTGCTGCCGTCTCAGCAACGGCTCGACATCTCGGGTCACAAACCCTTCGTGTTGCTGGTGGTCGGGGTGAACGGCTCGGGCAAGACGACCACCATCGGCAAACTCGCGCGGCGCTTTTCCGACGCGCGCAAGCAGGTAGTGCTCGCGGCCGGCGACACCTTCCGCGCCGCCGCCATCGAACAGCTCGGCGTCTGGGCCGAGCGATCGGGCGCGGCGATCGTCCAGCAACAGGCCGGTGCCGACCCCGGTGCGGTCGTGTTCGATGCCGTGCAGGCGGGGCGTTCCCGCAAGTCCGACGTCGTCATCATCGACACGGCAGGCCGGCTGCACAGCCAGTCGCACCTCATGGACGAATTGAAGAAGGTGAAACGCGTGATCCAGCGCGTCGAGCCGAGCGCACCGCACGAAGTGCTGCTGGTGCTGGATGCCAACCAGGGGCAGAACGCGCTGTCACAGGCAACGCAATTCCACGAGGCGATCGGCGTCACCGGTCTCGTGCTCACCAAGCTCGACGGAACGGCCAAGGGCGGGATCGTCATCGCCATCGCACGCAAGCTGGGATTGCCGATCCGCTTCATCGGTGTGGGCGAACAGGCGGAAGACTTCGGCGAGTTCGATGCACGCGCGTTCGCCACCGCGCTGGTATCCGGCAGTCCGGGGACCGTTTAGCCGCGGCGTGAATCGAACGGCGCGGTGTACAGCTCGCGCCAGTTTCCGGGCGTCGGTTCCCCCGCGATGCCAAACGTGCGCACGCGACGCGGCGCGGCGTAACTGCCGAACAGACGATCCCAGATCATGAAGACTCCGCCGAAATTCACGCCGCGCGACGATGTTTCGGCCTCATGGTGCATGCGATGGTTCGCCGGCGTGTTCAGAAAGGCGTCGACGATCGGCAGCCGGCCGATCGAGCGCGTGTGCACCCACGCCTGGTAGTGGATGGTGAATACCTGCAGCGTGAACACCAGCACCGGCTCGAACCCCGCGAGCACGCACGGCACGTAGAACAGCGGCGCGACCAGCTGGTTCACGAACGACACGCGGTACGCCGTCGCCACGGTGTAGGCGGGCGAGCTGTGGTGCACGGCGTGATAGAGCTTCCACAGTACGGTGATTCGGTGCGCGGCCCGATGCTCGACGTAGTAGCAGAGGTCCGCGAGCAACGCTGCCGGTGCCAATAGCACGAACGAGGTGTCGAGCCGCGCGAATGCGAATTGCGCCGCGAACTCGTACACCGCGATCCACCAGCCCGAGAGCGCGATCGAGACCACGATATTGGGCGGCAGCGAGCTCAAGCTCATCAACATCTCGCGCACCGCGGCGCGCGAGAGCCGCCCGCGGCGGCGCATCCACAGCAGCTCTTCGATTGCGATGGCAAACCCGGCGCCGATGCTGAGCGCGATGGCGAATGCCAGCGCGAGGCGCCAGTCCGCGCTCACGCGGGCGCCCGCTCCGCGATCTCCGCCAACTCGACCTTGCCCGGCAACTGCGGCATGTCGGCCCACGAATCGAGCGCGCGGTGCCGCGCGTTGTACTCGCAAAAGGATTCGAGCCGTCCGCGTGTGTCGAGCACGTGATGACAGCAGGCCGAAACGCGGTCCTGGTCGTAACTGTAGCGATCCATGAACGGCTTCACGACGATGCCGAACACGTCGCGCGGACGAACGAGCTTGCGCGCGAGGCGCGCGAGCCCGCGCTTCAGCCAACCCTCGCGGCGCGTGCCGATCATGTCCTGCATCTCGCTCTTCGCGAGCACGGTCTTGTAGGCGACCTCGTTCATCACCGCGTTCAGATCCACGTGCCGCGCGATGTTCGCGAACAGCCCGAAGCGCCGCGCGAACAGCGTGACCCAGCCACAGTTCGGATGGCTGCAGGGAATCGGCAGGAAGTCCCCGTCACGCGCGCGCGCGCCGAGCCCGGCGGTCACGCCCTTGACGACGTCGGACAGCGTGATCCGGTCGAGCGGGTCGTGCTCGATCGTGAAGCGCCCGGAGTAAAACGCCGGGAGCATCGCGACCAGTCGTACGTTGCGATGCCGGACGCCCTGCTTCACCACCCACGCAATTTCGCGCTCGCTGACGCCTCGTGCCAGCGTCATCGTGAGCTGCATCGGCACGTCGAGACGGTCGAGCCGCGCGAGGAGGCGCATGCGCACCTTTTCCGGGTTCGCCGAGCGCAACGCCTTGTTGGTCTTCGCCTCGAGACCGTCGAATTGCAGCAACACCAGGGTCTTGTCGCGGAACGGCGCGAGCTTCTCGGCCATGCCGGGCTTTTCGAGGGCGATGCCGTTGGTCGCGACGTAGATCTTCGCGACGCGCGGCTCGGCGTGCAGCCACGCGAGCATGTCCCAGAACTGCGGATGAATCGTCGGCTCTCCACCGATGAGCTGCACGGAATCGAGCGCGCCCTTCAGGTCGAGCAACCGGCTCACGTGTTCGCGAAAGCCCTCGAGCGACAGCGCCCGGTCGCCCTTCGAATCCGCGTAGCACACACGGCAGGCGAGATTGCAGGCATCGGTGATCTCGACCAGCACCGTGCAAGTCTTGTTAGAGCGCTGGTCGGTCGAGTCATGAGGCCAGACGCCGCTCGCCGGCGTGCTACAGCTCTCGCCCGGGGCGCAGCAGGCGCCGCCGAATTCCGGCACGACCTCGGTGCGATCGGTGACATAGGCCCGTCCCCAACGATCCTTGTTGGAAAGCCGGTACCAGCGCGCATCGTTCTCGAGCAGCGCGCGCGCCGCGCCGTGCGTTGCGCAGCGCTTCTCGATGAACACACGCCCATCGGCGACGAAGACCGCGGCAGGCACGTGCGCCAGGCACTCGGCGCACAGGCTCAGCGTGGTCTTCAGGAGTTCCGCGCCCGCGGGCAACGCGAACTCGCGTGTCACATCGGCCGCCGCCAGCTTGCGCAGTGGCGCGGCCAGCGCCTCGAGGCGCGAATCGAACGTGTCGACGCGCGTCGTGTCGTTCATGCGCTCGACGCGAACCGTGATCGGCAACGGCTTACGCAAGCGACAGCACTCCCGAAAGCAGCGCCGCGCAGGCGCCATAGACCTGCCCACGCCAGCGCGGGAACCGACCGACCTGCTCGCGCACGATGCGTCCGAGCTGCCCGGCGGAGAAATCGAGGTTGGCGCGCCGCTCGGCGCGCGCGTGCTCTTCCAGGACGCCCTTCGCGATGCGCTCCGGGAGCACCTCGGCCACGACCTCGCGCGTGTAACGCACGTGGCGCACCTCGTCTCCGAGCACCGCGCCAATCGCTTTCTGGGGATAGTCGGACGACGAGTGCGCGCAGGCATCGAGGTGGTATTCGAGCGAGCGCGCCACGCGTTTCTCCAGGAAATGCAGGTGCGCGAAGAAGTGCGCGAGCTTGTGCCGGCGAGAGTCGCGGTCGTCGCTGGCCTCGATCGTGAAGCTCGCGCGAGTGTGGCGCCGGATCACGCCGTTGAATGTTTCGTCGAGAGGCTGCACGGTCACCGGCTGCCCGAGTTTTTCGAGGACGCGCGTATACAACGCGATGTGCTTGTCTTCATCCGCCATGTGCGTCCGCATGCGGCGCTCGAGCTCGGGCTCTTCGACTGCCGCGAACGGAAAGTAGTCACTGACGCGATGCGGATACTGCTCGCCGTTCAGATAGAGATTGAGGACCAGGCCGTGGAGGACCGGGTCCGCGACGATGTCCCGGTGCAGGCGCGTCTTGATGCGGTCGACGATGATCATCCCATCTTGATGAAACAGGCGCCGACGACGAAGGCGAACAACAGGAAGGCGATGCCGAATGCGATACCGCAGCCGCGCAGGAACGAACTCCCCTTTTTCTGCGGCGGCGGTGGCGGCAATCCACGCGCGTACTCACTGAAGTCGGTTTCCCGGCCGCGGTCGTCGTCCTTTCCCTGTTCCGTCGGCTCGTTCACGTGGGCACCCTCCCCGCTGACTTCCATTTCTCCCACGCTTCCGGCTGGCGCATGGTGCGCGCGATCACGGCGACGACGCCCGCCACGACCATGGCGATACTCATGAGCTGGTAGGCGGACAGGTCGCCGTACGCCTTCGGAGTCTCGCGCAGGAACTCGGTGAAGAATCGGAACACACCGTAGCACGCTAGATAGACCGCAAACAGCCGTCCGAACAGGATCTGCCGCCGCCACAGCCAGATGAGCAAGAAGCCCATCGCCCAGTGGAACAGCATCTCGTACACCGGCGCAGGATGACGCGGAATGCCATCCCCGTATGTGATCGCCCAGGGACCGTCCCACGGAACGCCACGACAGCAACCGGCGATCAGGCAGCCGATGCGCCCCAGACCGATCGAGAACGGCAGGATGATGGCGAACCGGTCATTGGGGGGAATGTCATAGCCAAGCAGCGGCTTGGCGGCCTCGGCGCCCAGGAATCCGAACAGCAGCGCACCGGCCAGCGACCGGCCACCGCCGAGCAACGCACCCCAGTCGTGAAACTCCTCGAGCGGCCACAGTGCATCGCCGAGCAAGACGGCGATCTTGGCACCGATGAGCGCACACGCGGCGGTGATCGCCTGCATGGCGTAGTAGCGGCGCTTGTCGCGTGGATCCTGGAAGTGCTTCGTGAGCGGGAACGTGAGTGTGAGCGCGAAGCCCAACACCACCATGAGCGCGTATCCGAGATGCAGGTCGATGCCCGCGCTCATGCGGGCGATCCCAGCAGCCGCCAGGCGCCGACGAACAACGCCAGGGCGGCGTACGCGACAAAGTGCACGCGGCGCTCGCGTGCCTCCAGGGACCGGTGGAAACCGAGTTCATCCCACGCGGCGATCACCGCGAACGACACAAACAGCGCGAGCGCCAGTCGGGAGGCGTCGCGGAACACGGCGACCACGAAGCCGACGAACAGCAACCCCGCCGCGTAGTGCAGCACCTGCTCGAGGCGCGGCACGCGACGTGCGCGCTCGTGCATCCAGGCGTCGATGCCGGCCAGCGCGACGTACGGCGTCAGCGCGGCGCCCAACAGCAGCATGCGTGTGGCGGTGGTCATGGCCGTCGGATTGTTCGATGGGGGTCGGCGCGAAAGCAAGACTATCCGCGAGTGCCCCTCTAGAATCGCGCCATGATTTCCTTCGAGAACGTCGCCAAGCGCTACCCGAACGGGCGCGAAGCCCTCGCCGGCGTGACGTTCCAGATCCAGCCGGGTGAATTCGTGTTCCTCACCGGCCGATCCGGCGCCGGCAAGAGCAGCGTGCTCAAGCTGATCGCGTTGCTCGAACGGCCGAGCCGCGGCGCGGTGACGGTCGCCGGTCAGAACACCAGCAAGATCAAGGCTCGCACGATCCCCGCGTTCCGCCGCGCGATAGGCGTCGTCTTTCAGGACCACAAGCTGCTGCTCGACCGCCCGATCTACGACAACGTGGCGCTGCCGCTGGTCGTCGCCGGCACACCCCTCAAGGAAGTCGACCGGCGCGTGCGCGCGGCGCTCGACCAGGTCGGGTTGTTAGGGCGCGAACGCTCGTCGCCGCTGGAATTGTCGGTGGGAGAGCAGCAACGGGTCGGCATCGCGCGCGCCGTGATCAGCAAGCCGCAGCTGCTGATCGCCGACGAACCCACCGGAAACCTCGACCCGGGCCTCGCGGTCGAAGTCATGCGCGTGTTCAAGCGTTTCCAGGAAGTCGGCGTCACCGTGATCATTGCGTCTCACGATCCGCACCTCGTCGATCAGTTCGGCCAGCGCGAGATCGTGCTCGATGCGGGCCGCATCACTTCCGACAGCTATCGCGCGGGCCACGCCGCGCGCATGACCGCGCAGGCGCCGCGTCTCGCGGACTTGCCGAACATCGACCTGCGCACATGAGCGCCATCGGTACCTACGGTACGCGCCATCTGCAGGCGCTGTTCGGCGCCCTCGGTCGGCTCGTGCGTACGCCGCTCGCGTCGCTGCTCACGCTCATCGTGATCGGTGTCGCGCTGGCGCTGCCCGCCGGGCTCGCACTCGTGGTGGAAAATCTGCGCTCGGCCACCGGCGATCTCGGCAATGCGGTCGATTTCACCGTGCACTTCAAGCTCGGCACGCCGATCGAGCGCGTGCAGCAGATCGCGACCAATGGTCGCGAACGGCCCGGCATCGAATCGATCACCGTCACGACCGCGGCCCAGGCGCTCGAAGAATTCAAGCAGGCCTCCGGCTTTGGCGACGCACTGACCGCGCTCGAGGACAATCCGCTGCCGCATCACATCGTCGTGCGCCCTGCCAAGACCGCCAGCGGTCCGGCTGAGATTGAATCGATGCGCCGCTACTTCGCGGCGTTTCCCGAGGTCGACATCGTGCAGCTCGACCTCGACTGGGTGCGCCGCTTGCACTCGCTGCTGGACGTCCTCAAGCGGGTTCTGTGGGTCGTGATGGCAGTGCTGGGTTTGGGCGTGCTGGCCGTCATCGGCAATACGATCCGGCTCGAAATCCTGAACCGCCGCCCGGAGATCGAAGTCACGAAGCTCGTCGGTGGGTCGAACGCATTCGTCCGGCGCCCGTTCCTGTACACGGGCCTGTTCTACGGTCTCGGTGGGGCGGTGTTGGCAGCCCTGATCGTCGTTGGCGCCAAGGCCTATCTGGACCAGGCCGTAGGCGACCTGTCCGCCCAGTACGGCGGCCACTTCCGGATGGCGGGCCTGGGATCCGACGGCCTGCTGATCCTGGCCGGCACGGGCGCGAGCCTCGGCTGGCTGGGGGCGCTGATATCGACCGGCCGGCATCTGCGCCGCATCGAGCCCCGGGCCTGAGCTCGAAATCTTCTGGATCAATAACTTAGGGTTCTGGTCCCTCCTTCGGGAGATGGAACTGATGGGGCCTTTAGCACTCTAATCCCCCGACTGCTAATATTTCGGCCCGTTCGAGATAAGCAGATCGCCCAAGGAGGTTTCGTACCGATGACCGCCATTGCGCCCACTGCCACCACCCTGGTTGCCCGCAAGAGCGACTTCATCCTGTCCGGTCCCGTCGGAAGCTTCGACGCGTACATGGACAAGGTGAGCCGCATCCCCGTGCTGTCGCGCGAGGCTGAGGCGGAGCTCGCCAAGCGTTTTCGCAACGAGGGAGACCTCGAAGCGGCGCGCCAGCTCGTGATGTCGCATCTTCGATTCGTCGTGCACATCGCGCGTGGTTACTCCGGTTATGGCCTGCCGCTCGGTGACGTGGTCCAGGAAGGCAACGTCGGCCTCATGAAGGCCGTGAAGCGCTTCGATCCGAATGTCGGCGTGCGCCTCGTGTCGTTTGCCGTCCACTGGATCCGCGCCGAGATCCACGAATACGTGCTGCGCAACTGGCGCCTCGTGAAGGTTGCGACCACCAAGGCGCAGCGCAAGCTGTTCTTCAATCTGCGCAAGATGAAGAAGAATCTGGCGTGGCTGTCGCACGACGAAACGCTGGCCGTGGCTCGCGATCTCAAGGTGACTCCCGCGGAAGTGACCGAGATGGAAAAGCGCCTGTCGGCGCGCGACCTCTCGTTCGATCCGGTCCCGGATGCCGGCAGCGAGGACGGCGATGAGACTTACTCGCCGGCCGCCTATCTTCCGGCGCCGGATTCGGATCCCGCCCTGCAGATCGAAAACGCCGAGTGGGAAGACACCACGGGCGATCGCCTGCAGTCCGCCATGCAGACGCTGGATGCGCGCGCCCGCGACATCGTGGTCAGCCGCTGGACGGGTGAGGCCGCCGCGACTCTGCATGATCTCGCCGACAAGTACGGCGTGTCGGCCGAACGCATCCGCCAGATCGAGGCGAACGCCATCAAGAAACTGCGAGGCCTGATGACGGCCTGACGCGCACGTCGCGTCTTCACTGACAGCAACTTCCAGGCCCCGGCACCCCCGGGGCTTTTTCTTGCGCGGTGTTTAGTTTGATTGATTTGATCGAGCGGTCCGTCCGTGGAGAATTCCGCCATGAGTTCCAGCAACCCGCACGTGGATCTGAACCCGCAAGGCCAGCAGATGGCCGACGAGTCGATGATTCGCACTCTTGCCGCACAGATCGAGGCGATCTGGCCGCAGGAAAAGAAGCTGATCGATTTCTATCGACTGCCCCGGAACGCCCGCGTACTCGACGTCGGAGCGGGCACCGGCGAATTCAGCGCGCGAATCGCGACTGCGCATCCTGATGCGCAGGTGACCGGCGTCGAGCTGCTCGCCGCGTCGGTGGAGTACGCGCGCAATCGACACGGCGCATTGGCCCCGCGCCTACAGTTCGAGACCGGTGACGCGTTCCGGCTCGAGCAGCCCGACGACACCTACGACCTGGTCGCCAACCGGCACATGGTCCAGGCGGTACCACACGTGGAGCGCGTGCTCGCCGAGCTGGTGCGCGTCGCGAAGCCCGGCGGCCGCGTGCACGTGCTGGCCGAGGACTACTCCATGCTGCACATGATGTCGGGGCCGCATGACCCGGACCTGTTCTGGCGCATGGTGGTGGAGTTCGCGGCGCGGACCGGCACCAATGCGCGCATCGGTCGTCATGCGTGGTCGCTGATGCGCGCCGCCGGACTGAAGGATGTGCGCGTCGACTACGTGATCGTCGATACCCAGCGGGTGCCCCGGAAGGTATTCGCGGACATCATCACGGCCTGGCGCGACGGCTACGTGGAGGCGCTCGCGACGGCGGAATCACCGGCAGCGCAGGTGCGCCAGCAATTCAACGAAATCATCGCGAGTATCCTGAATCCGGATCACTACGCGGTTTGGCATGTGCCGATTGTTTCGGGAGTGAAATAGAAGAAGACCCACCGAGGTGGGTCTTCTATTTTCGATTCACTGACGGCGGCCCCTGGGGCCGATGTCCTCAGCCTTCGGTGATCGGCTGGAGCTTGAGCTCCACTCGACGGTTCTGCTGCTTGCCATCCGCGGTCGTGTTGCTCGCGATCGGATGATCTTCACCCGCGCCAAAGGTCACGATGCGTTGGCCATTCACGCCATGCGATTGCAGGTACATGCCAACCGACGAGGCACGATCGAGTGAGAGCTTCTGGTTGTAGTCGGTAGATCCATCACTGTCCGTGTGGCCTTCGACGTCGATCAGCGTCTTGTCGAACTCCTTGAGAACCAGGCCGACCGAGTCGAGCACCTTGTAGAAGTTCGCGTTCAGATCCGCGCTCGCGGTCTTGAACGTGATATTGCCAGGCATGTTGAGGATGAGATCGTCGCCGTTGCGCGTGACGGAAACGCCAGTTCCCTGGAGTTGCGCGCGCAGCTTGGCTTCCTGCCGGTCCATGTAGGCACCTACGCCCGCGCCGGTCAACGCGCCGACTCCGGCGCCGATCAGCGCGCGCTTGCGACGCTCCTTGGAATTGTCACCCGTCGCGGCGCCGAGCACCGCACCCGCGAGCGCACCGATGCCGGCACCCTTGGTGGCCTTGTTCACCTTCTTGTCGCCTGTATAGGCGTCGGTGGTCATGCAACCAGTGAACGTGAATGCCGCCACGGCGGCTAACAATGTGCTGCGGACGAGTATCGATGTCTTCACTTTTGTTTCTCCTTGCCGGGCGATCATGGCGGCGTGCATCTGAACGCCGAATGAATCCGGATTCCGTGAGGCAGTTCTCAATCGACGGCCTCAGTCGACATTTACGGGTGAGGCCGGTGGCGTCGTCGCGCGCTTGTAGCCACGCGGTCGGATCGCAACCGTATTGCGGATGACGCTGCAACGCACGCCATCCTTCCGTACGTAGGCGTACTCGAAGGTGGGCGTGGAGCGGCCGTCGCGCTCGAGTTCGATCCTAATAGCCGCTTCTTGTTCCGACGTCAGAGAAAAGCGCATCTCGAGGTCGGAGTTTCCCCCGTGATCAAAGGAAATAGTCATTGCGCGGGTCCACACGGAATAACCCGGAAACACGCGCGCGCAGGCCAACGCCGCTATCGGATCGGCCAGGGCTGCCTGCCATCCGCCGAACATCACGCCACCCGGGTTGCGCGACAATGCGTTGAGCGGCAACAGGATGCGCACGTTACGCCAGCCGCCGGCGATCTCGAGCACCTTGATGCGCATCGGCACGAATGGCGGGTACATCTCCAGCAGGCGCGCATCCGAGAGGATCTTGGCTCGCGACATGAACTGCATGAATCGCTGCATGAGCGGCATGCGAACTCCTTGTTTGGCCGTATTCTTGCAGAGGCTGGGGCGCCGGCGTAGCGTGTCGCCACCATGCGCACGATGCACCAGTGGCTGGACGAATACGGCGCCAGCCACCGCAACCACACCAACGAATTCCTGCACTGGATCTGCGTCCCCGCCATCGTGATGACGGTGATCGGCTTCCTGTGGTCGATACCCGTGCCGTCAGCGTTTGACGCGGTGTCACCCTGGCTCAACTGGGCAACGATCGGTGTCGCGCTCTGGCTCGGCTACTACTTCCTGCTGTCGCCCTCGTTAGGGGTGGGCGCTTCACTCTGCCTGCTGGCGATGTTGTTCGTCGTGCGCTGGCTCGACACCCTCGCGTGGCCGTTGTGGGCCACGTGCCTCACCATCTTCGTCGTCGCGTGGATCGGGCAGTTCATCGGTCATTCCATCGAGGGCACGCGGCCGTCGTTCTTCAAGGACGTGCAGTTCCTGCTGATCGGGCCCATCTGGCTGATGTCTCACCTCTATCGCCGCCTCGGGCTCGCGTACTGAAAAGGTGGGCCCGCGGCGTGCGGTAAACTCGCCGCCATGCTGAACCCAACCGATTTATATGACGTGCGCGGGCTCCTCACCGAAGACGAGCGCGCCGTCCAGGACTCCGTCGGCCGCTTCGTCGACGAGCGCGTGCTGCCCATCATCCAGGACTGCTTCGAGAAGCATCACTTCCCGAAGGAGCTGGTCGCCGAGATCGCCGACCTCGGGTTGTTAGGCTCGTCCATCCACGGCTACGAGTGCGCCGGGCTCAATGCGGTGAGCTACGGGCTGATCTGCCAGGAGCTGGAGCGCGGCGACTCGGGCATCCGCAGCTTCGTGTCCGTGCAGAGCTCGCTGTGCATGTATCCCATCTATGCCTTCGGCACCGAAGAACAGAAACAGCGTTGGCTGCCGGAAATGGCGCGCGGAAAGAAGATCGGCTGCTTCGGCCTGACCGAACCGCACGGCGGGTCGGATCCCTCCAACATGAAGACCCGCGCCGTGAAGAAGGGCGGCGACTGGATCATCAACGGCGCGAAGATGTGGATCACCAACGGCGCCATCGCCGACCTGTGCATCTGCTGGGCGATGACGGACGACGGCATCCGCGGCTTCATCGTCGAGAAGGGCATGAAAGGATTTTCGGCGCCGGAGATCGAACGCAAGTTCTCGCTGCGCGCGTCGGTCACATCCGCGCTGTTCTTCGACAATGTCGTGGTGCCGGAGTCCAACCTGCTGCCGAACGTGAAAGGTCTCAAGGGGCCGCTCTCGTGCCTGACGCAGGCGCGCTACGGCATCACCTGGGGCGTGATCGGCGCCGCCCAGGCCTGCCTCACGCAGCTCATCGATTACACGAAGACGCGCGAGATGTTCGGCAAGCCGCTCGCGGCGACGCAGACCATCCAGGTCCGGCTCGCGGAGATGGCTCGCAAGATCACGCTCGCCCAACTACTTTCGCATCAGCTCGGGCGGCTGAAGGACAAGGGCGAGATGCAGCCACCGCAGGTGTCGCTCGCGAAGTGGAACAATTGCCGCATGGCTCTCGACATCGCGCGGGATTGCCGCGACATGCTCGGCGGGTCGGGGATCAGTGCCGAATACGTGCCGATTCGTCACGCACTCAACCTCGAGAGCGTGATCACGTACGAGGGCACCGAGACGATCCACCAGCTCACGATCGGCCGCGAGCTGACGGGCATCAACGCTTTCTGAATGGGCCCCGCTTCAGTGATCGAACGACCACTCCCGCACTTTTCGATTCTCTGGTGAGATGTCGCGCGAGGAGGCGCTCGCGCTCCCGAAGCTCGTCATGAACCCGGCGTACAAGGGTTTGGAAACGTACGCTCCGGAATCTATTCGGGCGCCTACTCGCAGGACCGAGCGGGTTTCACCGATGGATTCGAGCTCTTCGTCCTGTCCGTGGAAGTCCGGGACACTCGTTCGCCTCAGGTCGACGAGCAGATATTTTGCGATGAACGCGTGAGCGTTCTCGATCTCGCTCTTGAGCAGCGCGCCGTCGTCGGCGAGCCACTGGTCCATGAGGACGATCGCGATTTCGTCGGGGCTGAACTTGTGATCCTCGATCGACTCGATCTCTTTCGCCATCAGACGGCCTTCCGGACTATCCGGCGCGGGTTCGTGGCCGGACGAATCCGCATAGAGCGTGTGAATCTTCGCGCGGTACAGGCGATCGAGCTCCCCACGATCCGTCGAGATCGGCAGTAGCGCGGACTGATAAACGAAGCGGTTGCGATATACAGGGCCGCTCCGT
>Ga0307509_10006638_pt1 | contig 15454 bp, 19 predicted proteins | sample 10_EM_MG_FD_202245 | JGI IMG/M metagenome (GOLD analysis project Ga0307509, IMG submission 202245) | Populus trichocarpa ectomycorrhiza microbial communities from riparian zone in the Pacific Northwest, United States - 10_EM | ecosystem: Host-associated > Plants > Roots > Unclassified | place...
GGCCTGCACGCTCCCCAGACTTAAATCCTATAGAGGAGCTCTGGCGGAGGATGAAAGACCGCCTATTTCAAGCAAATCGAGAAGGAAGGCCCAGGACCGTTGATGTGACAAAGGATGTCATTAAGGAAATCTGGGATCAGATAGCTGTAGGAGATGAGTTGCGAAAATTGGTTGAGAGTATGCCTCAGAGGATTCAGGCTGTGATTGCTGCGGGTGGCGGGCACACCCAGTTCTAATTCTGTATGTAGTTTAGTTCATTTTAAGAATAAACCCTGCCGTTCGCGGACTAACCCTGACACCCGAGTACACCAGAACCTCTCGCTCGGTAAACCAAGCAAAGTTATTATGTGATAACATTATATCGATCAATTGGGAACACAACATAACGAAAGCCACAGCATCTCCCCGCTTGATAAGCTTAATTCACCCGCATGGTGAGTCCATGTATGATACGACGCCCGTACTGGGGGGAGGCGGGCCCTTGCTGATGTGCTTACTGCTCCATGCACGGGATAAACTGCAATCACTGTCTTTGGCTTTGTATCTACGATAGGTTGTGCACACACACACACACTCATTCAATAGGCTTCGAGCGCGGTATGCAGCAGAATGCCCGAGAATTGCTTTATCTCTCAGCTGCGACATCGTACCCATTCGGAGTAGCTAGAGCTCCCTCCTACCTTATTTATTTATTTATTCATTGCATTGTGGTGGTGGTGGTGGTGGTGGTGGTGGTGGTGGTGGCCCATCAGTGGGTCAGCGGCGTGATTCTCAGCGTTGTGATATGATGCCGTATGCTGTGCTTGGTGGGCACGGTGCAGTCTTTTACAGCACTATGCCAATCAATGGCTCGCATGAGGAGGTAGGCGAACGAAAGTGCGGTACTGTGGAACTTCTTGAGATCCACTGTCTCCGTCGGCCCAGGATAGGTTTGGGTTGACAAGTCAAGAGAATTTCGAATATCATACTAGTTAAGATCCAACACACCTTGAGGGCTGACCTTATACAGTACCGTGACAGGAAAGCCCTGGCCATTCCCAATGCTATGGAACTCTAAGCCCGGAGATAGCGGATCTCAAGAGATTTTACGCTAAGCTATTGGACGAATTCAATCTTTCCTTTTCCCTTCCATTCGCTGTCTGGGTCGATGGGCACTGCACTCGACATTTTCTAAAGTCGCCAAAACGTGAATTACTGCAAGTATCTGCGGCTAAAGTTATTGTGGTGCCCTTAAGGTTTAGCACTGTGAAGCCATAGGTGAGCCACTTATTTATTTCCCACCTCGGAGACCTTTGGGGACGTTGTGTATTGTGTACTGTACAAGTATGATACTGTTCCCAACCCCAAAGTATTCCCTGTCTGAGAACTGTGTCTCTCCCCTGGGGCTGATCGTTGGATCGTGCAGGTTTCCGATCCGATGAGACGAAATTTCCTGTCCATCGTGGCATACCACTTGCATGAAATACTTGCAAACTACTGGTGGCCGGATGGCCATCACCCGGGCCACTTTCGCATGCTATGCACAGTGACAATCGGATTTCCAACGTGCGGTTCAAAATCTTGAATACTCGCAGTTATTATTTCTTTTTTTATCTGGTTCAAGCACTCAAATACCGGATCATAGACCGTATCGTGACGGGTACGAACTGCGCCTCCACAGAATGGGTTGGGACCTTGTTTTGTTTTTTTCCGTTTCACATGTATTTTGTCTCTTGCTTGTCGTACAGTAAGTGCTCAAGTGCTGGTAGTGTCAAAGCATTCTCAAAAAGAATTGCTATTGCATTCAGCCCAGATTTTAGTAGTATGCGATGGGAGGCCTTTTTAAAAACGCCTCGACATTGCGGGTACCAGCATCATACATCGTAAGAGACAGAAGGGCAATAAGAGGAAAAGAAAAAGCTTAAAGTCCCTCGCGGAAGATTATATTATACTGTAAAAGCACAAACTGGTACTAGCGCAAGCATAGGGAAGACAGAAGGGGGAAAGGGAAGGGAGAGATAATATCGAGGTTCTTTGGTGATAATAGTCAGGCCCCTAGGCGTAAAACTAAAAGGAAATCCCGCATTATGATATGATAGCATCCGCCATCTCCTGAAGGGAAGGAGATGGGGAGGGAGAGGAAGAGAGACAGACTGGTAAATATCAAGCAAGCCCATCCAAGATCTCGAATTGAGCCTTCTTTTTTATTGCATGTTGACGACACATCTAGAATACGGTCTAAGATTAGCATTGCATAAGAACCAATAGCAAATAACAAGGGCTCTCACCTGATACAGTCACCCGCCTTCATCTGGTCGAATGCGTTGTTGATTTGATCGAGAGGTTCACGGTGGGTGATGACTGCAAGGTGTTGTCATAAAAGGGGTCAGTCAGCTCCCGGGATCCCAAAATTCACCCAACTCCGATTCCCCAACTCTTATTGCCTAAGAAATGCACTTGTGATATTGTAGATTTCCTGAAGGCCGCGAATTCTCTTTCATTTCATCCCTCCCAGGGCTCCCTATTAGCGCTTGGAAAGTCGCTGAGAATTCAGTGTATCTGATTCTTCAAAGCGAAGCTTTAGGTACGGTAACCTGTGAATGCTGCGGTGTGATTGGGGACTGGAAGAAAAAAAGAGAGAAACTCAGAGAGTTTTGGGCTCCATTTCGCAACCTTTCGGAAATCTGCAATACGGTTGGGGTTTGCTTGCTTACACTCATCCACTTTAAGTTTTCCTTCCATGTAGTCCCTAACCAAGTCAGGAAGCTGGGTACGACCCTTAATACCTCCGAAAGCGCAGCCCTTCCAGACACGCCCAGTGACCAGTTGAAATGCTGTTTTGAGTAACAAGAGTACCGGTATGCATGGTCAGCAAAAGTAGAACCAACAGCAAGGTCTTAGGCAGTTGCATCACCGAGACTCTGGGAGAGAGACCAACGCCTTGTAGAAATTTCCTGGCCAGCAGCCGCTACGCCGATCACGATTGACTGGCCCCAACCCTTGTGGCACGCTTCCAGGGCCGCCCTCATTACTTGAACGTTTCCGGTACAATCAAATGTGTAGTCCAGGCCACCGTCAGTCATCTCAATAAGCTTCTCCTGGATGGCCTGGTTGCCAATTTTGGATGGGTTGACGAAGTGAGTTGCACCAAACTTCTTACTCCATTCTTCCTTTTTGTCATTGACGTCCACGACAATGATCTGGCTGGCGCCGCACTTCACAGCGCCCTGGATTACCGAGAGACCAACACAACCTGCACCAAAAACAGCTACAGTGGAGCCCTTCTCGACACCTGCAGTAACAACTGCAGCTCCGTATCCAGTTGTGATGCCACAGCCTAAGAGGCAAGTCTTTTCCATGGAGACATCGTAGGTGATGGCAACGACCGAGATATCCGCGACCACGGTATACTGACTGAATGTGGATGTGCCCATGAAATGTAGGAGGTCTTTGCCCTTGGCCCCGAATCGAGATGTCCCGTCAGGCATGACACCCTTCCCTTGCGTGGCGCGGATTTTGCCGCACAAGTTGGTCTGCACGCCCACTTATTAAATCAAATATCTTGTTGAGGGAGAGGGATGTGAACCAAGAACCACCTTTCCAGATTTGCAGAACTTGCATTCACGGCATTCGGGGGTATACAGCGCGACAACGTGATCCCCCGGCCTCACGCTGGTGACGCCCTCGCCAATCGACTCGACAATTCCGGCACCTTCGTGTCCGAGGACAATTGGGAAGGCGCCCTCAGGATCTTTGCCGGAGAGCGTGTATGCATCTACAATACATTGTCTCAGTCTTGTTGAAAGCGTGTAATATCCGGCGAAGTGGGTCGTTACCGGTGTGACAAACCCCGGTGTAGTGGATTCTGATTCTGACCTCATGCGCCCTGGGAGGCGCGACCTCAATTTCCTCGATAGAAAGCGGCTTTCCAGGCTCCCACGCGACAGCAGCTTTGCAGGTAATGGCCTATAATTGATTAGACGAGTCTAATTGTTGGAATTCAAACTCTCTTGTCCTTTTTATTTTGGAGGAAAGCTTTGATTACTTACCTTGCCTTCAGTGGATGACATGATTACTATTGCACAGAGCGGTGCTATGGAATTGCGTGAGGCAATCTAAATTTAATATTCAGTGACGATGGTATGGTGGTGAGAGCGAAGTGGGGATCTCAGGTGAATGAGGCTTCTTTGTTGCCTTGAGGTGGGGGGAGGGGCAAGTTGGCAGAGGGGTTGGGGTGGGACTGCTTCGGCTGCCCCAGGCCCTCACACGATTCCGAGGGAGGTATGACGATGGTCGGCCAGCGATAACCACATCCTTGCTATCACAGTAAAACCACAGGATAAAATAGCTACCATTGGTATTCTAGCCGCGAGCATCTAACCTTAAAACATATAACGTAAAAAAGGCACAAGTACCAGGGGAGATATTTCCGCACAAGACAGGGTTATTTTGCTGTTTTATACGGACATCCCCCCCCCCCAGGTACTGTACTTGTATCTAGCAAACAAGACAAACGCTAATTGCCTATACAAGGGAGAGAGAAACCCATACAAGCAGAGCCTCTAGCAAATTATTTGACCTTAAACCCGCCCTTTCGCTAACTTCAGTAACTCTTCGAACTCCCCGCTCTTGCGCGCTAGGTTGTAGAGCATGCCCTCAGAGTTCTGCAGCAGGTTGAATGGGGTATCAAATCTTCACAAGTTAATTGGTAAGCAGACTCTCGCAATTATAAAGCTCAAAGGGACTTACTCCACTATTTCCCCGCCATTTCCGAGATTGTCCAATACGATTATCCGGTCGAAGGACATCACAGTACCTGCTCATGACGAAAGTTAGCATAACAGGGAAAAAAGCCTCAAATATTATGGCTCAATGTGGGAAACCTACGTAGCCTATGGGCGATTGTTATTAAGGTCGAATCGGGGAAACTTGTGCGTATGGTTTCTTGAATCCGTTCGTCTCTTTTCAAACTTGTTAGCCAAGATAAGATACACACGTTCCAATTAAAAGTCTTACGTTTTCAAATCGGTCGAGCTCGTTGCCTACTCTAACCCTTAGTATAGTAGTTCGCACGAGATGCTAGGTGAAACGGCTCGTAGGCATGGTGACTGCTTACCTCATCAAATATTATCAGCTTTGACCTCCGAATGAGGGCTCTAGCAAATGCTAGCAGTTGTCTCTGCCCCTGAGATAAGTTTCCACCACCGGATGTAATCTGAGTGTCAAGCCTAATTCGCTTGTTATTCAGAGCTGCACTAGGTTCGGCCTCTGCCGGGGTCGCAGTCCCTGAAGAAGTGGCAGTGGATGCGATGCCGCTATCGACCCCATCCACTCTGTCACCCGCCAATCCACTTCCGTCAAGGGCGGCCTGAAGCTCTGTATCATCCAGACCATCAAAAGGATCAAGGTTAGTCCGAACGGTACCGGAGAATAGGACAGGATCCTGTGGAATAATCGTAATACGCTGTCGCAGAGCCTCGAGATTGATTTTCTGAACATCCAGTCCATTGATGACTATGCTGCCGTTGGATATCTCAGTGAAACGTAAAAGACTAAGAGCCAAACTGCTCTTTCCAGCCCCGGTCCTTCCAACGACACCAACTCTTTCACCCGGCTTGATCTCGAAGCTGATCTTGTTCAAGACTTCCGGACCGTCTTCAGAGTACTTTACCGATAGCTCGGTGACCTTGAGGTCACCCTGAGTGGGCCACGCAGCGGGAGGTTCAGCTTCAGGCCTTGATGAAGGCTCCTGCTTCATTTCGATATACTCCTTGACACGTTCGAAGGAATTAAGTTCTACCTCAAGTAAATTGAAACACCTTACAGTGGAAAGGATAGAGGAACTAAAAGCCAAGGCATTTGTCATGCTAAACCCAATCATACCAGGGGAAGAGCCCTTTGTCGTAAGAGCTATGATTCCAGCAGCAGCACCAATGATTGAAGTACAGGCACTGGCACGAATTCCAAACCATTGACTCAAATTATAGTTGGCCTCGTTTCTAGATTCGTTAGTATATGGGCTTAAGGACCTTGAAGGAAATGAGATTACGGTTGCGTGAAATCATCAATCTTCTTGATGCTTTCCTCGCGAAAGCGCTCCTGACAAGAGAAAGCCCGAATCGTGACAATACCAGATATCGTGTCGCCAAAGTGCGAAATCAAAGGGGACTCTTTGACAGAGACAATCCTTTTGACACCTATTTGGGCACGAACATAACTGAATTCTGTCAGAAATATGATAACCTAGGGCTAGTGGAAAACTTACAGTTCGCCACATGTGACCCCGATTAAGGAAACCAAGATCGTAGGATATAAAAAGGCTGGCAACAGTCCAATCATAACCCCCGCTCTGAATAGTATGTCGAGCAGCAGATCAAACACCATATTTACGTATGAACCCAAGCCACCATCGAGAACGCTGCTACTGTCAGCTGAGACCGCTGGAGAAGGAACCGAGAACTTACGCGATGTCATTTGAGAAGCGATTGATTATTCTCCCAACAGGAGTGGTGTCGAAAAACCTTATTGGAGAGTACAATACTGCGGATACCAGTTTCTCATGAATTCTCCTTGCCCCTACCCAGGCGAATAAATACCAAATAGAATGGGCCAAAGATTTGAAAATTGATGTCCCAACCAACAAAGCTATTAGTCTCGGTCAGCGTGTTTGCGCTGATATAGCTTATCGGATCATGTCGTCTTTACCTGCATACACCGACTAAAACATATTAGTGTTAAGGAAAAGATTTGAAAAGAGTTCAGGTTCTTACCAGCCACCACTCAACATCGACTGGGCCCGGTTTGGAGTATTGATCTAGAGAAGTAGTCAGCTCACTTGGCCTGGTGGGGATTTACGCATGGGGGCAACCTACCAGACCAGAGGCCAATGTAGAACGTCTCAACTAAGCTTCATATTGTTAGTTGAACTGCGATGAAGAATGCCTGAGGGACACTCACTCGGATACCTTACGCAACACGCTGATGAGAACTAAGGCAGCTATGATCATCAATGGCCCAAAATACGTGAGGTATTCAAACACCAGCTTTTTTGGCACTCTTCCCTTGTTGCGAGCCTCTTCAGCAATAAGCTTTCCAGAATTCTTCGGCTTCACTTCTGGTACTATCGCTTCTATCGGTTGCTCGCCTGGCACCACATCGCTTGCCATCACATCAACTTCTTCAGTTTCTCTCAAGAGTTCAATTGCATCATCAGAAAGCGCTTCTGGACTACTGTCCGAAACCACTCGACCATTAGCCAGCACAATAATTTTCTTGGCGGCTGGTGAAACAAGTGATACACTAGGGGACTTGTTAGCTCAAGGCTCTGTAGTGGTGTCCGTTTGGCACATACTGATGTGTGACTAGGACTACAGTCCTGCCAGCTAATAATTCACCCTTGATACACCTTTCAAAAACCAATTTGCCGGTGCCAGCGTCTAGTGCCGAAAGTACATCGTCAAGGAGAACGGTTTGCGCAGGCGAATAAACAGCCTAGGCACATTAACACAACCCTTGGGACCATAAGCAATTGAGCAAACATACCCTTGCCAGTGCCAATCGTGCCTTTTGACCTCCAGATAGGGTAACTAGAAAGATCAGCACTATCCTTCTACCAGCCTATATCCATCAAGTTCCTTACCTCCTTGCTCGCCGACCTAGATTAGAATGTTAGCTATGGGTCAATGCTTAGGCGAATAGTTCAATTAATACCTGTGTAAGGTCACCCGCGTCAAGCCTCCTTATGTCCTCTGATAGGCCACATGCCCCGAGAACAGCATTGTACCTCTTCTCTTCATATGGACTACCGAACAATATATTATCCTTGATGGTTAACGACTGTAGCCAAGCTGTCTGAGCAACGTAAGCAACTCCATCACCACGAGGCAAAAACCTTTCGCCGTTCAAAAGCCGCATCTCCTCCAAAAGCCCGAGGAGGAATGAACTCTTTCCGGAGCCTACAGGACCCGCAATGACGGTTAACCCGCCATACACGCACTCAACATCAATATCGGCGAGTCTAAAGCCATCATCCGTTCCTGATCCCGGCATGGACCAGGAAAGTGTTGCATTCTTGAGATACGGCCCAATTTCTCTTTTTGTGGTATCTTCAATTTGCTCTGCCCTCTCGAGCTCTTCTTCTTCGATCAAGAATTTGTCGAGGCGGTCGAAGGAAACAAAGGCTGATATTATGGAATGAGTGACATAGGACACCCATTCTAGTGACCATTAGTAAAGCTCCCTCGAATTAAAGCCTGAGGTTGACATACCGAACTGACTGATGAGGATCTCAAACAAGCTAGAATTTTACTCAATTAGAAAGTACCTTCCTGGCATATGCTACGCTAAGCTTTAAAGGAGCCAAACCTTATTGAGGTAAACGCAATACTAGGGGTCAACGGCTGTTTCATGACCTCCGTATAAATTCCAAATGTAACGACCTGACCCGGTCAAAACATGCCCCAAAATCCATTGACCAATAGCTAATACATACCATATTTATAATTGGCAGTAAGTTCGAGACGGTGTAAAATCCCGAACTATAAACCATTGAGAGGAAAGCAAGCCATAACTCATTCTCTCTCTTCTCGCGGATTCGCGATAGGAAAACTTTCTCCATACCAAAGAATTTAATAATCCGAACAGAGTTGAGTGTCTCAGTCATCACTTCTATCCTAGCATCGCTAGCCAACCGAGCTCTTCTATCGATCTTAACTAGTAGTTTCCCAAGTATGCCGGGTATGATCAATGTAACGATCATCATAGCCACGCCGACTAGACTAGACCATCCTAGCATCCCATAGAGAAAAACCACCGAGAGTATTATCTCAATTGGCACAGATCCGAAGAGAAGGAAGAAGTCACTATAAAATATATCAGCAATGACTTCCTCCAAATCAGAACATGCGGAAACAGACCGAGCAGAGGATAGCTGAGCTAGATCAGAACTCATAAGGTTGTTGATCCTCCCAACCCTCGATTTCTCATGGTCTTCCTCGGATTCATCTTTGTCTTTCTTTCCCTTGCCTTTCTTAGTAACACCTCGCTTTTCTTCTTTGCTAACGGAATCGGCGGTAAATCTAATTTTGAGGGTCTTATCAAGTAGCGATTGAGTGAGGGCTGCCTTAACACGAACACCCACACTAGGGTTTTTCAGTGAATTGTCCATCAACTCAATAGGGAATCGTGCTCATACCGGTTGGACTGAAAGACGTAAGCTTCACATGCTACGCTGAGAATGAGGGGTCCAAAGAACATCCCCACGACAAAAGCCCAAGGGGTGACAATAGGCTGGGACGACCCCTCAATATATGCCAAAAGGTATTTCATGGAAAGAGGCCAGATAAACTAAAGATGCACCCTTAGTAAACTATTTTTATTTCCTGGGAGTGAAACCACCACACCTGCGCAGCACCTATAAGGAAACTAAAGAGGGTCATGAGCGATAACTCATATTTCATGAGTGACAACAAAGTCCGGAAAGTAGTAGACCGTTGGTGATTGGCAATCATTCTGCTCCACAATTTCCCACGATCATGGTCGGGAACCGGTAACAAGTCTTCTACTTCAACGTCCCTGCGATAGGCAATGCGTATGATGCTCTCTATCCAATAGTAACTGATAGCATAACTGAAAGGCGACGCAATCTATCACTTCCTATTAGAGCTTACCACAACATCCATTGTTCAATATTCATACCTGTTCGGGAGTGGGTTCACCGCCTGCGGAAGGGTCTACCGGATACCATACTCGGGGTGTAGCCAAAGACAAGATGCCGATAGCCAGTGTCAACCCAAGTCTAGTATACAATGCCCATCCAGTGCGAACATCAAAAAGCCTGTCACGTGATGGATGTAAAAGCAATTTAGGCAATATATCACGTTCCACGATTAGCAACAATGGCACAAGAATCCCCACGGATGTCAGGGCGTGTAATGTCGGCCTATAGGGGTTAGGGTAGAACCGGTACAGAAAGAGGGCAGACAGGAACGTCCAGTAAACAAGTTCAGCGACTAAAATCTCACACATGTGAGTACATAACCCCAAAGTGACACACGGCAAATCATGGACCTACCCTCATCGATTATCATCTGGCCTCGTAGATGCCGCAGGATTACCAAAGCTGCGTTGACGGACACGAGGCCGCCAAAGCATAAAGCTTGGACCCATGCCAACCTAAGACGGGTACCTATATATTGTGTTAGCTCCAACCCCCGGGAAAAAAAATGATGAACCATAGGCATCTTTTGAGCCTCACCTCTCAATTCTTCAATGGGAGCCTTTGGTAGTTCGTCCGCATCATAAAGTTCCAGGAATAATCTTCGGTTGACGATATTGTATGATCTCTGATTAGCAGGCGGGAAAAACGGGTCGCCACTTAGAAATCTTCGCAGCAGTAAAAAGGAAACAGCCAGAACGATAGTAACCCCATAGATACCCAGTCGAGTGGCACTTCCGAGACCCCTTCAACAGGCACATTGGTTGTTAGCGATTTAGTCAAAAGAAGGTATCATCAGATTCAGCCGCACCAGGTATTAAAGTTGATAGAAGTCGGAGAAGCAAAATGATGCTGCCTGGAAAGCGAGGGGCGGGTCTGGGTGGAAAAGAAGGGATCCATCGGTTCCGGTGGATGGCAAGAAGGTTGCCAGATTATCAGGAGAGCAAGTGAGAGGTTGTTATGAAGGTGTCGTTTGAGAATACAGGAAATGAAGGGAACTCCTGGTTGTTATCTTTAGGCCTGGGAGAATGGACTAGGGATACCAGCTGAAGATATACTGATAGAAAGCGAGCACCTAGGGCTCTAGAGGGTTGTGCGCCGGTACGCGGTCAACCGTACAGTATTTGAAAAGCTCCCGTCACAATGCAGCACTCAGCCTGCTTAAGCAAATTTCCCCATTGATAGGACAAGACGTTTCCGTATTATTTATCCTCGGGGAGGGCAGTGATGACACTCTGTCGAGGCGTGGTTTTCAGTGCCATGCAGGCAGGAACGGCACCTACGAGTATCCCCCCCCTCGGCACTACTACGATACCACCATACTATGCCCGACATGATGGATTGCAATCCCCGAGTTGTCCGTTCATCAATCCCGTAGAAAACCTCGATATGACAGATGGGGAATTGAGAATGATTAGATTAGAAAGAAAAAAAGGAAAAAAAAAGCTAGTTAAATTAAGGGTCCTCCCTCCATCTCCCCGTGTTGGCGCAATCCTCCCACGTTTTTAAAGCTTTCCACCAGATATCCATCAAGGTACTGGACATACGTGCCCATTAGGTAATATGGCCTGCCCCAGCGCAGAATTGACCGTTTTATTCGGAAAAGTTACCATAATCTGCGTAGCCTTGCATCCGCTTGAAACGGTTAAACTGACCCTACAGTATGCCCACCGAATTGACAGCACCCAGGCAGTCTCTGCCTTGACAGGGCTGTATCATACTTCTTTTCTCATCGTGTATTCGGAATACGGTTGCTATAAAAGTACTCGAAGATGTGTTAGAATTATTTGAAATATCGAAGATTTGATGTCTTTAATACAAAGAGGATAATGTAACCGATGGTAAGTGAAAATGATGATCATTATGAAAATAGTGACGGCAACTGTGACGGTAGGATGAGGGAAGGTGTTCATTCACCATTGAGGGCAGCCTTGATGCCGCTTTTCAAGCACAGTGCAATAAATTCTAAAGTATTAGTCCATTCTCATACACAGGCTTCACCAGATACTGGCACCGTTCACCGCAATCTTTCAAGGAGCATGAACACTATACTTTCTATGGGTTCATGATGGCTCTTCTAAAATGGGGGGCTAATTTTGGTGCGGTGATGACCTGTGAACAAGTTTGGCCTGGTATGAGAATAAATGATGTACTAGTAAGGAGTAGAAATTACTACTAGCCATGTTTGGTCATGGTATTAAGACATAAATCTTTAATATTACCTGATTCCGAATACGCGATGAAAATGGAAGTATAATGGAGGAAATATATACTCGAGCATCTCAGACTGGTAGCTTAGCGGAACCTTCCCAAGGCTAGGTGTTACTCGTAATTCCCTGACGTTCGCGAACACGACTGTTATTGCATACACCAAAATCTTGAGGCTCCGGCCCGATTTTTGCCCCATACGCAACAGCAGTTGGTTCTCGAACGTCAGAGAATTACGAGTACCGTAAAAACTTTTACGATTCGCCATCTGAGGATTCCTGGAGACCGAGTCATTAGCCCAAGATAGGTTTAGTTTGGAAAGCTGAGAAGATCAAACAAGGCCAAAGCACTCAGGCTATACCATGTTAGGAAAGTACTAATCCATCTCAAGAAACTTTGTCTCTGAACCCCGAGATTTGCGACCTAACCGAGACTCTCCCACCTCTTCCTGAGATGGCGAATCGTAAAAGTTTTTACGGTACCGGTACTGTACTGGTAGTTGGCTCTGCAAGAGATCTCATCTGATCAACCCAACCTTTTTGCGCACGGATAACCAGCGTTGTACGAGAATGCCCAACGAGATCCTAGGGCAAGAAAACAGCTTACTGTAAGACATTGAGAACACTTTTGTTATTTGACACAAGCAGCACCATGGCGAACATCAGTTGCTATTTACGGAGGCTCAATCAACGGAATTCACAGTCATTTCTCCATTTCTTGAGCAAGCTGTCACAATTGCAATAAGCCATCGCAGTATACAGCTCACTAAAGCATCCAATCCTACAGCAGCCTGCTGATGGAAGCTGAATCGCTCTCTCGTGCTATTCATCGAGTCGAGCAGATGAGTGAAGAGCATACCGGTACGGTAGGAGAGGTTAGGTGTTAAAAAGCAACGGAGTCATTTGCAACTATTATTTTTTTCCTTTTCATCGGCAAAATGCGGATCCGAGGCTGAAATCCCGGGCTTCCCGACGTGCAGGTGCTGCGGGGGAGCCCAGTGATTAGAGTCATTTGGCACTCATGTTTTTTATTCGAAAAGTCATAAGTTTCGAGTCGCCATGGCCATACAAATTACAATATGTCCGTCTCAGCTACTCGAGCACTCTACAATGACTGCATAACTAGCGCTTGAATGACTAGCGCGCACCGGCCCTCAAGGTTGAAAAATATTATTCGAGCGGGTACTGGTACAGTCTCCACCGTACCCACGGCGAAACTGCACTGGTGGCGAACAGGGATTAATTACCAGTAATTTTTCATAACCCTAACCTCGATGATTCACTTTTTGCCCACGAAAATACCCCTGTTCGCCACTGGTCCAGTTTCGCCGTGGGTACGGTGGAGACTGTAAAACTCGCTTTGGCGTCAAGTAGTCAAAATAAAGTGCGGCTCAGGATTTCTACAAAAGTACTCGTATAATAGCCTCTCTTGGCATCCAAGATATTTTCCCGAAATATAATCAGTCTCGGAAATGACACCTAGTGGAGATCCTACCGATACCCTCTATTCAGACGAGCCCGCAGGTTGAGTCAAACCTTCTTTTCTCCTCCGACAGGATATCGCAACTTTAAAAGGTCCTAACAATCTAAACGAGGTTGAAAAAATGAAAAAAAGCAATATCCCCTGCCTGTGCCCTAGACAAACATAGCCATCGGCCAACCAAAAAAGAGAAATCACCATACAAGTAGGATAAAGCTCTGTTCAAAAGATCCTAGAGCCCCAAAACCAACAGAAGATGCAGGGATCTTCGCTGGGTCGGGTTGAAAGATGATCCGATGCCTTAAGACTGGAGGAATCCTGTTTTCAGCCCCGCTCAGATCGTCCAGAGCTTTAAAGTCACGATAACATCCAGTGTTGGCCACATAAAAACTTGGGGGAACCCAATTACCAATGACAAAAGAACGCCTAGGCAGCAGCCATAGATAGAGAACTGCGATAAATACCTCGTTTAATCGCTCGCCCCCATCGGCATGTCATCTCTTAGCCCAATGCACCGACAAAGGAACCTCTGATTGTAAGCCCCATATAAAATCACCAAGGCCCCCAGCAGTCATGCTAGAGTTCCGCTAGTCAATAATAACAGAATCACATTCACAAAAAAGCACTGTAAGAACCAACACTCGGTCTTTGGAAGACACGGGATCCCGTTTCTAGCAATCGAGCAACCAACAGATAAAGCGTGGGAGGCTAGCTCGAGATTTCTTATTAAATCCAAGTTATAACAGGTAATAAGAAAGGGATCATCCGTAAGCCCTGTAATGGTGCAGCATTCTCTCACTCCTACGATTGCTCTCCGCCTTTCTCTGGTGGGGGGTTGAGATAATCTGCACTCTCCGCTGCCTCGTACTCGGCTATTAGATCCGCCACCGTCGCCCTAATTTGTTATTGGAAGGCTAAACCATGTTGTATATGGGCATGCTTGAACTCACCTTGCCTCGTCAAACTCCCCAAGGTCATTGGCAAATATAGGTTCCTTTTTGTACTGTTCCAAGAACGCATTTCGCTTTCGGAGGCGGTCGTATTGGCCCAAGATTCGTTTAAACAGCTACAGGCAAAAGGGTTAACCATCAACTGGGGTTCAGAGCTAAGGAGAAAGCCCTCTACTCACAGTTGCAATACTTGTGTGATTTGCAAGCATAAGCCCACTAACACGATGGGACATTGGCATGTGAGGTGACTTCTTAGTTAGAGCGACTTGGATACTTGCAGGGCCCCATGGAATAAAGGTTGCGAGCCGACGCTCACGAATTCTGAGAAGAGATTTATGTACCTACGCCATACACGGGTCAGATCTCTAGGGTTACTAGCGAACTACCGTAGTGGAACTTACATCTGTCGGGTCGGCTTCTCCCTGGATAATATTCAGAATGGAAATATAGCAACTGTTCTTGGTGGTGTTTGTCATAACCATGCGGTTTTTAGGCTGTAGGAGCCGGCGCATAACATCAAGAACCGTGGTTTTCCGGACAGTTTTCGCCTGGTCTACGATATCACTTGTAAAGGGGGTATAGGAAGTCATCAAGAAATGGCACCGGGGTGTTGGGATCAATGAAGCAATGATTCCGACAAGATCGTTGTGCATATATCCCGGATATCTGAGGGTAGTTGTGCTGGCTGACATCACAGTAGACACCTCCACGCAGTCAGCGAATATATCTCAAAACCCATAGAAGCACATACCAATTGATTCGTCTGCGCAAAGGAAGGCTGCTGAACATGTAATCTGTCCGCAGCAATACGCGTCAGGGCACCATTATCTAAGACGACCTAAGAATAAAGTTAATACGACTAGACAAACATGGATATTGTTGGCGAAACATACGACGGAGTCGGCATTCTCAGTAAGCCGCCGCATGGCAAGAATACTGTTGTACGGCTGAACGACGACGTCGCCCACGCTCTGCGTATCCGGGAACACCGAATAGGTTTGTATAATCTTCTTCGGAAACCTATCGTTGAGCCTCTCGAGCAGGAACGATCCAAGACCCGACCCTGTACCTCCGGCGATAGAATGTAAAAGCATGAATCCCTATATTTTCCCATTATCGGTCT